>Ga0208856_1000005_pt1 | contig 121368 bp, 102 predicted proteins | sample LakMenEpi13Jul12_FD_150690 | JGI IMG/M metagenome (GOLD analysis project Ga0208856, IMG submission 150690) | Freshwater microbial communities from Lake Mendota, WI - 13JUL2012 deep hole epilimnion (SPAdes) | ecosystem: Environmental > Aquatic > Freshwater > Lentic | place: Lake Mendota...
AAAGAATAATTAGGGCAGGGGCTTTACCATGATGTTACGGAACCAGGTTTTGCTTTCTGCATCGTGGGCTTGAAGTGCGAATGTGCCATGGGTTAGCACGCGTTCTTCACGACCTTTTTTTCTCACGGGTTTTTCCACTTCGGTGTAGTCAACAATGGTTTTGCCATTGATCTTGATCACGATCTGTTTTCCCTTGACCATGATGTAGTACTGGTACCATTCATCATCTTTGACGGGGGATTCGAGCCGGTCTTCGACATCTACTAGACTTGCAGTTTTGCGTGGGTCTTTGACAAAGGTATTGTTGATCTGTGCTTCGTAACCTTTTTTTACTCCACCTTTGCCACGATTTTCGGTGTGGAAGAAAATACCAGAGTTGGCACTGGGGGCAGTTTTAACTTCTGCTTTGAACTCGAAGTTCTTGAAGTCGTGTTTTTCCACTTCGCCAATATAGAAGAGGTGGGCCATGCCGCCTTGAAGGAAAAGATTGCCTTCCTTGACTTGGAAGCATTCGGGTTTTTCGTTAGCTTCCCAGCCTTTGAGGGTTTTGCCATCAAAAAGGGAGACCCAACCTTTTTCATCTTCAAACGCTTGGGTGGAAAATGTGAGTGCGAATAAAGGCAATAGTGCGAGAGCAAAGCGTACAAACTTCATCGGTGTTTCCTTTGTATACAGATTCAACTAAATATCTTTAGATTATGTAGGATAACCTTGCGCCTATAGTATTACCAGCAACTTTTTTTGGGATGAATATGAAAGCTGTTTTACTGGTAGTTTTTATTGGCACTATAACTTTTGCTGTTGCAGATATTTCAGGCGATGCGGTTTTAAAAAAGCAGATTGGCAAAGATGAAGCCAGCATTACCACTACTTCCAGAGTTGCGGGGGCAATTCACTCTTTCAAATTTCGGGGGCAAGAATATATCGATAGTTTTGATCATGGCAGGCAGTTGCAATCGGCTTCGAATTTAAACATGGGTAAGAAGTTTATCCCGGAAGTGTTCAACCCTACTGAAGCCGGCTCTGAATTCGATGGCAAAGGGCAAAAGTCTTCAAGCAAGCTACTGTTTTTGGAAGTGAAAAACGGAGAGCTTATAACTAAAAATCAGATGGCGTTCTGGATCAGGCCGGGGATGAAGTCTCAGGGTAATCTGGCTTACAATACCGCAGAGCTTTCCAATCATTTTTTGCAAAAGCAGGTTCGGTTTGGTTTCATGGACCTGAAGCAAGTGTTGGATTACCGGGTGACTTTTAGTGTGCCTGAAAAAGAAGGGCATACCTATGCGCAGTTTGAAACTTTAACGGGTTACATGCCTTGGGAATTCCAGCAATTTTTAAGGTGGAATCCCGAACAAAATAAGTTGGTACCCTTGGATAAACAATCGGGGGAACAACCTTTTCCGGTGGCGCTTGCAACTGAAGATGGCAAACATGCAATGGGCGTGGTTTCCTTGGAAAAGAAGAGGAAGGGCATGACTGGCCCTGGGTATGGCAGATTTTATTTTCCCAATGATAAAGTGGTGAAGTGGAATTGTGTCTATCGGATGCAGGATAAGGATGGGTTGCAAGCGGGGGATTATTCTTTTCGGATGCTGGTGCCCTTTGGCACACTTGCGGAGGTAGAAAACACCATCAAAAGCATAATGGAAAAAGTGAAAGAGTAAGATATTTTGATGGCAATGAAAAAAAGACAAGCTAATATAAATTTAGATTCTTAAGAGCAATTAAGTAAGCAGGAATGAAGTTATGGCCGCTCCCCAGTCAAGGCTAGTTTTCATTTGTTCTAAATGTGGATGTAAAAAATCCTATCCCTTCCGCTTGTTTCCTAGCCAAATCAAATGCGATGAGTGTGGGGGTTTAATGAACCCTGAGACCCAAGCTGAAAAGCCTTTGGGTGCGGGTAATTTTCAATCAGGCCCGAGCAAAAGTCCGCCACCCCTTCCAGCGAAAAATGGGGATTTACCTTTATTGCCTAGTGCGATGATGTTTCAAAAGGTTTTGGAGAAGAATAATTTTGCGGTAGTTGCAGGGGTTATGTTGGTGGGATTTGGGGTTTGCATGGTTGGGATAATGGTTTTCGTGGGTGGTGTTTTTTTAAAGGACAAAAAGCTGCAGGGTAATCAAGTTGTAGAAGGGCCTAGGGGAAATCAAGCTGAAGAAAAAAATGTCATTGATAAAATACGATTAGAAAGTGAGCGGATTGCTCTAGCTAAAGCGGAAAAAACTAAAAATGACGAAATAGAACGCATGGCGATGGTGGAGACAGAAAAACTAGCAGAAAGTAACCGCAAGGTTATGGTTGAAAAAGAAAAAACAGAGAAAGCCGAATCAAACCGCAAGGAGATGGAAGAAAAGGCAAAAGAGGCCCAAGGTAAAAACCCTAAAAACTATGGTTACGACCGGTTTGACCCCATCGTTGAGTTAGTGGATAATCATGCCTTTTCCGCTACCAAGGAACAAGAGAAAGACATTGAAACTTTAGCATCTTACCTAGGTGTGTTTGGGAAGAAATATAGCCCTGCGAACGAGTATCTCCAAGTTCGAGCCATTTACTCTTGGATCACCAATAATATTAAGTATGACCACGCTGCATTGGTTGATGGTGTAACTCGTGATAATGATGCGGTGCAGGTTTTTAAAAGTAAAAAAGCAGTGTGCCATGGTCAAGCAGTTTTATTCAAAGCCTTTTGTGACGAACTGAAAATCAAATGCCATGTGGTGAATGGGCCTGTTAAAACCAGATTTATAGAAGATGGAAAACTTGTTGAACATGCATGGAATGCGGTGGAAATCCATGGCAAATGGCATTTGTTGGATTGCACCTGGGGTTGCATGGTAGATAACGAGAAAAATGAAGTAAGACTGGATTTGTATACGCTTAATGAATTCTATTTTTTGACCGATCCTGAACTTTTAATCCTAAATCACTTCACCAAAGATCCCGATTGGCAATTACTAAAAACCCCAAAAACATTGGAACAGTTTGTGAAGGAGCCTAATTATTCAGCCAATAATTATTTGCTGATGACTGGGGTGCCCCTAAGTGTGATTTCAGATTTTGTCAGAAAAAACAGCATTGATGATCTGGTTTTAACTTGGCCTGTTTTTTGCCCAATCCAAGTTTTAGCAATGCCTTTGCAGGGGAAGCTGGAAATCAACAAAAAATACAAATTTGCTTTTAAGGTTCCTGCGAATTTTAGGATCGATATCAAAATGGGCGAAAGTATTAGTCAGCCGATGATTAAGGATAAAGAAGGCAATTATGTTGCAGAAATAAAGATTGATAAGGTTGCTCCTGTACACATTGTATTATGGAATAAAGAAAATAAAATTGATGGTGGTGATGTTTTTGCGATTTATAACTATGTGAAGAAGGATTAAGGTTAACGCTGCTTCGGCTGTGATGATTAATCAATTCTTAATAAAGCCCACCAAAAGTGCATGAATTTAGCGCAAACAAAAGGATTCGATTTCAACTTCCTTGCAAATGCGTATAATGCCCCGAAGTTCAATATTGGCAAAAACAACAGCAGGGGATTGACATGGCTGGAGAGAAAATTAGCTCGCGTGCTCAGGATTATTCGCAGTGGTACCTTGATATCGTCAATAGAGCAGGGCTGGCAGAAAATTCCGATGTTCGTGGCTGCATGGTTATCAAGCCACATGGCTATGCCATCTGGGAACGAATCCAACGCGCACTTGATAAAATGTTCAAAGATACAGGCCATGTGAACGCCTACTTCCCCTTGTTCATCCCCAAATCATTCCTCGCCAAGGAAGAACAGATGGCGGAGGGCTTTGCCAAGGAATGCGCAGTTATCACGCATTATCGATTAAAGGCGATTCCGGGCAAAGGTGTGGAAGTTGATCCAGATGCAAAGTTGGACGAAGAGCTGATCGTAAGGCCCACTTCAGAAACCATTATTTGGCACACGTACAAGAATTGGATTCAGAGTTATCGTGATTTGCCTTTGCTGATTAATCAGTGGGCGAATGTGGTGCGTTGGGAAATGCGCACAAGGTTGTTTTTACGTACTGCAGAATTCCTTTGGCAGGAAGGGCACACCGCCCATGCAACCGAAGCAGAAGCCGAGGAAGAAACCCATAAGATGCTTGAGGTTTATCGAAAATTTGCAGAGGAATGGATGGCAATGCCCGTTTTGACTGGGGTAAAAAGCGAAGGTCAGAAGTTTCCTGGTGCAGTTTATACGCTATGCATCGAAGCTATGATGCAGGATAGAAAAGCATTGCAGGCTGGGACGAGCCATTTCCTGGGCCAGAACTTTGCCAAGGCATTTAATGTGCAATTCCAGAGCAAGGAAGGCAAGCTTGAATATGCGTGGGCCACGAGTTGGGGCGTTTCTACTCGCCTAATTGGCGGGCTCATCATGACCCATAGCGATGATCAGGGATTAGTTGTGCCACCAAGGTTGGCACCTATTCATGTGGTGATCTGCCCGATTGGTAAAAATCCTGAAGAGCAAAAAGCTACTTCTGAAGTGGCAGATAAACTTGCAGCAGATTTGGTTGCATTACCTCGGGATGAATTTTATGGGTACGACACAATGACGGTAAAGGTGGATCGAGATTTTGAAAAGTCCCCTGGTTTTAGATTCAATGAGTGGGAATTAAAGGGTGTGCCTGTAAGGGTTGAAATTGGGCCCAAGGATCTTGCCTCGAATGCTTGCGTACTTGCCAGACGGGATCAACCGGGCAAAGAAGGCAAACTGATGGGCGTGCCCCTTGCTGAAGCAGCTACTAGAATTGATGCCTTGCTTCGCGAAATTCAGAATAAGTTATTCGAAAAGGCGAAGGCGTTTCGCGATGCCAACATGCATCAAATTGATTCGTATGAAGAATTTAAAAAGAAGATAGAAGCGCCCGGTGGTTTCTTCCTTGCGCATTGGGATGGCACCAAGGAAACGGAAGATAAGATTGCAGAAGAAACTAAAGCCACCATCAGGTGCATACCCTTTAACCTTGGTAAGGAAGAGGGCAAGTGCATGGTTACGGGCAATCCCTCTAAGCAGAGGGTGGTGTTTGCGAAGTCGTATTAATTATAGTTAAAAGACACCTTTGATCGGCTCGCCTGCATGGCCATAAAAGATGGGGCGGTTACCAGAGGTGTATAAGGGTTTGTTGCGATCGAGGCCGAGCTTTTCGTAAATGGTGGATGCGTAATCTTCGGGGGTGTAACCCGATTCGACCACATAGCCACCTTCGCGGTCAGTTTTCCCGATGATTTGCCCACCAGGAACACCCGCACCTGCGAAAGCAATAGAGTAGGCGTGGGTCCAATGGTCGCGGCCCTTAGCTTTGTTTATTTTAGGTGTTCTGCCAAATTCACTGACAAAACAAACCAGAGTTTCTTGAAGCAAACCGCGTTCATCCAGATCGGTAATGAGCGCAGAAAAAGCTTGATCTGTACTACCCATCATCACCCAATGGCCAATACCATATCGCCCAGCGCCTGCCCCGGTTGCGCCTGGTAGTTCGCAGGTTTCGTTGGTGTAGATATGATCATGGTGATCCCAGTTCAGGTTTCCACCACGGGGTGTTTCTTTGGTGAGTGGCCAGCGGGTATCGACGGTAACAAAGCGGACGCCTGCCTCGATAAGTTTTCTACCTACGAGGTAGCAAGCGCCACGATGGCCTTTGCCATAGGCCTCGCGAACTTTTTCTGGTTCGTTCTGAACGTTGAAGGCCTGAGAAACTTTTGGGCTGGAAATCATATCGAATGCTTGGCCGAAGAAGCGATCCATTGCGGGGGCATCGGAAGATGCAGGCGATTTTTCGATACGGTCTTTGAGTTGCATTCTGGAAGAGAGCCGTTCGCCTTGGTTTTCGATGCGGGGAAGGAGGGAATCGATTTTCCAGCTTGGATCGGAAAGATCTTTGCCACCTGTCTTAAACACTTTGGTGGAAGCGGGTAAAAAACCTACTCGAGTTTCTGCTGCTTGTTCGTGGTTGCCTGGCACCATGATGTAGGGGGGCAGGTATTTGCAACCGCTACCTAAAAGGTGGGAAACAATGGAGCCTATATCGGGCATGGATATGGCAGCGTTTGCAGGGTGGGAACCGGAAAGTGCGTATTGGGTACCGTTGGGGTGGGCATCTGCGCCACCCCGGGTGTGATGCATGGAGCGAACGACGGTAAGCTTGTTGGCAATTTTGGCAGTCTTAGAGAGTAGTTCGGTGAACTGCATGCCGGGCACATTGGTGCTGACGGGTTTGAAGGGGCTACGGTATTCGCTAATGGCTTCGGGTTTTGGATCCCAAGTATCCATGTGTGAAAGGCCACCTTGCTCATAAATCACAAGAACGTTTTTAGCTTTGACGTTTTTGCCTGCGGTTGCAGCAGCAGATAAGCATTGGGGAAAGGATAGACCTAAAATCCCGAGGCCGGAAGAACCTAAAAAGCTTCTTCTGCAAAGTAGATCGAGCTTTTGTTTAGAAAAACTTCTATCAGGCATTGGGGTCTTATTCCTTAAAATTTCTGGCGAGCCTGTTTCAAAACAAATCAAGTAATCACAGGTAGGAAGAAATCAAATACTTGGTATAAGGTATTTTATCGGATTAAAAGATGATTGCATACATTAAAAGGCATGAAAACTGGTGTAATTTACGAACGAGGCCCGAAATGAAAGAACTTCGAAATATGGACAGACGGTTGTTTATGGGAGCAGTTGGCGCCTTGATTCCAGCTTGGTCGCTGGGCCAACCTCCGAATTCTTCCCCCCGAACAAAACCGGTTCTACCAAGTATTAAAGGGCGCAAACCCCTAGCGGTGATTGGTTCTACTTATTACCCGCTCTCGCATTCGTATCATATTGCAGGCCGATTCTTGCACGGTTATTACCTAGATGGCCGATTTCATGTGCCCGAACATTATATTCATTCTGTTTTTACGGATCAAAAACCTGAAAACGATGTTTCTGTGCCTTTGTCTAAGGAGTTTGGGTTTAAATTGGCTGCTAATGTGCGCGAGGCCCTGCTTGATAGCAAGGGCGAACTGGCGGTCGATGGCGTTATGATCATCATCGAGCATGGGAAATACCCTGAGAACGAAAAGGGTCAGGTTTTATATCCGCGTTATGAAATGATGGAGCAGGTAGTCAAGGTTTTTAAAGAGGTAGGGAAGTCGGTTCCAGTTTTTAACGATAAGCACCTTTCGATTGAGTTTGAAAAAGCACAAAGAATGGTCGGATGGTCAGAGGAGTTAAAATTTCCGTTCATGGCGGGGTCAAGTTTGCCCTTTGTATGGCGCACGCCTCAGCTGGAGTTACCTCTTGAAGCCCCAATTGAAGAGGGATTGCTGGCAGCTTATGGCAGAATCGAAATTTATGGACTGCATTCTTTAGAAGCTTTGCAGACCATGATGGAGCGAAGAAAAGGTGGAGAGACGGGAGTGAAATCGGTGCAGTGCCTTCGGGGAGATGCTGTTTGGAAAGCAGGCGATGAGGGGCGATGGAGTTGGAAGCTTTTGGATGCTGCGCTTTCGCGAAGCGAAACTTTAAACCCTGGAGATATCCGCACTAATACTTCGACGGTAGCTTCGTTAACCATACCGCGGGTTGAGCCAATTGCCTTTTTGCTTGAGTATCTGGATGGCACCAAAGGCACGGTGCTATTGTTGAATGGCCATATACAAGACTTCTGTTTTGCAGGGAAAATTAAGGGTGAGGAGAAGCCTGCATCGTGTTTGTTTCGATTGCCCATGCCGCCTGGAGCCAAGTTTTTTGATGCGCAAGTTCATAACCTCGAAAAGTTGTTTACTAAAAAAGAATCTCCCATTCCTATCAAGCGGACATTGCTAACCTCTGGTGTATTGGAAGCTGCAATAAATAGTAATTTTCAAAAAGGAAAAATGCTGACAACAAAACAACTGGAATTTGCATACACAGCTAAAATGGATAGCGGATTTCTTCGAGGAAGAATAAGTGCTGAATTAGATTAAGAATTTTTTATGAGTTTTTGAAGATGTTCCGCCGAATGTAAATCCGACATCGCCCAGTTGCCGAATAAACAAAGCAGCGGAACATAATTAATTTAAGACGGAATAAAAAGAATTGCAAGTAGGTTGAGTCATATAAAGGGCAATATTTTCCATAAGCGTATGAATTAGGGGAAATAGGCCAAAAATAATTAACATTTTTAAAAGAGATTTTAAAACTAAGGTATTAAACTTCGAAATCAGCGCTTTTAGCCTATGTAGGATTATCCTAGTAATGAGTGCAATCGATAAAAACGGTAAAGTATGGCTGATCCGTATAAAGCTCCCCGTTTATTTATATTGTTCAGTTTAATAAATCTTTTCGGTTTGATAAATATTCATGAATTTATGACAATAGACAAAAGAGTAAGGTATTGTTTGCTCTGAAGGTTTTAGTTTAAAGACTTGACCACTAGAAATAAGATTGCGGATAGTAGTTAAGAATGGGTAAGAAGTTTTTAGTTTGTCCGAGTGATGGGCGCCAACTATAGTTATCAGAATTAAAGTTGGGTATAATAACTTGACTTAGAATGTTGATAAAAGTTTTTCTCAGGAATGGAAACAGGATGCGTTTTAACCTGATTGACAAAATTATTGAAGTTCAACCAGGGGTTAGCCTTAAAGCGTTGAAGAATTTAACGCTCGGGGAAGAATACTTGGCAGACCATTTTCCAACCTTCCCGGTGATGCCTGGTGTTTTAATGCTGCAAACCTTGGTCGAAGCTGGGGCATGGTTGCTTCGTATTAGTGAAGATTATTCACATAGTGTAATTGTTCTTAGGGAAGCCAAGAACATCAAGTATGGTAATTTCATGGAACCCGGTAAGCAGATGCTGATTACCGTGGAGTTGGTCGAAAAAACTGATGAGTTGGCGGTATTTAAAGGTAGAGGCGAGATGGAAGGTCAATCCACGGTATCTGCTAGGATTACTCTGGCCCGCTACAACCTGCGTGACAAGGATATTAGTTTCAAAGAAACTGATGAGAAGATGATAACTCATTATAAAGAATTACATCGCTATCTATGTATGAAAGCTTGATGATGTGTCGATGAAAGCAGGGTTGGATGGATAGGCTCTAACTTACGATTAGGAATGACAGGATGATTTTTAAAGACAAAGTTGCCATCGTTACAGGCGGAAGCAGGGGAATAGGTAAAGCTATTGCCATGGGTTTAGCCCTTCAGGGCGCCAAGGTTGCGATCATCTATAAGGGTAGCAAAGAAGCTGCAGATGGCTTAGTTACAGAAATTGTGTCCAAAGGCGGTACCGCAATTGCTATACAAGCTGATGTTGCGGAATACACCCGCACCAAAGAAGTGGTCGAAGAAGTTGAGAAAACTTTGGGTGGCGTAGATATTCTGGTGAACAACGCAGGCATGATTCATGATGATTTGTTTGTTAGGCTAGAGCCTGAGCAGTGGAGCAAAGTGATCCAGACGAATTTGGGTGGCACTTTTAACTTCTGCCATGCAATTGCTTTTTCCATGATGCGTAAGCGATCTGGAAGGATCATAAATATATCTAGCGTTGCAGCAGATTATGTGAACCCTGGGCAGACAAATTACGCTTCTAGTAAGGGTGCGGTAAATTCCTTCACTAAATCACTTGCGGTAGAACTTGCATCACGAGGTGTTACGGTTAATGCGGTAGCACCAGGGTTTATTGAAACGGATATGAGCGCTGCGGTAAGAAATAAAGCTGGGGATATGATCAAGAAATTTATTCCCATGAAGCGGTATGGCCAACCCGAGGATATTGCGAAGGTTGTGCTATTCTTGGCAAGCCCTGATGCGAGTTATATTACTGGACAAGTGATCACTGTTGATGGTGGTTTAAGTTTGGGAGCGGCGTCAGGTTGATGTTTATTTTAAGGTTTAAGGTGAGTTTTCAGTATAATTTAGGAATGGATAAGCCAAGGATGGTATTGCGATTGTTTTCTGATGGTATGGGCAAGGTGGTATTTTTTGAGAACTAGGCTCGCTTAAATTTTAAGTTGAGGTTATTTGATCAAAGGAATTATCAGTTTGCATTATCTTTATTCGAGTTTTTTGGAGATTTAAAGGCTATGGCTACTAAAGAAGAGATTTACGCAAAGGTATCTGCAACCCTTATCGAAGCTTTGAATGTTGAAGAAGATGAAGTGAAACCCACTTCAACTCTTCAAGGCGACTTGGGAGCAGAATCGATTGACTATTTGGATATAGTATTCCGATTGGAAAGGGAATTTGGAATTAAGATTCCCCGGAATGAACTTTTCCCTGAAGCAGTTTTGCAGGGCGATCCTGATATCGTGCAAAATGGCAAAGTTACCCCAAAGGGTATCGAGGAGCTGAAGGAAAAGATGCCTTTTGCTGACCTGACAGAATTTGCAAAGAATCCTGAAGTGAACAATTTCAGCGACCTTTTCACCGTTGCACTTATTGCCCGTTATATTGAAGGCAAGTTGGCTGCGGGCAAGAATTAATATTTGACAATAAGTCCGGCTACGAGGGCACTTATTTCGGTTAAATCCGATTTATCTGCTTTGATTTTGGCCTGACTGCATGGCAAGGTTAGTTGATCTATGAGATGGATCTGGATTGACAGATTTTTGGAATTCGAAAGTGGTAAGTCCGCCAAGGCTGTGAAGAATCTCAGCACTGCGGAAGACCACTTTAGGGATCATTTCCCAGGTTACCCTGTGATGCCTGCTGCCCTTATTATTGAGGGCTTGGCTCAAACAGGTGGAATTCTGGTGGGTGAGGCTAACCAATTTCGCGAGAAAGTGGTGCTTGCCAAAATTGCTAAAACTCGTTTCGAACGAGAAATGTTTGCTGGTGAACAGCTCATTTACCAGGTCGAGATTCTAATGATGAGGCCGGAAGCCGCTTCCGTTTTAGGCAAGGTTTTCGTGGATGGAGTTCAGACTGCCGAGGCAGAAATTTTCTTTGCCCACCTCGATCAGGCTCGCTCCAAACAGATGTTTGGTGATCATAATTTTGTTTTTTCAGGAGAGCTCAAGTATCTTCTGGGATTAGCAAAAGTTGCTTCTCAGACTGGCAAGGATAGCCCTGGCTAAATTGAGGGTACGGGCCCTCGGTGTTTGTTTTTCCTTGGGTGTGATTTAATAACCCAAGAATGGTGGGGTGCCATGGTTGTTTCTTTGCGCAGAGCGGTTATTACCGGTATTGGGGCTCTTACTCCATTAGGAATTAATGGGCCTTCATTTCATAAAGCATTGATCGAGGGGAAAAGTGGTGTCCGGGGAATAACCTCCTTCGATGCCTCGGGCCTACCGATTCGCTTTGCAGGTTGCATCCCTGATTTTGATGCCAAAAATTATGTCGATAAGAAAGATCGTAAAGCCCTGCGAGTGATGGCAAAAACCATTCAGCTTGCGGTTTCGGGTGCTCAATGCGCTATTAACGATTCCAAAGTTGACAAAGAAAAACTCGATCGTACCCGTTTTGGTGTGATCTTTGGTGCAGGACTTATCGCAAGCGAACTAAATGAACTTGCTGATGCCGCTGTTATTTCCAGTTCGGGTGATCCCATCAAGGTGGATCTCGGTGTCTGGGGCCATAAAGGGCTTGAAGTTATCCAACCCCTTTGGATGTTAAAGTATCTTCCTAACATGCTTGCCTGCCAAGTATCCATTCTTCATGATGCTCAAGGGCCTAATAATTCCATCACTCAAAGTGATGTAGCAAGTGTTTTGGCCTTAGGTGAAACCTACAGATTGCTTTGCAGGGATCGTGGGGACTTTTTCCTGAGTGGTGGCGCAGAGAGCAGAATTAATATTCTCAGCATGACTAGGCATTCTTTGTTTGAAGAGCTTTCTTCTAATAATGAACACCCTGAAAAAGCTTGCAGGCCCTTTGATAAAAATCGCGATGGCATGGTTATCGGCGAAGGCACTGGGGTGCTTGCAGTTGAAGAGTTAGAGCACGCCAAGAGTCGGGGCGCAAAAATATATGCCGAAATCCTTGGGTTTGGTGCAGCTTTTGATCAGAAAAAAGATGGCTCTGGCGTTGCTAGGGCTATTCAAGCAGCTATGAACGAAGCTGGTATTGATGCCTCTGATATTGATCATGTGAATGCACATGGCGTGGGTTGTAGAATAGCAGACAGGCTTGAGGCGCAGGGTATTCGTTCTGCATTGCCTAAAACTCCAGATGTGATTGCAATCAAATCTGCAATCGGTAATCTGGGTGCGGCGGGTGGCTTAGTCGAGTTGGTTGCCAGCTTAGAAGCATTTCAAACAGGCGTTGTCCCTGGCACACTGAATTATGAAAATATTGATCCTGATTGCCCGGTGAATGTACTTAGGGCATCTCGTGAACTTAAAAAAGATTGCGTCTTGAAGGTTAGCATGTGCCAAACCGGACAATGTGGAGCGGTGGTTATTCGCCGTTGGAGTTAAAACCCGATTTATTCTATTGCGGTTGTTTTGATACAGACCGAAAACGCATCGAGATTTATCAATGAGAAGAAGAATTGTTATTACTGGAATGGGTGTGGTAACTCCACTTGGAACAACCATTCATGAGATGTTTCAAAACCTGATTGCAGGGAAAAGCGGTATTGGTGCTATAACGCGTTTTAATGCTAAAACCTTTCCCACCACCTTTGCTGCAGAAATAAAGAATTTCGATTTGGCGAAATATGTCAAAGATGCCTCTCCTTGGAAAGATTGCGGTGTTAACAGTTGTTTTGCAGCAGCAGCGGCTCAACAAGCATTGGAGGATGCCGGGTTGCTTGATAACGCCAAAGTGGATCGCACTCGGTTTGGTGTCTATCTAGGTTCCGGTGAGGGAATTCAAGATTTCAACAATATGATTTCTATGATTGCCCGTGCTTATAACTCGGAAACACGCAGCCTTGATTGTGCGAAGTTCGCAGCAGAAGGCCTAAAACATTTTCATGGCGGACATGAAGCAGAACAAGAATTGCACACTACCCCTGCTCATCTTGCCCAGTATTTTTGCCTTGAAGGCCCCAACTTCAATTGCCTTACTGCTTGCGCTGCCAGCAGTCAGGCTATTGGTGAAGCGTTAGAAATCATCAGGCATGGTGATGCAGATATCATGCTTACAGGCGGTTCGCACAGCATGATACATCCGTTTGGTGTATCGGGATTCAACCTTCTTACAGCACTTTCGACCTTTAAGGGCGACCCGACTAAATCCAGCAAGCCATTTGATTTAAACCGGGATGGTTTTGTTCTTGGTGAAGGATCAGGTATGTTGGTTATTGAAGAACTTGAACATGCGAAAAAGCGTGGCGCCAAGATTCATGCTGAGCTTACCGGGTATTGTTCAACCGCTGATGCTTTCAGAGTTACAGACAGTCATCCTGAAGGGCGGGGAGCAATTGCCTGTATCGCAGGTGCCATCAAGGATAGTGGTGTTTCAATAGAAGATATTGGTTATATTAATGCACATGGTACGAGTACGCAGGTTAATGATCGGGTAGAAACGCTGGGGATAAAAAAGGTGTTTGGGGATCGGGCGTATAAAACTCCGGTTAGCAGTATAAAAAGCATGATGGGGCATTTGATAGCAGCAGCAGGGGCGGTTGAATTAATCACCTGCGTTGAAGCGATGCGAACAGGAATACTTCCCCCCACGACGAATTATGAAACCCCAGATCCTGAATGTGATTTGGATTATATTCCTAACAAAGCCCGGGAGCATAAGGCCAAGAATTGTTTGAGTAATAGTTTTGGTTTTGGCGGACAAAATACATCGCTGGTGGTGAGTGCATTTAACAACTAGTTAGTTTTTGGAGTTGATTACTTTGGAAATGATTCTGTTAGGCTTGTTGTTTTTGCTGGTTAGCCCCATTTTATGTGTGGCTGGTTTAATTCTTGTTTATATTGTTATCATTAAAAATTACATTCATTTTGTAGCTCGCATTTTTCAGGAAAAGCCTCTCTTTATAATTCCTAGAGGTGATGTTTCTGCTGCTTGTGATTCGATTCGTTTTCCTACTTCAGGCGGGCTAATGCTTCAGGGGTGCTATTTCAAAACAACTTTTCCTAGAAAAGGTGTCATTCTTTTTGGCCTTGAGTTTAGCTCGAATCGCTTTAGCAGTATCTCTTATTGTGAATGGCTGGTTACTGCTGGTTATGATGTTTTTATTTATGAACCCCGTAATCAGGGCGATAGCGATAAACAACCAGATTACGAACCATTGCATTGGATTACACAATACGAAGTGGATGATACGAAATCTGCAATCGCTTACTTGAAAACCAGACCCGATGCCGATCCTAATGGCATTGGCTTTTTTGGAATCAGTAAAGGTGCTGCTGCTGGATTATATGTGGGTGCTGATGAACCTTATATTTTGTGTTCTGTCTCGGATGGTGTTTTTGGTACTTATACCACCATGGTTCCTTTTATGAGGCAGTGGATTTGCATTTATAGCAAACGCGCTGCAATTCATACGATTTTGCCCTACTGGTTCTTCGGGAAGCTAGCATTAGATGCCATCGACATTGCTGAAAAAGAACGCGCAGGGAAAGCAAAATTTCTTCATCTTGAATCTAAGATTAGAAAAATGACCAACCCATGGCTCATGATTCATGGTGTGCTCGATACTTACATCAAACCAGAAATGGCACGAACGCTTTTTAAAATGTGTAATAGCCCCAAGAAACTTTGGGTGGTTCCTGGTGCTCGCCATAACATGGCAATACAGGTCGCCCCTGAAGAATATAAGAACAGGGTTTTAAGCTTCTTTGATTCTTACCTTGCTAGTTCTTCGAGCGTAAAATTGCCTTCGAAACAGATAGAAGCCGTCGTTAGCAATTCTAAGTAAATACAGGAGTATTTTATGCCTGGATTTAGAGAAATCGCTGGCAATGCTTTGAATCATTTCTTTTTTCAGCGCATTGTTTCACCTTTGCTTAGTTTATCCATCAATCGGAAAATCAGGCAGTTTGAAAACGCCACCAAATCACCACAAGAAGTGCAACAAAAGCTCCTTCTTTCCATTCTTCGCAAACATCAAAATACCGCCTTTGCGAGGGATCATCATTTTTCATCTATAAAATCCATCGATGCATTTAGAAATAATATCGGGGTTGCAGGATATGAAACTATTGAACCCTACATGAATAGAGTGCTTAAAGGCGAAACCTCTGCACTGCTTGCTGACCGAAGAATTCATATGTTCGCCCTTACTAGTGGCACCACCAACACCCGGAAATATATTCCCGTTACCGATTCTTATCTCGATGATTATCGCAGGGGTTGGAATATCTGGGGCCTTAACGCTTTCATGAAACATGAAAAAGCCAAGTTTCAACCCATCCTTCAAATGAGTGGTGATTGGGATGAGTACCGTAGCGAATCTGGCGTCCCCTGCGGCAGTGTTACTGGCCTTACGGCAAGAATGCAAAGAAAAGTCATCCGTTGGCTTTACTGCGTCCCACCTGAAGTAAGCAGAATTAAAGATTCTGCCTCGAAGTATTATACCGTGATGAGGCTTTCCATCGACCGGCCTGTTGGCCTGATATTGGCTGCAAACCCTAGCACCCTTATCAATCTCGCCAAAGCGGGCGATCTGGAAAAAGAATCTTTGATCAAAGATTTAAGAGATGGAACGCTAAGTAAACGGATGGATATTCCCGATGATGTTCGCAGAGTACTTGCTTCGCGAATAAAAAAACGACCCGAAAAAGCCCTTCAGCTTGAAGCTATCATCAATAAAACAGGCTCTCTTTTTCCCAAGGATTACTGGTCCGAACATTGTTTGTTGGGAAATTGGACTGGCGGCAGCATGGCTTCCTACCTCAGACACTATCCAAAGTTTTATGGCTCGATGCCTGTGCGCGATGTAGGCCTTATTGCAAGCGAAGGCCGTATGACAATACCTTTGGAAGATAACACTCCATCCGGTGTTCTTGATATCACAACTCATTTTTTTGAATTTATTCCTGAAGAGGAAAAAGGCTCATCCAACCCCACCGTGCTACTTCCCCACGAACTTGTTGAAGGCCGGAATTACTTTATTCTATTCACCACTTCCTATGGATTATATCGCTACGATATTCACGATGTGGTTCGTTGCACCGGATTCTATAATCAAACTCCCTTGCTGCAATTCCTCAACAAAGGTTCGTACTTTTCTAATCTTACTGGCGAGAAAATTTCCGAATATCAGATCACGGGATCGATGGCTGAAATCCTCAAAGAACTTGATCTTGCCCTTAATATTTACAGCCTGGCGCCCATTTGGAATGATGAGCAACCTTATTACGGCTTATTTATCGAATCTAGTGATATTCCAAACCCTGATGTTGCAATTATTCTTGCCAATCGCATGGAAGAAAAACTTCGCACAATAAATATCGAATACGATAGCAAGAGGGAAAGCCTTAGGCTGGGGCCTATAAAGCCGATGATTTTGCAACCCGGCACTTGGCAAAAATGGGATCGGGAACGATTGAAAAAAACAGGTGGTACTCTCGAACAATACAAACACCCTTGTCTCATCAACGACCTTGCATTCAAATCGCAGATCGAAACTAGTATCTTGCCAATCCTTTCTTGACCTTTAATTTCTGATACCTGATGATTAGTTTGGAAACTATTCAATCAGGTATTAAATCATGGTTACGATTCACAAATTCAATGAACATGGGCAGATATCCACACTCCCTGCAGATTCCATTCATCATCTTAACTTAAACAACGAAGATAGTTCTGGAACAGGCCTTATCTGGATCGATCTTGAAAAATCCACCATCGAAGAAGATGAGACCATTTTTAAAAAACTCTTCCCTATCCACAAGCTTACACTCGAAGATATTTCTTATTTGCGAGATGTTAATAAGAAACCGCATCTTCCCAAGGTTGAAGAATATCAGACTTATCTTTTTGTCATTTTAAATCCTCTTTGCGATGATTTTCAACATGGCAAAAAAGTTCTAGATATTGATCATGCCACCACTCAGCTTAGCGTTTTCATCAACCCTAGGTTGTTGATCACCCATCACCTTGGCTCGCTTGCTGGTATCCATGAAGTCAGGGCTTATCTTGAACGGCACGCCTTAAAGCCCCACCATGGTTCTGATTTTATCTTTCATTTGATCATGGATGGAATCATCGATCGATACCGGCCTGTGCTTGATTCTCTCGAGGAATATTTTAATGAACTAGAGGAAGTTGTGTTTGTAGCTCCGGGGAAATCAAAATTACAGGATCTTATCGGGCTTAAGCGCATTATCAATGTATTAAGGAAAACGCTGGTCCATGAAAAAGAAATTTTATTTAGGCTGAGCCGTGGGGAGTTTCAAGTCATTGGAGAAACTCGCGTCATCTATTATCGGGATGTTTATGATCATACGGTAAGGTTTGTTGAATTAGTTGAAAACAACCGGGAAATGGTTTCAGACTTGCTTCAAGCGCATTTGTCCTCTTCCTCGAATAAACTGAACGAGGTCATGAAAGTTCTTACCATCATCTCAATTTTGATTCTGCCCATGACTGTGATTTCAGGAATTTATGGCATGAACTTTGAGCATCAACCTGAAGTGCACTGGCAATATGGGTACCCGTTGGCGCTTTTTCTTATGTTGATAACCAGCTTTTGCTCTTATAGGTTTTTCAAGTTCAATAAATGGATATAAATCTTTTGCCCTGCTTCTTCGTTTCATTTACCATTATGGCTGGTTTTAAATCGGATGACTTTGCTCAAGGAACTGATACTATGAAAAAAACAGTTTTAGTGTTATGCCTGAGTTTTGTTTTTGCTGCAATCGCATTTGCCCAAGAAAAAGCAATCACGCCTGCTGAAGCTGCAAAGATGATCGACAAGGATGTTCTGCTCGAAATGAAAGTTGAATCTTCATCGATGGATAAGAACAAAAGCAATATGTTTTTGAATTCAAAGCCTAGTTTCAAGGATGCAGATAATTTCACGGTTGTGGTAAGGGCAGGGGCTAATGAAAAGCTTAAGGATAAGCACAAATTTAAAGATTCACCCAAATTCTTCAAAGACAAAATCATTCAAGTAAAGGGCAAGGTTTCTACTTATAACGATAAGCCTCAGATTATTGTTGATGGTTCCGCCCAACTCACCGTGATAGAAGAAAAGAAATAATCACCAAGAACAAGGCGGGAAACTTTCCCAGTCCTTGATGTCTCCTTTAAGCAAGGCTTGCGCAAGCATCCTTGCTTCTTGCTTTTGTGTTTCATCCAAATAATCAACCTGACTTGTGCCTGACACCCTTGTTAATAGTACGACACCAAGATGCCCCAACGCCGATTGCTGTAGGTTTAAATCGCATTTTCCCGCATGGTTTTGGTATGCGTTTATAAAAGATCGAATCAATTCTGCATACGATGAACGGTTTGATTTTGCATAAATGCACTTCAAAACTAAATGTGCAAGAAACAATCCTAGATCCATCGTGAAGTCGCCAAAATGAGCAGTTTCATGATCCACCAAAGTTATGCCATTTGGGTGAAGCAAAAGATTTTTTGGGCTGAAGTCGCCATGGCAAAGTGTGGCGTTTCCTTCCAATAGTGCATTGCGCAGAGAATGTATCCTGGCCGAATACTCTGGGAATTGCAGAGCCAGTCTTTCATAAAAAGGCTCAATTCTTAATTGTTGAAAAATGGTTTTGTCTAAGAGTCCGGGGAAGGTTTTTTTTAAACTACCTCCCTTATTATGAATAGCTGCGAGTAAATCTGCAGCTTGCATTGCCCGAACTGGGTCCGCTATTTTCCCCAATAAGTCGGTTTTCCAAGCGGTTGCTGGGGCAGGGGCAAGCGACATTGCTAACACATGATTTTGGTTGTCATGCCAGAGAGGTTCGGTTAAGTAACTGTTTTGTGCGAGGGATTTGAACGCAGAGAGAAAAAGAAATTCTCGTTCGATTCTTGCAGGGTCACTAAGCCAAAGATCTTTAACCCGCAATTGTTTGCAGGCTTGTTTGAGAATAAAGGTTTGATTTGGAGTTGTGATTTTAAAAACGAGAGCTGAAACGCCCCCGCTTAAGGATTCGATGGTGGGGTTGTGTACCGAGATTCTATGGTTAGAAATTAGATAATTGGTAATGTTGGAAGGGGTTAATTCAAGCACAAATCACCTAGTTTTATAGCCATCCGGGTGCGATTCGTGCCAGTGCCAAGCGGTGGTAATAATTTCCCGAATATCCTTGTAGTTGGCATCCCATCCCAGCCTGAGATTTGCTTTTTTACAGCTTGCAACCAAGGCTGGCGGGTCGCCTTCCCTGCGTGCACCTATGGTAAAGGGGACTGCTTTCCCTGTGATATCTTTAACTGCATTGAGAATTTCGTAAACACTGTTGCCCTTGCCTGTTCCCAGATTTAGGCAAAGGTGCTCACCGGGTAATGTTTTTTCAAGTGCCAATCGGTGTGCGTTGGCGAGGTCATCCACATGAATGTAATCCCTGATGCAGGTTCCATCGGGAGTTGGGTAGTCAGTACCAAAAATTTCGAGGGATTTAGATCCACCAGCAGCAGCAAAAAGTGCGAGTGGGATGAGATGAGTTTCTGGGTTATGATCTTCGCCAATACCGCCATTAGGGCTGGCACCAGCAGCATTAAAATACCGTAAAGATGCACAAGACCATTTATGTGCGGCGCAAAGATCTTTCAGCATCCATTCTACCATCAGCTTCGTTTTTCCGTAAGGATTGATGGGTTTTTGCGGGGTTTCTTCAACAATAGGAACCACGGTGGGGTTGCCATAGGTTGCGCATGTGCTTGAAAAAACAAGCTTGGAGATGTTGCATCGCTTCATAGCTTCGACAAGGCTGATGGTGCCTGCAACATTATTGCGGTAGTACAATTCGGGGTTTTTGGTGGATTCGCCCACTTGTGCAAAAGCAGCGAAGTGAATCACGGCTTCGATTTGATTTGAAGCCATGACATGCTCAAGCTTGCTAAGGTCATGCAGATCGCCCTGGGTAAAAATTTCGGCAGGAATAGAAGCAGCGTGTCCGCGGGAAAGGTTATCGTAGACATGAACGAAATGCCCGTGTGCACGCAGATGTCGAACTGTATGGGAACCGATGTATCCTGCGCCACCAGTGACCAATATTCGCATGTCTTGACCCTTTCAGGGTTGAAGATCAGTTGGTGATTCCTTTGGTAATTCCCATGAACACATCTTCCAAATTTACCTCTTCTTCATGCAGGGTTTTAAGTTTGTACCCAGCACGCACTAAGGCCTCAGCAATAAAACTACCATCTTTAAAATCGTGTGCCAGAGTTACTCGGAGATAATCTGTATTATCTCGCTCTTCGATTGAAAAAACGCCTTCCATCGCTTTAAGGAACCCGGAAGCTTCCTTAAGCCTGTTGATTTCAACGCCCACATGAATGACAGTGTTTTGGCGCACCTGCTTGATCGCAGTTTCGACATCGCCATCAAAGAGAAGCTGGCCCCGTTCAATGATGCCGATTTTATTGCAGATATCAGCAAGTTCAGGGAGAATATGACTGGAAACAAGAATGGTTTTGCCCATGGATCGGAGTCGCTTTAGCAAGGCCCGCATATCGATTCTAGCTCTGGGATCTAAACCGCTGGCGGGTTCGTCAAGTAGCAGAACCATGGGGTCGTGAAGCAAAACGCGAGCTAGTCCAAGGCGCTGGGTCATCCCTCGAGAAAGGCTGGTAACGAGTGCATCGCGTTTGTAGCCTAGGTCGACAAGCTCGAGTACTTCATCGCATTTCTTTTTGCGGTCGAGGCCTTGGATACGGTAAGCAGCCGCAAAGAATTCAAGGTATTCGCTTACTTTCATATCATCATAAACGCCAAAGAAGTCGGGCATGTACCCTATCAATTTGCGGATATCTCTTGAGCTGTTGTAGATGGAATAGCCACAAACGGTGGCTTCGCCCCAGCTAGGGTTTAAAAGTGTTGCGAGGATACGCATGGTGGTGGTTTTACCAGCGCCATTGGGTCCGATAAATCCGTAAACATCGCCCTGATCAAGTTTAAGATTCAAACGGTTTAAAGCGTAGAGTTCGCCATACATTTTGGTCAGATCACGGGTTTCAATCATAAAAGTAGTTCCATGGAAGAAAGAGAGTGCAATCAGGGTTTTGTATGTTGGATGGGGATAACCACCCTTACAAAAGTTTCCTGATTGATGCTGGGTTTGATGGTGATTGGGTTGCCATTAATTTTTTGGGAAAGAGAAAGAATCGTGGGTGCAGAAGAAGATTTTGCAGAATCAACCCTGCCTACGAGAATGACTTCTTCAGGGTGCCTAAGCCTTGCACTTTCTGAAAGAAAAGTTTCAGAAACTTGCTTCAAGCGCCAACTGGTATCAAGCTTTCGCAGGGAACTGTTGTAAAGAAGATCGCCTGCTTCGGGGTGGTCATGAAAAACAAAAGCTTTAACGAGCATGTGGATAGGATAAATATTATCGGACGAGTTGTTGGTTTTTTTGTTGTTCCAATTGTTGGGTGCCAAGATTTTTGCATCATTCCATTGTTGAATGGATTGCCCCCTACCGCCTAGTTGGAGCATATCGATGCGCCTTTTTTCTCCTGCCTGAAACCTGCCTAAGTTGTGCCAGGATTCCTGATAAAAAAGGTTGCATTCATGAAGGTCAACGGAAAGATTGTTGGTGATGGTGCCTGTGATAAGAACATTTTCAACCCTGGAATGGGAAAGGTCGCCTTGAAAGGAAGCATTGTTGGGTTTGGATTTTTTCTGCCAATTGCCTTCAAGCGATGCGCAAGCCCATGCAGGGATGCCGACTTGTTCAAGAGCAGAAGGAAAAGAGCTATATTCGTAAGGTTTTCGGAAAAGAGATTGGGAAGCGCCCCTGAAAATTCGATCGGGTGTTTCGAGAATGCCTAGATCCGGTTGGGTAAGGAGTTCTCCTGAACTCCAAGTAGGGTTGGGTTGAAAAGTAAAGGAATAATTACCAGGAGTGGGGCTGAAGAAAGACATCCAGGAAGTGCCTTGTACACAGCCTGAAGAAATATCAATATCCATAATGTCAAGTTTGTTGAGTCTGGAGTCATCGCCTTTAAGGGCGTTTGCACCTGCCCAAGCTCCCCAAGTTGCAATCAGAACTGCAATCAAAAAAGTGAACCATGTTAGTTCAGGTTTTTTTAACCAGTAATGGGTAACGAAATAATCAACTGGCCCGATGATAACAATGTAAGCAATAATGAGAAGAGCGACCCAGCCAAAAGGGAATGCAGGTACTTCTACAAATGTTTCCAGCGATCGTTGGATTTCGCATGAGAGTTCAGGCCTGATAGAGGTTGTGTCTGGTGGGAATTTGCCCTGGGCAAAGCCCGGGTTTCTTGGCGAGATCTCAAATAAAAACTTATCCCAGAAAGATTGCTGCCCATCCCAGCTTGCAAAAGGTGTGGTTTCCATGCCTAAGGCCAGCAGAAAAACTCTGCCACGGCCAAAAGGTATCTGTACCAATATTGGCCTCACGACGGGATCGGATGGCTCTGAGGATTCCCGAATGATGGTTTGTGCTGAATAAGTTGGGGATAACTTTGCAATCTCGTTTATACGCATTGGCAACAACTGGCTAACCAACGGAGTGACCCAGCGATTCAATCCGTTGAGTGTGCGTAATCCTTTAGGGTTTGAATCCAAACCTTCGATATTGCAGCCTGTAACTCCGAGGGTAAGGAGCAAACTTTTCGTACTTTCGTAATGCGTACCTGAATCCACTAAAAGAGTGCCACCTGAAAGAAGCCATGCAGAAAGAGCTGAGCGCTTTTCTGAGTTTGCTTCTTTAATAAGATCGCTGGAAATAGTTGAAGCAGTAGAAACAATCAGCGTATCTAAAGAGGCGTATCCAAGCGCTTGAGTTGGAAGATCATGAATGGTTTTTAATTCTGAGAATTTGCGAGGTAGCCTTTCATTTAAAATTTGTTTCCCTGCATCTAATTTACTTTGGTTTGCAGAAGCGAGTTGAAGGGCTTCTGAGGAAAATCCTGCAGTTGCGATTAAAAAATCTCTTGGACCAATCATGGTTGCAGAAGATCGGGTTGGGGTTGGCCAAACTTGAATTGTCGTGCCATTTTTTTCTTTAAGCCTAACTATAAGAGGGCTTGTAGAAGAACCTGGTCGAAGGTAGCCCATCATCCGAGTTTGCCCGGGAAGCACAGGGATTTTTACGAGATAAGTCGCTCCATCGCCATCGGTGGATTCAAGTTCAATCAGGAATTTATCAGGTTCGATTTCAGAACCCTTAGGGTCAAGTTCAATGCCAACAGGAACCCAAACGCCGTTCCGAATCAGGGCCCCAGCTTCGGATGGGAAACCAAAGCGAACTTGGGTTAAGGAGGGTTGGGCCAAAGCTGGTCGAGCACAGAATAAGAGCAGGCAGCACATGATCAGAAATCGTAACATGAAGACTTTCTTAAGGTTTTTCGTTGGGGTTACAAACGCAGGGTGATTTAGCACATCCTGGGCAACCAGTTCCATACTTTAATTTAACCGCATCTTCCAGATCGACCCCTGCAATATTAGCAAGGGTTGCGAGCCATGCAAGCACATCTGCGAATTCTAACACAAGTGCCTGATGGTTTTTTTCTCTTAGAGCAGCAGAAAGCTCGCCAACTTCTTCCATAAACCACATGAAAGTACCTTCAATTCCTCTCGAGGAATCTTTTTTACCATACAGTTCTTTGATCAATGATTGTAATTGTTTGAGGTTTTGGGGCATAAGTTACCTTGAAGGATTAAAAGCTTGTTTGAGTTTTTGAAGCTCATCATTTTTGCCTAAAGCTAGGAGATGCTCAAGGAGTAAATCCTGGGCTTCTTTAAAGGAGACATCAATCTCTAACACTTCCTTTGCAGCGATAAGAGCTTCAGTTTTTTGGTTATTTTGCAACAATAGCTTGAGGAGTCGTTTGCGTTTTTCAAGATCATCTGGGTCGAGCCGGGAAAGTTTTTGCAAGACATCGATTTGCATGGGTTTGTTATCAGTTTGGGCGAAAACGCGCGCGAGTTGTTCAAGCCAGCGCGGATTGTCGGGATCCAAAGCCATGCCCGATTGCAAAGTTTCGGTCGCCTTTGGAAATTCCCCTGCATCATAAAAGATTCTGCCCAGCAGAAAAAGAATGTCTGGATCGGGGTTAATCTTCGCAGAATCTTCAAGAAGCGCTTGCTCTTTTTTTGTATCACCCGCCAGCTTTGCAAGTTTGGCTAAAACTAGGGATGCGCGGGGTTGGCCTGGCTTATTTAAAAGTGCGGCCTCCGCAAGTTTTCTGGCCTCGGCGCGATCCCGGTTTATTAGTAAAAGCGCCAACTCTCCTTGGGACTCTGCATCGGTTGCATCAGCCTCGATGGCTTTACGCAACTCTTCAATACTTCGCAGTTTTGGTTTGTCACTAATCAAGGTCTTTGTAGTAATTTCCTTGATGTAAGCGAGGTAACCTTTTTCAAAGTTTGCAGTTTTGGATTTGGTTACAAGTTCGATTGCCAAGTCTGTCCCATTTCCCTTGGCGAAAGATTCGAGCATATTACGGGATGCCTCTTCGCCATGCGTTTTTTGTAAGTATTCGACATAAAGCAAACTTTGGCAGTAAGCCATCTGCCAATCAATGGGCGATCTGGGTCGCTGAAATCCGAGGTTGATATTGCTTAGGTTGAAAAGGTTGTTGGACTGAATGCGCTGCTTCAATTCTTTGTTCCAGGCGTCTGATCTGGGGTAACCTTCGAGCGAAACAGCCAATCCTTCGGTTAACCAGTGGGGCACCATGAATTGGGATTGTTCAAGGTTGAAGATATGGGTTAGTTCATGGCGCATGACTCGTGCCCAGTTGAAAGGCTTGTTCATGGTTTTACTTTGGGGAGAAACCATGGTGATAACTTTGCCAGTGCAAGCGCCTATGGTATGAAGATCTGGCACGCCAATGGTTCTGCCGCTAAACATTTCGTGATTGGAAAAGACTTCAACAAGGATGGGTTCTTTGGGAGAGAAACGAAATCTGGCATTTAATTGCACGAAGATTTCTTCCATAAAGAAGGCCATATAAGTGACGAGGGGTTTATCCTGCGAGGCATCGAATTTAAAGATGAAGTGTTCGGTTTTCAGGGTTTCATATTTATCAAGATGCTTTAAGACTTTAAGAGAGTTTGCAGTTTGGACATGGAACGGATCAGCTTTCAGACCTTTTTCTAAAAGAGTGCGAGCCTCTGCTTCCCTGCCCATTTGCAGAGAAAGCATTGCAAGAGAAATCAAGGGTTCTGGGAGGTTGGGTCGCAGTTCGATGGCTTGTTTTAATCGGATTTCAGCTTCAGAAAAACGCCTGCGGGAAGAAAGAAGTTCGCCCATTTCGAGGTAGAAAAGAGCGGGCTTTTTATCAAACGAAAGCGCTTCCTTTTCTAGGTTTTGCAGTTCAGCAGTTTTTCCATCAAGCCAGGCTAGTGCCCCAAGCCTACCTAGAATTTTTTCATCTCGTGGTCTGGCTTTTCTTGCCAATGCAAGTTGTTCTCGAGCCTTGGCAGAGTTACTTTCCGCCAAGCTGATTTCGGAAAGAAGAATCAAAGCATCCGGGTGGTTGGGCTGGGATTTCAATGCTCTTTGGGCGAATGATTCCGCCTCTTGATATTCCATTTTTTGAATTGCAGCTTCGCCTTTGCCTACTAAAGCTTCTGGGGCTTCTGGATTGATGGCAAGGACTTTAGAAAAGGCAGCGAGGGCTTCGGGGCGGTTGTGTTTTTCGAGCAGGATTTTTCCTGCTAGGGCTTCTGCTGGCCAGAAATCTGGATCAATTTTAAGCGTGTCTTTCAGTAAATCATTCAGAATGGTTTCGAGTTCATCGCCTAGGGCATACCAGCGGGCGTTTTCCAAGCTTGCCAGGGCGATAATCAATAAATCTTCAGGCTTCTTATAGGCATTGGGCGTTTCAAGCTTATCTGAGTAGGATTTTACAAACCACTGAAACGCAGAGAGTGCTTTGGGAATTTCGCCACCCTCCCAGAGTATGCGGGCTTTTACCCATCGTGCTTGCAGGTGATCTGGGTTTTGCAATAAAGCGTTTGCAGCAGAAGCTTCAGCATCGTTCCATAGCCCCATTAAGAATTGAATTTCCGCCTTACGGCCAAGAACATCGGCAGAGGGGTTTTTGAAGTCTGAGATTATTTTCAAAGCAGCATTGAGGTCGCCTTGCGCTTCGCTTATTTTGCTAAGGCCAATGGTTGCAGCGTCTGCAGTTTTTGGGTCTTTCAGAATTTCCTGGTATTCATCTTTTGCTTCCTCTAGTTTTCCGGTGAGAAGAAGTTTTCTGGCTTGAACTAAGTCTGCAGCAAAGCAAATGCTTTCGTTCATTTGCATGAGAAAAGAGATTAGAAAAAGACTTAGAAGCACCATGGGCGAAATGGTTTTGGAAGTTATGGACGAGTGAAGCGCACGGGTTAATTTCATTTGAAGGTGTGCTCTGGGCCGGGGAATTTTCCAGTGCGAACCTCGTTGCAATAGGAAGTAATCGCAGCCTTAATGATATCTGCGATGTCCGCATATTTTTTGCTGAAGCGTGGATGAAACCCAGTGGTAAGGCCCAATAAATCATGGCCTACAAGCACCTGCCCATCGCAATGCGGGCCAGCACCAATCCCTATGGTTGGTATTTTTAAGGTGCTGCTGATTTTTTGTGCGATGTCGGGTGGGATGCATTCTAGAACAATTGCAAACGCTCCGGCTTCTTCGACCGCAAGGGCATCTTGAAGGATTTCGTTTTCGTTGCGTTGCATTTTAAAGCCACCAATTCTGCGCACAGATTGTGGCGTCAGGCCCACATGCCCCATCACCGGAATATCTGCGTTGGTGATCGCTCTGATGGTTTCGGCAACGCGCCTTCCACCTTCAAGCTTTACGGCATGAGCACCGGTTTTTTTAAGAACTTTCCCTGAGTTCTTTAGGGCTTGTTGTGCGGATTCCTGATAGGTCATGAAGGGCAGATCAACAACAACCAAACTATGGGAGGTTGCGCGCGCCACCATTTCTGCATGATAGATCATTTGTTTTAAGGTGACCGAAAGAGGGTCAGATTTCCCTTGGATCACCATGCCCAGAGAGTCGCCTACAAGAATGCAGTCGATTCCTGCTTCACTCATGATTTTAGCACTGGGAAAATCGTAGGCAGTGGCTACGGTTAATTTTCGACCTTGAGATTTTGCTAAAAGAAAATCAGGTACGGTAACTGGTTTAGTATCAGTTTGGGTGATTTGCTTGGTCATTTTAGCCACGCTTTGCCCCATAATTTAATGATTTATTGGAACTATTACTATGTTAGCGTCTCTGGGCAAAAGGCCTAGAACAAACCCAAAATCTAAAAATGAATATTTTAGAGGCATTCATTTCGTTGACATCCTAAATTTAAAGAGTATGATGTCCATTATCTCATATGAATAGTCTCGGATAGAGACTAGTAATACAAGGCTAGAATTCATTCCCACATCGGTATTGCCTTAAACTGATTTAAATCAGGCAAGGTGCCCAAGAGCAAGGATTCATGGCAGTTAATCAGCAAAATCAGTCGTCGATGAAAGTTATTTCTGATCCTAAAGTTTACCTCATGGGTAAGCAAATGATCAATGATGGTACCCTAAACCAGTTCCTTGAGGATCATGGTGTTTCTTGGCACTCGGATACCGAAGTAGCAGGGGAATACCTGACCGAAGTGGCAGGGCGTGTTTGCTACATGAGTTTTGCCAAGCCCAGACCGGGTGGTAATCATGCATATATCGAGCATATTCTTGAAGTCGGGCATGGTTCGGTATTAGAACATGCCGTATGGAGTTTTGTTTTTACAGGCGTTAGCAGGTCGTTAACTCATGAACTAGTAAGGCATCGGGCTGGTATGGGGTATTCCCAACTAAGCCAGCGATATGTTGATGAATCAGTAGCAGAATATGTTGAACCTGATTGTATAGCTGCCGACCCTGAAGCCCATAAAATCTGGCTTGAAACCGTTGAGGCTGCTCACAAGGGTTATATTAAGCTGGTCGAGATTTTGGCAGAGAAGTTCAAGGATGAGCCTGATCGTACATTAAGGCGTAAGTTAGCTAGGCAGGCTGCAAGAAGTGTGCTTCCCAATGCCACAGAAACCAAAATTTTTGTTACAGCAAATGCCCGTTCACTGAGGCATTTTATCGAAATGCGCGGTAGCAGGCATGCTGAAGATGAAATTCGCAAGCTTGCAATTGCAGTCTTGAAAATTCTGCAAGTTGAAGCACCTAATTTGTTTGGTGACTACCAACTTGTGCCCCTTCCCGATGGTACTTTTGAAGCGGTAACGCAGTATCGGAAAGTATGAACTCTCATCAACCCGGACCTGGACGCGGTAGAGGCAACAAAGGCCCCTCCCGCAAACCTAATTATCGTGACGGCAGACCGCAAAATTCCCAGCGGCAAAATAGGCCCTATCAGGGATCTCAAGGGTCCCAAGGAGGGGATGGCTTCAGGCCTCCTGTTGAACCCGCAATGGATCTTCCATTGCCCGAAGATGCTGTCAGCCTTCAAGGCGTTCTCGAAATTCACCCTAGAGGTTATGGATTTCTTCGAAACCCTGCCAAGGATTACGCTCCGCAACCTTCTGATCCCGCTGTTGCCTCCGCACTTATCCAAAGGCTGAAACTTCGTGAAGGTCTTTTATTGGGCGGTATGTGTGAAGCTTTTCGTGGCACACAACCTCCCCGCCTTCTTAAATTGGAAACAATCGAAGGCAAAAATCCTGATAGCTTTACTCAGCGTAATTTCGATGACCTTACCGCTATCGACCCCCATGAATTAATCAAATTAGAAACTGGAAAAGAACCCCTTACCACCAGGGTTATGGATTTGCTTACCCCTATTGGGAAAGGCCAAAGAGGCCTTATTGTTGCACCCCCTAGAACAGGTAAAACGATTCTTCTGCAGCATATCGCCCAAGCTGTTTCCATCAATCATCCTGAAATGCACCTTGTAGTTCTTTTGGTTGATGAACGGCCCGAAGAAGTTACTGAAATGCGTAGAACTATCAAAGGCGAAGTAATTGCCAGCAGTTCTGATCGTGATAGCGCAAGTCATGTTCGTACAGCTGAACTTGTGGTTGAGCGAGGCCGTAGGTTGGTAGAGCAGGGCAAGCAGGTATTCATCTTGCTAGATAGCCTTACGAGGCTTGCCCGTGCGTACAATAAAAACACTGCTAATAGTGGTAGAATTATGAGCGGTGGTGTTGATTCCAAGGCATTGGAAGTTCCTAAAAGGCTTTTTGGAACAGCACGAGCTTTTGAAGAGGGTGGCAGCCTTACTGTAATGGGAACAGCATTGATTGATACGGGAAGCCGTATGGATGAAGTGATTTTTCAAGAATTCAAAGGCACCGGCAACATGGAAATGGTGCTGGATCGTAAGCTTGCAGACAGGCGTATTTTTCCCGCAATGGATATTTGTCAGTCGGGTACCCGAAAAGAAGAAAAGCTGCTGTCGCCTGAAGTGTTGAAAAAGGTGCATTTGCTTCGAAGGATGTTGGTGACCATGGGGCCTGTAGAAGCGATGGATGTACTTATCAAGAAGTTATCAAAAATGACGGGTAATCAAGCATTTCTCGACTCTATGCTTTAAAAAGCTTCATTTCTTACAGCTCTAATTTTAACTATACTTTCATAATTTGTTTGTTGATTTAGTTTTGTTAGTCTAGCAATAATATTATTCTCTTAATTATTCTTACTTTTATTATTTTTAGGGCAAAAAACATGTTTAAGATAACCCGCAAAGGTTTTACCCTGATCGAGTTGTTGGTGGTAATTGCCATTATTGCAATTCTTATTGGATTGTTGTTGCCAGCGGTGCAAAAGGTGAGAGAAGCCGCTGCACGGATGAAGTGCGCTAATAATTTAAAGAATCTGGGCCTGGCATGCCATAATTTTGAAGGAACGTTTGGGGGCCTCCCTCCTGGATCAGTTAATACCACTTCTACTGCATTAAACCCTGATCTTCTTGAATTTACTTCCCAAACCGCTGTGCCTTACACTTATTCAAGACAGGGCCTTCTTACCATTATTCTTCCTTACATTGAACAAGGCAATTTATTGACGAGTAACGGGGGCTATAATTTTAAAGTGAACTGGGATGCCGCAGCTAATCGAGTTGCAAGCAGTTCTCGAGTTCAAACCTTTGAGTGCCCTTCGGTTCCAAGTCCTCATGAAATAACACCAATTCCAGCAGGTTGGACTAAACCCCCGATGACTTCTGATTATTGGCCTATAACCCGTAGCAATAATAATGCTGCAGTTTGGACTGGTTTAGGTTTAACTTATCCGAATACGCCTGCTATTAATTCAGTGCTTACTACAAATGCTAAAACCAAACTTCTAGACATAACCGATGGTTTAAGCAATACGATTATGCTGGGTGAGTCAGGTGCCCGACAAGAAGGGTGGGCTAAAGGTAAAAAATATAATGATTTAGGAACCACTCCAACATGGGGTACTCGTGGTGCTTGGTCTTCAGAATCAAATAATATTGTTTGCGCAGGAACGGTTGGGCCAATTACTTTTTCTGGCACCACAACAGCCTTGGCAAAAGTTACAACTGCAGCGCAATTAACTGGTGCTATTACCATTAATGCTTGGAATCAGGGCGAATTATATTCTTTCCACACTGGAGTTTGTAATGTCGCCATGGGCGATGGGTCCGTAAGAGCGCTGAGGGAGAATATTTCAATGTTAGCTTTGCAAAAGCTAGCAGCCCGAGCTGATGGGAATCCAAATGAACCAGACTAAATTTGGGTAAACAAGTTACAATTTCTCGCCCAATTCAGTTTTATTCATAAAAAAAGATTAGATGTACGGAAATACTGTCACTTAAGTAAAGGTTTATCTCCATGGAACGCACGCTTGTACTTTTAAAACCCGATGCTGTTCAACGCAGGCTCATCGGATCTTTAGTCGCACGATTCGAGCTCAAAGGGTTGCAAATCGTTGGAATGAAACTTGTTCATGCCAGCAAAGAACTTGCTGAAAAGCATTACGATGCACATCGTGCAAGGCCTTTCTTCCCATCCTTGATTCAATTCCTTACCGGTGGCCCTACCGTTGCCTTGGCTCTTCAAGGGCCTAATGCAGTTGCTGTAGTTCGCAACTTAATGGGGCTTACCGATGGGGCGAAATCTCCTCCTGGAACCATTCGTGGCGATTATTCCATCAGCGTGCAAAATAACTTGGTTCATGGCAGCGACAGTGTCGATAATGCCAACCAAGAACTTGCGTTGTGGTTTAAGGCTGATGAATTAATTTCGTATCAGGGTTGCGATCATAATTGGGTGATTGGTTAATTCGAGAACGATATAAATAAAAGAAGAGAGGTGCGTGCTAATTGCATGCGCCTCTCTTTTTTTATTTCATCCGATAGGAATTGTTAGCTGACCAATTTTTTTAATTCTTCGAGAGCTTTGGGGACGCCGGTTTTGGGTTCTTCATTTGCTTCATATTCCAAAGCCATGTAACCTCTGTAATTTACTGCTTTAAGAATCTCCACAAGTTTCTTGAGGTCTGCATCTTCTTTCTTCTGCCCCGTTTTTTGTATTTCTGTTTTTACCTGAACCGTTACTGCATAAGGAGCAAGCTTGGCCAAGTCGCCATAAGGATCTGCAGTGTGAAAATTTCCCGTATCCAGGTTTACCCCGAAGTAAGGATGATTGATGGATTTCACAATGGAAAGAATTTGTTCGACGCTTGCAGTGATACCGCCATGATTTTCAAGCGCTAGAATAACACCAAACTTGGCTGCATAATCACAAGCCTGCCCGATGGCGTTGATGCAACGCTCTTTAGCTTTTTCTTCGGTATCACCCTTGGCAATGGTGCCTGCGAAAATTCGGATGGTTTTGCAACCTAGAATGCTGCATCGCTCAACCCATTCGTTGACTGAAGTCATCTGTTCTTTTAACTTGGCAGCATCTGGAATGCAGAAGTTATTGCCTACTGCGCTACCACTGATATCCAACCCAAGCTTCGTACAAAAGGCTTTGTATTTTGGAAAGAACTCTTTAGAGGTATCGGGGAAATAATAAGAGGTGGGTTCAATTGCGCCTAATCCTTGTTCCGAGGCATACTCTGCAAATTGTTCCAAGGTCATGGTGGGCTTGTTCGTGCCTTTAAACTCCAGGTATTTTCTAAAGCTGTATGCCGCTAGGCTAAGCTTGATCAGTGATTTTCCAGTTCGTTTGACTGGTTCAATAGCAAAGGAAGAGTTGTTTGCAATAAGGGTTGTAGAAGTAGAGGCAAATGCTATTTTGCCAAAGGTTCGTCTGTTAATCATGGTGAAACCTCCTGAAGTTTTTGGAAGAAATGCACTATAACCGGGAATAGGGGCACAATCAAATAATTATGATGCTTAACAAAGAAGCATACATTTAGCTGCATAAAATGACTGGTTTATGCAAAAGTAAGGGGATTTGATAGCTTATCAAACCGAATAATCGTAACTAATACAGATATTACGAATGAAATCTGACAAAGATGCCCCTTTTTGTCTGGCAGATAAATGCTAAACTAATTGCATATTTTGATACTAGAGTATGCCATGACACAAACTAACATTTTCGCAAGTATTCCCAACGACAAAACCTCCCAAACGGATGATGAGCGCATTCGCAATGTGATCCCGTTGCCTTCGCCGGAGAATTTGATCCGGTTTTTTCCTGTTCAAGGAACTCCTGTCGAAAAATTGATTGCAGATACTCGTAAAGCGGTGAAGGACATTCTTCGGGGTAAATCGGATAAACTTTTAGTGGTGATTGGGCCCTGTTCAATCCATGATCCAAATGCTGCGACAGAGTACGCATCCAAATTGGCACTTACCCGACAGAAGCACGCCAACGATCTTGAGATTGTAATGCGGGTGTATTTTGAAAAGCCCCGCACCACGGTGGGTTGGAAGGGATTGATAAACGATCCCTATTTGGATGGAACCTTCCGCATCAACGAAGGTTTAAGGATGGCTCGCGATCTCTTGCTTCGAATCTATAACGCTGGGGTACCTGCGGGTTCAGAATTTCTCGATACGATATCTCCGCAGTACATAGGCGATCTAATAACCTGGGGTGCTATCGGTGCACGCACTACTGAATCGCAGGTTCATCGCGAGTTGGCTTCCGGGTTATCTGCGCCCATCGGTTTTAAAAATGGAACTGATGGAAATTTAAAAATCGCAATCGATGCATTGATGGCTTCTGCCCAGCCTCATCACTTTCTTTCGGTTCATAAAAATGGTCAGGTCGCAATTGTTGAAACCGGGGGCAACGAAGATTGCCATGTGATTCTTAGGGGTGGTAAGGTTCCGAATTATGATGCAGAAAGCGTGAGCGCTGCTTGCTCTGCCCTTAAAGCTGCAGGCCTTATAGAAAGGCTGATGATCGATTTATCCCACTCCAATAGTTCTAAACAGTATAAAAAACAGATTGAAGTTGCGGGCGATGTTGGTGTTCAGATTGCCAAGGGTGATCGCAGGATTATTGGGGTTATGGTTGAATCGCATCTTGTAGAGGGTAAACAAGATCTCATCGAAGGTAAACCTTTGGTGTATGGCCAAAGTATTACTGATGCATGCATAGGTTGGGAAGATTCTGAAAAGGTGTTAAACCTTCTTGCAGAAAGTGTAAGGGCTAGGCGTGCTACGAAGGCATAGGTTAGCGTGAAGCTGTTTCAGCAACCAAGATTTTCATCATTTCTTCAGCGGCTCCAGATGCAATGGCTCTCACCTTTTCAAAACTGGTGTTGTAACCAAATTCGTAAGTAATTCCTGCACATCCAAAGGTTTTATAAGACCATGTTTTAGAAGTGGGTAGATTTTCGTTATGCCCCGCATCGCGTTTAAAAGCATAATTCGGGAAGTGCTCATGGATGGCTTTTAACCAACGCTTGGTGAATAAAAGTGGGAAGGTCTGGTCTTCATCCCGCTGAGTGTAAAAAATATCTTCTGAAGTTGAATGAAAATCAAGAAATAGGTAGGCCCTAGCTTTGGGTTGTTTTGCAATTGTGGTAAGGGCATCTCGAACCGCTCTGGTTTCTATTTGGGTGAAAGGGCCGTAATCCCGGTTGGGGTCAACTCCTCCTAGCGTTGAGCGCCAGTGCCCATGTTCAACACCATCAGGATTGACCACCGGAATAACAATGGTTTGAAAGGATTGCCTGAAGGTTTTCGAGAGAGGTGAATCTAAAGCAATGGTATCGACAAAGCTCATTAGTCCAACGGAGCCAGTGACTTCTGGAGGATGTTGCCTGCCTAGGATGAAAATAAAATTGGTAGCATCGGGGTTCCCGAGGGTAAGTTGTTTGATGGGCCTGCCTTCCATGGATTTACCAATAGTGGTGATTTTTGTGAACGGTGATTTTGCAAGAGTGTTGCTCCATAAATCCAAATCATCAAGGCTGATGGGTTGGTGGGCAAACACCCAGATTGGATTGGGGCCAACTTCTAGAAGCGCACTTGCGGGGATTTTTTGCTCGGAGTTTGCAGCAGTCCATTTGTTTATCTCGAGAGCTTTAAATTCTTTGCCATCGAAGCTGATGATAGGCTTGCTTGTAGTTCCAGGGTGGGTAAGTAGGAAACGAACTTCAATGGTTTGTTTCTTGGAGGATGAGATTTTAAATGCGTACCAAGGGCTGCGGTTGATGGGAGAATTTTCAGGTGAGATGGTTACAAGATAAATATTATCTTGGAGATGGGTGCAGTTGTTCAACCGGGCGCCCGAAAAATTATTGCTGAACTGAATCCCTTCTTTTTCAAAGTTCCACTCTTTGCGAGTTTGCAAAGGCACCTTGATAGGCATTTCCGACCAGGCAGCATTATCTCCAAGAGTTGCTAATGCAATGAATGCAAGAAATATAAAGGAGCGAAGTTTGTTCATGCCCTTATTTTTACAAACCGGTGTCAAAGCAGCAATCTAAATAAACTTTGTTTAAAAACAGGTGAAGTATGGAAGAAAGGAGAAGGCTTATTTTAGAGGGAGTTGCAAGTTGGGGTTGGTCTCTTCTTTTAAATTGATCAAAGGCAGCTTGTGTCTTTTATCATCAGAGGCGGAAGCAGGTGCAGATTTGAAGTTGATGTTGCTAGCGGTCTGATTGTTTTTGGGCCACATAATTCCGAGCCCAAAGAGGATGAGCATACTGGCAGCCAAGGCAACCCTAGCGGAGAGGCCGGAAAAATTGCGGGCCTTAAAGCCGCCCTGAATCCTCGGGGCCTTTGGGAATGGGGTAGGCAATTGAGCCTGGAAAAATCCTCGCAGTGCTTGTTCAAATTCTTGTTCGTTCTGTTGCATCTTAAGCCAATAACTGTTGTGAGGAAAATCGAAATTCAATTACTTGGGTGCTTCAACACCCATGGATTTTAAAATTTCTGCAAGCCTGACACGAGCCCTGCTTAATCGCATATGTACTGCAGAAGGCTGCAGTTCCAAAGCCTTTGCGATATCAGGTACTTCGTAATCAAGGGCGTACCGCATGGTCAGTATCTCACGGTCTTGGGGTGCAATCTCTTGCAAACCTTCCCGAAGTTGTTGGTGCAGTTCCAGAGTTTCCATACGCAGATCAGGAGACTCAGTTTTTGAACCTATCGTTTCAAACATCTCGGGGCCAAATGTCCCGTTGCGCTGAAACGAACCCCTTGCAACATCTTCTGAAAGATTTCTTGCAACTCGGATCAACCAAGCCCTCATCTGCCTAACGATCAACCCTTTAAGCATTTCACGCCAAAGACGTAGAAACGATTCCTGAAGGATATCGTTAGCCGTTTCCGCATTCATGCTTCTAGCGTAAGCAACTGCCCAAACCGCCCTACCATGAGCGGCGTATATTTTTTGGAATTCTTCCTGCACTCTTTCCTCCGTACGAGACTGCTTTATTATAGGCACATCAAGGTGCCATAAGGCAGGTGCAGCAAATAGATTGTGCGAAAAAATCCCAACAAAATAAGGACGGCCAAGAATAGCCAATCTAACTGTTTTCTCATGGATTTGTAATCTTTTTAATATTGTTCGCAAGTTCTTTGCTGATAATGACTTGCAGAGTAAGCCAGTTGTCTCTGCTGGCACTTTTAATGCCATTTTGAACTAAAAAAGGCATACTTTCCAAACGCTTTTCTAACTTTTTGATCGCATCTGCAGAGGTTCCCATGATTTCGCAGCGCAGCACTGGTTCAACTCCTGATTCAAGCCATACTGCAATTGCATCGATATCGTCCATAAAATCTTGTTTGTTGATTTCAGGTAATGCAGGGAGAAACAATTTTAGGGAACTAAAATCCCATTTGCCCGCCTGAGCTACAATCCAGATGGGTGCATTGATAGGGATTCTTTCTGCGATCAAAGGTCGAAGTTTGCCACTTAAATGATTCAATCCCGCCCGCTCAAAACCAGAAATTGCTTCAAACCTTTCAGGAAGCATAGTGTACGCCATCGTGTTGTCATCGATTTTCGAATAGCTTGGCTGCATTGGGAAAAGATCAATCTGATATCGCAGAGTTTCTCTACCAATCCTGTAACCCGAAGGGGTGGATTGAAGTCTGCTATTCACTTTTTCCATATTGATGGGCTTGAGTGATTGAAGAAACAAAGCAGAAGCCAGTGGCCTATCTGCAGGCATGGTAAGTGCGAGGAGCTTAATTTCTTCAGATTCATACCCGAGTGCTTTCCTAATTGGAGAATCTTTTTTCAAGAAAGCATCAAGGTTCAATAGCTCAGCAAGTTCTTTGGATGCTTTTAGTTTTTGCAAATCGAGAACTGCGATAAGGCTGGAGTCGCCTGCAAACCATTGAAGGTAAGATTGTCTGGGATCGGTGTTCGCCTTTGCGAGGTCTCTGTTTCTTCGATCTTTTTGAGTGGAGAGCGCAAATACAAGTCCCATTATTGCCATTGCTGCCATCACCAAAACCACAGCTAGTGCGGTGCGCGATTTGTTTTTGGGCAGATCCTTTTTAATGTAACTATAAGCAGTAATAGGTGCATCTGCAGCAATATCCGGGCCTTGCCAAATGATGGTATCTTCGCAACGGGGGCAAATAAACTTCTGCCCTTTTACAGTACCCGCAGGCGGATCTATCCATGAGTTGCATTTGGGACATGGGTAATCAGGAAAAGGCATTGCACACGTTACTTCCGATTAGGTTTCTTTTTTTGCTCTTCCATCGCTATAACAGGGCGAAGATCCATCTGTTTTTTTACTATGTCTACCTTGGCGATCTCCACTTCAATTTTATCACCCAACCTGAAGCGCCTTTTATACTTTAACCCTGTAAGAGAATGGCTCTCTGCATCGAAGAGGTAATTATCATCGTTAAGCGTGGTGATGTGAACCATGCCTTCAACAGGAAGATCAACAATCTGCGCAAAGAATCCATATTCGGCTACACCTGTGATGATGGCCATTTTGTGTTCGCCAAGTTGCTTTGACATAAATTCGAGCAATTTAACTTTAACGAGATCTCTTTCTGCAAGTGCAGCCCGTCGTTCCATGCCGCTGCAATGTTCACCTAAAAACATCAGTTCGGTTTCATCGTAGGAAGCTTTTCCAGTTCGCTTCCAGCGGGTTAATTGTCGATGAATTGTCAGGTCGGGATAACGGCGAATAGGAGAAGTGAAATGGCAGTAGCAAGTGCTAGCAAGTGCGTAATGCCCTTCTTCTTTTTCGCTATAAACTGCTTGTTTTAGGCTGCGAAGCATTGCGTAATGAACAGCATGCTTTTCGGGTTTGGAGGAAGATTCCGCCAAAATACGCTGCAAGGTAAAACGATCTTCCGCGTTATCGATCTGGTAACCTAGGGTACGGATGAATGCAGCAAAAGCTTTTTGCTTGGTGGGTTCAGGATCAGGGTGGATTCTGCGTAAAAACTTGACACCAAGGCTGTGAAGATGTTCTGCTACAGCTTCATTTGCGGTCAGCATGAACTCTTCAATTATTTGATGGCTTAAATCGTTGACGCTGTTATGTGCGCCGTTAACCCTGCCATCTTTATCGAACTCCAGTTTGGGTTCTGGCATATCGAGTTCAAGAGCGCCTCTGCGGAATCTTCGGCCTCGCAGGATAAGTGCGAGAGTTTTCATGCGTTCAAGCATTGCGCCAATATCTTCAGGAACTTCGGGCGCTTCGGGAGTCTTATCAAGGAATGCCATTACTTGTTCGTAATGAAACCGTTTTTTAACTTTGATAACGCCACGCTCAAAAGTAACCGTGGTCTTGCGCCCCTTGGGATCAAAATCAACCACCACGGTTTGAACATACCTGATTTTATCTTGCTGAAGGCTTGCAAGGTGATTGGAAATGGTTTCAGGAAACATGGGTATAACTTTGCCGGGCAGATAAATACTTGTGGCTCTGCTGCGTGCTTCGCGATCGAGTGCCCCGCCTTGTTTGACAAAATGTGCCACATCAGCGATATGAACCCAAAGAGTCCAATGGCCAGAAGCTGGATCAAGTTCAACCTGCACTGCATCATCAAAATCTTTTGCATCGATGGGGTCGATAGTTACTACAGTGTGTTTGGTGTAATCTACCCTGCCATCAAAATCTTCCTCGGAAAAATTTTCTGCGACATGGTGGGCTTCATCAAGTACATCAGGAGGGAAAATGTCAGGTAGGTTGTAGGCTCGGATGATAGCTAAGGTTTCAACCCCTGGGTCACCTTGGGGCCCAAGAAGTTCGGTGATGACGCCTTCGCCCCGTTGCTCGGGAGAAGGGAAGTGAATCATATCAAAGACAACCTTGTCGCCTGGTTTGACATTCTTGGTTGTGGGATCGCCAATGACGATGGATTGAGAAAAAACCGCGCCATCTACTTTGACAAAACCTTCACCGCCTTTTTCCCAGTAGGTGCCCACAAACTGGTGCGATTTTCTTTCTAACACACTGAGGATCTGGCCTGTTGGCGGACGATCTGAATTACCTCTGCGAAGAATTTGAATTGCGACGAGATCGCCGTTGGCAGCATTGTTGCTGTTCTCGGGGAAAATGCGAATTTCAGGGCTAGCTACCCCATCGACTGGGCTGGGTTTTACAAAACCACCCCCCGAACTCATGGTTCGGTAAGTACCTTTAAGGCTGGGCTTTGCACCTGATTTACGAATGGCTTGGCTGTTGTTGATTTCAATGCGACCTTGTTGAACCAGATCGTTTAATGCAGCGCGGAACTCTCCATAGGCCCCGCCCGCAAGGCCAAGCCTGCGAGCGAGAATACGGGCTTTCATAGGCTGGTAGCTTTGTTTATTAACAGCTTGAAGAATCTTATCGTGAATACGGCCCATAATGAAACTGGCCCCCCTGTGTTGGTCGAACCCGCTGTATTATCTCGATTAATCAACCGAGGTGGTGTCAGGGGTGGCGCCTTTGTATAACTTGCGCTGTAAAAGATTATTGTAGGGCGTCCAGTGGGCATCCTTGCCTGCATCTTCTATTTCTTTTGTAAACGCATGAACCTTGGCGTCCAAGTTATCTAGATGATGAAGAGCGACTGCTTCAGGAGTCATAGGCAGTTTCGGGCTGCCAAATTCATAGGTTCCATGATGGCTTAATATCATGTGCTTAAGTCGCCACATTAGCTCGGTTGGAAAAGGTTCGCCTGAAAGTTCGGGAACGCATGCGATTTTTTCATTGAGTATTTCAACGCCCTGAACAATATGACCGATTAACTGGCCTTCATCAGAATATGTAAGTGCTTTATCGCAAGTTAATTCTCTGATTTTCCCGATGTCATGCAGAAATATACCCATGAATAGTAAATCTTTATTAACCGAAAGGTAAAGCGGTGCGAGCCTGTCCCAAGCTTCCATGAGGCTGGTCACATGCTCGACCAAGCCACCCAAATAGGCATGATGATGCCTAATGCCTGCAGGAACCTTGCAGAAAGCCTGCATCAATTCCTCATCCATAAAGAACGCCTCTGCCAAGGCGCGCAAATGCGGGTTAGTCATCTTGCGTAAAAAAGTACGAACCTTTTCGATCAGCTTGCTGATGTCTTGTTCGGTGTGTGGCAGAAACTCTGAAAGATCAACATCGTTGGGCGATACTTTTTCAAAGGAGTTGACAATCATCTGCAGGGTGCCCTGGAAAAGTTGCACCTTCCCCTTCACATGAAGAAAATCACCTTCTTCAAAAGATCGAAATGCAGACTCATTAGCGTTCCATTGGCGCGCAGCAATCGACCCAGAGCGATCGCGCAGTTCCATTTGCAAATAGGAATTGCCATTGCGGTTGGCTCGCAGTTGCTTGTCGAGAGCGACAAAAACCTCATCCACGGTTGCCCCATCTGTCAACGATTTCATCATTTGTCTGGCCATAATCAGTCCCTTTCTTAAAAGGATAGTATAGTGGCAGGGGAACTTGATGCCTTAAGAATAATGCTTAAGGGAGTAAATTTCAGTCTGAACCAATGGGAAGAGTAGGCGATTTGGCCCCATCGGTCCAAACCCAGCCATACTGGGTGTTACTTGGGGAAGCCCCTTGTCTGTAATTTTCCCGGATGGAAGTCATCTTGTCGATTTTCAAAGCCTTGCGCTTTTCTTCGACATTGATGTTGAACAACCGTGCAGCATTCAGCCCGAAGATTTGATCCTTGATCTTATCAGTTAACTCTGGGTATTGGAATTTGTCCCTCAATTCTGGAAGCATTTGCAACCTACGCAACCTGACGATTTGGCTTTGTGGGCTGCCATTCCAGATGGAATCAGTCCCCCAGAGGATGTGATCAGCGCCTGCAACCTGAATCATCTGGCCTAATGCATGCAGGCAGATTTTAGGTGCTGCAGCAGAAAGAATGTTAAAGGTACTGCCCAGTTCGAAGTAAACATTCTTGATTTTCGGGTTAGCCTTGAGATCTCTGAGTATATCGCTAATCCAAGGGATCTCTTGTTCATCAGGTTTTTCCCGCGCAGGAACAGGCGCACCTATGCCACGCCCTGCAGATCCAAACCCTTTGTAACCTGAATGGTAAATAATGAAATTTAGATCGGGCCAATCTGCAGCAGCCTTTGCGACATCGCCCGGATGGCAACCTTTTTCGTTAAACAAACCCAAGGGAAGGCCTTTGTGCACACAGATGTTTTTGATGCCCAGCTTCTTGGTGCGTTCCCAGAAAGGGTAGGCAATTTTTTCGTCATCAAGGCGCCAGTATTGCTCGCCCAACTCCGCACCCGTATACATTTTCCAAGCATCAATCTTGAGGTCTTTCACCTGCCTTTCCATTTCATCGAGTTCTTTTAGGCCAAGGTTTGGCCTGATCAAACCATGCGAAAGAGCCCGCTGCGAGCCCGAAAGCTCGTTGACAAAATTCCTCGTCGCAACCATCTGGTCTGGGGGAAGTGGATTCTTATTCCATTCTCGTGTGGGTACCCCGCTGATGATTGCCATCACCGTGTCGCTGTCTGCGTACAGTTCTTTTACATAATGGGTTCGGTTGAGTAATTCGAGAGTTCGGTTAAAGCCTAAAAGCGAGGGCCTGACCATTTGTAGAAACGCCTTCACCTTGTTTCCTTCTAGGGAATCTTCGTACCATTTTCCCGAAACATCAACATGATGGGTCTGCATGTCGAAGATGAATTGATCCTTGGGCCAGGGTTCCTTAAAAGTAAGAGGATCAGCCATTTCTGCAGCTTGAACCTGATAGCATGGGCCGAAAACCTCGTTCAATGCAGTCAACGCGCAAGCCATTCCAGAGGATGTTCTAAGAAAGGTTCTGCGATCAACATTCTGCTTTTTTGCATTCGTTTCAGAAAGCTCCAAAGCCCTGCGTGCATATTGCTGCTGTTCTGAAGTGGGCGGAGGTGGGATGAACTCCTCATTGGAGATGATTTTAGCGGGTATGGGCAGTTGATCTTCAAGGCTGATATCTAATTCGCATGATCTTTTCCACATGGTTTTGCCTTTTCATTTTAGATAGTACAGCAGAATAAACGCTTTGGACTCCCGGTGGTAGTAACACTTTTGTACATCAGATATTACAGCCCGAGATTCGATAAGAATAAAAATACCCGGTTTGCTGTTCTTATGCTCGACTTAAACCCATCCTATGTCATATATTATCAATCACTGTGTGTTGATGATTGTTTTAACTTAAAGAGGATTGCCTACCATGGCCTATACCCACATCAAAGTTCCCAAAGGCGACAAAATTACCATTACCAATGGTAAACTTCATGTGCCCGACCATCCTATTGTTCCGTTCATCGAAGGGGATGGAACAGGCCCAGACATTTGGCGCTCTGCGGTAAGGGTTTTGGATGCTGCAGTTGAAAAAGCATACGCTGGCAAAAAGAAAATCGCATGGGTCGAAGTCTTTGCAGGCGAAAAAGCTTTCAAGCAATTTAACAATTGGCTCCCTGATGAAACAGTTGAAGCTTTTAAGGATTTCCTCGTTGGCATTAAGGGCCCATTGACCACCCCGATTGGTGGTGGCATTCGCTCCTTGAATGTGGCTTTACGCCAAATGCTTGATCTTTATGTCTGTTTAAGGCCGGTGCGTTGGTTCAAAGGTGTACCTTCCCCCGTTAAGCACCCAGAAAAAGTTGAAATGGTGATCTTCCGTGAAAACACCGAAGACATCTATGCTGGGATTGAATTTGAACAAGGCACCGAGGCCAATAATAAGTTCATCAAACTGTTCAAAGAAAACTTCCCCAAAGAGTTTTCGAAGATCCGATTCCCAGAAAGCACCGGGATTGGCATTAAGCCTGTTTCCCGCGATGGCAGTCAACGCCTTATCCGCTCAGCAATTGAATATGCGATTACCAACAAACGAAAGAGCGTTACCCTGGTTCATAAGGGTAACATCATGAAGTACACCGAAGGTGCATTTCGTATTTGGGGCTATGAACTCGCAGAAAAAGAGTTTGGCGCCCAGACTTATACTTGGGAACAATGGGAACGCACCAAGAAGGCCAAAGGAGAAGATGCAGCTAACCAAGAGCAAAAAGCAGCTTTGGCATCAGGTAAGATTCTTATCAAAGATGCAATTGCTGATATCACGCTGCAACAAGTATTAACCCGCCCTGAAGAATTTGATGTCATCGCAACCTTGAACCTTAATGGGGATTATCTTTCCGATGCACTTGCTGCGCAAGTGGGCGGGATTGGTATTGCCCCCGGTGGTAACATCAACTACCTGACCGGTCATGCGATTTTTGAAGCAACCCATGGCACAGCACCTAAGTATGCAGACTTGGATCGGGTAAACCCTGGTTCTGTCGTTCTTTCAGGCGAGATGATGCTTCGCTATATGGGTTGGATTGAAGCCGCAGATTTGATCATCAAGGGCATGGATGGAGCCATTGGCGCAAAGCAAGTGACTTACGATTTCGCACGCCAGATGGAAGGTGGCAAAGAAATCAAGTGCAGCGAATTTGGCACTGCCCTGATCGCCCACATGTAATCGATTGAATCGAAGATTAATAACACAAGCATCGTTCCCGGAGTTTGATTCCTGGAACGATGTTTTATTGGTATCTGTTCTATAAAGCTTTCAATTACCCACATCTTTTATTATTGCGGTGGTGAAAAGTATTCTCCAACAGTAATCATGGCACCGACTGGCTGATGAATTGAAGATTTGATGTCAAGGATGGCTTTTTGTTCATCTCGGAAGGAGCCTACTCAGGGGATCATGGATCGATCAGAAACTTGCGAGTTGAGAGTTTGCCGATGTGCGGATCGGCAAACGGTTTGGGATGTTGATGGGACAACTGTCCAAAGGCTAAGCCAGACTCTGCCGCTGGCGTGCGGGGACTGGGCCAATACGAAGGCGGCGTATCGGTTCCTCGACAACGACTGCGTGAGCGAAGCAGAGATTCTACCGGGGCATTTTCAAGCCACGCAGGTCAGGCTTGCCTCAGTGGATGGGCCTATTCTGGTGCTCCACGAGACTACTTCGTTCTCCTTAACACGAAGCGACACCGAGGCAATCGGTCAGACCCACAGGGTCGCCAGCGGTCATAAGTATAAAACTGGTCGCCGGCGGGTGCACACAGTCGCGGTATTTTCATGCACTCCAGCCTTGTGGTGACCACATATGGCCTGCCGTTGGGATTGGCAGCGATCAAGCTTTGGATGCGCAGGACGTTCAAAGGTACCAATTCGTTTAATGGCAGGGGCCTCGACAGCGGAAAGCACTCGGCTAAGTCGGATACAACTACTCTCCAGTCAAGAGTTGGAAACGCAGAGGAGCAGAGGACGTAGAGTTTGTAAACGCAAATTCTCTCAGCGCCTCTGCGTTCGATGAATTTGATGTGGGTTTACTAATCAATTTTCACGAGATGAAGTTGGTGGATGGGTGCGTGCATCGGATCGAGGTGAGGGACGACAAGGACAAGAGCAAGGTATCGACGGCGGTGTTGGATATCAGGTATCATGAGATGACGACCTGTCCACTGGTTGACAAGAAAAAGCGTTACAAGAATCTGAAATTGACCGTGATCCACGCCATCGTCCCAGCCACACAAGCCCTGACGAAAAAGTTAAATTGTTGTTTTCGCTTTCGAGATGCGAACCCATCAACGCTATCCTCGGAATCGGCGGAAAAATACTCCGACACAGATGCTCTTAGAATCGAGAAAATCATCTGGACTCTTGATCACTCTTCGTGCCCCAGGACGGGTTAACAGAAACGCCGATAATATCGCTTAACCTTCTTTTCTGCCTTCGTTTAGGGCAAAGTTCGCGAAATTCACTTGCTTCATATGTTGCATTTGCTGCGTTTGTATGATATAATCTAATTGGAAGAGGAGAAACAAATATGGCCATAATTCTCGCCGAAATCCAAGAAGCGGTCCCACCGACTGCCGAGGATGCGCAACTCGCTTTGGAATCCAGCCGTCGGCTGACCAAGTTCCTCGCGGCCAAGCCGAAGAAGTCGCTTCGAGTCCGAATCGAACCGGAGAACGAACCGGCCGAATCGATCTCGATTCCCGTCAGCGCATTTCGTTTGCTGAATAGCATTCTCACCGAGATGGCCAAGGGGAACGCGGTCACGCTAATCCCTGTTCATGCCGAGCTGACGACCCAGCAAGCGGCGAAAATTCTGAATGTCTCTCGGCCTTTTCTGATCGAGCAGCTTGAGAAGAGTGTCATTCCCTACAGGAAAGTCGGCACGCATCGCCGAGTGATGTTCAAGGATCTGATGGAATACAAACAGACTATGGATCACAATCGCCTAAATGCGCTTGAGGAATTGTCTGCCATCGACCAAGAACTTGGGCTCGGTTACTGAGAATGGGCCAATTCACGGTCATATATGATGCATGCGTTCTCTATCCGGCACCGCTGCGTAGCTTCCTAATGTATTTGGCGGTCACCGATCTATATCACGCAAGGTGGACTAATGATATTCACGAGGAGTGGATGCGAAACATCGTGAAGGATCATGTCGACATTACTCGTGAACAAGTCGAGCGTATCCGAGACCTGATGAACTCTCATGCTCGTGACTGTCTCGTCACGGGTTACGAACCGCTGATCGGCGGCCTCATGCTTCCTGACCCGGATGATAGGCATGTGCTTGCTGCTGCCATCCTTAGTGGGGCTGACACTATCGTGACATTCAATTTGAAAGACTTCCCTGAGGAGGCTCTCAAACCGTATGGCATTAAGGCTCAGCATCCCGATGAATTCCTTAACTGCCAGCTTGATCTTGCTCCGAATGTGGTCTGCGCTGCAGCCAAGAAGCAGCGGGGTAGTCTCAAGAATCCGCCGATGAATGTCGAAGAGTATCTCGCGTCGCTGGAACGCCAGGGACTTGCCCAAACGGTTTCGAGTCTGCGCGAGTATGCGGAGCTTATTTGACTGTGTAAATCCACAGATAATGATACGACATCATTCCCACTTGGGCTTTTTGGGGAGCGGCCAAGCCGTCCGATCTTATTGCCTAAGGCGTGGAATCTCAGAAGGTGCATTTCATTATTGGTGCAAGAAATTATCCCGCTTATCAAAGGTTTGGCCACACTGTTTGGGATCAATCTCTGGACTTATCTGCCAAATATGCTGACTAAGTTACCTACAACTACTGCAGAGCAACTCCACACGCTTTTGCCAATCAAGTAATAAAATCAGGCTGTTCTAATTCGTTTTTTGCACCTATATTTCGCAAAACAAATACAAACAATCAGAGGTCGCAATCGATGGTCTTGTTCACGGAAAATTAAAAATCGGCGCAGGAGGGCTTCTCCTACGATACGGTTGGCTAGTTGGTCTCGGTGCCCCGCATGGCTAATTGGGATCTCTCCACCACCACTACCACCAATATTACCCTGCATCTTCTCGACCGGGTAACTTCCATCACGCATAGCAAGGTGATGGGCGAGGACTCCGTAATTAATGCTTGCTGCTTCTGTATTTAAAGAGCATCCCCGAAGGGGGGGCATACCCAATAGCTAAAAAAAGAACCCACTCCATTGGCCGAAGCCGAGGGCGGGTTCTAAGTTTAAGTAGCGCTACCGCACTTAAGGACCTCAATCATCTGACTAGCCTGTCTTACGCTCATATCATTGAAAACACGCACGCCACTCTGCTTCAGTAACTCTGGAACAGGCACGCCATGCTTTCTCGCTAACCCTTGAATGCAGACAATTTGTTTTTCTGCCGCAAAGTGTACTGGTTCCACAGAAACAGCACTGCCCTAATCGCCCACATGTAATCGATTGAATCAAAGAATAATCACACAAGCATCGTTCCCGGAGTTTGATTCCTGGAACGATGTTTTATTTTACGCCATGCACTTGCTTGCCTGAAAGATAAGTCGCAAGGCATTTGGTTTGGGCAATCGTATCTTCATCGCAGGTAAGAATGTCGCGATCAAGAACAATGAAATCCCCTTGTTTACCCACTTCAAGAGATCCTGTTTCCTTTTCCAAAAACATGAGGTGGGCGTTGTTCATGGTGTAGAAACGAATCGCCTGCTCACGGGTTAATGCTTGTTCGGGTCGAAGTTTCTGGGGGTAATATTTGCCCTTGCGATTGATTGCAACGCTCATACCCAAAAAGGGATTGTAAGGGTTGACCGAGTTCATGGAATCAATTCGCTGCATATGATCTGACCCGCCACCTACTATGCCGCCCGCTTTAAAAATACTTTGCAACGGCTGGAAGTACTCGAGTCGTTCGACGCCAAACTGCGAAACCAAAGTATGGCTATCGAGGTAAAGCCAAGCCGGTTGGATATCTGCAACGATGCCGATTTTGGGCATTTTTTCGACAGCATCTTTGAACATGAAATTGGAATGGGTGATACAAGGTCGTGTGCTTCGTACTGGAGTGGTGCGGTTAATTTCTTCGTAAACGCCCACCAAAGTTTCTACTGCGCCATCGCCAACGGTGTGGGCGGTGAATTGCATGCCATTTTTTACGGTGGCATGAGCCATGCCTAGAAGCTTGTCACGCGAAAGAAAAAGCAGGCCCCGGTAAGTAGGGTCATCGATAGAATATATTTTGCTTAGGCCCCAAGGCTTTTGCATATAAGCGCTGCCCGTGAGCATGCCGCCATCTAAAAATATCTTTATGCCAATGATGCGAATCATGTTGTCGGGCGCACGCATCGGATGGGTGGCAAGCTTTGCGATATCTTTTTCAAGGGTTTCCAATGGGCTGCCTGTACCCATTGAGTAGGAGGCTGCTAGGCGGACGGTGAGTTTGTCTGCATCCTTGAGTTTTTTAAATCTTTCAAGCGAGGAAGTTCCTGCACCGCGATCAATGATGCCGGTTAATCCCACGCTGTTGTAATCTTTAAGAAGAAGGTGCAGGCGTTCAATATTATCGGCTTCGGTAGGTTGCCTTTGTGAAGGTTGCGAGGTTTTAACAAATCGGGTGCAGTTGCGCAAAATACCTGTGGGTTCGCCAGTCTTTACATCTTTATCAACTTGCCCAGCGCCACCATCATTCACTTTAAAATCCTTGTCGATCTTGCTTAACTTAAGCGCAAGAGAATTAAGCGAGGCATCTGGCCCAGTTGAATAAAGCACCGGATGCAAAGGCGCTGCTGCATCCATTTCAGCCTTGGTTGGATAGCGCTGTTCCTTAAGCCGGGTGATAAAGACCTGCCTTAAAACAATCCATTCCCCCTTGGGAAGAACCTTGGCGCGGGCCTTAATGTAATCAAGAACATCTTGGATGGTTTCAAATGCGGGAATGGGGTGGTCGAATTCGTGCATCGCTGCGCCTGCAGGATGAACATGAGAATCGATCAGGCCTGGCAGAACTGTTTTGCCTGCGACATCTTTTACGACGGTGGTTGCACCTTTGGTTTTCAGCACTTCCTCATTGCTGCCTGTCTTCAGGATTTTTCCATCCTTAATTGCCATGGCTTGAACGATGGTGAATTTCTCATCCACGGTAACGATCTTGGCATTATGGAGTATAAGATCAGGCGCTTGGGCGAAGGTGATCGAGGTTGAAAGAAGTAAAGCGCTGAAGGAAGCCAGGGAATAATTCATGAGAAGTCCTCTTGGTGGGTTATGCCAATAGGATACAGCCAAACGATCGTGGTGCAAATTTGATTTTCCAACTTTAAGTTGAAAAGAATCTACTAAAGAATCTACTAGGGGTTACCAATGCAATAAAGGCATTTGTCGGAACGGAGAAAAAGTTTCCCCTCGCTAATTGCGGGCGAGGCATTGAAATCGCCTTCATCCGCGATTTTATTATGGGAGATAAGTTTAAAGTTAGGGCTGGCATCAAGAACGAAGGTGCCTTCCTGCCTGGTAACTGCGATCAATTTGTCGTGAACCAAAATCATTGAAGCATAAACCGGGCGGGCAGCTCCACCTGAAGATTTTAAAGGCAGACGCTCTTTGTAAATGATTTTACCTGTTGCAGCTTCGGCACAATAAGCCAGACCGCGATCGTTGATCCAATACAAATGCTCACCCTTAACAACAGGGGAGGGCACATACGAGGAATCAGTGCTGGTCCAGATTATATTTTTGGATAAATCGCCTTTGCCTTCAGCTTTCAGTGCGACAGATTTAGTTTGTGGGAATCCGCCAAAGCAAAAAAGCAGGTTATCCTTCGCTGCAATGGTGGGGGATATATTGCCATCGAGGGATGTTTCTGCGAACCATGCCAGTTTCCCGTTTTCAGGGTTGATTGCCCAGATTTCGTTGGGCACCGGAACGATGATAAGTTGCTTTTCAGGAGAGGCGTTAAAAATAAAAGGAGTGGTATAAGAAAGTTCAAGTTTATCTCCCGGAGCCTTCCAAACCTCTGCGCCTGTTTTTTTGTTTAAGCCGATGACCGCTCTGCTTTCTTCAGAGGCGTTCACTATCACCAAATCCTTATGCAGTATGACGCTTGATGCAGAACCCCACTTGCGGTTTCCGGATTGTACCCCAACGCTGGTTTTCCAGAGTTCCTTTCCTGAAAAATCAAACGCAATCACGCCTGCTTTACCAAAGAAGACAAATATTGACTCGCCATCGGTTGCAGGGGTGCTGCTTGCATAACCATGCTGGGTCAGATAGCCCGAGTAGGGATCGTCTTGTGCATCCGATTTTACAGAAGACTTCCACAAAACCTTGCCCGAATTTTTATCGATGCAGACCAAGGATCGTTCGATGCCTGATGCAGAGTTGGTAAAGCAGGTGACGAAAATATTGTTTTTCCAAACGATGGGGCTCGATGCTCCCTTTCCTAAAAGATCACATTTCCAAAGCATATTTTTGGAATCGTCCCAAGTGGATGGAATATTCACATCTGAACTAAAAGCATTGCCGCCGGGCCCACGGAATTGGGGCCAGTTTTGCGCATTGCTGCTATTTGCAATTACTAGTGGAAGTATCAAAGTTATTAGGGAAAGTATAATTCGATTTGTTGCCATCATTTTTCTCGTTTGATCAATGCGGAAAGAGCTGTCAAACGCACAACATACCAAACCAAATCTTAAGGGAAGATTAAGATCCTACAAGATTTGTAGGAAAGATCAGAATGGAAGAAAAAAGTAGCGACGGCTGGAATTGAACCAGCGACCTTGGCCTTATGAAGACCCTGCTCTAACCGCTGAGCTACGTCGCCTTATGTAAGTACTGGCTAATGAAAAATTTAGGTAAAAATACCTTCTAAAACAAGGGGTACTAGTGTTCCTTTTGCTCTTTCTTGGTTTTTTTGTCATTAGAAGTGAGAAAAACGCCCCTTCCGATGGCTTCAACCCCGAATTTTGCCTTGATTGCATCCAAAGTACGATCTATTTCTCCACACTTTTGGATTATTTTTGTGTCAAAAAGCCCCCCTTGGATCTCTCCGGGGCGAACTAATCGTACCGCACCAACGCTTATTAGCCTAGCGGGCAATAGATCAAATTGCAGCAATTTTTTTAAAAGTGCTTTTGCTTCAGACCATAAAAGCATGGTTTCATTCATGGGTTCGAGCAGGGTTTTCGAAACGCTTCGGGTTTCAAAATCGGAAGATCGAAGCTTTACCTCTATCACTGCTGCTTTAATTTCTTTTTTTCGAAGTCTAGCACCCAAATGTTCCACCAATTCCAACAGTTTTTCCTCTAACACTTCTTTATCTTCGATATCGTCTGAAAAAGTGACATCAGCACTTAATGATTTTGCCAACCGATCGGGTGTAACTACTCTGGAATCGATGCCTTGCGCCAACTCCCACAAATGAATCGCAGCAGGCCCAAAAGCCATTTCCAACGCTTTTGGATTTGCTGTTGCGATTTGACCAATGGTTTTATAACCCAGCGCATGAAGCCGCAACTCCGCTTTTTTACCCACCCCCCATAGCCTGCCCACGGGTAGTGGATCTAGAATTTCGCGAATCTTATCCGGGGTGATTACAACAAAACCATCAGGTTTTTTTAGATCACTTGCAAGCTTTGCCAGAAATTTATTCGGAGCTACTCCTACCGAAGCTTTTAGCCCGGTTTCCTTTAATATTTCGTCTTTGATTGTTCGACCAATGGTTTCAGCAGAACCAAAAAGACCTTCGCTTCCTTTTACATCCAGAAACGCTTCGTCACTGCTTAAGGGTTCCACCATGGGCGTGTAGCGGTGAAATATTTCTCTGATATGCTTGCTGATCTCGCCATACCTTGCAAATCGTACTGGAAGAAAGATCCCCTGTGGGCAAAGCCTAAGGGCAGTTTTTAAAGGCATCGCACTATGTACGCCAAACACCCTTGCCTCGTAAGAAGCTGCACTAACAACGCCTCTGCCTCCCGGTTTGCCACCAACAATAACAGGCAGGCCGCGTAATGCAGGATTATCTAATTGCTCGACAGATGCAAAAAAAGCATCCATATCAACATGGATAATTTGAGCAGGATTATTGGTCCCCATCAATCACCCTTCAAGGAGTGGTTTTTTTGAAATTCATTTAATTCAAGTTAGCATGATAATGGAGGCTTCACAAGGATTGGGGCATAGCAAAACAGTTATTCCCCTAAAACTTTTACGAGTACGCGTTTGGGCCTTTTGCCATCGAATTCCCCATAAAAAATTTGTTCCCAAGGGCCGAAATCCAACTTGCCTTGAGTGATCGCAACCACGACCTCACGGCCCATAATCTGCCTTTTCATATGGGCATCTGCATTGTCTTCGCCCGTGCGGTTGTGGTGGTAGATTTGCGCTGAAGGATTGAAAGGAGCCAAAGCCTCCAGCCATTTTTTGTAATCGTGATGCAAGCCCGGTTCATCGTCATTAATGAAAACCGAGGCGGTTATATGCATCGCATTACAGAGCATAAGTCCTTCCTTTATGCCGCTTTTTTTGACGATATCTTCAATTTGAGAGGTTATATTTAAAAATCCCATTCTTTCGGGAAGATTAAAAGTAAGATGTTCCGTGGTGGATTTCATGCTAATGCTCCGGCTAACCATGTTATTTTGCATCTCTGCAAACGCAGATGGTATTATTATCAGGGAAGATTTTTTATCGGCCAATGATAAAGGGAAGAAGAAGGTTAAAAGCTAGATGTATCATTTTGAAGGTAATTTTCTGGGTAAGGATAGGTTGCGCCTTTATTGGCAGGGTTGGCAACCTGAATGCCCCATCAAGTGCATTATTTGGTGTGTGCACGGATTAGCAGACCATTCTGGAAGATATGAACATATTGCAAGCAAACTTGAAAACAAAGGGTTCGCTGTTTATGGTTTTGATAGGCGAGGCTGTGGAAAATCAGAAGGCCCCAGAGGCCATGCTGCTTCCTACGAAACCTTGATTGATGACCTTCGGCTTTTTCAAGGCGAGCTTGAAAAGATGCACCCCGATATTCCGATCGTGCTTTTGGGAAATAGCCTTGGCGGCCAACTAGCCCTTGCTTATTCCATGAACTACCCTCAAAGCATTCATGCCTGTATCGCCCTTGCGCCCTGGCTTTCACTTCCGTTTAAGTTGCCTTGGTGGCTCGAGAATTCTGCTGCATTGATAAATATGATTGCTTCATCGATTGCGTTTGATAACAAGTTGAATTATGAAGATCTTTCGCGTGACCGCAATTTCATCGAGTCTTTTAAGAGCGATACTCTCATTCATCGCAAAGTTTCTGTCGGTCTCTATTTGCAATGCTCTAAAGCTGCTCAAAGGCTTTTGAAAAACCCCCAAGTTTTGCAAACCCCTACTCTGTTAGTGCATGGCACTGGCGATAAAGTTACTTCCCATCTGGGATCTCGACAATTTGCAGATGCTGCTCCAACAGATCTTTTAACCTATGTCGAAATCCCAGATGGCAGGCACGTTTTATTGCAGGATGACTGCAAGGCCGAAGTTTGGCTGACCATCGATACTTGGCTTAGCCAACTTAATTTCTAACCATGAAATCTAAATAGTTATACTCCGGGTAATATTGGCCCTGACGAGTTGTTTTGTGGCGGAATGATTGCGCCCGGTGGCAACCCAATCGGCCCTGGCGGTAAAGCTCCTGGCGGCAAAGCTCCCGCTGGAAAAGCAGCAGGCATTGCAGTTGGTGCATTCAAGGGCACAATCTGACCTGAAATGCCAAGCCTTGCAAATACATGTTTGACTTCTCGCATTTTTACAACCCCAGATCCTGCTTCAAAATAGGTGATTTTTGATCCGAAGCTGCTTTGGCGTAGTAGCCCGTTGAAGTCGTCTTCGGTTCTAAATGGCTTTCCATTCACCTGAATAATCACATCCCCATTTTTGAACCCGTATCTATCTGCCGCCAATCCGGGAGTAATCGAAGAAATTTTGTACCCGCCTTGCTGGAAGGCATTGAGTGCGGTGGGCGGTGCGTAAGAATAAGCGGGCCTTGCAGCTCCGGGGCCACTTTTGAAATTCGCAGGTGCAGATACGATTTGTGCTTCTGACCATCCTGCTGAAAAACCCAGCACAGCTAGACTACCCAAAATTTGTAACGGCTTAAGAATTTGTTTTACCATGAGATTGTTCCTTAAAAAGCGAGCCAATGTTTCTATATAGATTATTCGCAGGAGCGATGAAGTTATGGAATCTAACCTGAAAGAAAAAAAGAAAAGTTTTGAAAATCAGTGTCAAAAGGTAGGGGATTAATGGTTTAAAGGGGACTGGGAAACCTCCGTAATCACTTCGCTATCTCAAGTCCTTTAAATATTCATGCTTTTTCACTCGCTGGGAATCTAAGATTTTTTACTGTGACTCTATCTTGGTTCGCTATAAACTTTTTATGTTGTCTAATTTACCTAACCCTAAAAGGAGTTTGATCCATGTACGATATGAAGCAGCTAGATAAACTTAAGAAAATGCCACAACTTGTTCCTGAGGCTTATGCCTCTTATAGGCAATTCAGCAAGCAAGTCATGCAGGAAGGTGCGATCTCGGTCAAGAATAAGGAGCTTATCGCACTTGCAGTTGCAATGACCACACAATGCACTTATTGCCTGGAAATTCATAAGGAAAAAGCCAAGCATGCGGGAGTTACCGAACAGGAAATCGCTGAAACCATCATGATCGCTTCGCTGCTTCGAATGGGCGCAGCCATAACCCATGGCGCACATTGCCTTGATTAATCAGCAGCAAGATTAATAATTCAGCCTGTGTATTTTGATTCTGCATCCGTGCAACTATCATTGATACAGAGGCTGAGTTTTTCTTTTACATTAATCAACGGATGGCTTTGATGAGTTTTGATGCGGATGTGATAATCATTGGTGCTGGCCTTGCTGGTTTAAGTTGCGCTCGTATTCTGCAAAAGCATCGCATCAATTATCTTTTGTTGGATGGTGCAGAAAAAGTTGGTGGCAGAATAAGAACCGATGTTGTCGAAGGATTTCAGCTTGATCGTGGATTCCAAGTTTTGCAAACAGCTTATCCCGATGCGAAGCAAATTCTTTCTTACCCAGATCTAAAGTTAAAAAGCTTTTTCCCAGGCGCAATGATTCGCTATCAGGATAAATTTCACAGGCTAGCAGATCCATTTCGAGATCTATATACCGCAGCCAAGGGTTTGTTTTCTCCGATAGGTTCCTTGAAAGATAAATTGCTGGTGGGCATATTGCGCACTCAGGTAGCTTTTGGAACAATTGAAAAACTTTTGCAAAAGCCCGAAGTTACAACTCTTCAAAGGCTGAAGACTTTTGGGTTTTCTGATGCCATCATCGATCGATTCTTCAAGCCTCTTTACTCCGGAATATTTCTTGAGAATGAACTTTCAACCTCCAGCAGAGCCTTTGATTTCAATTTTCGAATGATGGCGCTAGGCGATATCTGCCTACCTGCTGAAGGCATGGAGGCGATCCCACGCCAGCTTTTAACCATGCTTGATTCTGCTCGAATTAGGCTTAATTGCAAAGTTGCTTCTTTAAGCGAAAACAAAGTGATACTTGCATCGGGCGAAACTTTAACTGCGCCTAAAATAGTACTCGCTGTGGATCAACTCCAGGCATGCAAATTATTAGAAGTTACTGTAGTTCCAAAAATGAAGACGGTTATCACACTCTATTTTACTGCTTCCACTCCCCCCACTTCTTCACCCATTCTTTTTCTGAATGCCGAATCTTCAGGCCCGGTGATGAATATGTGTGTGCCTACTAATGTCTGTAAAAGTTATGCCCCAGAGGGTAAGGCGCTTATCTCGTGTTCGGTGCTAAAACATGATTTTGCTTCAGAAGAAATGCTTGTACAAAAAGTGCTCGAGCAAATGAAACAATGGTTCGGCAACCAAGTCGATTCGTGGAAACATCTTCGTACCTATAAAATCAATAATGCCTTGCCTGCTCAAGAACCTCCTCTTTCGGATGTTTCATCAAAGCCAATGCAAGTTCGAAAAGGTTTATATAAGTGTGGCGATTATGGTGGTATTGCATCGATTCAGACAGCATTGCAATCGGGTAGGCTGGTAGGCGAAGCTTTGGCCCAAGGTGTTTAATTAGGGCACTAGTGCGATCACGCGGGCGGGCGAGCCGGTTGCCCCTTCGATGGGTAATGCTCCTATAAACAAGTGGGCCCCAACTGCAGGTAGTTGATCAAGGTTGGTTAAATTCTCGATGTGGATTCTTTGCCCATGAAGCAATACCTTGTTGCAGCTAAAGTTGGAATCTTTGCCCGGCTCGATACCTGCAGTATCAATTCCCAATCCTGATATGTTTCTGTGTACGATTAGAAACCGAGTCGCCTCTAAGCTGAATCCTGGGAAATGCAAACCATTGGAATCATCTTTGCCGAAATACTTCTCACTTGCAAAATGCCTATTCCAGCCTGTGTGTAAAAGTAGAATGCAACCAGCAGGAGCATTGCCATGTGCTTTCTCCCATTGCTGCAAATGATCCAAGGTTAATTCGAAGTCTGCATTCGCTTCGCATTCTTTTGCGACATCGATAACTACGCAGGGTCTGAAAAGGGTAGATGGTAGAAGTTTATCGAGGGTGGTTTCGTTATCATGAAAGTGTGCTGCCACCCCTATATGGGTGCCTGTATGTTCCCCCATGGTAAATCCCCCCAGATTAAAACCATCTTTTTCAAGATGATTCAGAGGGAACAAAACTACCGCAGGATCCCCTGGCCAAACGGGAATGGCTAAGTTGATAGGGTGGGTAAGATCAATGATGCTTTCGTAATGGAAACTTGGCATGAGGAATCCCTCTGTTTTTGTAAAAACTGCCCTTGCAATCATTGTATAGAAAGATATATGCGTCTCTAAGTTGGTGCTAGTAAACCAGCGGGCCTTAATAGGGCCGATTAATAAAAGCAGGTTCTTTTGTGTGCTGAGTCTAGCGGGAAGTTCAGCAACGTTCCTTATTGGGAGCGTAGATTAAAATTGATCGGGTCCACTCGGTTGGGTCAGCCGTGCCGATAATTTCTCACAAAAGAACCTTTTTTATTCCTTCTCAAATTTATCGAGGAAGGGTTTTCCTCCACTCCAAGTGATTTCAATTTTCAAATCTTTAGTAGGTTTATCCACAGTGATGGTTAAGCCGGAAGTTTCGGTGGAATTATATTTCTTGGGAGCGTGCCATTTTTGGGCGGAAGGCCCCAAGGGCTCAAGGGCAATTATCGCAACCGGATGGGTTCCCTTTACGCAACCATCGTTTGGCTCATTTGTGGTTAGCGTGAAAGTCCCATCAGGATTTATTTTTGCAGATGCAGCCCTATAGTCTGCGGGTGCAACCTGAACAAAACCAAGAGGCAGGGGTTTGCCATCAATCAAAACAATGCCAGAAACCTGAACTAATTTAGGCCCTGAATCGCAACCATGAATTGCCGTAGAGCATAGAGCCAAAAAAATCAGCGGGGGAACAGAAAGCTTCATAGGGCCGCCCAGTTAGGAAAATGATGAGTTAAGGAGCGGAAACAGCTTCGCCGCCCGCTTTGGTCGATAGTGCTTTATATATGGCAAGAGAAATTGAATTGGTGAGAAACTGATTGTGGCCATCTGCGAACACAAAATTGGCACCCCCGGAGTGCTTGCTGCCAAACCCTCCGAAAATTGGAATCCCATAAGGGGAAGTAGTAATACCGGTTCCTGGCTTGGTGTTAATCGGGTTTTCGGTGTTTCGCAGGCAACTTTCATTTCGTGAGCCTTGCGACCATAGATTGGTGGAAAGGTCGGTATGAGCTTCAATTACTTCGCCAACCACCATTGTGTTGCTAGAACCATCAGTCATTTCGTTGCGTTTTTGATTGATTTTGTAATTGAACATTCCTGAATTATAAAGCTTAAGCGTGTCACTAATTCCTTGGGAGGGTCCAAGGTTACCATGAACAAAGGCATAACTTCCAGTGGCGATTTTTAAGCTTCCAGAAGTCCTAAACGACTCGCTGGTATCTGAAGGGCAGACATAAACGGAAGGTCGGGTTTCCACACCTTTGCTCTTAGCAGTCCAGGTTGCTCCTTGATTGTAAGGCAAATCATTCTGATCAAAAGTTTTATATAGGGCTTCCAATTCCACATAAGGAAGCAAATGAAGGAAACCACTTGCGCCATTCCGTTGTATTAGGGAATCCGTTGCACATGGCCCTGTCAGAATTCCATCACAACCATGCCTGCCTGTTGGAAAGGCGCTATAGACGGATTCGTAATTATGAAGCGCCAGACCGATTTGCTTGAGGTTGTTTTGACACTTCATATTTGCTGCAGCTTCCCGGACTTTTTGTACTGCGGGCAGCAAAAGCCCAATCAAAATCGCAATGATTGCAATTACAACTAAAAGCTCAATAAGCGTAAACGCCCTACGATTTGATGATGTTGGCATGTTTTTTTTCGTTCCTATTAACAGAATTCCGGAGCTTTTCGGTGTCTTAAAATTATGATGTTATCTCGTAATAAACCCCAAGAGTTTACAACTCAATATACATTGAATTTTGCATTAAATTTGATACTAAAGCAAGTTATTAATCTTCGTAGGTAAGATTTTATCCAAGTTGTCTATGATGGCAAAATAAGGGATTACTTCATTCTATTAACATTCTTGAGCAGTTATTCCTTCGGGCCTTGCTTTGTTGCGATTGGAACGTAACCAATTTCAAAACCTTTAGGTGGGGTTACAATTAAAGCAGGATCAAGATCCGCCAGTTTCCCAATGGTGGGTGCAGGCAGATATTCTTTTTCTTTTGTCCATGATTTGTGAAGTTTTTCAACTCTCAACTGCATTGCTTCCCGCTCTTTATCGCTTAAATCTGCGTTGAGTATCGCAGGTTGATCCGCAAATCGATACCAATGATAGGTGACCACGCTGCCATCCCCTAGGTGTGCTTGAAAGGGGCCCGCGACTGGTCCTGGCTTCTTCCATGAACTTTGCGCTTCTTCAGGCGTGATGTATGGCTCAGCAGGCTTGGCATTCGACCGCTTAAATTCTATCTTCGTTAACCCTGTTTCCTCAGGTACATCTTTTGCCTGCACCACAACCCACTCCGCCTTCTTATCTCCATCTTTCACCAGATGATAATATTCTGGAAGTGTCACCAAGGGCGAACCATTCTTGGACTCTGTCTTTGTAACCATCTTTTGATTCCAACGATATCCGTAAGTGTGTTCATTAATCGCAACGGGGTTTGCGAATGAATTCCATGCTAGAGTTGTCTTTTTCTCTTTGGGGGTATTAGGCGTATAGATTTTCCAGGTGGAGCCTCCCTTGCTATTGAAGGTATGAACGCTTGCACCCTTGGCATCGATTGCGCTATTTGCATTTGCGCCCCCTTCAAACCAACCCTTCACCGAATCCCAAAGCGCGCTTTTGTTGTACGCAGTCACACGATGCACCAGCGCTGAATCTCCCTTGGCATCCCTCGGAAATGATGTGGGCGCAATTCGTGCATAAGTCTCGCCTTTGGAATCCACCGCCTGATAACTAGGCACATACTGCGTTTCCATCTGCACAGCTTTGTTCGGGCTCGAAGGCTTTGAATCTAAAAACATGCCAGCCAATGCCGTATCTTCTGTCGTTACCTGGGACCAGAAATAAGGGGTGAAGAATGCCACTGGGCCTTTGAAGTTTCCCGAGTTCAAAAACAGCGTCCAAGATTGATCACCGGTTGGCACATTCTTTCCTGCAGTGGTTGGTTTAACATCTGTTAAAGGCAAGGGAAGATATCCATAGCCAAGCAGTTCGCCACAGGTGCCTTGCTTTAAATTCACGCCATCGGGTGGCCAGACCAACCAAGGGCTTAGTTGAGCCACACCATACTTGCCATTGGGTTTGGTCCAGTCTCTACCTTTGCCTGCGCCTGGGCCGTTGGCCCATTCCTTAAAGTTGAGTGCGACGCCGCCCATGATGAACTTGGGTGTTTCGGTTGCGAACCGTGTATCACGCCACCAGCCTAGGCCGCCTTCGATATCGGAGTAAAGTTTGGTGGGTTTGGGTTCGGGGTATTGGGCGAACATCCAGGTGCCAAACAGGCCGGTTTGAAATCGGTTTCCAGGGTATTTGCTTAGCAAAGGCCAAGCTGCAACATACATAGAGAACCCTGCGTTATAGGATTCTGGAACTTTCTCGTGTGGGACAAGGAGGTATCCCGCCATCTCGCCTTCTTGGATTTTTGCCTGCGCATGAACGTGGGTTGAACCAAGTAAAAAGCCGATTAGAGAAAAGCTGGTTGCGAGGAGCGCTAAGGATCGATTTTTCAACATGATGAAAGTGCCTGTATGGGTGATGTTTCTGGATGGTTCCAAGTACACTAAAGAAGTTACGCATTCACCAAGTATATGCTTTGGATTTTATCAATCCAAAGGTAAAGCAGGATAAAAAGGAACCATAACCTAGGCCGTTGAACCGGCCCTGAAGGGGCCGTTCTACCAGCCTAGGGTGCAACCCTAGGAGAATAAAGAACGCCATCGTAAATCGCATGGATGAAAACCCATGGTTATAACCATGAATCGATAACCCAGGCCGTTGGCCTGGGCTGATAGAACCGGCCCTTCAGGCCGGAAAGAATTAATCCTCGGCCCTGAAGGGGCCGTTCTACCAGCCTAGGGTGCAACCCTAGGAAAATAAATAACGTATGTTTTATCTCTTTTATAATTTAATGATTATCTTAATTATCTTTTTATAGTTATAATAATTTGTTGTTCTTCGACTTTGGTTCGTTTAAAAAGTTCGGATGAAATATTTCGAAGTCAGCCGTATTTATTAAGGGGCCTATGCCGCAATCGTTGGCGAAAGTTTACATCCATGCGATCTTCTCGACAAAGAACCGTGAACCGGTGTTGGTAGATGAGTGGCGAGACGAATTGTTTCATGTCTTGGGCGGGTCTGCAAATAATCTTGGGTGTCAGTCATTAATCGTTGGTGGTGTTGCAGATCATATCCATATGCTGTTTCAATTAGGTCGAACGATCGCAATTGCTGAAGCTATTGGTAAGATCAAATGCACCGCATCGGCGTGGGTTAATCAGAGGCAGAAATTACCGTTTCATTGGCAGGGTGGGTATGCGGCATTTTCCGTGAGCCAATCTAATGTCGGGATAGTGCGGGAGTATATTCGAGGGCAGGATGAGCATCATGCAAAGCAAGCGTTTCAGGATGAATTGCGGGAATGGTTTCGGCGTTATGAAATCGAATGGGATGAACGGTATGTTTGGGATTAAAAACCATATCCCAGGCCGTTGGCCTGGGCTGGTAGAGCCGGCCCTTCAGGCCATCGGCCCTGAAGGGGCCGTTCTACCAGCATAATTTGCAACCCTGGGAAATTATTTTAAATCATTGAAGACGTAAGAAGTGAAAGAGCGGGATAGGGGAGTCGGACCCCTCTCACAGCCTTGGGAAGGCTGGGCACAACCGATATACCAATCCCGCATATTGGTGATTTTATAAATGCAGGGCATCGCAATCAAGTCCATAAAAGAATGAAGGGTTGAAGCAGGCTGATTCGAAGCTAAAAGATGCGGTATTTCTGCAATAACATCTGGTAAATACGCAGGAAATGGCGCTTGACTAAAATTCAGCCAAGTGCGAAAATTACATCACTGAATCTTCATCACCCTCCTGCCAAGCAGCCCTATTTGTTTTTTGTTGAATTCAAGTTAGGTTTTCATCTGATACCTCAAGACAAGTTCATGCGATTTAATTAGTTTCTAGTTTTAATTCCCCTTAATCGTGAAAGAGTTTTTATGACCATGGAAAAATACTTGAAGAAAATCGTACTCAGCAGTTGTCTGGTAACAGCCATGGGAATGGTTTCGTTTACCCAGGCCCAACAAGTCCGGGCACAAGTTCAAGGCGGTGGCGGATTCCAACCCGGTGCTGCTATGGGTGATTATCTTTACCTCCCCGCATATCAAATTCTTAGTTCCTTGCAGGTGCAAAAAGAAGTGAATCTTACGGAAGAGCAAGTGGGAAAGCTCAAGGAGATTGGCAAGAAGTTTCAGCAGAATTCTTGGAAGCAGCAGCCTCAGGTCGATTGGGCAAAGCTTAATGAGGCAGAGCGTAAAACCAAGACCGAGGAAATCCGCAAAGAATATGATAAGTGGGCTGCAGAATCCAAGAAACTTACCGAGGCAGCACGCAAGGAAATCGATGCTTTACTTAAGCCCGAACAGCTTGCGAAAATTCAAGATATTGAATTAAGGCAGCAAGGTGCCCCGATGCTTCTGTATGGATACAACAATCTTTCAGAGAAGCTGAACCTAACGGAAGAGCAGAAAAAAAAGCTGGGCCAGAACAAGGAAGAGTTGCAGAAGAAGCAGGCGGAAATCCAAAAGGAAATGTCTGCGATTCAAGATAAAGCTAATCGGGCGGCGCTAGAAGTGCTGACCCCTCAGCAGATTTCAGAACTGAAAAAGTTGAAGCAGGAAGGATTTCGCACCTTGGCGAATCCAGTACAGCTTAAGAAAAAAGATAAGAATCAAGGTTGTTTTGAAGTGGGTTCGAAGCGCATTGCGGCGGAATTCATGCAATAGCGCAGGCCTGTTGGTTTTGGGCCATCCTCAAAAACATGGCCCAGATGGGCATCGCATTTTGCACAAAGCACTTCGGTGCGAACGCTGAAAAAAGAACGATCGGATTCCAAGGCGACATTGTTTTGGGCGATGGGTTGAAAAAAGCTGGGCCAACCGGTGCCTGATTCGTACTTTGTGGAAGATTCAAATAAGGGAAGATCGCAGCATACGCAATTGTAGATGCCTTCTTTTTTGTTATCCCAGGTAGCGCCTGTGAAAGCGCGTTCGGTTCCTTTTTTGCGTGCGACTTTAAATTGCTCTGGGGTTAGCAGGGTCATCCACTCAGCATCTGTTTTTTTAATTTTATCGGTCATGGGTTCTCCCTTTTGAATATTTGCAATCGACATGTCTCGCTTGCAACCAGTACAAGCAAGGGCCAGCACAATGATAACACCAAAGCACTTCATAAAATAATTGTAGTCTTCCTTTAGTGATGCAAACAAATGGGGCTATCCTTGTTTGGATCGCAACATCCATTCATCGAGAAGTTTGCCAATGCCTTGATAGGTAAAATCGATGTTTGCGATCTCATTTCCAATTTCGACAGCTTTGGTGAAATCGTTTTCTGAGGCATAGCTAAGTGCCAGACTGAAAAGGATTTCTTTACGGGAGGCATCCTCGGTTTCAGGAAGGGACTTCAATGCATCTTCGAGATTTCTGCGGGCGAGTGTGGCGTTGCCCTTGATGGAAAAACACTTGCCCAAAGAAATCAGTGCTTTCCAAGAAAGTCGGGGGTCTTTCCGGGATTGTTGGAGCTCAGAAATTGCTGCATCGATTTCGCCTAGTTCGACAAGCATTTGTCCTAGTTCGAGTTTGGAAGCCATATTGGAAGGATCAGCTTCGACACGAAGTCTTAGAAGTTCGGAGTCGCGTCTGCGTTGTTCTGTTTTGAGGCAATCTTCAGCAATTTTAGCAAAGGCCCAAGTTTTATCTACAGAGAGGATATGTTTGAGCTCATCGATTCGTTTGCCAAGAATAATTTTTTCAAGGTGTGCAACTTCAAGCAGGAGTTTTTTATCACCCGCGGATTGCACGATGCCGATGCGCAAAATATGTTCCGCTTCTTCTAGGCGGTTGGCTTTTTTCAGGAGGTTGGTAAGCTCAATATAGTAGGGTGCCCAGTGGGGTTTTTCCTGAAGAAGGGTTCTGATTCTTTGCTCTTCTGCAAGGGCGCTGACTTCCTTGGGTGCCGAGGTTATAACAACATCCTTGTTGTCGGTCATGCGTTTCATGGTTTCAGAAGCACCAAGTTCCTTGGCTCGATCTTTTGCTTCTTGATCAGAAGGATTGAGTCGGAGGATTTTTTCCCAGAGGATGCGGGCAGAGCGAAAATCCTGTTGTCTTTCAAGAAACTCAGCAAGGTCTTGGAGTATTTCTAAATCATTGGGCGAGATTTTTAAAGCGGATTGGAAGAGCCAGCTTGCGGTATCTGTAAAACCAAGGCCATCTGCAGCCCGGCCCATCACACGCATTGCAGCACTATCCCATGGGTTATCGCTAAGGCCTTCTTCGCCTGCTTCCAAGGCTTTTGCAAACTGTGAGGATTTTAGCCAACCTTGCACTCTGGATTTTGTGGATCTACCCAAGCCGAAACCACCTGGTGGCTTATTGTCCAGTTTTTTCATCTGGGCATCGCGGAGTTTTTTTCTGCAGGCAAGATTGCCTGGGTCGCGTTCGCAGCAATCGATGTAGAGTTGGATGCCAGCCTCGAAGTCGCCATGAAGTATTCGATTTGCAGCGGTGGCAGCCATTTGGGCGATGGTTTCTTTCAAGCCAAAAATTGAATCTTCTTTATCCTCGGTTGGAGGTTCGGGTTGGGCATCAAAGCGAACTTCGGCCCATCCAAAGGAACCTTTATCTGCTTCTTCTTTGATTTTATTGATGGAATCTTCGAGGCTTGGGATCCATGCCATGGGTTTCGCAAGAGAATCTTGGATTTCTAAAATAAGGCCACGAAGAAAAGGATCTTTCTGTCCGAGAAGTTCTTTGAAGATTTGGGAATCGTTAGGGAATTCGAGGTCTCGTTTAGAGAAGAGCAACCCATGTTCAGGGGCTTTCTCTTTCAGGAATTTAGTCCCCATAATCCTTATAGCGGTTAGGGAAGTATAGAGAAGTAACAATGGGAATCGATCTGCGAGGGGGCCGTAGATGCCTTCCTTAACCCTGCCCGGGTGTTGATAATCGTGGTTGGATATTTCGAGGATATTTCTGTGAGCGAGGCTAGGCACCCAAATGTTATCGTAATCAAGGAGAATCAAAACGCCTCGTTCATCCGAAGCATTGCTGCCCAGCATGATGTGGTCGGGTTCGATGCAGCAGTGAGCGAGCCCAGCACGGTACATTTTTTTGTCGATGCGCAGTATTAGTCGAGCCAGTTTGTCAAGGATTCTAGGAACCCCAGCAGCTCGATTTATGAACTCTCTAAAAGGCACGCCTTCGATCCAATCCATAAGAAGAACCGGATTGGTTTCGCCATGGATTGTGGTGCCTTGGGGAATGAACTTGCAAGGAACAATAAAGGAGAGATCGTTGTTTTTTTTGATATCTGTAAGGTGTTGATAGCGCAGTTCTAGGACTGGATCATTCCAGTGATAGCATTTGAGGGCCATTTTTTTATGGGAGGATTTATCTCGCATCTGATAAATGCGAGAGCTTTTGCCTTCGCAAACAATGAGCTTACCATTGGAGTCTAAGCAAGGCTCCAATGTATGAAGATCTTCAGACTGAAAGCAAGAAGCGCCCTTCTTAAGAGCACTTTCCAGTTCTTTGTAAAAGCTGCTACTAATGCGCAATCCCTTAAAAATACTCGACTCTAGCAATATAGATTAAGTATAAGCTCAAATAAATAAAGAATCAATGATTCTGTTCTTTATTGATTTTACCTAAAGGGTTTAACTTGTTGGATTTAACGCTTGGGAGGCGAAAACAGTGGGGTTAGTAATCGGATAAGACTTCGCCATCATTTCGGCTTGCAAGCCTGCGGAAAGTTTCTTCGGAAATATTGACAGCAACGCTTCGAACGCCCCCATCACAAAAAGCGAACTGAATGATGCCAAAATGGTAGCTACCAAAGCGCCAATCGGTGTCGTCTATGGTGCTAGCGATTCTGTGTTGAGGGCTGGCAACTCTGGAAATAGACAAGTGGATATCGCCATTGTAGATGGAAGAATCCCAGGTTCCGGTGCCCCATTTGGAAACGGGGACATGCTTTTCGCCAGCTAAAAGGGTGTTGGAAAGGCCATCGCGAATCATGTTGAAGTTATAGCCTCTGCCACTTGCAGAGGGGAAAGCGCCATCGTTATTAAAGAAGGTAGCAGCGCCCACGCTAGCGGCTTTGGATTCGGTTCCCATGTTGACTGCAAAATCGCTAAGGGCCCCGGGAACATGCTGGCCCTTGGAGATAGTATCGACATCACCAGCTATGCTAACACCAGCGGCTGCGGGAGTTCTCCTTTCAGGGCAGAACATCACCTTGACCCCAGTTTCGCGTGCAATCTGGCTTTGCTGGTAGTAGGTTTTGGAAGTGTCCCATTTGCGATAAAGGTTTTCTTGTTCGAGGTTAGGAAGGATAAGTACGGCCCAACTTGCGCCCTGATCGCTGACTCTGGTTGCGGGAAGGGTATCGAAGGTGCTGTGGTAAAGCCACATGGATAAGCCGACTTGTTTCAGGCTATTGGCACAGGATATGCGATTAACTGCACCGCGGGCTTTCTGAACTGCTGGCAGCATAAGCCCCACTAAAACAGAAATAATGCTCATTACCACTAATAATTCTATCAGGGTAAAGGCTGACTTTTGCGTTTGGTTTTTAGTCTTGATCAACATTGCGAGTATTCCTAACAGAAAGGATCACAGTATTATACCACGCAAAATTAAGGGGTGATCATTTTGAAAGGTATTATCATAATAACTTTGCCTTCTTGTTGCTGCCCATCCTTATCCAGAGTGGGTTCTTCCCCGAAAGCCTTTGCAGGAAGTATGAGCCTTAATTCTTCAAACTTGGTCTTTGGTGCATCGAAGATTAAGGTTTCTTCGATCATTTTGCCTGCAAATACCGTTTTAATTGGTGGTGCCAATTGGATGGAACCTGGATTAGCAGGCGGGTTCCAAACGGATAATTCAGAACCATCAGCTTCGTAAAGCTTTACGCCATTGCCATAAGATTGCCAGTTGGAAAAGTCGAAGGGTTTTTCGTAACCTGCATTGAAAACTCTTAATAGCACAGTGATTTTTAGATCTTTGGTAAACTTCTTGACCTTGCTTTGGGTGTACTCAATTTTGCGATATCGGACTTCGCCAACCACTGCCCGGATGTCGTTTCGTTGAATACCGTACTGGGATGAATTAACTGGTTGATCAGGTTTTTCAGGTAGGAAGGGTCGTTCCCCCGGCGCAACCAGTACGAATTTATCCGTGATTGAGATAGCTTTGGGCTTATTTCTGTATTCACGAAACCAATCTGGGGAATTGATGATGATTAGGATGGTGGGAAGGCTGATGAGTAATGCGATTGCAGGGAAGGTGAAACGCTTTACGATGCTGCCTTCCTGAATTGCTGAGTAAATTGCCAAGCCTATGCCAGCAATGCCTAAGGGGATTACCAGATAATCGATCACTGGGAAAGAAGCAGCAAGCAAGGAGGTGCAACTTAAAAAGACCGCAACCAGACCGAGGAAATTATCGAGTGCGGTGCCTTCGCCAGAAAACCAATCGCGTTTGCGTTCAGAATAACGGGGCTTTGCTTCTGGTGTGTATTCAACGTCAATGCTATTAGAGCGAGATCTCGGCTCGGGGTTATATTCCACATCAATGCTAGAGGCACGAGACTTGGAAGGCGGGTTGTATTCCACATCGATGCTTGATTCTACGGGTTTTTTTATAGTTCTAGTAACCTCTTTTTTTACTTCTTTATCCTGCTTTTTGGGCTCTGGTTCGGGTTCCTTGAAAGTAAAGATTTCAGGTGCGGGGTTGGAGGATGCATCGGGAAGTATGCGGAAGGTTTTGTTGCATGCGGTGCAATCCATGCTAGAACCAATAGATCGTTCGTGAACGGTAAACTTGTTGCCACAACTTGAACACTTGGTAATAAAAGGCATAAATTGCAATCCTCTGAGAAACTGCATGCAAACAATAAACCTACAAGCCTATCTTACACCATTAAAAACCCTTCATGGTGTTATGCCATGAATTTAAGCATGCGAGCGTAAGGCTCCTGCCAACGATCCGGATTCTTCGGGGTAAAAGTTTGCAGTGGGAAAGATCGTTTGACCACTTCGCGAGCTTCTTCAAGTGACCCTAACAATCCAAGCCCCATGGCTTGCATCAATACATTGCCCACAGCCGTTGCTTCTGCAGGGCCAGCTACTACCGTGCGATTGCAGGCATCAGCAGTAAATTGGCACAGCAGGGTATTCTGGCACCCGCCTCCTACAACATGAATGACTTCGATTTTCTCGCCTGATAATTCTTCCAGCCTTTCCATCACCCAGCGGTATCGCACTGCTAGGCTTTCCAATGCACAGCGAACAAATGCTCCGGGCGAGGTAGGAGATTTTTGCCCTGTTTTATTGCAGAAACTTGCAATCGCTTTGGGCATATCCAAGGGCACGATAAAGCCATCATCATCCGGGTAGATCAGCGACTCAAACGGGGTTGCTTCTGCCGCTAGGCGTGTTAGTTCTTCGTAGCCATACTCTTTTCCAGATCGAATCCAGGATCTTCTGCATTCTTGCACCAGCCAAAGGCCCATGATATTTTTTAGAACCCTAGTAGTGCCCTTTACGCCTCCTTCATTAGTGAAATTAAATGCGAGGGCTTTTTCAGTTACCTGAGGCTTAAGGGTTTCTATCCCCATCAGCGACCAAGTACCCGAACTAATGTACGCCCAAGGTGATTTGCCCGCAGGAACTGCAGCCACAGCAGAGGCAGTATCATGCGTTGCAGGGGCAATGACGGGGGCAGCGTTGATTCCTGTTTCCTGCAGAATTTGCTGGCGTAATGGCCCAAGCACGGTGCCGGGCTGTACTAGCGTGCCCAGAAGTTCAGGTGCGATGCCAAACGCTTTTAAAACTTCGGAAGAATATGCCCGCTTGTTCGGATCGATCATCTGACTTGTTGATGCATCTGAATATTCGTTTACCTTGATGCCTGTAAGAAAGTAGTTAAACAAGTCAGGCATGAAAAGAAGATGCTTAGCTGATTCAAGAATGCTCGAGTGATCGCGTTGTAATGCAAGCAGTTGAAAAAGCGAGTTAAAGCGCATGAACTGGATGCCAGTATGTTGATAGAGGACTTCCTTGGGCATTTTCTGGAAGGCAAGTTCGAGGATGTTTTCGGTATGTTGATCGCGGTAATGTCTGGGGTTGCCAAGAAGGGTACCATCTTTTGCTAACAATGCGAAATCAACGCCCCAGGTATCGACCCCGATGCCATCGATATGAGAGGCTTGCGAAGCTGCGATACGAATGCCCTCGAGCATTTCGCGGTAAAGATCGAGAGCATCCCAATGAAAGTTGCCCAGAGCTTTGACAGGCCGGTTGGGAAAGCGATGCACCACATCTAGGGTGATCATATTGCCATCAAACGTGCCAATGATGGCTCTGCCGCTTTCTGCGCCATAATCGAATGCCAGTAGGTTTTTAAATGCAGCCATAATCTCTTCAATGGTTCGGTGGTAATCAAAGTATTGGTCGGGCAGGCAATAACCCTTGCCTAAAATCCCATACCTGTTCACAATTTACAACAAATGTTGCAATTAACGCTACAATATTAATAAGGAAGTTGTTCTTGAAGGGGTGTTACTTATGAATGCAATACTTAAACCGCTGGTTCTATTTGATGGGTTATGCCCATTATGTCAGGTGAGTGTAGCTTTGCTAAGAAGGTTGGACTGGTTTAAAGCAGTGGATTTTAAAGACGCACGCGACGCTGCAAACATCCCTCCCATGGATCCCCCGCTTGTTCCTTCCCGATTATTTGAAGAAATGCACCTCGTAACCAAAGACCTTAAAAAGTCGCTGCATGGGTTCAAAGCGTTTAGGTATATTTCTTGGCGCATACCATTACTATTGTTGATGGCTCCTTTTATGTATATCCCTGGCGTCCCCTGGCTAGGCCAGAAGATTTATCTTTGGGTTGCACGAAATCGTTTCAATCTTGTTCCGTGTAAAGATGGCATATGCCATCTGCCCATTTCCCAGAAGAAGAAATAAAGCTTCAACGCAAGTTGGCACAATTTAAGTGTGAGTTCGCCGGTAGGGTTATTGGATGGCGCTTGACTCTGATATACTTTAATTGTTAATTCTGCGAAGGAAAGCAAAGGGGATTCATGAATACTATTGAAGCTATAACCAGTGCCATCGCTGAACTTCCACCTGAACAAGTGGCACAAATTCGAGCATGGTTAAATGAGCGGGCTGAATCAGATTGGGATGCTCAAATCGAAAAGGATGAGAAAGCTGGGAAGCTTACCAACTTGGCTGAACGCGCTTTAGCGGAACATCGTGCCGGTTTGACGCGACCCTTGTGAACCACACCACTTCTGATTTCTGGGACTGCTATCATAATTTACCCCAAGCATGTACAACGACTTGCCGATGCAAATTATGAATTGCTCCGGGTGGATTCTAGGCACCCCTCTTTATACTTAAAGCGGGTTGGGCGCCTTTGGTCTGTTAGAGTAGGGCTTGGGTTTCGGGCCCTTGCAGTAAAAGCAGAGGACGGACTGGTTTGGTTTTGGATTGGGTCCCATGCTGAATACAATCTGATTCTCCGGCAAGGGTAATTATTCGCAAAAGTCATTTGCTTATTTTGCGCATACAAGTCAGTGAAAAAGTGTTTGCTCTGAATTCCAGCCAACAAATGCTTGGTGATTAAACTGGAAATGATCTTAGAGAAGTGGGAAAATCAAAAACATGAGGGCACTTCAACTTCTAATTCTGATTTTGCTGATGAGTTCGGAATCAGCAGTTGCGCAGCAGCAGAAAAAACCTGCTGCAGTTAGCAAGGTAACCCCAGTTGAAGTTGTCGTATTGAAAAAAGGTACAGAGCTTAAAGGCCTAAGCCTTGGGAAGACTAAATCAGGGAACTTGGTTTTTGCAGTGCAACGATCCTGGCTAAAAAAAGCGTTGCCTGATCAGTTCGAATCTTTTATTAGCAACGAAAAAGAAACTTCACTTGCTAATCAACAAGACCTTTCCAAACGCATGAAGCTTTGGATCGACGAATCTGAAAAAGTGAATAAGTCTAAGGCTTGGATAAACACCTTACAGGATGAACAGAAAATCTTGGAGGAAAAGAACCCCCAAAACCAGCAGCTTTATCTTTTTGAAATCAAACTCGCTGATGTCAAAAAATACTCCCCCGTGCAGCCTGTCGTAAAACAATTGCTGATGGTCGCATGGCAGGAACGACTTGACGATGTCGAGAACAAGACTGCAGGCGAGCTTTCTCAAGATTTGCTGAAATCTAAAATCGATTGGCAGAAGGAGAAAATCTATATTGCAGACAGGTTGCCCCCGATGCGGATCGAGGATGAACTCGATTGGAGCGTTAGAAAAGCATTGTTCGCATATAAGAGCCAAGAGGGGATTCATCTTCAAGGCACCGGGGGTTTTCTGGTTGATAAGGGTGATGCGAAGGGCAACGATTTTGGGGGAATATTCCAAGGGGTTACTCAATCGATTTTGGGTGATGCGATGAAAGAATTTGGGCTGATTCAAAATCAGGCCAAACAAGTGTCGTGGCCTGAGCAGGCAGCTAAAATCGGGAACGATAAGAAGGTGATTGCATTGCGGGTGACCCGGGTGGTTCCCGAATTGAATGCTGGGAAAATGAGTGTGGAAGATACAATTTTAACAAAGCTGCCCAATGGCAACTGGATCCCTGTTTGGAATTCAAAGCTTAGCGCTGATGCAAACCAGGCCCGCCCTCAGGCAGAGGCCCAGATTAGAAACGACCCTAATGTAGGAGCAATGCTTAAGCAGATAGAGGGCTTTGGCCTTGGGAATCAATTGAATCAAGCGCTTCGTGCAGGTGCTGCAACCCTTGAACTACAAGCGCAGTCAGAGGTCGGGTTTGCAGAGTTTTTGCGCATGACTTCCAAACGGCTTGATGGCCCGCCCATCCATTGGTTTGTGCGCTAGTTTCAACTTTTAACGAGGAAAAGTCTACTCTGTGCTTTAAGAAGTTGCTAGCTTATTAGAAATATCCTTCAGGAGTTTAGAAAATGATGCAGAAGATGAATCGTAGAGTTGCAATGCAGGGTGTGGTTTTGGCTGGCGCAGGTTATTGGTTGGGCACTGCTCCATCCATTGCTAAAGCCGTTGGCCCGAATGAAAAATTAAATCTTGCAGTGATTGGGATAGGCGGGCAGGGCAAGTCGAATCTTGGTGGTGCATCTAAGGAAAATGTAGTCGCACTTTGTGACGTGGATGAAACTCGTGCTGGTGATGGGTTCAGTAAGAATCCCAAAGCAAAGAAGTATTCAGACTTCCGAAAAATGTTTGATGAGATGGAAAAGCAAATCGATGGCGTGTTAATCAGCACCCCTGATCATACTCATTTTCATCCTGCACTTTGGGCCATGCAGCGTGGCAAACATGTTTACCTCGAAAAACCCTTGGCACATGATGTTTGGGAAGTACGAACACTCACTAAGCTTGCGCAGGAAAAGAAACTTGCAACTCAGTTGGGAGCACAAAGGCACACCCTTTCAGGCCTTAGGGCCGGGGTCGAAATTATCAAGGCAGGCACCATTGGAACTATCACCGAAGTTCATTCCTGGGTGGGTGGCGATCGTGGTATGCCTAACATTCCTGCCGAGAAACCAAAAGTCCCTGCAAATGTGAATTGGGATCTTTGGCTTGGGCCAAATGCAGATTTCGATTATCAACCAACCATCTGCCCTTACGGCTGGCGCTTCTGGTGGCAGTTCGGCACAGGCGAAACTGGCAACTGGGGCTGTCACATCTTAGATATTCCATTCTGGGCATTGGATCTGCGTTACCCAACAAAGGTTGAAGCTTCTGGCCCCCCAGTGCATGAATTACTTACCCCCAAGGCCCTGGCTTCCAAGTTTGAATTTCCCAAGCAGGGCGATCGTGAAGCAGTTACGCTGCATTGGTATCATGCCAAGAATGGCCCCGAGATTCTTGCGAAGCATGATTTAAAAGCGGGTAACTACAACAACCTTTTCATTGGCACCAAGGGGATGTTGCTTTGTGGTTTTAATAATTGGAAGCTTCTGCCTGAAGATAAGTTTAAAGATGTGAAGGCACCCAAGACTATTCCTGATTCACCCGGATTTCATAAGGAATGGTTTGATGCATGCAGGGGTGGCAAGCCTGCGACTTGTAACTTCGATTATTCCGGCCCCATGACAGAAACCGTGCTGCTGGCGAATGTCGCCTATCGCACCGGGGGGGGCTTCGAATGGGATTCTGCGAACATGATTTGTAAGGGTAATTCCAAGGCGCAGGGTTTACTGCGCAGGGCCTACCGCAAGGGCTGGGAAGTTTAAGCAAACTATTTCAAGCCGATTTTTTCTGCACCCGATGTGAGTTTAATATTCCCTGTTGGTATGTTATAATGCTCGTAAGAGTGAAAGAAACCAATGGCTGATAGTAATTCAAATGTGATCCATAGTGACCCTGAGATCCTCGGGGGAACATTGGTTTTTGTGGGCACTCGGGTTCCAGTTCACACCCTTCTTGATTATTTGCAAGCAGGAGATTCTCTGCTTGATTTTCTTGATGACTTTCCCACTGTTTCACGGCACCAGGCAGTTGCAGTATTAAGAATTGCTTAGGAAAAGCTGGTCGATCATGCGAATCTTGTTTGATGAGTGTGTTCCCCGCCGTTTGTGCCTTAGCTTAACAGGTCACGATATTCATACTGTTCCTGAAATGGGATGGTCGGGTAGGAGAAACGGTGAATTATTAGAATTAATGATTGTCGCAAAATTTGAATTATTCATCACAGTTGACCAAACTTGCGATATCAAAGAAATTTGGCTATAGCAGGGATAGCTGTAGTTGTTTTGATAGCCACCAGCAATCGCTTGGCGGAGTTATTGCCTTTAATGCCTTTTGTTCATGAAGCTTTAATATTCATCAAGGTTGGCGAAGTCTTGGAAATTAAAGCCAAGGATATCACATAGTTTTTTATATAACTACTGCGCAGGGCCTACCGCAAGGGTTGGGAAGTTTAAGGCATTTGATATTCGGATTTCAAGTCGATATCAAATTGTTGGTTGCCTTGGGATATCACGAACTTTAATCCCGAGGTTTTGGGGCTCTCATAGGGTTCAGGTATTTTTTTGTAGATCAAACCGACGCCCTTGGGCATCATCATTCCCGCTGATCCTACCATTCCATTAGGATTCTCCTTGGTTTTGGTGAGGGTGGGGTTTGAGACTGCGCCCTTAAGATGTGATGTTCGAACACTAAACAAGCATTCCCCCAATGGTGGTTCGTTGATTCTATAGGTTCCCTCTGGGGTTAACTCGCAGGAGCAATTGTGTTTGTTGGTCAAGGTCTCAAGAGTAATGGCGCCTCCGGGAATAGGATTGCCATCAAGCAATACTTTTCCTGAAACGGAACCGCCCCTATTGAATTCATCGCCTGCGCATCCGAGGGCTATTAGTAGAGGAAGAATTAGAAATAAGTCTTTCATTGTAGTTGGTTCTTTAGGATTAGAAATCGGAGACAATTTGGCCTTCTTCGGGGTCAACAGCGTAACCCCAAATGGTCGCATTGACATTTGGGTTCAAATTTTTGACGCTGCCATCTCCCATTGAAACTCCGATGCCTCCCGAGGTGAAGGCGTGTGCTAGGTCAGGGTTACAATTGGCCGGGGTGACGCCGGTTTGAAATTTGGTAAGGGGAGCCCCGGTTGGTCTGCCGCCGAACATGGGCGTATGGTCTGATAGCCAGCCGCCATGTAAAAAAAGATTGCCTCGGGTGTTACAAACCATCATTTTTTCTGCAAAGAATATGGTGTTAGAGGTACCGTCTGGGATCTTTGAAATGCTGTAATTGGTTCCCCAGTGGTCTGAATTAGTTACAGTTCCGCCACGTTTTCCAAACACCTGATAATTAAATGCGTAGCTGGTGGCAGACCAATCGATAACGGCATTACCGTTGAGCCAGGTATATTGAATACCCAAAGCCTTTTTCGTGCTGGGATCATGTGGCGCCATGAATGCTTTTATTTGCATGGTGTAGATGGGTATGCCACCTGCATTGGATAAAAGTTGCGAACCCGATCCAGCCTCATACATAGCTTTTTGTTCTAAAAAGGGTAGAAGGTGGTAGTAAAGTGTCACATCTCCCACATAGGTTTTCCATGGTCCCTTATAGGTACCATTGATGTAACCAGTCTGATTTCCATTGGGGTCGCCAACATGCATCCACCAAGCATTCCAGGCGCATGGAAGCACGTTTCGGCTATCACTTGCATTATGGCATGCCAGAGAAAGTTGTTTGAGATTGTTCTGGGATTGCATTTTTGCAGCAGCTTCGCGCACTTTCTGGACCGCCGGAAGCAGTAGTCCAATAAGTATTGCAATTATGGCGATCACCACCAGAAGTTCGATCAGCGTAAATCCAGATTTTTGTTTCATAGTTTTGATATCCAATGATGTTTCGCAATCGAAATTAAACTAAGTATGAAGCTTCGAATTTAAGCCATAAGCTCTTTGATTACTCGGGCGTGTTCCACGCCTGTTAGCTTTTGATCAAGCCCTTGGTATCGCACGGTGAATTTCTCGTGGTCAAACCCCATCAGTTGTAAAATAGTAGCGTGGAAATCACGAATATGAACCGGATCTTTTACAATGTTGTAAGAGAAATCATCGGTCTCACCATAAACACTGCCGGGCTTGGTTCCGCCACCTGCCATCCACATTGTGAAACATCGTGGGTGATGATCTCTGCCATAATTAGTCTTGGTTAAACCACCTTGGGAATAAATGGTTCTGCCAAATTCTCCGCCCCAGATAACCAAGGTTGAATCGAGCATGCCCCTGTTCTTTAAATCTTGAATAAGGCCATAGCATGCCTGATCAACATCACGGCATTGATCGGGCAATCTGCCTGCGACATTACCATGGGTATCCCAGTTGTTGTGATAGATTTGCACAAAGCGAACGCCGCGTTCTACCAACTTGCGTGCAAGTAAAGTGGTGTTGGCAAAGGTGCCTGGCTTGCGTGCAGCTTCGCCATAAAGCTTGAAGGTGTTTTCGCTTTCGCGTGCCATGTCGGTAAGTTCGGGAACACTGGTTTGCATCTTGAAGGCCATCTCGTATTGCTGGATGCGTGTAAGTGTTTCGGGGTCTCCAACTTGGTTGAGAGTCATTTGGTTAAGTTGGTTGATACCATCGAGTGTGCGCCTGCGGATTTGGGTGGGAACGCCCGGTGGGTTGTTGAGGTAAAGAATCGGGTCGCCACTGGATCGGAAGGGTACAGCAGCGTATTCGCCCGGAAGAAAACCCGCCTGCCAAAGCCTTGCGGAAATAGCCTGCACTTGTTCGGTGTTGGAGGGTTTGGCAACCATGACGACAAAGGCGGGAAGGTTTTGGTTCATGCTGCCCAAGCCGTAGCTGGCCCATGCGCCCAAGCATGGTTTGCCTGTTAGTTGATTGCCAGTTTGCATGTAGGTGATTGCAGGTTCATGGTTGATGGCTTCGGTATTCATGGATCGCATGAAGCAAAGATCGCCTGCCATCTTAGCCTTGTAGGGAAGGAGTTCGGTGAACCACATTCCTGCTGGGCCGTGTTGGGAAAATTTGAATTTTGAGGGCGCAATAGGGAAGCGGGCCTGACCACTTGTCATGGTGGTAAGCCTTTGCCCTTTGCGGATGGAATCGGGAAGATCTTTGTCGTACCAATCTTGCATTTTGGGTTTGTAGTCGAATAAATCCATCTGGGGTGGGCCACCCACCATGTGCAAATAAATCACATTCTTTGCTTTGGTGGGGAAGGGATTGATTGCGGAAGTATCTGGCGAAGAAGCGCCTTGGGCTTTATTTCCAAGCAGGTTTGTAAGTGCAGCAAACCCTAGGGCGTTTGAACCCTTGGAAAAGAAATGCCTGCGGGTCATTGCAAGGCCTTGCTCTTGAATCAAACTGCTGATGTTCATGTGTTTGCTCCGTGTAAAAAGTTGCCTAGCGGCAAAGAACCTCATCAAGGTTCATGAGTGAATTAATGGTCATAGTCCAAGCTGAAAGTTCTGCAAGATTCAGTTTGGGGTCGGATTTGTATGCGCCGAAGGTTTGTAGTTTTTTCGCTTCTTCCATGTTTTTAGAATAGTACTCTAACAGGTCGGTTCGTTCTGAAAGCACAAGTGCCTTTTCGGCAGGGTTGAGTTTTCTAGAAAGAATGCGCATGGAGATGAAGTCGAGTTGGGACTCGGGAGTGTTGCCTGATTCTTTGAGGGTTCGCTCTGCAAGGAAGCGGGCAGCTTCGACAAACTGCGGATCGTTAAGAGTAACGAGTGCTTGAAGGGGCGTGTTGGTTCGTTCTCTTTTAACGGTGCAGGTTTCGCGATTGGGAGCGTTCAAGATTTCCATGCTTGCGGGGGGCGCAGATCTTTTCCAGAAGGTGTACATACTTTTGCGGTAAAGATTTTCGCCTACATCGGCTTTGTAATCGCGGGTGTTGCTACCAATCATAGCGACAGCTTCCCAAACGCCTTCGGGTTGGTAGGGTTTAACGCTTGGGCCACCGATTTTCTTGGTGAGGATACCGCTGGATGCCAAGGCGTAATCGCGGATCATTTCTGCATCCATGCGATACCTGCTGCCCCTGCTAAGCAAACGGTTTGCAGGGTCTTTTTCAAGCTTTTCTGGTGTTGATGCTGCAGATTGCATGTAGGTTGCGCTGGTAACCATAAGCTTGAAGAATTTCTTGATATCGCCACCTTGCTCGCGGAATTCAAGTGCGAGGTAGTCTAACAATTCAGGGTGGCTTGGGGTGTCGCCTGTGATGCCGAAGTCGCCACTCGAGCGCACTAAGCCGTTGCCAAAAACTTCCTGCCAAAAGCGATTTACTGTTACGCGGAAGGTAAGAGGATTTTCGGGCATCAAAAGCCATTCAGAGAACCCTAATCGATTGCGCTGAGTTTCTTTGGGCATCGTGTGTAATACTTCGGGTGTTGCTGCAGCAACTTTATCTTTGCGCTTATCGTAGTCGCCACGATTAAGGATGAAAGCCATGGAAGGTTCAGCTTTTTCGACCATGATATGGGCGATGGTGCCTTTGCCCTTCAACTCTTTTTCTTCGCGGTCGAGGTTAGCAAATTGGGTTGTAAGGCCTTTAGATTTGGCGTCCATGTTTGAAAGCCACCAATCGAAAAGCTGGTTGTTTTCTTCGGGTGTGCGCTTGGGTTGTTCCTTGGCGAGAATCTGAACCAGTTTTTCGACTGGGCCAAGTGCTGCTACTTCCTCAGGCTTTAAGTTGCGATTGTAAATCTTGAGGTCGTGGAAAGTAGCTTTTTGCAAAGGCTCTTTACTATGACGGGAACCCAGTCTGAAGGGCACTTTGGTACGAATGCTTTCGGTCAGGTTGTTTGAAAGGACTTCGGTTGCCTGGGCGACCCCATTGACATAAATCTTTACGCCATCGGCTTTGCCCGAACCGTTGTAGGTTACAAAAACATGAGTCCAGACATTCTGGTTAAAGGTTGCCTTTGACATGACTTTGATTGCATTTTCGGGCCATGAAGAAACGAGATGAGCACCTACTTTTCCATTTTCAAACCAGAGATCCCAGCCTCGATGTTTTGCAGTATCGTCCATGCGGGCAAACAGGGGGCCAGATGCCTGCCTAGGGGTTAGCACCCATGCACCATATGAAAACGATTGATCTTTTTCGAAGTCGCCAATCTCAGGAATGGTCACTGATCCAGCCTTGGCAACCTGCAACACTTTTTCTTCTGTCTGGCCTTTGACCCAGGTAATTTCAGGGGCATCGATCAATTTCTTTTCTTTGTTGATGGTGAACTCGAGTTTGTCGCCTTTGCCTTCTTTCAGGCCTGCAGAAACGATAAGTCCTTCGGTCGGCATACCGGTACTAAAAGTTTCTTTTTTTGCAGTAGCGAGCCATTTATCATAGTCGCCTTTGGCTTCTTTCTTGCGGTTTTCTACTTGGGCGCGAACTTTTGCAAGTTCCTTGGTCACCACTTCCCAGCGGGCTTTATCTTCCGGAATTGGAACTGGAATAATCGGGGGTGTATCTTTGATGTTGCCATCCATTGCACCTTGTGTCGTGTTGTTAAAAAACGCAGCCATCGAGTAAAAATCTTTGGTGCTGAAAGGGTCAAACTTATGATCATGGCAAACTGCACAGCCCGCAGTAAGGCCAAGCCAAACTTGAGCAACGGTCTCGGTTCGATCCCTGGTGTAGAGCACCAGATATTCTTCTGAAATTGCCCCGCCTTCGTTGGTGGTAATATTGCAGCGATTAAATCCGGAGGCGATTTTTTGTTCGAGAGTAGCGTTAGGGAGTAAGTCTCCTGCCAATTGTTCGATTGTGAATTGGTTGAAGGGTATATTTTTGTTGAATGCGTTGATCACCCAATCACGGTAGCTCCACATTTCTCGGAAATTATCGAAGTGAATGCCATGGCTGTCTGCAAAGCGGGCAGAATCAAGCCAGATTCTGCCTCGATGTTCGCCCCACGAAGAAGATTGCAGGAACTGATCCACAAGTTTTTCGTAGGCATCGGGTCGGGTATCTGCAACAAACGCTTCAACAACTGAGGGTTCGGGCGGGATGCCGTTAAGGTCTAGACTTAATCTTCTTGCAAGGGTTCGCCTATCTGCTTCGGGGGCTGGGGTTAGGCCTTTCTTTTCGAGTTCAGCAAGGATGAATCTATCGATGGGGTTCTTCGCCCATGCTTCGTTCTTGGGTTGGGGCAGTGCTGGTTTTTTTGCAGCGATGAAAGACCAATGTAGTTCGTATTCCGCACCTTCAAGCACCCATTGCTTGAGTTTTTCTTTTTGAATGGCCGTAAGCACTTTGTGTGACTTGGGCGTGGGCATCACTTTGTCTTTTTCGGTGCTGTAAATTCTTTCGATAATCGGGCTTTTCTCTGCGCTGCCTGCAACGATGGCGCCAAACTTGATGGCATCTTCGCGCCTATCCAACCGCAGGTCGGCTTTGCGGGCTGCGCTATCGGGCCCATGGCAGGCAAAACAGTTTTCAGAAAGAATGGGCCGGATGTCTTTGTTGTATTTAAGCTTGTCTGCACCGTGCACAATAGTGGTGACTAAAACAAGCATGGCCAATGAGGATATATTTTTAAACCACATGATGTACCCTTTTACACTTGATGAGGCAGGTTTACCTGTCACGGTTAGTTCTTATAGTAATTTTAGTGCACTAGAGCCTATATTTCCAATACTTAAAGGTATTCTTTTAGTACTGAAGCAGAGGATTGCAACGGTTTTAGCTGAAGATGTTCTTGTGGCTGCCTGCGTTTAATACTTCGCGTGCAACTTCGGGCGAAAGCCTTAGCTTTGGATAATCGATCAGAGTTTGTAGGACGGTGCTCACCAGCATCCCTTGGGTAACTGGGTCGGAAGAGGGTGATGAAGCATCGGCTTTCGATTGCCCGATGACTTGGCCCATTGGGTGCCCGCCACCTGCAAGAAGAAGCGGCCCAAGATTGCCCCAGTGATCACGACCACCCTTGCCATTGATTTTTGGAGTGCGGCCCATTTCGCCACATACCACCAACATGATTTTATCTTCCAGCCCACGACTTTTTACATCTTCAACAAACGCACTGATAGCATGATCTAATGGCGGAGCCATGTATCCCATGCCTTCGTCGATTGTTGCGTTGTTGGAATCTGCATGCATATCCCAGACAAAATTGGTGGTGACGGTTACGAATCCCGCGCCTCGTTCGCACATTCTGCGAGAAAGGCAAAGTAGTTTGCCCAGAGTTCGGGCGTTGTCTGCGTAGTTTTTGTGGTTGTTCCATTTTTTATTGATGGCATCAACCTGAATTAGCGGGGCTGTATCGTAAAGGGCGATAGTTTTAGGGTCTTCCTTGGAAAGATCGAGGGCATCTGCTAGGCCGCCCATGAGTGCTAGTAGTGCCATTTCGCGTGACTTATCCGAAGTTTCTGCACGCAAAGTATCTTCGATGGCCCAGCGCACTTTGTCTAAGCTTTGCAGCAATGCAAGCCGGTCGTCCAACCTTTCGCGGGGCAGTTTGATTTTAAGATCCTGCATGAGGCCATTGCCTGCGCCTGGCTGAACAGGGGCAAACGATGGAGAAAAAGGCCCGGTGGCATCGAACTTGCCAAATTGCATTACGCCCGCTTGGGCACCTGGGTCTACTGCTCTGGGAAATAGCAGAGCGTTTCGTGGGATGGCTTTTTGCGGATGAGATATACCCGCAACTGCAGAATATAAACTTCCAAGATTTGCACCCGAGGTGGTTTTGCAAACGATGGGTTTGATATCGTGGCTGGCATCGCCCGGAACATAAGAGCGAACGATGGTTAGCTTATCTGCATGCTTTGCCAGTTTCGGGAAAGGTGACCCGAAAAGCACTCCCGGGATGTTGGTTTGAACCGTTCCTAGAGGGCCCCGGATTTCTTTGGGGGCATTGGGCTTTGGATCGAAGGTTTCAACCTGACTGGGGCCACCATGCAGAAAAAGAAATACTACTGATTTGTTGGTAAGAACAGTCTTTTCATCTGCTTTTGCTAAGCTTCCAGAAGCCAAGCCTGCTAAGCCAAAGCCCCCTATTTTTAGGAAGTCTCTTCTTTTGTAGCGGTTATCGTGATCCCAAATGGTAAGCATGGCAAATTCTCATTTATTCAGGTAGGAATCATAATCATAAGGGAAGATCGTCATAATAGCTAGAAAAACTTGATATCGAGAACATTTTAACCTGTTTTAAGATGGGGTGGTCATTCACTCCAATTGTGATGATTTGGTTAATCTACCCTAAAAGTTTCGCTTAAAGTGTTAATTCGTAATAAATTGAAGGTTCAAGTTACTTTTGCGTCGGCAAAATTTTTTCTCGAATTACTGAACGAGATACCCATGGAATTGTTAACCTCTGCTTCCAGTTTGCCCTTAATGAGTTTGCTCTTTCTTCTGTTCGCACTTGCGATAGCCTTTGGGTTTGAATTCATTAATGGGTTCCATGATACCGCCAATGCAGTAACCACGGTTATCTACACGAAATCGTTGCCTGCTACTCCTGCAGTAATTTATTCAGGCTTCCTTAATTTTTTGGGCGTCATGGTTGGCGGTACATCGGTTGCATTTAGTATTGTCAATCTTCTGCCTGTGGATCTTCTCATTGATGCTAGCGGCGGTAAGGCTTTGGTGATGGTGCTATCTCTTTTAATTGGGGGCATCATTTGGAACTTGGGCACGTGGGTTATTGGATTGCCTGTAAGTACTTCGCATACGCTGATTGGATCAATTCTAGGGGTTGGCATTGTCAACAGTTGGATGAATGGCGATGGTTTGGGAGGTCTTAACTGGGGCCAGGTTGCAACTGTAATGATGGCTTTGGTGATTTCGCCCTTATTAGGATTTGTTTTAGCTGCAATCGGATTGATCACAATGAAATTCGTGATTCGTGATCAAAGGCTTTATACGCCACCTGTTGATAATAACCCACCTCCTTCTTGGATTCGCGGAATATTAATCCTTACTTGTGGCGGAGTGAGTTTTGCGCATGGCTCAAATGATGGGCAAAAAGGAATGGGGCTTATTCTTCTGGTGCTTATAGGTTTCATGCCTGTTTATTATGCGATGGATATATATGATCAGCATAAGGCGAAAGCCTGCAGCGAGGCTGTTTTAAATGTGAAACAAGTTTTAGCGCAAGCTAATATCACGGATGCTGCGATTCTTAAACAGGCAGATAAAGTGCTCGAAAGCTTGGAGGGAAAAACTTCACTTGCAGAAGTTTCTGAAGATAACAGGTGGGAAGTTCGCAAGGAAATTTATGCGCTTGTGGTTGCGTTGGGCAAACTCGAAAAAACCACCCCTGAAATCAGCAAGGCTATCCTCCCTCTAAACCATGTCATTAAATCTTCCATCGAATTTATTCCTTTATGGGTTGTAATAGGCGTGGCGTTATCATTGGGGGTGGGAACCACCATCGGGTATAAACGCATTGTTATTACAGTTGCAGAAAAAATCGGAAAAACACATCTTACTTTTGGGCAGGGTGCAGTCGCTGAAGCAGTTACCGCAGCTACGATTCTTGGAGCGGTTTTCTTTCATATGCCTGTCAGCACTACCCATGTGCTTTCGAGTGGAATAGCAGGAACGATGGCAGCAAATAATTCCGGGGTTCAGTTTGAAACTTGTCGGAAAATTCTTCTGGCTTGGGTGTTCACTTTGCCCGCATCCATCATCCTTTCTGGCACACTTTTTGTTGTTGGCTGCATGCTGGTTTGATTTAATAGCTAGTTAGAAATTAGTTTTAGCCAAAACCAAGTAAATCCCTTATTCATCGTAAAATTATTTCTCCGCCTAGAAGTCCGCATCTCAAGATTTGTCTATATTACTTAATAAGAATAATTAATAATTCGCTTGTTAATTTAAAACATTTTTTAGGGATTTCATAGCTATGAATCGATCATTTATTTTTGCCAAGCCCGCTCTTAATGCATCTGCTTTTTTGTTCTTATGCCTTTGTTTACTGGTTAGCACCAGCACTCTTTATGCCGTTGAAAAAGAACGCATGAATGTGCTTTTCATCGCAGTTGACGACTTGCGTACCGAAGCCAGTGTTTTTGGGAAAAAGTACATCCACTCCCCCAATTTAGAGCGCATTGCCAAGATGGGTATCACATTTAATCGGGCTTATTGCCAGCAGGCTGTTTGCTCGCCTTCACGCTCGAGCCTTCTTACTGGTACACGCCCAGATACTACCAAGGTTTGGGATTTGGAAACTCACTTCCGCAAAGCTTTGCCTGATGTTGTCACCCTGCCTCAGCTTTTTAAAAACAATGGTTATTTTGTTCAGGGCATGGGAAAGCTTTTTCATGGCTCGCTTAATGATCCGCAATCTTGGTCGGTGCCTTGGACCAACCCCAAAAAAGAAATTGAAGTTTATGCATTGCCAGCCAGCCGGCCCGGTGCTAATGCCAAGGGCGTGAAGGCCAATAAAAAAGCCAAGGGCGCTGCTTTTGAATCTGCAGATGTTCCAGACAATAAATTTCATGATGGTGCGCTTGCAGAGATGGCGGTAAAAGCCCTGCAAAGTAGTACTGCGAAAAAAGAACCTTTCTGGTTAGGCGTAGGTTTCATCAAGCCCCACCTTCCTTTTGTTGCCCCGAAAAAGTATTGGGATTTATACGACCCTGCCAAGATTGATCTTGCCCCTAATCCTTTCAAACCAAAAGGTGCACCCGATTATGCTTTTTCCTCGGGAGGCGAACTTCACGCTTATTCCGGCATTCCCGATGGCCCCATACCCGATGCACTTGCGCGAAAGCTTAAGCATGGGTACTACGCTTCCATCAGCTATATGGATGCCCAACTAGGGAAAGTGCTTGATGAACTTGATCGCTTGAAGCTTACCGATAAAACCATCATTATTCTCTGGGGTGATCATGGTTGGAAATTGGGCGAGCATGGCGCATGGTGCAAACATAGCAATGTGGAAAATGATACTAACGCACCTTTGTTAATCGCTGCTCCAGGCATGAAGACTGCAGGAAAAAGCACCAATTCTCTGGTGGAATTTGTTGATATTTATCCAACGCTTGCTGAGTTGTGTGGCTTGCAACTTCCCAAGCATTTGGAAGGCACGAGCTTAGTTCCGGTTCTTAAAGATCCAACTGTTTCGGTGAAGAGCGCTTCTTTCAGTCAATATCCCCGCGGTGCGAAAGTCATGGGTTATTCCATGCGTACCGAACAATATCGTTTTACCCGTTGGGTCAATCGTGATAATCACTCTAAACTCGAAGCAGTTGAACTTTACGACCATAAAAATGACCCCCAAGAAAATACTAACATTGCCAATGATCCGAAAAATGCAGATCTTGTCGCCAAGCTTACCGAGCAGTGGAAAAAAGGATGGAAGGGTAACGGAGTAGCTTCTTTGCAGACAAAATAGTTGGTATTCGGAAAGCCGTTAAGTTGAATTAAAGAAGCGCCCATGTAGATATGTGGGCGTATTTCTTTTGTAACTTAATCTGACCTCACTTCTTGTGCATGACAAATCTAGGCTTTATTTAATAAAATCTTCATTGTTTCCTGTAGTGAATCTACTTGTAGTATTTTTTAGAATTCTCTTTAAGTTTGTATGTATTTTTACATTCTCTTTTAGAGGTTCAAATGAAATTAGTTCTTAAGAAAGGTTTTACTCTTATTGAGTTGTTGGTGGTGATTGCCATCATTGCAATTTTAATTGGCTTACTTTTGCCTGCAGTGCAAAAGGTGCGGGAAGCTGCAGATCGCATGAGCTGTCAAAATAATCTCAAACAACTGGGTCTTGCATTGCACAATTATGCAAACTCTAACAATAATATGTTTCCAGCCAGCCGGGTTACTGTTTCAGGCGATGCAAAATTCCGCTCTTGGACTCCACTTGCACTTCCCTTTGTTGAAGCTGAGGCGACTGCTAAACAGTGGGATTTTTCTATCAAGTGGAATGCTGGAAACAATATGACGGTATCTAAGACTAACTTTAAATTATTTTCTTGCCCCTCAACTCCTGGCAATAGGTTGGTTCCTACAGGAACGGCCCCAACATTGACGGAACCAAGTTTGGCTGGGGTTACTTTGGGGTATGGAGATTATGGTTCTGTTAATGCAATTAGGCGCAGATTTTACACAGCCAATGGTGTGCCCAATTTTCCTATTGCAGGAACTGCAGCGGGGGCTGAAGCTCCTGGTGCCCTCCAAAAAGTTAACCCAATGCCTATTCTTGGGATCACGGATGGCCTTTCCAACACCATACTTCTTGCCGAGGATGCAGGACGGCCCACAGTTTTTCAAAAAGGCTTTGGAAACACCGGTGTAAATACTGAAGATGGATTTGGTTGGGCTGATCCTGATGCAGGTTGCAGTATCGATGGGGTTGTTCCTGGTATCAAAGGCGTTAAATGGGCAACCGGCGGAACTTGCATCATGAATTGTACCAGTGATAGCGAACTTTTCAGCTTTCATGCGGGTGGCATCAATGTAACCATGGCGGATGGAAGTGTACGATTTGTAAGTGAACAATTGACAGCTGCAACTCTTGCAGCTCTTGTTACAGCAAATGCGGGGGATATTGTAGGCAACGATTTTTAATGATTTTTCGCAATATGCATACTACTCAAAACAACCCTTTTTGCTTTCAGCGAAAAGGGTTGTTCCTTTTTCATCGCACCTTGTAAACCAAGATTGAAACCCGTGTGCCTTGGTTATGTTCCATAGGCGTTCGGCCTGAATAATAATTAGAAGTAGTGCGTAGTGGAAATCCATCCCCAACATTAACCGTTTCTAAAAGCTCAAGATCAAGTTCCTTGTGCATTTTTAAATCCTTTACCAGTTCATCAATGTTGTGAACCGAAATAATATCGCCCCTTTTAGGTATTGTCTGATTTAGTGCCAACTGTTTCAGACCCTGTTTATCTGCATAGTAACTCAAACCCCACCAAGTCAGATGCCAGTGCGTGTTATCTTTCCCAATGTTCCAATCCCTGTGCTTGATTTCATGTGCGATTTGTTTTGCTGCTTGCGCATCGAGAAAATCAACCGAGTAAAATAAAACCCCAAGGCTTATCCCAAAACAAATAATAAGTTGTAAAAGGTTTTGTGAAGATTTCTTCAAAGCTTGCGTTTTGGATAAAAGCCGCGCCGCTATAAAAGTAAAAACCAAGGTGATACCAATCACTCTTCGGACCGCGGGAAATGGCGAAAGTGCGAAATAACCCATTAGCTCGAGCATTAGCCATGTGCATAGAAATAATTCTAGATGTCGTTCACCTAAGGGCAGATTTTCATTATCTGGTATTAAACTTGTGGCAAGCAATTTAAAAACCACTATGCCCATAGTTCCCCAAACTAGGATAGCCATCAATCCATAAACAATCGTAGAAAGGGTAAGCCAAGTGCGGCCTGATTGTAAATCTTTTAGTGTTAGAAAATCTGCGGGAATCAATGCAAGAGAGGCAAAAGCGATAAAAATGAAAACTGCAGTAATTATGATAACGCGCGGGGCGACCTTGCACGCCAGCATCCCTATCAGGGCAATGATCGTTGCTATGCCACCTACTTGGGTAAGTAAGGGTAAAATCAGATGAAGGCATCTACGGATAAAATTACCTTTCCTTTGGCCTAGGTGGATAACGAAGTGAGATTGCCCTTGCGAAAAGTGGATAAAAACTTCCCAAGAAATAAATACGAGTAATGCGATAAAAACCACGGCTATGCCTTGAAAGAAGCGTTTGTTGATCAGGTACAAACAAAATATCGTCGCCAAGGTGATTAATGCTGTGTACTTGGTTTCAATTGCCAACCCTAAAATAAATCCGCTGAGGATAGTAAGGCTGATGGAGGATTTTCTGATTGATTCAAATGCTAAAACTAGAGCGGTTAGCCCTAAAGCTAGTACGGGAATTTCCAGCATACAATTAAACCCAGGAAGTATTGCGGGTGACAAAACAGTGAACCATAAAAGTTTAGTTTCATACCCCGGTGCAAAGCGTTTGAATAAATAATAAAGCGATCCTGAAAGCAGTAAGGCAAAAGGAAAAAGCCAGAGCTTGAAGAGGATTGGGTTGTTGCCCAGCAGCGCAATTCCCGAACCCAGATAGTACGGAAGCACCGGTGGAACAAGCAATTGGTTTGCGGATATGAAGTTGGGCGAACCAAAATTAAAATCATAGGGATTTAAAGGGTGGGCGATGAATTCACCCGCATAGGCTATGTACACATTGTCATCCATATGCACAGGTTTGATGGCATTTAGCCCTGTTAGAACACAAGCAACCAGGATGATAAGTAAAAGCGAGGGCCTTGTGTAAGTTGGTAGATTTTCAGAAGTAAGCGATTGCATTCATTCTCCGTCATCGAGTCAAAAATTCCCGGGTAATAGCAATGGCAAGATTAACATGATTGGTGAATTCTAGAAAGATGAGGGTGGCAGGAAAATGCCCTGAGTGAATCTGTAAAATAGCAGGAACTAGATCTGAATTTAGTCTTGTTTCAATATTTAAGCGTAAAAGATGAAAGAGTGATAAAAATTATTTCTTGGAAGTAAGCTCAAAGAGCAGTTCGTTTTTTCCGCTGGATTTCACTTCTGCGCTAAGCGTGGTTTTGGTGTTGTACTTTTTAGGGATGAATTCTTCAATTGCATCTTCGCCCATCGGGCCCTTTTTACCGGGAACAAGTCTCGTAGATATAATTTCAACCTTATACTTTCCTTCATTTGCTTTCATTTGGAATGAACCATCCTTGATCGTTGCGCCTTGTGGGGCGGTGGAGGGTTTTTCGGGGCGTAGTGTGATATCACCCTTGGCGACTGGTACGCCATCGAATGATACTTTACCTGTGATTTCGTAAAGGCGAGGGCCAGAATCGCAGCCAAAAGATGCGAGCAACAAAACAACTAAAAGTGAAAAGATTCGCATGGGTGTTCCATAAGTTAAGATGAGCAAAGTATTAGTATGAAGAGGCGGGTTCGCCCCCTTCTCTTGTGCCAAGTTGGGCATAAATTACAGGATCAATACTGTTTTGAATAAAGCGCACGGAACCATCTGCAAGGGCGAAATTTGCCCCGCCTGTGTGGGTGCTACGCGCCGAAAGGTTTTGTGTTCCGTTATTTGCAACATTAGTCAGAGGGGCTCTTAAAATTGAAACACCCTGATAATTTTGTTTATCTGAAACAGTGGTGTTAGGCGGATTCAAAGTACTGAACCAGTTGTTTCCTTCCCAGGAATTGGAATATCTTCCTCGTAGATCGTTAACATTGGTATCTATGGCGACAAGGATTTCGCCGAGCATTAGGGTGTTGGAAGTGCCATCTCTTACGTCCGTTATTTTGGTTTTAGATTTAACATAGAAGATACCATTGAGGTTTTTTCCTGTGCCATAAGCGGTGGAACCAGAACATGCAACATAATTTGTATGCATACCTTGTTTTTCAAAAACGCCAGCGGTGGTGGTGTTACCATCGAGAGTGTCGGTTTTGGGGCTGGAAGGATCGGAAGGGCACATCACCGTAGGCAGGACTTTGGTTTTATTGGGTGCAAGCAGAGCCCAACCATTTGCCCTATTGGTACTTTCAAAGGTGGCGAATAATGCCTGTTGCTCAATGAAGGGCAGGGTCGGGTGAAGCCAGCATCCGCGGATATATGGCCCATCATCAGTGTAAAAATCATTATATTGCCCGATTGGGAATGCGGAATTCGTATCGTGATAACCATGCATTCCGAGTGCGAGTTGTTTTAAATTATTGCTGCATTTCATGCGTGCTGCAGCTTCACGAACTTTTTGCACTGCTGGCAAAAGCAGCCCTATTAAAATTGCTATGATTGCAATCACCACTAGTAATTCGATGAGAGTAAAGCCTGAACGTTTTTTCATGATCGTTATCCTTAAAAAAAGATAAGTAATGTATATGAAGAATTGATGTTAAAACATGTTAGTAAGCCGGTCAAGCCAAAAGCTTACTTTTAGCGTAACAACAAAAGGGAGTCATCTATTTTGATTAAAGCACATCCTGATTTTAATTGGAATAATGGCGATTGATGAGATCGTTTTGAATCCAAAGAAGTTTGTTAAAAGCCCTGATCGTTGCGATTTCTAGATAGCGTTCAAGATTCAGGCTTAGAATTTTGCAAAGAATTGCATCCGAAACAAATCCTAATAGGGCGTTCATTTGCACCAAAGGAATGGTGGTTTTGTGATTGCCCGCTTTTGATGTGTGAATTTTTCCAACCATGTCGAGATAGGTTAACATTTTTCCATCGTAGGGCTTGGTTACCAAGGTTACTAGGTAATTGGTAAGGTGTTCTTTGCGGGTTTTAATGATCTCGTGGTCTGCCTTCAGATTTTCAAGGGCGGTCGCCAACGCATCTTTATCTGCTGGTTGGGTAGGCAGGAAGTGGCGCCAAGTTGCATCGTATTCGTGAAGCTGTTCGTAAACTGCATTTACTAACGCTGGGACTTTTGGTGCAAGTAAGGTTGCTGCATCATGAATTGCTTGTATGTCTTCAGGGATGAAATGCATGAACTCTGCAAGGTATTGAAAACGGTAGGAAAGGTCAGTTTCTAAACGAGGTTCGTCAATACTTGTCATGATGTGATCCTTGAAAGTGTCTATAACAGAATAAGCTTAATTAGATTTTTATATCTTATTATCATAGTATCTGTCAAGATAAAATTTACTCTCATGTTTTTTTTAAGGTTTATTCGATATATATTTTTCTAATAAATGTTTAAGCTACTATTGTGCTGATTTTGAAATCTAACTGCTTTAGTTTAAACGAATCAAGTGCCTTTACATTATTTACGATTGGACTTTTTGATATGAAACATCTTGCGCCTTTCATCCTACCTTTCTTTTTTGTTTTCTTTTTCAGCTCTGCTATTTGCAGGGCTGCTGATAATGCCAAGCCTAACGTTGTTCTTATCTTCATTGATGACATGGGATATGGCGACATTGAACCCTTTGGCAGCACCAAGGTTCGTACGCCCAATCTCAATACCTTCGCAAAAGAAGGTAGGAAGTTTCATTCTTTTTATGCGACTCCTGTTTGCTCTATGTCACGCGCAGCATTAATGACGGGTTGCTACAATCAAAGAATATCCATCCCGGGCGTTTTGTTTCCTCAGGCTAAAATCGGTATCAATTCTGCAGAAACCACGGTTGCGGAAGTGATGAAATCCGCAGGGTATACAACTGCCTGCATTGGCAAATGGCATCTTGGTCATCTGCCCGAATTTCTTCCCACCAAGCATGGATTTGATTATTATTTTGGACTGCCTTATAGCAATGACATGTATTCCAAAAGGCCAGGGAACCCACCCTTGCCTTTGATAAGAGGCGAAAAGACGATCGAAACGGAACCTGATCAATCGTTGTTGACCAAACGCTATACGGAAGAAGCAATCGGGTTCATAAAGCAAAATAAGGAAAAGCCATTCTTTGTATATCTGCCACACACTATGATTCACGAACCGCTGGCTGCTTCAGAAGCATTCAAAGGCAAAAGCGCTTCTGGTTTATTGGGAGATGTGATCGAGGAAATTGATTGGTCGGTTGGGCAGGTGATGAAAACAATTAAAGAGTTAGGGTTGGATGAAAAAACTTTGGTGATCTTCACATCAGATAACGGGCCTGATATGGGTTCTGCTGGGCCGTTTAAAGGAAAGAAGGGCAGCAATTTTGAAGGCGGAGTAAGAGAGCCTTGCATCATGCGCTGGCCCGGGAAAATTCCTGCAGGCACCCAGTGCAGCCAGATTGCAGGGAATATCGATGTGCTGCCAACGCTTGCTTCAATTGCAGGTGCTAAGTTAGATCCCAAGAAAATTATCGATGGCAGGGATATATCTACCTTGATGATGGATGATAAAGCTGGCCCTGTTCGTGATGTGCATCTTTATTGCACAGCCAACCTTGCAAATCCGGTTCAGGCAATTCGAATGGGCGAGTGGAAATTGTTTCTTCCAGATTTAGATGAAGGCGGTGCTGCAAAGAAGAAGAAAGGAAACGCACCACAAGGGAACATGCTTTTTAATCTTGAGAAAGACCCCGGGGAAACAACGAATGTGTTTGATAAAAATCCTGAAATAGTTGAGAAGCTTCGTAAGGAAGCCCGCACCCGAATCAGCGAAATACTTGCCAATCGTAGGCCTGTAGGTGTGGCTGCAAGTTCAAAGTAAAAAAGAAAGAGGAACAGTAAATGCTCCTCTTTCTTCTTCGAAGTATTGCTAAATCTATTTATCAGTTCTAAAAGGTGCTGCGGGTATCCCAGCACCGTTGAACAAAGTTGCAATTGGGTTGTCTGCCCAAGCGAAACGCACCATCAATGGCGCATTTATATCAGGGCTGGAAACGATTACAGTTTCACCTTCGATACGAGCGTTTGCAAACTTCCATTTCTTATCGGCACCTGCAATTGCAAAACCTTTTAGCTCGGGGCCTGATGATTTTAGCCCGCCATTGGTATTGGTGAAGCGGATGATAACTTCTTTGCCTTTGACTTCATGTGATGAAAAAAGCGGCCCGGAAGAAGCAATCTTTTCTTGATTATAAGCTTTCGCCAATGCCCACATGGCAAGCCTCTTACCTACATTTTGCTTGTCTTTGGGGTGAATATCATTAGCTTCGCCTACATCGGTAGTGATTGCCATTCCAGTGTTGGCCAGTTTCAAAGTGTTGGCCATTTCTTCTCTAACAGTAACCCAACCTGATTCTTCAATAGGGTCGGTTTGAAGTTTGTGGAAGTTAGGAAGTTGAACCCAGGCGAAATAAAAATCGCCTTGACCCCATCGGGAGCGCCAGTCGTTAATTAGTGCTGCAAGTTGCAATCCATAAACTTCAGCGTTGCCTTTGCCAGCGTTGCTTTCGCCCTGATACCAGATTGCGCCTTTGATGGCGTAGGGGATGAGTGGGCTTATTTTGCCATTGAAAAGATTTCCTGGGAAATGGCTGTTAAGCCTTGGTTGGTTCGGTTTCTGAGGAACTCTAGGGATGGGCTTGCCATCGTCCTTAGCTTTCTTGGCAGCAATTTTGTGCTTTTCCAAATCAATCTTGTACTGTGCTTCAGCTTTTACAAGGTTGAAGTCTGCATCGGATTTCTGCCATCGATCAAACAATGGTTTCAATTCTTTGAAATCTTTCTGGGCTTCCATGCTGGTCCAAGATTCAACTGGGGTACCACCTACGGAAGAGTTGATCAAACCCACGGGCACCTTGAGCACTTGGTGAAGTTCTCTCCCGAAGAAATAGGCGGTGCCTGAAAACCCACCGACGGTTTCAGGTGTACAGACTTCCCATTTGCCCGCACCAACAAACTGTGGTTGGGTTGAGACACCAGAAGATTCTCTGAACATTCGAAGTTGGGGAAAGTTTGCAGCAGCTTGTTCTTTTTCGTAATTGAGACAGCGATTGACAGTCATCGCCATATTGGATTGACCCGAACCTAGCCAAACTTCGCCGATCAAAACATCCTTGATTGTTATGGTGTTTTTGCCTTTGATTTCGAGCGTATGAGGCCCGCCTGCAGAAAGCTTATCAAGCTTGACTTTCCATTTGCCATCAGCGCCTGCTTTTGTGGATTGCGATTGCATGCCAATTTTTACAGTAACTTCTTCGTTGGGTTCGGCCCAGCCCCATACAGGTGCTTGAACATCTTTTTGAATGACTGCATGATCCGAAAAGATCGCAGGCAGTTTGACATCACAAAAGCCAAGGGGCGCTAGTGTTAGAAAGAACGTAGCAGAGATACTGAATTTAAATTTCTGAAGCATGAAAATTCTCCTGATTGAAATAGAGTAAGTTAAACAGTTTTTGCTTTGGTGTGATTTGTGGCCCATGATTGAGGAGTCCAAGCGCCACTTTCCCAACCATCCTTGGTGAAGTATTCTCGGACGAGGCATTGGTTTGAGCTAACTTCAAAGTAGAAGAAGGCTTGTTCTTTACTAGCAAAATGCGCCCCATTATCCACATTGAAAACCGGAACGCCTTTGCCCGATCGCTTGGGTGTGCCATCCCAGCGGTAGACATTGCGTGCGTGAGTGTGCCCATAAAGAACCGCCGCAATATTGTATCCATCAATGGCTTTATAAAATCCTTGAACATCTTCGGGATCCCATTCCATGCTCATTGCTTTTTTATCTTCGATGGGAAGTGGTTGCGAATATCGCTGCATATCTACATGATGAGTGATCACAACTGGCCTGCCTGAATCGCCTACTTTTTCCTTGAGATCGTTCGCAAGAAATTCGAGGCTGCCCAATGGGTTGTAGCGCCTCTTGCGGGCAACTGTTGCAACCTGCCCCACAACAATTCCCAAGTTGATGAAATGCACTTTTTCCCAGTCCCAAGAATAGTGTACCCCGATGGGTGAAATATTGTTGACCCCGGGCCGGTTCTTGTTTCGAGCGATGATTTTTTTGACTGCCATACCTTCGCCATTAGGGCTGTCATGGTTGCCATGCACTTCGTAAACAGGCATTTTGAGCTTGCCTTCTTTGCCTGTTAGGCCGAAGGTTTCAGAGAAAGCGTTCCATTCGGTGACTTGCATCTTTTCAGAGAGGGGGCCATTCTTGTCACCTGTATCGATGACATCGCCTGCGTGAATAAGGCCTTTTGGAGAAAGAACTTTTCCCCCGCCCGCTTCTGTAGGGATAGCGGTGCCACCCAATTTATTTAAAGTAGCAACGATGTTTGTAGTATTGGAAGCGCTTCTGGGATCGAGCTTTGTGGGGTTCTCTTTATCAGCAAGGAAGTGGGTGTCGCCTATGAGAAAAAAGCCCACTGGTTCCTCTTTTAAATTTGTTGCATGAGCAAGATGAATTCCTACAAAAGGCATGGTCGCAGAGGCTGCAAGAAATTTTCGTCTATTAAGTTTGGTGATCATGGGTGCTTTCATGATTGATTACTTTGTTGGTTTGGTGATCATGAATTTGTCAATCTGCTTGCCTTCTTGATTTAGCACTCGGATTGCAAGCTTCGTTGGTTCCAAATCCATGCTAACAAATGAATAGCTATCTGCATTCATAATTGCAGTGAAGTCCGCATAGTTTGCTTCAAAATCTTCTTTAAGGGAGATAGAGGTTTTTTCTAACCCCGGTAGATAAAGTGATGCGCCTCCGCCCCCTGCAACCACATGAATCACGCCCTTGGGGGAAGTGTTTTTATCGCCATCGAATGATTTATCCATCGTAAAAGTTCCATCAACTCTTCCTTTGGTGTTTCGTTTATCTTCGGGTTTGAAAAGCAGTGGATGGCTGCGTTGATAGTTATGTACATGCCCTGCAAAAACGATATCTACGCCACAGGCTTCGAACATTGGGTTCCACGAACGAGATTGTTGCTCGCTGTAATGTTGTCTAGAGCTATGAAAAGCAGGCACATGATAGCAAACGAATTTCCATTGTTGCTTGGTTTTCTTAAGGTCAGATTCTGCCCATTGGATCAGTTCAGGAGAATCCATGTTGGATGCTTTGTTGTTGTTAAGAATGAGGAAATGGGCGCTGCCATAATCGAATGAATATGCATCCATGGATGCGTAACTATGCTTGTTGATGGTTTTAAATTTAGCAGCGGCGGCGGTGTCTGTTCCTAGTGGGGTGCTCCAAGATCCTTCGCCTGGGCCCTGGGTTGGTGGATAGAAGAAGTAAAAGGCACCAAGTGCATCTTGAGTGGTTGGAAATCGTGCCCCGATATCGTGGTTGCCAAGGATTGGATAAAAAGGCACGGATGCCATCAGAGGGGCACCCGCAGTTATGCTTGGTTCATTTACATCGTTGTAGGTGTTCCAAAAATAGTTCATGTATTGAAGCACTCTGCCCGTGGGGTAAACAATGTCTCCTAGGGCGATGAGCGCCTCGGGTTTTTCTTTTTGAATCTGCCATGCGATTGCTTTTTGTGGGGCTTTTCCCGTGGCCATGTCTCCAACCAAAACCAAGCGTGCAGATTTATCTGGTGTTGGCCTAGTTCGGAAGGAAGCTTGGCGGATGATTCGTTCACCTAATTTTACGCTGTAGTGAATTTCAGAATTGAAGGGGAGATTCTTAAGGCTGGCATGGTATCTGAAGTAGTGTTGTTCTTTTTCAATTAGTGGCGGATCCTTCTTTACAATAGTTTCATTTTTATCTTCCACTTTTGGTTTAGTTTCTTGAGGAGCCACTTTGGGTTTGATAATGTCGATGAAGGGTTTGGGTTTTTCAAAATCGAGTGAGATTCTTACAGGCTTGGCTTTTAAAACAGGCCCGTCCTTGATGCTATATTCAACTACAAAAGTTGCTTCCTTTTGGTCTGTAAGCCAAGCGATGATTTTGACATCTGTGCCTTCCAGAGTATTGCCATCGCCCGGTTGGACATAGGGTTTGACTAAAATTTCCTGAGCTAATAAAAGTGTGAGGTCAAAACTTGCAAAGGATATCAGAAGAGAAGAAAGAATAAGGTTTAAAATGCGCATGGAGTTCTCTATGAGGTAGCAGGAAAGCGATTTAGGTTTCTCATTTGTTGACTTCAATCAAGAATTTACTTTATTCAGAAAACCGCGTTAAAGCTAATTTAATCTTTGTTAAAAGTTTAATTACGGATAGGTTAGGACTTGGATCCGAATCCTTTTAAAGGAATAAAAACATGGTTAGTCCAATTCCATCTCGAAGAACTTTCCTTGGAGAGAGTGCTTTGATTGCAGGTAGTGCTTTTTGTCTGCAAAATACAGGGGTTTCAGCCATGGCAAGTCCATTGGAAAATCAGGAAGCTAGAAAAAAACTATTGCAGCAATGCCTGGGAGGCCCTTGGCCCGAAGGTGTTCCTCTTGATGCTAAAATTGAAAAAACAGAGCAGAAGGATGGGTATCAACTCATTCGCGTAAACTATCTTGTTGAGCCAACGGAAAGAATAGCTGCTTGGTTGCTTATCCCTGATAAGGTGGATGCGAAAAACAAAGCGCCTGGCATATGCCTTTGGCATCAGCACGCTGGCCAATACGATGTGGGCAAAGATGAACCAGCCGGCGTTCGTTCTCCTAATTATGGAAAAATGCACATGACGGGGGTTGCGCTTGCGAAAGAGGGTTATGTTGTTCTTTGCCCGGATGCAGCAGGATTTGGTGAACGAAATAACCGTATTATCCCGGGTACTAAAAAAGTGCTCAAAGGTGGCGAACTCGAGCGCTTTCTATTTAGTAAATATGTAACCGAGGGTAAATCCCTTGCTTGGAAAAATATCCTCGATATGAAGCGAGCGGTTGATTACATATCCTCAAGACCCGAAGTGATTGCACAAAAGTTGGGGTGCTATGGGCATTCCATGGGTTCAACCCACACTTGGCAGATAGGCCCATGGGAGCCAAGATTAAAAGCACTTGTCGGTAATTGCTGCATGCCCACTTATCAAGCTATGGAGCGCACCAATTTGCTTCATTGCTTTCCTAACTATGTTCCCGGTTGGAAAGTACATGGCGACATCCCAGATATCGTCAGCCTGATCGCTCCCAAACCTTTGCATTTAAACTTTGGAGAAACCGATGATGGCAGCCCCATTGAAGAAGTAAAAGCTGCAATGCCTTTGATCAAGAAGGCGTATGAAACCATGAATGCAGGAGATAATTTCTCGTGGTTCATTGAAGAAAAAACTGGGCATGTTCTTAGCGATGAGATGTGGAAACGAACCAAAGCTCACTTTGCCAAGCATCTTAATAGTTAAAGATTTACCTTAGAAAGTAATGGAATGCTGACATTATTGGCAAGCATGGCTTTGCTTGTTTTTCAACATGATGAATGGGAAAAGCTCGCACCTTTGCCAGATAAGGAAGGCTTTGCTTCACTTTTCGCTGGTGTAATTGCGGGTAAACTTGTTGTTGCAGGTGGGGCCAACTTCCCTGATAAAAAACCTTGGGAAGGCGGCGCGAAGGTCTGGCATGATGCCATATTCACTCTGGATCATCCCAAAGCGGATTGGAAAAACGCAGGTAAACTTCCGAACCCACTGGCCTATGGCGTAAGTGTCACTCTTAAGGAGGGGATGCTTTGCATTGGGGGATCGGATTCTAAACAACATTATGCCGATTGTTTTCTTATTGCGTTTGAGAACAATCAATTAAAGTTTAGCCCTTACCCTTCCTTGCCCAAACCTTGTGCGAGTATGTGCGGGATGAAAATTGGTAATATGGTTTACCTTGCGGGTGGCACTAATGCGCCTGATTCTGCAAAGGCCATTCATAATTTTTGGTGCTTGAACCTTAATGATGTAAAGGCTGGTTGGAAAGTATTGGAGCCCTGGCCAGGCCCTGGGCGCATGCTTTCGGTTTGTGCAAGCGATGGCGAAAACTTTTATCTTTTCAGTGGTGCAGCGCTTTCACTTAATGCCATGGGAAAGGTTGATCGCTCTTATTTATCTGATGCTTTTGTTTTTAATCTCAAGGATGGTTGGAAAAAACTTCCCCCTATGCCCAGACCCTGCACAGCAGCACCTTCGCCCGCTATTTTTAATAAAGGTATTATTCAATTACTAAGCGGGGATGATGGCAAACTCGTTAACTTCGAACCCAAGCAATCCCATCCCGGTTTCCCGAAATCAGTTATGGTCTTTGATCCCAAATCGAACTCTTGGGCAAAAGAGCTTCCCTTTCATTTGTCGCGTGCAACTGCGCCTTTAACCTCTTGGCAGGGATTGAATGTTCTTGCCAGTGGGGAAGTCAGGCCTGGAATTCGTACGCCAGAAATCTGGTCGATGAGGCAACGATGATATCACGAAACCAAATGAAATATGCATGGCTTGTAGTGATGCTTCTCTTTCCCGTTGCATTGTTAAATTACCTTGATAGGCAGATGATATCTGCAATGAAAGGTTCGATGATGCAAGATATTCCCGATATCGGGAGTGATGCCAACTGGGGATTTATGCTGGGGCAATTTAAATGGGTTTATGCTTTTCTTAGCCCGCTGGGGGGCTATATCGCAGATAGATACAGTAAACGCTTTACCATTTGTGCAAGCCTTTTTGTCTGGTCCACCATTACCTGGATTACAGGGCAGGTGCATTCTTATGAAGAATTACTTTGGACCCGAACCTTGATGGGGGTCAGCGAGGCGTTTTACATTCCCGCAGCTCTTGCGCTCATTGCTGATTACCATTCTAACCTTACCCGCTCCAAGGCAGTTGGGTTTCATCAAATTGCAATTTATTGTGGCGTTCTTCTTGGCGGATTCAGTGGCTATATTGCAGATGAGCCCAAACTTACTTGGCGCTTTGCTTTTGATATCACCGGGATAGTTGGGATTTGTTATGCGCTGCCCTTGATGTTTATTCTTAAGGATGCGCCTGTTGATTCTGCAAATCAAAACACTCAGCAAAAGCTTTCGGTGATACAAGCGGGATTGGCCTTGATGACTAATTTTTCGTTCCTCCTTCTTGTAGTTTATTTCACCCTGCCCGCAATTGCTGGTTGGGTCGTTCGGGATTGGATGCCTGCAATCTTGCAGAAAACCTTTAACATTAGTCAGGGAGTTGCTGGGGTATCTGCAACGCTTTACTGGCAGGTGGCTGCAATATTCGCAGCTTTGCTTGGTGGTTGGCTCGCAGATCGTTGGATGCTTAAAACTTCTAGAGGGCGTATTTATGTTAGCGCCCTTGGGATGGTCTTTATCATCCCAGCGCTCTTTGGCGTGGGCAACGCTGCTAGTTTAAATTCCCTTCCTTTAGCTCTTATCTCGTTAGTGCTATTTGGCATTGGTTGGGGCTTCTTTGATTGCAATAATATGCCCATCCTTTCGCAGATTGTTGGCCCCAATCTTCGTGCAACAGGCTATGGTATTATGAACTTAGTTAGCATTAGTTGTGGTGGTTTTGCAGACTGGGGTTTTGGCCTATTGCAAGATCGGCAAGTTTCTTTAAACATGATATTTAGTTTGTTTGCAAGCTTGGCGTTGTTTTCAATGATGTTGGTATTATTGATTCAGCCACGGGATGATAAAGACCTAGTAATTGGGAAGGAAAAATTATGACTCATTTGTTGAACGGTTTGGTTGCTGCAACTCACACCCCTTTTAAAAAAGATGGTTCGCTTAACCTTGATGGGATTGAAAAAATAGCTGCGCACCTATCTTCAAATAAGGTTGATATCGCATTTATCGGGGGTAGCACTGGTGAAAGTCATTCCTTGAATGTTGAAGAAAGAATGAGCCTTGCACAGCGATGGTTTGAAGTTGTAAAGGGCACCAAGTTAAATGTTGTGGTGCATGTGGGATCTAATTGCTTGGAAGATGCCCGCACGCTTGCAAAGCAGGCGCAGGAATTAAAAGCATTGGCGATATCAGCTCTTACGCCATCATATTTTAAGCCTAAAAATGTCGATGCTTTGGTGGAGTGTTGTTCATTTATTGCGAGTGCAGCCCCGGGTTTGCCATTTTATTATTATGATATTCCTACGATGACAGGCGTTAATTTATCCATGCCTGAGTTTTTGGAACGCGCAGGGAAATCAATTCCCAATCTGAAGGGATTAAAGTTTACCAATGTGGATTTCATGTCTTTTCAATTATGCAGCCAGATGGAAGGTGGTAGGTTTGAAATCTTGTGGGGCGTGGATGAGATGCTGTTGCCCGCTCTCTCCGTGGGCGCGCATGGTGCGGTGGGTAGCACCTATAATTTCGCAGCACCTATATATCATCGCATAATCGAAGCATTCAAAAAATTCGATTTCGAGACTGCCCGCAAAGAGCAACTTCGTTCCATCAAATTGGTGAATATACTTGTAAAGCGAGGATACATGGCTAGTGCCAAGGCCATGATGGGAATGCTGGGCGTGGATGTTGGTTCCCCTAGGCTTCCAAATGTCGCATTAAAGCAGGATGAACTTGCAAGCCTAAGGTCTGATCTTGAAAAAGAAAGTTACATCTAAGGTTTAAGGCATGTCGGGGGTATAACCCAAAACCAGATTGAAATTCGCACTTAGTTCTTTAAGTTTAGAACTTGGAATTGGAGCGAAATCAACCGTGATGCTCTGCCTTTGTTTGTCATCCTTCACGCTTTGATAAATTCCATCCTTATCGTTTTTTGGCTCGCCCTTCACATAGCACTGGGTGCTTAGAAGCGTCTTCCCTGCGATTTTGATTTTGAAATGAATGTGGGGTGTTCTGCCTGGGTATGCTACAGGCTTGATGGTGCGGAAATAATACTCACCAGAAGATGAAGTAGCAAATCTTCCGAAGCCCTGAAAGTTAGAATCTTGCTTTGACTTGTTGCTGGTTTTGGAATGCAAGTATGCGCCATTGTTATCGCATTGCCAGATTTCCACCACAGCGTTTTTAATCGGTGAGCCATTGGCATCAAGAATCTTGCCTGCAATATGAGTGATCTGACCCACTGCAGGAGTAATTTTATCATTGATTATAATAAGATCGTTGTCCGTATCGAGGGGCAATTTATCAGGGTAGAACGGGCCATCGGTTTGTTTTGGTGTCAAAGTAAGTTGCTCTGCAAACAAGCCTGGTACGGTGTAATAAGATCCAGCGAGAATGGAGGAGCTTAAAAACATTCTGCGATTGAACATGGTAATGGCCTTTCAAAAGAAATCGAAACTAGTGTTACTTTACCTGATCAGAACGACAATGCATGAGTTATTCGTGAGAATCTTTGGGTAACGGTTTTTGGGAAAACTTAATGTTGGTTTGAACTATGAGCCAAAGGGCGAAGCAGAGTGTTCCTAGAGGAAGCGCAGAGAGAAGAATTGGCAAATGGTTTCTTAGTGGGAAGGTGAAGTTCTGCCAACCCAAGACGAGAATCAAAATGATTGAGATTAATAACAAAGGCTCTCCCTTGTTCCAATTTTTTCTTTCAAGCCAGGCACAACCTAAAAAGGGTGCGATGAAAGCGAATGTTGGAAACTCTGAAGCTGGTCCAAATAATAAAATCCAAACCATTCCCAAGGCGATTGATCGGAAGGTGAGTTCGACTTTATCTGTAAATTTGGTTTTCCAATAAAGAACAACAACTGCGGTTCCAATGCCTGTTAACAATTGAAGTACTTTGTAAAAGGAATTGGTTGGGATGCTCCATAACTGGGCATTGAAATTTCCAGGGTGTAATTGCTCTTGGAAGACAAGCCAGCCATACCAGGCATCACGGAACCCAGGCCAGCGCAAGCCTTTTGTTTCCTGAAGATGGTCATACCAAGATTGATATTCTGCTAATACGAACGAGGTGGGTGAGGTGAGGAATGGGAAAAGTAATAACAAAGCGATTGCGAGGAGAAGTTTAGGTAATAAGGGAAATGGCCTGATTAAAACAAGCAGAGCAAGTATAGGAAGAATGGTGCTTTTGATCATGAAAGCGAAGGCGAGAAAAAATACAGCACGATTGTTTTTTCTTTCGATGAGATCGGTTGCTCCAAGAAGAATTAAGCCGACAATAAAAGCGTTGCATTGGGAGTTCCATATGCCACTAAGTGCTGCAAAAAGACTGATGATAAAAAAGCCGCCCCAGTCCTTGTTGATTGTGGAACCATGAAAAAGCATGATTTGTCTGAATCGATTACAGCCCAGAATAAAAACAACGATCGAGCAAAAACTCCAAAGAATTGCGCCTAGAGTAATTCCCATAAAGGTGAACGCTGAGAAAAAGATCGCTGCGGTTGGGGAATACCGATAATGATCAAGGCCTTGATTCACCTGATAAACATCAACCTGCTGCCACCAGTTTATCCCCGCTTGAAAGTAAACCGGAAATACAGAATGGCTCGTTGGTTTGAGAATAGTTTTTACAGTCAATGCAATAAAAAGAGTAATCCAAAGTGTGATAGCAATGCGCTGGGCTAGCGGAAGCGAAAAGAAAAAGCGCCAACTTGATGTTTTGGAATCAGTCATTCTGTTTCAACGATGCTTTCTGTTTAAAGCGATAAAGCAAAGCTAGATCAATAATTGGATGTACCCTTGAGTATGGAAGGTATTATGAATTAATCAGAAGATGGTGGGAAGAGCGAAGTTGATGAATCAGGGTTTACATGAACAGTTTTCGAGAGCGAAGAACATACCCATCTTTGGGCAGGGGCAGTCTCGGAAATACATGATTCCCAGATAAAGCCCGGGTGCGATTTCTCGTACTTCATCACGGGCCTTCTGCGCCCATTTTGGCCCACTCGCATAATCAAATATCACGGATTGTTTACCATCTAACCAGCTTTCTTCCTTGGAAATCGATGCTGCAACCTTCTGCTTTTTTCCAACTTGGTTCAGCATAATGGCTTCATTGGTGTAGATGTTCTTACCCTTCCAAACCAAGCCGATGGCTTCGCTCCGGAGTTGATGACCAAGTTTATCGGGTTTAGGAAAAGCCTTTCCTTTTAAATAGCCATCGCTTGGCTCAAAAACTTTACCATTTCTGTAAAGTTCTTCTAATTGAGAAGCACTCATCTTTCCTAGGGAGTCAAAATTAAGAGTGGGTTGCGCATTAAGGGGTAGCGCAAGAACAACAGTTGCAAGCAAAGTTGCGTAGTAACAATGGTTCAAAGTAGTGGTCTCTAAAAACAAAGGTTCTTTGTAATTTTCGGAAGAAAGCACGGATAAGTTTTAAAGATTTGCGGGTGGGAAAGGAATCTTGATTGGTGGGAAGTGTCATAATCGCTAGAAGCGAAAATGAAGGATCAAGAATGCGATTTTGGGTTTTGATAAAGTCGACTTGCGATGAACCCAAGGACAGCAATGGTTGCAAGGCCAACTGCGATACCTAGCCAGGGGGTTTGTATGAATTGATTGCGATCGGGGGATTTTGAAATCAAAAGATTTTCATTATTAGTTTCTGCAGAATTTGTTTTTGGAATGATTATGGAGGTTGAAGAAACGTGCCCTGCGCCATCATTGACAAGGATCTTGTATTTGCCTGGAAGAGGGGTAGGAGTTTGGAGTTTGCCTTCTTTGTCGGTTTTTTCCGAGAGGATTTTTTCTCCTAACTCATTTTCAATCGTTACAAGGGAACCGGGAGCAGGGCTGTCATCGTGGAAAAAAACTTCGATATGAATCTGATTATTTTTGAGGCGGACTTCCACCCCCATTGCATGGGCTAATGCCAGTGCAGGGAATAACGAAAACAAAAAAAGTGCTGCAAATAATAAGCGGTAAGGCAAAGAGCAACCCCTAAGGTTTTAGTAAAACATTGCGCAAAGCAATATTCGATCGAGTGGCACGATCATGCAGTAAATAATAAACTTTTGTCGGGCGGGGGCAAGCAAATATCACTTCGATCTATCATGATCATTTTCTTTCGCCTTATTACATGGTATTGTGTAAAAATCATACCTTACTTTTAGGAAGAGGAAAAACCATGCATGAGTTATCAATCCACCCAAACAGGCGAGATATTATTGCAAGCGCAGCAAGCTTTTTAGCTGCAGCGCTCCTTTCTGAAATCAAAGCAGAGGGCGGGGCAGAGTACTTTCCTGCGATTGATACCCATACTCATTTTTATGATCCAACTAGGCCGCAGGGTATACCTTGGCCGGGCAAGGGTGATCCGGTTCTTTATCGAAAAGTCATGCCTGCTGAGTTTCAAAAGCTGACCGCTCCTTACAATGTGCAATCTACCATCATTGTGGAAGCGAGCTCTTGGGTGGAAGATAACCAATGGCTTTTGGATCTTGCGAAGGGCGATAAATTTATTGGGGGGATAGTGGGCAGGCTGGATCCCGCTGACAAAGAGTTTTCCGCACATTGGAAACGCTTCGCCAAGAATCCGCTTTATGTGGGCATACGGGTCAACCACTCTGATTTGCAAAAAGGCTTGGGGGATAAAAGTTATCTTGAGAACCTTCGTATGATTGCAAGTGATCAAAGGCAGTTAGATGTCAATGGCGGACCCTCCACTCCGGTTGAAGTTGCCAAGCTTGCAAAGCTTATTCCCGATTTAAGGATTGTGATCAACCATGAGGCGAATCTGGTGATCGATGGCAAGGACGTTCCCAAAGATTGGCTTGAAGCAATGCAGTTGGCTGCAAGTAATAAGAATGTATTTTGCAAGGTCTCAGCATTGGCGGAGGGGACAAGGAAAACGATGGGTGATGCGCCCAAGGATCTGGAATTTTATAAGCCTGTGTTGGATTCGCTTTGGAATGTATTTGGCGAAGACAGGTTGATCTTTGGTAGTAACTGGCCTGTAAGTGTAAGGGCAGCGACTTACGCAACAATTCATAGAATCGTGCACACTTATTTCTCGAGCAAGGGAAAAATTGCAGCAGAGAAATACTTCATGAAGAATGCGATTGCAGCATACAAGCCCCCAACCCGGGGATGATTATTACAAGTGAATGCTAGATCATTGGTTTACATGCACGACTTTTGCAGGCGGGAAGCCATTGAAGTGGGTGCTGCTTGCGTTTGAATAAGCGCCGATGTTTTCGCTGTAAAGAAATTCATCGAGTTCGAGGTCGGGCAGGTTTTCAGCAAGGCTGATGGTATCGAGAGCATCACAGGTTGGGCCGAAAACCGCACAAAGCTGCTGTGGGCCTTTTTTGAAACTCTTCATGTGATAAATGCAATGGTCGAATATGATCCCCGAATAGGTATGGTAAACCCCATCATTTACATAATAACAAAGCTTGTCATTGCGCAAAGCCTTACCAATGATTTTCGAAACCGCGGTACCAGCCGAGGCTACTAAGAAGCGCCCGGGCTCTGCAAGAATCTCGATATCCTTAGGGAAGAGCCTATCGATTTCGTGGTTGATGCTTTTTGCAAGTACGCTGATATCAGGCACGCTATCATCGTAAAGAGCGGGGAAGCCACCGCCTATATCCAAAAGCTTAAGATTGTAACCCGCAGTTTTAGCTTCGGAAAAGATTCCCGCACAAAGGTGCAATGATTGAATATAGTTTTGTGGATTCGTGCACTGGCTGCCCACATGAAAAGAAAGCCCCTCTACGGTAAGGCCATGGTCGTGGGCGAATTTAATCAGGCCAACAGCTTCGCCAGGCAGGGCGCCAAACTTGCTCGAAAGTTCGACCATCGAGCCCGTGTTCGGAACCCGCACGCGAAGTGCAAGGCCTGCATGAGGCGCATGTTTTGCGATTTTTAAAACTTCTTCGTGGTTGTCGTAAGTCACAAGGGGTTTGTATTTATCAAGCTCTTTAAGAGTTTCCACCGGCTTGATCGGATTTGCATAAATGATCCGATCCCAAATGAAATCTTGTCTTTGCTTGGCGGGCAGGTGAGCAATAAGATCGTGAACGGTGTTGAATTCCTGAATACTTGCGACATCAAAGCTGCTGCCCAGCTTGTAAAAAGTTTCGACAATTGCAGGATCGCTATTCACCTTCACTGCGTAGTAAACCTGAACCCTGGGGAAGTTCTTTCGAAACAGTTTGTAATTCTTGATGAGTTCCTTGTGATCCACGATGAAAAGTGGAGTGCCATGGGTTTTAGCAAGTTTGAGAAGAGATTTTTGATCCATGGATGAAAGCTCACAATCTTGAATTTAATTCGTCTTTGATACTTACCTAAATGATAGGGGCTGAAGTTTACTTTTAAAAAACAGCCCCGCAAAAGATTCAACGAAAGTTAATCCCCATCATTGATCAGGAAGTTTTTAAACTGCCAAGGATCGGATAAATCCTGCTCTGGTTTGTTGTAGCCATTGAAAGCGTTGGCGTAATCACGAAGCGGAGTCCAATCAGAAGCGACGGAAATAAACTTCCCAAGATAGGGCTTAGAAATCTTTAAGACAAAGTCGTGGGGAAGATCATCGGGCAGTACCACGCCCTTTTCAGGATTTTCGATCATCCACATGAAGGCAGCGACCACGGAGATAGCGACCTGAAGTGTGGTTGCGTTTTGATGTGGAACTTTCCTGCGCGATTCTTCGATGGAAAGATCTGAACCGCACCACCAAGATTTGTAAGGATGGCCCATAATCAAGGCGCCTAGGATATCCTCACCCGAGGTAATTTCATCCGTCATGATACGAATTTTTGGCTGAAGATTGTAACGGTTACTCTTAAGCTCATTCAAAGATGCGATTGCAGCATCACAAGGGCAGTAAGCGTAGTGAACGGTTGGCCTGTAAATGGCTTTGCCTCCTTCGCGCACGGTAAGCTTTTCGGTGATGCTGAAAGCTTCGCCATGCCTTACCACCATGCCAACAATGCTGTAGTTGGGAACCCAGCTGTTTACATAAGTGTTAATGCCCATACGAGCGAGGCATATTTGGCTACCTGGTCCATCCTTGTGTTCGTAGGCAAAAGCGGGAAGTTCTTTTTCGTGAGTGCCCCAGCCCATTTCCGCAGTTGTCGTACCTTCTTCTCGAAATCCTTCAACACTCCATGTGTTCAAGAATTCGTTCACTAATTTTGGTTGATCGGTGATTTGCGTATCGCGTTCGCTGCAGTGGATCACCTTAACGCCCAGTTGGTGTGCAAGGTGGTTGAATTCTTGTTTCTTTGCATGTTCTGCAATAAGTTCTGCTTGTGCGCCTTTGAAAAGTTTGTCTGCAAGCGCATGGCTTGCGATATCCAAAAGGCCATGTTTGGTGAAATGGCTGATAAGGCCTGGGTTTGCGCCGTGTTCTAATACTGCGGTAACGGAAGGCTGCTTCCACGATGCAATAAGTTTGCGCAGTTTCATGTGCCTGTGATAAAGGGTTCGTTCGGTTGGGTGCAGTTTTTCTGCGTTTTCGTAAGGATCCCAGACTTCCACAGAGGTATTGATGTAGAGTACGCCATGCTCATGGCACCAAGTCAGAATTTCGCAGCAATCGATATTCCAAGCGAGATCGATGATGATATCGCCTTTGGAAACATACTGGCCAAGAAGGGCACCCATGTTTTCGCGGGTGACTCGGTTTTTGACGAAGGTGATGCCTTTTTCGATCCATGGGCGCAGGGCTTCATCGTTGGAATCAAAATCCATGATGGTGATATTCTTGGTTGGGATTTTGACATGGTCCATTAGCACGGGGATCGAGCAACGGGCCACAGCGCCAAAGCCAACAAATAAAACACGGTTCTTGAATTCGATCATGGATGGTTCCTGAAATTCCGTAATTCGATCTATAGATATGCTCGTAAATTCGAGCTTAGGTTTAGTATATAAACCTTGTGGGCAAATTAGCAGATCGATGGCCTTGGAGCAAGCAAGTAAATCACGAGGATTTCGTGAACCTAATCTAGGGCAGTGTTCAAGTATTGGATTTCAATTGAGTGGTTTTTGTGAAAGTTGACGCATATCAGTAAGGTTGCAATAAGTTTATATAGATCATCTTTAATGTGTTGGTTATGTTAGTGTACTTTAGAAAGTGTACCAGTGCAGGATTTTTGAGAGGTGTGCAGGGTATAAAAAAAGAACCCTAGGAATAATAATTCCTAGGGTTCTTTCGAAGGCTATAGTTTGGAGCGAGGACGACGGGACTCGAACCCGCAACATCCGGCTCGACAGGCCGGTGCTCTAACCAGTTGAGCTACGTCCCCAAAATAAGCCAACATTGATTTATTAGGACATTTATTGCCTTCTGGCAACTAGTATTAGTGGTTTGTGGGGTAAATTGTGGGTTTTGAGGGCTTAAAATCGGAAGCCCACCTTAAAATTCTGTAGCCTTTTCTTGCCAATTCCTGCCATTCTGACTGGTTTGCCTCAACAATTTCATAAAAACTTGCCTCCATTTTTCCCAATTCGAAGCTTTCTTCGCCATCCCATGCCAAAAGACGGCTCGATTCCACCCTTGCGGGTACGATTAGGCCATCCATTCTGCAGCGTAACTTCATGTTTTTATCTCCTATAATTCTTTGCCTTCCAAGGCTTTCAATTAAGAAACTACCTTAGAAAACTATTTTCGCAAGCTTGGCAGGTATTTCCTTTCAACCCTAAAAGAAACATCTATCATTGTTATAGATGTTTCTTAACTAAATAGGGATGATTCAACATGAGCCAGTCTGATTTTAATAACCCTTCCCCCTTTCCCCCTTACTATCCCGCACCACAGCAGCGTTCTTCCCTTGTTGGTTGCCTGCTTGCCATTTCTTTGGTGATGAATGTTTTACTAGGCGGATTTGCCTTTCTTGCTTGTTTGGGTGCAGCCGCGGTTGGGGGTGGAACTTCTACTGATTTTTCCTCTTCTACCCAACTTTCTGAAACCCACCATTCAGGCAGTACCACTTCCAAGGATAAAGTTGCAATCATCAACCTTGAAGGCGTTATTATGGAAGGCACACTTGGTTTTGTTCATAAGCAGATTTCTCAAGCTTCCAAAGATAAAAATGTTAAGGCGGTTGTTCTTCGTGTTAACAGCCCCGGTGGTAGTATCACCGCAAGCGATGATTTGCATCGTAGGCTGGTTGAATTAAAACAGGGTAACGATGCAAAAAAACTTCATGCTATGCCTCATCTTGTTGTTTCCATGGGTAGTTTGGCAGCATCGGGGGGGTACTATGTCGCAATGCCTGCCTCAAAAATCTTTGCAGAGCGCACCACCATGACCGGTTCTATTGGTGTTTATGCATCCTTTCCCAATGTAGAAGGCTTGAGCAAGCAGATTGGTGCAGGGATGATTACCATTAAGCAGGGCGAAATTAAAGATAGCGGTTCGCCATTTAAAGAGATGGGGGCCAAGGAAAGGCAGGTTTGGCAGGATATGGTTGATCAATCTTACAACCTGTTTATAAAAATCGTTGAAGATGGCAGGCCTGAACTTAAAAACAAATTTCTCGAAAAGATTACCATTGATCCGTTGCAAGCTGGCCCTGGCCCTAAAATCGAAGGCAAGACCTACTCACGTTATCGTGCTGATGGCGGTATTTTTACAGGCGATCAAGCGCTTAAGTATGGTTTGATTGATCAGATAGGGACCCTTGAAGATGCAGTTGCTGAGGCTCGCAAGCTTGCTGGTCTTTCTGAAGATAACAAAGCGATCCGTTACGAAAAACCCAAGTCTTTCACCGATTTGTTTTTGGAAGTTCGTTCGGGTAAAAATTCCCCGCAAGCCTCCTTTAACTTTGCCAACCTTCCCGATGCTTTAATGCCTAGGCTCTGGTATTTGGCCCCGGGTTCCGAGCTTTCTGGGATATCCTCTATTCTTTCTAATCCTTAAGCTGATTACCAAGAGTCCACTTATTTATTTGATTAAAACCTGCGATTTATGATGAGCTTCCTCAACATTGGGGAGGCTTTTTTCATGCCCATTACAACCATTAAAATCCCTTTTATTGTTACTTTTGTCTTTCTGAAACTTAAATTATTAAAATTAGTCTAAAGTTTTGTTGTTTGTGCGAACTCTTTCCCTGTTTATGACGTATATACTTCTGACGGCAGGGAAAAACACTTTCTAACGCAGGTTAGAATCTCATCTCTGACAAGGTTTTTGCTCTCTTCTTTGGATGCTAGGATTTTGTTTAGCATAAGAACAAAGCGTTGCCCAAAGTCAAAGGTTTTTCTCTGGCTCAATTGTAAATTACAGTGGTTTCTTTTTAAGAGACTTTAAGAAATAGAGGTGGATCATGGCTAGAGTAGACGCACTATTACAATTGCACAAAGTATTAATAGCCCGACGCACAGACTTGCGTGCCAAGTTGCTGGGCGATCTTGATTCCCTGCATTTTAGCGATGGGCGTGACAGTGCAGATGAGGCTTTTGATGCAGGCAATGAAGAAGTTAACTGCCAACTTGCAGAACTTGAATCGGATGAGTTGTCCCAGATTGAACGGGCTTTGGAAAAGTTAAAGAAAGGCACTTACGGGACATGCGAATCTTGCAGTAAGAAAATTCCTGTAGGCCGTTTGCAAGCTCTTCCTTACAGCACCTTTTGTATTTCTTGCAAAAAAGAAATGGAAGAAGGTCATGGCTGGGATACTCAAAGCAGCCGCAGCAATGCAGGTTGGGCGAAGATTTCAGATCGCACATTAGGGTTGGTGGATAGCATGGAATCGGTGAACTTGGCAGATTATGAATCTTAAGGTTCTCGGTTGGAACTTTGATAAATTTTCCTGGCTTGGGAATAATTTCCTGAGCCAGGTTCGTTTTATAACGAATAGGTAGGGCAGGAACTTTCCTGAAAACCGCTCACTTTTGCAATCTTTCTTAAATTCAGCGTTAGAATTGTACAGTTACTTTACGAGGGTTCTTTTCCCATTCGGGATTTTGAATTCCAACCTTTCGCCTTCGCTTCGAAACTTGGGGACTATTATGAAATCAGTCATGTTGGCCCTTTTCTTGGGTGGTTGTGCGTTTTGTGGTGGGATTGTTGGAACCAGATTTCAGAATGGCGCTGGTCTTTATGCCGATGGCGATAATAAGGTTGCAGTTCCCCCTGGTGAATCGGTAAGACTGGGCGAACGATTTGAAACGGTTTCTCGAAAAATTTCGCCTGCAGTGGTTTCTGTTGAAGCTTTGAAGCCTGGAAAAAAAGGCAAATCAGTTGATGAGTCAGGCTCGGGCGTGCTAATTCGTGTCCCTGGTCAGGCAGGCGTTTTTGTTATCACCAATAATCATGTTATTTCACAATCCCAGCCCCAGCAGATTACCATCACTCTTCATGACAACCGAATTCTTCATCCTGTTCAAGTTTGGTCTGATCCTGAATCTGATATCGGGTTGCTTAAGCTTGAAGATATTGAATCGCTTGTGACTGCGCCTTTGGGTGATAGCGAGCAGGTAAAAGTCGGGCAATGGGTGCTTGCTTTTGGTAGCCCATTTGGTTTGCACCAAACCGTAACGCATGGAATTATCAGCGCCCGTGAGCGCGGTCAGGTCAGTTTGGGAAATACCATTCGCATCAAAGATTTTCTGCAAACAGATGCAGCTATCAATCCCGGCTCCAGCGGTGGCCCTCTCGCAAATATTGATGGTGAAATCATCGGGTTAAATACTGCGATCGCATCGCATAGTGGCAACAATAGCGGGGTTGCCTTTAGTATTCCCATCAACATGGTTAAAAAAGTGGTGCGGAATCTTTTGGATAAAGGTGTGGTTTCACGAGGATACCTTGGCCTTCAAGTTGCGCCTTCTTTTGAATCTGCAGATGCGCAAAAGCTTGGGTTGGAAAGATTGCAAGGCGCTTTGGTTGAGTCCATTTATCCTGAAACCCCCGCTGCGCTTGCTGGTATCCGAAAAGGGGATGTGGTCTTGCAGATTGATAATGTCGTGATTCGCAATGAAAACCACTTCATTAATGTTGTTAGTTCCATGGATCCGGGTAAGACGATCAAGCTAAGAATCTGGCGTGAAAGAGTTTCGAGGGAAGTTAATGCTGTTGTCGGCGATTGGAATACAGCGCAAGCAAAGCTTAAAATAAGCCAATAAGAAAGTGGGGCATCCTACCCCTTATTAGCTTCCTTGCCAAAGCACCTGCAATACTAAAAAAGCATTTGTTGGTTTTCGGGATGATAAAACCAATGCTTAATTATTTCGATTGAACTTATGTAATACGCTTCGTCAGACAATGCAAGCATTCTATTTTAAAATTATAAAGAAATACAATTTAAGATATTAATCATGTTAGTAGCTCTTCATGCCCACAGCGTCACGCACGAGGTCGATGGTGGCCCGAGCTTCTGCTCTGGCCTTTCTTGCCCCATCCCTCAAAATTTCCTCTACAACACCGGGGTTTGCAGCTAATTCTTTGCGCTTGATGCGGGCTGTTTCAAAATAGGTGTTGATCTTGGCAAGCAGCGATTTTTTCGCTTCGCCATACCCCATTCCGCCCGCTTGATATTTTTCAGCAAGCTGTTTTTTTTCTTCTTCCGATGCAAAGAGTGAATAAAGAGTGTAAACATTGCACTTCTGGTGATCCTTGGGGTCTGCAACCGGCGTACTATCGGTGACGATGCTCATCACTTTTTTTTCTAGGGCCTTTCCTTCAGCGAATATTTCAATGGTGTTGCCATACGATTTACTCATTTTCTGCCCATCAATGCCCGGAACTTTCGATTCTTTATCGAGCTTATATTCTGGGATCGGAAAAATATTGGCGTAGGTACGGTTAAACTTTCCTGCGATGTCCTGAGTCATTTCCACATGCTGAATTTGATCTTTTCCTACGGGAACCAAGGTCGAACGATAAATTAAAATATCAGCTGCCATCAGGATGGGGTAATAGAACAATCCGACGCTGGCATCGATACCTTTTTCGATTTTTTCTTTGAAGGAAACAGCTCGTTCCAAAAGGCCCATGTTGGTGACTGTGGAAAAAATCCAAGCCAGCTCTGTAACTTCGGGAACATCGGATTGTCTGAAAAAGATTGCTTTCTCAGGATTCAAGCCTAGTGCCAGGTAATCAAGTGCGACATCGGAAGTGTTTTCCCGCAAGGTTTTGGCATCATGGATGGTCGTAAGAGAGTGATAATCTGCAATAAAAAGGAAGCATTCTGCGCTATGATGAAGCTCGATATGCTGCCTAACTGCGCCAAAGTAATTTCCCAGATGAAGTTTGCCCGAGGGTTGAACGCCACTGAGTATGCGTTTTTTTGGCTGATTAATGCTCATGAAGGGGCTCCTTATGGTGTATAAAGAATTAGTTTAATGTTCAGAGACAGTTTTGGCTCGTTTTCTTGAATATTTATGGCGTAGGTATTGCGAAGCCAGAGGTAATTGATGAATCACGAAACAGATATGTTGGTCGCAGCTTTGAGAAAAGTTGTGGCTTCTGGTGGGGAACATCTATTGTTTAAGGTTTCTAAGCAGGAAGGCTTATTTGCATCGAAGACGGGGCTTGCGGCAGAGGTTGCCCAAAATGCTTTGGACAGGCAATTCATCGAGTTGGTGCGTAGTGAAGGGGAGGGGAAAAAATTATGCCAGTGGGTGAAAATAACCGCAAAGGGCATTCGTTTCCTGCATGAAAGAGAATCTCCGGTGCGCGCTTTGGATGAGGCGTTGGGTTTGCTGAAGAAGGAAAAAGAAGCCACTGCGGTCGGGGTGGTGCGAATGCAGGAAAGGCTTGAGGAAATATCTGAAAAACTTTTGCAAGAGGCTAGTCATTGGACTCAGAAAATTGAATCGCTTGAAAAGCGAATTCTAGATGCGTTGGACCGGCTCGAGCAAGCTGGCCCTTTGGTGCCTCCGGGTTTGCTGAAAGAAGTTCCTTGGTCGATTGAGGTAGTGCGATATTTGCAATGGCGTAGGGGCGAGTTGGATTCTGGGAAATGCCCGCTACCAGAGTTATTTGAGATGTTGCAGAATGCTTATTCTTATTTAGATTGCCCATCTTTTCATGATGGTCTAAAAAAGCTTTTTCAGGCACGGGTAATCAGGTTGGAGGGTGTTTCTGATCCTGCTTTGATGGATAAGCCAGAGTTTGCGCTTTTGGATTCGGGTCAGGTTTACTACTTTGCTTGTCGTTAACGAATTATGAAGAATCATCAATTATCTGCTTTTTAGTATCAATTTTTGAAGTAGTGATGTCTACTAATCATGTAGGATTCATTCAGAAAGTTATTAGGATTATTTGATGAATATAGCGGTAAAGGATGCAATGGAGAGTAGAGAAAAAAAACAGATGATGCAGCCTTTTGAGGTTGATTCTGGTGTTATAGATTCAATCAACCGCGTTTGCGAAAATGTTTCCTCTGCTTTGCTGGGGAAATCAGAGGTCGTACAGCTGGCAATGGTTGCCCTTCTTGCAGAAGGCCATTTGCTGGTGGAGGATGTGCCAGGCATAGGTAAAACACTTCTTGCCCGGTCGATTGCAAAAAGCCTCTCTTGTTCTTTTAATCGTATTCAATTCACTCCCGATTTGTTACCCAGCGATTTGCTGGGAACCAGTGTTTTTCAGCAAAGCACCGGAGCCTTTGTATTTCAACCGGGCCCCATATTTTCACAAATCATTCTTGCGGATGAAATCAACCGCTCCAGCCCCCGAACCCAGTCCGCATTACTTGAAGCGATGAGCGATCGCCAGGTATCGATTGATGGGAAAACTCGCCCATTAGGGCCACCCTTTTTTGTGCTTGCTACTCAAAACCCACGCGAGTTTGAAGGCACTTATCCCCTGCCCGAAAGCCAGATGGATCGTTTCATGATTCGGCTTTCTGTTGGTTATCCTGACAGAGCCTCTGAAAAGAAAATCTTGGTTGGGCATCGCAATGGTGAACCCGTCGATGCTTTGAAATCAGTGCTTTCTAGTGAAGACCTTGTTGCTATCCAAGGCATGGTTTGCAAGGTTATAGTCGAAGATAGTATAGCAGATTATCTTTTGGATTTGATTGAAGCTACCCGCAGGCACCCTGATATTTTGCTTGGCGCCAGCACTCGGTCTGCTCTGGGTCTTTATCGTGCATCACAGGCGATTGCTCTGATGCGTGGCAGGGGCTTTGTGGTTCCCGACGATGTTAAAAATCTGGCAAAGCATGTGTTGGCGCATCGAATCATGCCAAGGTCTGCGGGTGGTTCCGGAGCGATTCGCGTTGCGGAGCAGATTTTGGGCGATATCCTTGATCGTCTGGTAGTTCCGGAATAAATAATGGTGGATTCAGCCTCTGCTTCTTTTGAGCAAGATAAAAACGCATTGGTTAAAGAGATCAAACCGCGCAAGCGTGCGCTCCTACCCCTTGGTAAAATATTCTCGCTGTTTTCTGCTTTGTTGGTCTTTATAGGTGTGTATAAAAGCATCAATCTTCTATCTTTGATGGGATATTTTTTATTACTTGCACTCTTTTTCAATGCGATGTTTGCCTCTAGGCGCCTTAAGTATGTTACGGTCAAGCGCTATTTTCCGGATCAGCTTTATGCCGGGGTTCCAGGCATTTATCAGATCGAAGTCAACAATGTTAAAAACAAGATAATACCACCTTGGTATCTTATCGATGCTTCGAGCGATCGGGGGAAGGGTTGGGCCATTCCTTCTCTTGGGGCGTATGCAAGGTATTATTTACAGTCGCGAATTCTGCCTTTACATCGGGGTAATCTGAAACTTGCTAAGTTGGAATTAAGAGGTAGTTACCCGTTTGGTTTGGTGCAAAAGCGCATATGGGCAGAGCAAAACGATGAAGTTCTCGTCCTCCCCAAACTTGGTTTATCCCGGCCGAGTTCCTTGGAAAATTTCATCGCTAAGCTTTCTGCCCTTGATGATACGGGCAATATTGCACGATTTCATCCACTTGCGCAGGAAGAATTTCACGGCTTACGTGTTTACAGGCAGGGGGATAGTCCGCGTGCCATTCATTGGCGCACCTCTGCAAGGCGCGGCGAGCTCATGGTTCGCGAATTGGAAGATTTTCCGGGTGATGATTTACTGCTTGTACTTGATCTTGGTATAGGCAACAACATCGAGCTTGAATCCTTTATTAGTTTTGCTGCGACAGTGGTGCATGATTATTGCAGAGTTCGTGGAAACAGAATGGTGGTGTTGGTGCTGGCTGCGGAAGTTGCTCTTTTTGATGAGCGGGCAGAGTATGCATTTGGTGTAAAAATCTTGCAGCATCTCGCGCCCGCTAACGCTTGTACCAGCGTGGCGGAATACCGCAATGCTTGTACCAAGGCCGCAAACGAGATAGAAAAATTAACCCTGCCTCCAGCAACTTTGGCTCTAAGGCGAATTAATTGTTCAGATTCATTTGAGCCATTGAAAGATAGGCTTGCGCCATTTCTTGATGCAAAAACTGCTCGTGAAAAAGGTTTCTACGAGCCTCCTTCCCTTATGGGGGAAGCTTGATTATGGATATTAATTCCATTGAGGAAAAGTCTTATTCAGAGTTGGACCCGCAATTACATTTTCTGGGCCATCTTGCCTTGGCACTTTCCACAACTTGCTTGTTGGAATCCGAAATGGCTTTTGTGCCTAGCCTGATTATGTTTCTACCTCTATTTTATGCTTTCCTTTGGATTTCGTACGTAAGCAAGGGGCGTAGAATTTTAGCGACCTCGGTCTCTAATTTCTTGGGTGTTCTTATTTCCGTGCTGGGCTGTTTTTGGGTTTTTTCCAAGATCTATAAAGATGTAGGCTCTCCGCAATCGTTGCCTATGCCTACTGCTCTGGTTCCTTTCGTTGGCCCCATTCTTGCTTTTTTAGTTATGCTCAGGCTTTTCGGACCGAAGGGCAGAAGAGATTTTTGGATTCTTCAGGGTATGGGTATGTTGCAAGTCAGCCTCGCTTGTGTTTTAACTACGGGCACAATTTTTGCGTTTCTTTTTTCCTCTTACCTTTTCTCACTGGTATGGATTCTAAAGCGCTACCAAGCTACTCGGGGCGAGGTGGAACTTTCCACCAACCCATTAGAATCAAGGCCTTCGCTTCGAAGCATGGGTCTATTTCCAAGCATTGGTTGGACTATAGTGCTTGGTGTTTTTAGTATTGGAATTTTTCTCGTCACTCCCAGAACTGATTCAGCCTCTTGGAACCCGTTGCTTAGGTTTGGCCAAATCCGGAGTACAGGTGGCGCAGGAGTTACTGGCTTTGCAGAGCAAATGAATTTAAATAAGACCGGCGAAATCGAACTTAATGAAGATATCGCAATGACGGTTTCGGTTACCGATATTGATGATAAACCTTATCTCGGATTGGCCATTGATCAGCGTTGGCGCGGTGCGGTGCTTGAGCATTATGAAAATGGTGTTTGGAATCGAAGGGTCTTGCGAAAACCCGCTCCAAAAGCAGCTCAGAAAAAGCTACCTTACTTCGGCCCCGAACAACTGATCTTCAATTATGAACTAACCCCCAGAAAAGTCGGTGGCTTGTTTCTTGCTGACCCTATTCGTTTTAATTACAGTGATCCTGATGCTCGGCTACCCGTGCTTATTGACCCTCCTTATCAAGAGATGTCTTTTTTTTACGAGCAAGGCAGTACTGTTCAATATTCCATGGCTGTTTCTAAAATCAGACAACCCATGGGGTACAAGCAGGTTGTCCCCTCCAGAAATCAAGGTGAACGAAGTGTTGCTACACTCGATAACGAATTTCTCGGAGACCTTATCACCCCCAGAATTGGTCCTCTTGAAGAGTGGACTCTCGGTGTTCTCGAATCCATCAAGGAAAATCCGCGTTATGGTTTGCAAAAGGTTACTTTTCCCAAGGGATCTGTTCGTGAGCAGGGCAGGCCTTCGATTGAAAGTACTTATCGCGAAGTAGTTGCACGAGCCCTAGCCAGCTACCTTTCTCAAAGTGGTGATTTTACTTATACACTTGAGATTAAACGCGTTAATCCCAATGTTGATCCCGTCGTCGATTTTCTTCTAAATGTTAAAAAAGGGCATTGTGAACGCTATGCGTCCGGTTTGGTTTTGATGCTTCGTTCCCTTGGAATTCCTTCAAGGGTTATCAAAGGGTTTCGTGGTTGTAATTATTCCGACAATGGTTCTTATGTTATTCGTAATAATCAGGCTCATAGCTGGGTTGAAGTTCTTGTTCCGCAACTTTCCGCTGATGGTACTTTTAAGCAAGATATTGTTTCTGGCAGGCCGATTTTTGACTGGCTCACTCTCGACCCCACCCCAGATACCGAACTCCTTGAAAACCAGAAATTCTCATTCTTGCGGATGATTGTTGAATCGATCGACCGAGCTAAGGCTTTTTGGCGAGATATGATCGTTGATTACAATGCTGATCAACAAGCCGAGTTCTGGTACAGGCTTTTTCCTGAAATGAGCAACACCAATCTGCAAAAGTTGATCGCATCCCTTCCTAAAATTTTTCTCGGGATAGGGTTTACCCTTCTTGCTGGAGTGGGATTGGTTTTGGGGCTTCCCAAGCTTATTGCTGGAATCGGATCGTTAAGATATGTGGGCCAAAACCCGATAAGAATTAACTATGATAAGCTGAAAGTTTTCGCTTTGATACATCTGCGTATGTCTCCCGCCCCTGGCGAGACCCCTCTCGAGTTTGCAGCTAAGCTGAAAATAGAATTGCTTCATTTGCAATTGGAACCTCGGTTAGTGATGATTCCCGAAAAAATTGCCCGCACGCTTTATGCAGTCCGATTCGGACAAGTCGACTTTTCCAAAAATGATTCCAATCTATTGGCTGCAGATCTTCAAGAACTCCAATCGCAACTCATTGCCAAAAAAAGAAGCTATTCTTCTGGTAACCGAACCTTGGTTGCTGCAGAATAACTTTTTACCTTGTGTATCATTTGCTTCTCTGGTGCGAACTCCTTGATCTATCAATCAAGATCGATTAATTTTAAAGAAGTTGGCCACTTGATAATCGGCTTTTTGTTGACTGGAAGGTGATGCCTTATGATTCATGTTAAAAATCTCACCAAGTACTACGGCGATTTCCTCGCAGTGGGCGGTGTTTCCTTCGATGTTCTGAAAGGTCAGGTAGTCGGATTCCTTGGCCCCAATGGCGCAGGTAAATCTACCACCATGCGTATCCTTGCTGGATTTCTTACCGCTACCTCGGGTCAGGTTACTATCGATGGTATTGATGTTTTTTGGGATCCCGTCGCTGTCCGAAAGCGAATTGGCTATATGCCCGAAAGTTGCCCACTCTATTCAGAAATGCGCGTAGTTGAATACCTTACCTTCAGGGCAGGTATCAAAGGTATCCATGGTAGCCAAAGAGCAAAACGCGTTGATGAATGCTTGAATCGTTGCTGGCTTGGTGAAGTCCGAAGCCAAATTATTGGCACCCTTTCCAAAGGCTATAGGCAGCGTGTCGGGTTGGCTGATTCTTTACTTGCAGACCCTGCGGTGCTAATTCTGGATGAACCTACTGCAGGGCTTGACCCCACCCAGATTCGCGAAACCCGTAAACTTATTCGTGAACTTGGTTCTAGGCATACCATTCTGCTTTCTACCCATATCCTTTCCGAAGTGGAGATGACTTGCGATCAGGCCATCATCATTAATCGTGGTAAAGTTGCCTTGGCAGGCCCTCTCGAAGACTTGCGCTCCAAGAATCAAACCTTGGAAGAAATGTTCATTAAACTTGTTGATAGGGAAGAATCCGCCTTGGCAGGTGGATGATTGTCTCTCTTGGAGATTTTATCATGCAGGAAATTACTTTAATTGAATCAACACAACCCACTGTACTTGCAATAATAATTGCGATTGCGCTTGGTGCTGTTATCTTTTTCATTGCAAGCTATCTTGTTCGTGGCCTTTATAGTGCCAGAACTCTTTTACGCAGAGAATTCAGCGCTTACTTTCTTTCCCCCATTGCCTATGTTTTATTTGTTGTTTTCCTTGCAGTCACTGGCTACCTTTTTAATCGAACCTTCGATCTTTTAACAACCGCTGGCCCCAAGGGAACAGAATTTCCCATGCAAGCCATGTTTGCTGATGAACGTTTCTGGCTCGTGTTTCTCTTCATTCCACCAATTCTTACCATGAGGCTTTTTGCTGAAGAACGCAGTGCAGGTACCTTGGAAATGCTGATGACCGCACCACTGCTCGATTGGCAGGTTGTTTTATGCAAATACCTTGGATGCCTTGCTTTTTATGTTGTGCTTTGGCTTCCCACGCTCTGTTATCTTCCCGCTCTTCTAGGTTGGCATGCTTTCGAATTACATGCTCCTTCAGGCATGGCTTCTTTTGTTTTTATTCTGGGACTAATCATTTTTCTTGCTGGGATTGTGCTTCAGTTCCCAATTAATCTTGAACCGTTTTGGAGGCTTTCAGGCCTGCTCATGATTGTTTCAGGCTTGGTGATTGGCATTCTTGGTGGCATGAATCATTTTCAATCTGAGGGGCCACACCTCATTGATTTTCAATCAGAAATTGATCCCTTCCCTGTGCTATCCACCTATCTCGGAATGTTCTTGGCGGGTGCGATGTTTCTTTCCATCGGCATTCTGGTCAGCAGCCTGGTAAAAGACCAAATGGTTTCTGCTCTTATTGCCATGGGGTTAAGTTTGTTATTTTTAGTCGCGGGGTTTTGGCGCCCAGAACAAGATGGAGGTTTGTTTTATCGCACCCTTTATTTCTTTAGTGTGCCTTTGCATTTCGAACGATCTTTCACCCGCGGTATTTTCGATACCAGACCCATTATTCTCTATGTCAGCACTGCGTTTTTCTGTCTGTTCCTTACTGTTCGAAGCCTTGAAAGCAGGCGCTGGCGCTAGGAAAATATTACCATGAAAACACAAATAGAAAAAAAAACCGGATTGTTCACCAGGTTTCATGCCTCGGTTCGACTTCTTGGCTTAACTGGCTTTCTCCTTGGTTTTGCAACTATCATACTTGCAAACCCTGCTGATCTTGCCACCTCCGTAAAAGATATTACTGCCCAGATTCGTTCCTACGAATTTGCAATCATTCCCCTGCTTGCCCTTGCGGGTTTTTTCATCGGCTTCGCTGCTATTGCGATTGAACTCTTTATTGCATTAAGTTTCGCAGCAGGAAGAAAAAATGCAATGGGCGTTGGCGCCACCGCTCAAATAGCCCTTGCAACCATTCTGGTTTTAGGCGTTAACTTTTCCAGCTTCTATAACTATTCCTTGTTTGATTTTACCCGCTCACATCTTTTCACTTTGCCCAAAGATCTTAAAGATAGGCTTCAAAACCTTAAAGAAGAAACCACCATCGTTGTCTGCCAACTTCATAAAACCTATGGCAACTTTACCGACAAACCCGATCGCTATGACTACGCCGCCGAACGCCTGGTGGTGGGCAAGGTGAAGGATCTAGTAGATCAACTGCGGGAGTTTGGCCCACGCTTTAAAGTGGTTGTCCTTGATGTCGAAGAAGAAAGCTACGAGCGAAAATTAAATCAACTGACCCAAAGCGCACCTGAGCTTAGAAAGGCGATTGAAACCGCACCGGAGAATAGCATCTTCTTCTGGGCTAAAAAAGCGCCTCTTGCTTCCGCTGCCCCCACCGAAATCCTACAGCGAATCAGTTTCAACGAATTCTACAGACTCGATAAAACTTCTTCCCAACTTGCAAACGAAGGGCGCGGCAATCTAGTGTTATTGCCTCAAGGCTCTGAAGGATTGGGCGCGGCAGAACCTTTTGTTCGTAGAATCCTAAGCCTTGATGCCCCCAAACCTAAAGTCGCAATCGCGGTCGTCGATGAATGGCTTACCTCGAAAGGTACCGACTCTTTCGGACTTGCTGGGCTACGAAAATCCCTCGAAAGTCAGGGATTTGATGTCAAGGATCTTATCCTCCGTAAACTGCGACAACGACCTTCCTCTTCCGTTGCTTATACCTTCGATGAAAGCAAATTAGATCGACTTGATCAAAGGCTTCACAATCTTAATTTGAATCTCGAAAGGTTCGATAAAGGAATTGAGTCCCTTGGGAAAATGGTCACCCAGTGGAAATCAACCCCCATCCCTGAACTTGAAAAAACTTACGCTGAACTCCTTCGAGGCGGGCGACTGTCTGAAAACGCACGAAGGGATCAGGTGGAATATTTTGAAAGCGAACTGCGCAACATTCAAGATGCAAAAGAGCGCTTCAAAAAGCAAAAAGATGAAGCTCTCAAAGAACGCAACCTCCTCGATGTTGATTCCCTAGTTGAACAACAGCGCATGACCGATCTCGAAGCCAAAATGAATATCCTGCTAGCAGATTGCGACCTCTTGATTGTTCCAAGGCCCACACTTCATGATGTAATTACCGATGATCGTAATCTTCCATTTTGGTTGCATGGACTCGAAAAAGCACAGATCAATGCAATGCAGAGTTTCATCAAGAAAGGCAAACCTGTTTTTGCGCTTCTTGGCCCTGTTTCTGAACCCTCTGATCAGGGCCCTGTGCCCCCAGGCTTTATTGCAAACGATGGCTTCGAAGATATGCTTGGAAAACTTGGCTTTCGCTTCGGCAAACAAACCGTCCTTTTTGATGAAGAAGTTGAAGGCTTTGGTGAACAGATGGCCGGGTTGCTTACAGGCGGTACCGCAGTTAAGATTCCACCTTTGCTGCTAAATTGGAATGAAGGCGCAGGTCGACCTCCCGCGCTCAAACCCAATTATCCAGAAAAAGCTCACCCCATCCGTGAATCCATGCGACTTACCGCCCGTAGCCAATCACCAGATAAACCTTTGGAATTGCGTCTTAGGCACCCTAGACCCGTTTATTT
>Ga0208856_1000006_pt1 | contig 115696 bp, 93 predicted proteins | sample LakMenEpi13Jul12_FD_150690 | JGI IMG/M metagenome (GOLD analysis project Ga0208856, IMG submission 150690) | Freshwater microbial communities from Lake Mendota, WI - 13JUL2012 deep hole epilimnion (SPAdes) | ecosystem: Environmental > Aquatic > Freshwater > Lentic | place: Lake Mendota...
AGAGCCGGAAGTGTAAGCGACGGCTGCTTTCTTGCGCAGGCGCACACAACCTTTTATTGCATATCTTTACAAGCCTGATGCGCAAGCGAAGGTTGCTTTCTTGCGCAGGCGCACACAACCTTTTATTGCATATCTTTACAAGCCTGATGCGCAAGCGAAGGTTTTTCAAATGCTCGTTTACCATTCACACATTATTCCTTCGCTTGCGCTTCAGGCTTATTAGACAAAGAAATACCGTTCACAGCGGATTAACATCCGCCGCTCGTTCGGAAAAACTGGGTCCCGCAATTTTTTTCAGAGCCGGAAGGGTAAGCGACGGCTACTTTCTTACGTAGGCGCACACAACCTTTTATTACATATCTTTACAAGCCTGATGCGCAAGCGAAGGTTTTTCAAATGCTCGTTTACCATTCACACATTATTCCTTCGCTTGCGCTTCAGGCTTGTTAGACAAAGAAATACCGTTCACAGCGGATTTACATCCGCCGCTCGATAGAATATTTTCTTCGATTTTCTTATTCAAACTTCCAGGCATCGTTGAAGAAGCCTGCGGTTTTAATTTTGCCCGGAAAACGACCATTAGGCGCAATGTTTAAATCGATCACCGCATAATCAGGCAGCTTGGCAATCTGCCTTGCGTTGTTCAAATAATCATAATCCCTGAAAGTAAACCCACTGTTAAGCACGACATACTTGCTTGGGTTTTCAGGATTAGGATGAATCATGATAAGTGCATGATCAGCAGCATTGAACTTTTCCTTGTTCACCACCAATTCAGAATCCCACTTTACAGGAAGCTTGGAAGCAATCTTTGCTATGAGCTTATTACTGCTGGCATCACCCCAAAGGATTAGATGATTTTTCTTGATATCTTCCTCGGTAACATCGGTATCATTTTTAACACGGGCCTCGCCTCGGAACTGCTTACGCCAATGATCCAAAGAACGATCCATCTCGGCTTTCACCCAAGCCTGCACTTTGGGATTCTTGGATTCACCGGTAGGGCGAACCACCAAAAAGCTATCCATGAAGGCATCATCAATAGGGCCTGATAAACCATGCACTTTGCGTTCGCCCGGGGCAGTGGGCGCGGTCACCAATTTCCAGCTATTGTTTTCTTTACGAAAATGAGCAGCCCAAGAACGGTCAGATTGTGGCGCATTACAAGTGATTTCAACACCATCAAGAATGACCTTGGTTTTTTGGGTAACATCCAGTGGGCATAATCCACTGGGCATATTTAGGGTAAGCCCTTCCACATTCGTGGTGCTGACTTTGATGGTTTTAGAATCGACTATTTCCGCATCGACCAATGCTTTCTCCCAATGCTGTTTAAGAAGATCAACCTGAACCCAAAGCATCTGGTTATAACGCAAGGTGTAGGTGGAGAAACGAATTCGTTTGGGAATTGCGGTGCGGCCTTTTTCAACAATGGCATCGATACGATCGCTGACTTCTTTTTTAGCAGCAGGATGATAACTATGCCCGGTTTTTGGCCCGATAATATGACGAAGCTCAATGCCTTCTTTTTTCAAATAGGTTTCCATGATATCAGCAGCTTGCTTTTGATTATCAATCTCGCCGCTATAAGCAACGACAGGAAGATTGGCGAGGTTGATGGCCCAATCGGTGCAATCATACCAATGAAGCAACTTCTTTTCCCAAGCATTGGGGGTGATGATTTCTTTCTGAAATACTCTGAGGAAATCAGGGGTTTCAGAAAAGCCCGCACCCGGAGCTGCAGCTACCCATCTTCCAGGATAATGCACTGCGAACTGCCAGCATGCAGCTCCGCCCATCGAGAACCCGCGAATCACAACCCGGTTGCGATCAATCGAATAATTATTTTCAACATGATTCATTGCTTCGATGCCATCTATTTCGCCTGCGAACTTATTGGCGCAGCAATATCTGCCATACAGTTGCAGCACCATGCCGCCGGCTGGAACGAATTGGCCCGCACTACGCATTGCGCCTTCAAGAAAGTTCAACTCAGAAAGTTTTTCCCCTCTGCCATGGCACCAGAGATCAAGCCTGCGTTTGCGATCAGTCATACCGGTGTAATCAGCAGGGATAGCGATGCCATAGGGTTGAACAGAATCATCAATTTTGGAACGGTAGCCACGAACAACCAAACCTGTAGCAGTAGTCCAAGGCGCTTTACCTTCGGTAAGAGACTTGGCACGATCCATGCCCAATTGCAGGTGTTTCTTGGCGATTGGGAATTCCTTGGCATCGTAAAATTCGTTGTGTGCAAGAGCGTAGCGAACGCTGTTATGAAAGATTTCGACATCTGGAAGAAGCTCTGCTTGGGGTTTTCCAGCGAGTGATTTTTTGAGTGTAGCAATTTGTTTGCCCAGATCATCAACACCTTTTTGCAAATCAGCACGAACCTCTGCAGGCACCATGACTCCTTCTGGAGGAACGGGTCGCACTTTTTCAGCGATGTTATCCTGTGGGCCATCCGCAAGGACAAAAAGTACAGATGCGAAAAAAAGTGAAGCAGCAAGGATTCTCATGGTAGCACTCTCTAAGGTGTGAAAGAACCCACCCTGCTTTCACAAGGTGGTGAAATCACAGGGTGGGAAAAGGAATCAACAAAAAATCAGGTAATACTAAAGCGAATAACCCTTGCGATATTCAAAATGCAAGTGTTGATCAGCAGAAGAATCATTGGTGAACTTAAACGCTGGGCCATTCCATTCAAGCTTCTTGCCTGCCATCTTCATGCCAACATTACCAAGCAAAATAGCTTCGGTAAGCATTCCAGCATAGTTGAAGTTGGACATTGCAATGGAAGGATCATTCTTGCGAATAGCTTCAACCCATTCAGACTTCATGCCGCCATCGCCCTTGCCATTGCGGGGAAGAACCTGATCAACCTTGGGTTTTTCCATGGTCGAACCATCAAGGTTATAAACTCTGAAGGAAGCACCATAATCATTAGGGGAGTAAATGATACCCTTATCGCCAACGAGGATGGAACCGGAAGCAACAAGCTTTTCTTGCTTGCCATCTTTATCCTTAGCAAGAACTTTAGCCTGAAGTTCCTTAGGAGGATGAACAAGAACGCCATCAATTTTGCCTTCGTACCAGTTAAGGGTGACGGGCGCCATGGTATCGCGCGCTGGGAATTGCAAAGCAACCGTTGCCCAACCTGGATAGGTTTCGACATTGGTCTTTTCGCAATTGGTAAGAACAGAAGTCGGGTGGCCAAGTTTCAGAGCCATGAACGCCATGTTGGCAGTATGGCAAGCCATATCACCAAGGGCGCCGGTGCCGAAATCCCACCAGCCACGCCAAGCAAAAGGATGATAACCAGGAGCATAAGGGCGCATGGGGGATGGCCCGATGAATTCATCCCAATGAACATGCTTAGGGCATTCATGGGTACCGGTTGGTCGGGTGGTAACTTTTGGAGCTTGGGGCCAAATAGGCCTGTTGGTCCAAACATGAACTTCCTTAACTTGACCGATAACGCCTGCACGGATAAGTTCGACTGCTTCGCGGAGGCCGTTTTCAGCGGTACCTTGATTACCCATCTGGGTGCAGACCTTCTTTTCAACAGCAAGTTCACGAAGAACGCGAGCTTCTTTTACGGTGTGAGTTAAAGGCTTTTGCACATAAACATGCTTGCCCATTCGCATAGCCATCGCAGCAGCGGGTGCATGGGTATGATCAGGGGTACCGATAACTACAGCATCGATATCCTTGCCCATTTCTTCGAGCATTTTGCGGAAGTCATTATATTTCTTGGCCTTGGTGAACTTTTCACCCTTCTTGCCTAGGGTGTTATCATCGATATCGCAGATACCAACCACTTCGCCAAGAGCGCCTGCCTGATCGATATCGCTACCACCCTTACCACCAACGCCTACACCAGCAAAGCGAAGGCCTTCAAGGGCAGATTTCTTTTCTTGTGCGCCAGCAATGCCACCTGCGAGCCAAAAGCCAGCACCAGCAATGGAAGTTTGTTTAACAAAACTACGACGATCAGGCTTTCTAATCATTTTAAATTGCTCCTAAAGATAAACAACAAAAACAGCACCACCTCTGGTATAGAGGTGGTAAAAGGTTGGTTCAGAATCTAGAAATACTAGTCTAAAGCTGCGAGAAGGGTTGTGCAACAGGTTTTACAGTTTTTGTGAGAGGTTGCACTTGGGGGGGCATAATATGCAAGCCATCGCTATTAGGCTTTTTGCCATCTTTTACCGCTAAGGCATGATGTTCAAAATCAACCCAGGCAAAATAACTGACCGCAATGCACAAAGACCATGCAAACAAGTTAGGGAAAAGCGATGGGCCAAAGAACTTGACCGCGGTTCCTGCAAACTGATTCAATTCCACCGTTACACCATTAAAATCAACACTGCAAAGCTCATCCAACACCAAATGCGACAAGAATCCAACCATAGCACTAGCAGCCATATAAACACGAAGCAATGTAGAGTCATGGGTATAGCAAAGGAAAACCAGACCACCCGCAATAACCATCGCAGGAATACTATGGAACATTCCCCTATGCACACTTAAACGCCTAAATATATTAGAAAGTCCAAATCGTATAAATACATAAAGAATAGCTAATATCGCAAATGTTTGATCTTCAGTGAGACCAAAACCAATCATGCGCTTAAGCAACATCAACGGCACAACCACCGCAGTAAGGTTGAACATTTCGCGTACTGGAACACCGCTACTGCTATCGAGATCTGGCAGCAATCCACTAACAGCGGTAATGCCCGCAGCCATTAAGCTGGTGCCCCAATCGAGATCAAAATAAAAAGTAGCAAGCAAGCCGTTGGCTACTGCAAGCATGGAAGAAAACCTAAGATGTCCGCGATAACTAGCCATAAAGCACCTCCTTGTGCCAAACGAATAATATAAATCAATCAGGCTTCATGCCCAGATTTTTAAAGAGAAATCCCATTTGATCAGCAACTTCATCAAGAATTTTGGCAGTAGGCTTACCCGCACCATGGCCCGCCTTTGTTTCAATCCGAATAAGCATGGGGTTGGGCCCCTTGTTGCATTCTTGCAACATTGCTGCAAATTTAAAGCTATGCCCAGGCACCACACGATCATCCGTATCCGCAGTAGTAATCATCGTGGCGGGGTACCGAGTTCCGTTTTTAAGATTATGATAAGGCGAGTAAGCATAAATAGCTTTAAATTCATCTTGATTATCTGCAGAGCCGTAATCATCAACCCAGAAACGCCCAGCAGTAAACTTATGAAACCGAAGCATATCCATTACGCCCACTGCGGGAAGGCATGCGCCAAATAAATCGGGCCGCTGCGCCATGCAAGCACCGACCAACAATCCACCATTGCTACCACCCTGAATCGCCAGCTTAGAGCTTTGGGTGTATTTTTCATTAATGAGCCATTCCGCTCCTGCAATAAAATCATCAAAGACATTTTGTTTAAGAAGCTTAGTGCCCGCTTTATGCCAGGCATCGCCATACTCGCCACCACCACGAAGGTTTGCAACTGCGAATACCCCGCCCATTTCCAACCAAGCTATCCTGCTGACAGAAAACGAAGGCGTAAGCGAAATATTAAAACCGCCATAACCATACAGCAGCACAGGGTTGTTGCCATCTTTTTTCAACCCCTTGCGATAGGTGATAAACATAGGCACCTTGGTGCCGTCTTTGCTTGGATAAAAGACCTGCTCGACCTGATAATCATCGGGGTTGAACTTAACCTTTGCGGTGCGATAAACTTCGCTGGTGCCTTTTTTCAAATCATAACGATAAATGGAAGGTGGCGTTGCGAAGCTGGAGAAAGAGTAAAAGGTTTCGCTGGAATTTTGCCTGCCACCAAAACCACCTGCAGTTCCAATACCAGGCAGCGGAAATTCAGAAGACGTTTTCCCATCGATTGAAAACATCCGAACTAAAGTTCGCGCATCCTTCAAATAACTTGCAATAAATTGTTTTCCAAAAAGGCTGGCACCCTGCAGCGCTTCTTTTGTCTCGGGGATGATTTCAACCCAGTTAGCAGGTTCAGGCTTTTCCAACTTAATAGAAACAACCCGGTGCAATGCGGCTTTATAATTCGTCTTAAAATAAAGGGTGCTACCATCATTACCTACCAAGGAATATTCATTGTCGAAATTATCGATCAGATCCACAGGTTGCGAATCTTTTTTAGTCAAATCAAAATAAGTTACCCGATAATTATGATCGGTGCCCTTCCAAGTGGTGATGAGCAAGTATTTTCCATCTTCCGTAACTTCGGTTTGAAAACCCCATTCAGGATGATCAGGGCGCTTGTAAATTAATTTATCTTCTGATTGAGCTGTTCCAACTTTATGGAAATAGACCTTCTGATTCAGATTAAGGCCTTGAAATTTAGTGCCTGCTGCGGGTTCATCAAACCTACTGTAATAAATACCCTTGGCATCTGGAGTCCATGCGGGGCTTGCAAATTTGACCCAGCGAAGCTCATCTGTAAGCTGTGCTCCAGTATCAACATTTAAAATGCGCCAAACATGCCAGTCGGAACCTGCTTCAGCGATGCCGTATGCCAGAAGCTTCCCATCATCACTGGGAATCCAAGAGGAAAGAGCAACAGTACCATCTTTCGCCATGGTGTTAGGATCAAGGAGAATACGAGGTTTCCCTTCTAGGCCATCTTGGACCAAAAGAACCGCTTGGTTTTGCAAGCCATCATTGCGTGTGAAGAAATACCTGCCTTCACGAACAACCGGCGTAGAGAATTTTTCGTAATCCCAAAGCTCAGCAAGGCGCTTGCGAATTTTTACGCGCTCGGGGATTTCAGCAAGATAGGCATTGGTGACAAGATTTTCCGCTTCAACCCAATCTTTCACTTCGGCAGAATTTCGAACATCATTTTCTAACCAACGATAAGGATCCGCAACTTTAGTTCCATGATAATTATCGACTTGTTCAATTTTTTTAGTACTTGGATATTTCAATGGAGGACCCTGAGCTTTAAGTGATTGGCTACTGAATAAAGAGATAATAACCCCAAGAAGAAACAAAGATCGGTAGTTCATATTAGTCCACCAAAAGGCAATAAAGCCAAGCCGTAAGGAGAGTGCTTTCGACAACATTGGGCTTTAAGAGCATGATTATAAAATCAACTGAAACTAACTGCTGATGAAAAACAAATCAGCTTCAGTAAATAGATTTACTTAGTTTTCGGGTGCAGGCGCTGGAGCAGGTGCTGGTGCACCATCTTTTGTAAGTTTACCTGGCCTTGCGATTACTTTATCAACTGAATCTGGCGGGCCATTGGGGGTAGTCAACCTCATGTAATCCCAAAAAAGAAAACCGCCACCTATTAATTGCGCAAGCAATGATAAAATCAAAATGCCTGTGTATGCATCACTGCGTGTGCCCGATGAAGAGGCCTTTGCCTTGGCTGCCATGATTGGATACCCTCCTTGATAAACTTCTTGGTTTGGCTTTTAAAATTAGCTGCCTAGAATGCGACTTGCAACACGATCACCTGCAATCGGCTTATCAGACAATGGTTTAACCGGTTGGGCAACAGCTTCATTAGGTGTAACTTCGAGAATACGAACGGTGCCCAAATACTTGGATTGAGTAGCAACCGCAGAAAGCCTGAAGACTTCAAGAGTATGCCCTTTTGTAAGGCCAGCATCAGAGCCAATAGAAATTTTGATCAAGCCGCTGACATCAGCAACCTTGACCATACCTTCGATATTGTCTGGCGGAGGATTCTTACTTGCTTTATTGACTTGTGTCAAAGCGGAGGTACCTCCTGATTTGGTCCGTTCCATATCTTTAGCCATCTCGCGCAGTTGAACTTCCAATCTTTCATTGGTTGATTTGAAAGTTTGTGCAGAGATTCTTTCTGCAATTTCCTTTGCCCTTGTTTGTTCTAATAGTGTGGAAATTTCTGAATTACGTTTCACTTCCGCTTTCAGAATCTCACTCATCTGTGCGTTTTGTTCCTGTCTGCGACTTGATTCTGCAACCGCAGTCTGCAGCACGATATCTTTTTCATTCAGCTTTTTAGAAGCTTCATTATATTTCTTATCTAAATCATCCTTCACCCTTTTAAAATCTTCCACTTCCGCTTTCAGCTTCGCAATTTCAACTTCTTTTTCCTTCACGGAAGAAGAGCCACTTTCCTGAAGCGTTTTATTTTCTTCCTGATAGGTAGTATTGCTGGCTTTCAGCACTTCCCGCTCGCGCTGTACTTTTACGATTTCAGCATTCTTATTGGTGTCTGCGGTGAAAACCATCAGACCCATTGCACCTACGAACAAGCTGAATATTAGATTCACAAATACCAGAATTTTTCCTACAGGTGTCATGGCCTGACCCTCACTTATAATGTTAGGACTTTACCGCAGTCAAAAAACCATTGCTTTTATCTTAACAGAAACAAAGCAATATATCTTGACATTAGTAATATTTACATCCGGGCGGGACTATGCCTTGTATTGCAATGCTTGTCAACGGCAACAATCGCCAGCCAAACGAATGGGCCAGAAATAGTCGCAAGCAATTATAAAAAAGGGGTAAGAAGGGAAAGAATGGCAGGTTAGGGGAGGGTAACTAAGCCGCGATTGCGTAATTCCGTAAAGCGGATATCAAGTTCTGAGCGTCTTTTGGTCAAATCGAAGTGTTCCAGGGTTAAATTAACATAGGCTTGTTCGATTGCATCAAACTCTTCTGCGAATCTTTGGCGCTTAGCTTTTTCTTCTTCAATCTTAGTTTGCAAACCTTTAACAAGGATGATGGGTTTGCCATCAGGCCCTAGTACCGTTTTGCCATCAGCATCTTTTTGCAGATGATCAGCCTGAATGTCAACCAGTTTCTTGTTTTCCTTTGAGGTATCATCCAGCACTTTTTGCATGGCCCTTATTTCATTATCAAGATCATCAATCTTTTTTCCAAGTGCGTTCAGGTTCTCGAAAGTATTTCCATCGATGTCTTTTGATTCTTCAAATTGCAAGGGAACGTACTTGGCAGTTAAGCGAACAGGTTGCCCGTTTTTCAGAGTAATGTTCTTAGCGGGTTCTTTCTCCGATGCCTTGTTTTTTAGATACTCTAATTCATCAAAGTAATACTTCTCTGTCGCTACAACCTGCGACTCAAGCTTTTGCATTTTATCACGGCCCGACTGATAACGGTTTACAGCAATCCCAATCGGGCTAGGGGAACCATCTTTAGCATCTTTGAACCATGCTTCCATCTTTGCCTTACGCTGATCAATTTCCTGCCAAGAGCCATCCTTGGGTTTGCCATCTGCCCCGATTACCGGAGTAAGAACCGGATTGGAAAAAAGAGCTATCCCCCAGGTTGCAAGGGTGAAGCTGCTTAACGCAAGCAGGTAGACCATTTTTTTGCCGATATTAAGAGCCATGGCTTCCTTTTAACTTAATCCGGGTCTAGTGGTTCGCTTCTACCGCACGAAGATTCTTTTCCTTCACCTCATTACCCACCCTATAGCCCTGCAATTTTTTATGCACCGAAAACAACCGCTCACTGATCACATGAAAATCACTAACCAGATTACTAGTTTGATCCCGTTGGTCTTCCAGCTCTTTTTCCATCTTTGCGAGCAATAACTTTTCTTTGACTAATAGTGCCTTCTGAGTTTTTATACGCTCATCATACTCCAGCTTGAATCCCTCGATTTGTTTGGCACGCTTGGCCCTACGGCCCATTTCGATAAGCAGTTCACGATGCTCCGTGACGAATATCGCCTCTTCTCTGGTAAGATGGGCCTCTAAATGATCGAAGGCACGAGTCAGCACCACCGCATGCCCATCCAATGCCTTGGAAGCGTAATCCGGGCCGACCACTGCCACAAGCCTGCGTATCGATTCTTCCGAACCTTCATCCACAACTTGGTACAGGGAAAGTAACAACGCAGCGATTGCAGTCCGGGATTCAAATTTGCTGATAATATGAGCTTGTTGTGGGAGCCTGTTTTTTTCGCGAGGTTCTGATGATAAGAATAAATTATCCACACTTTCACGAAGCGAAGTGTATTCATCCGCAAGAGTCTTTGGGTCGGCTTTGTTGATCAAATCATAGTACTTGCGCCTGTCAACATAAGTAATGGCATTTTCCATCAGTAACTTGGAAAGAAACCGGGCCTTATTATCACTACCTTCGATTTCTTTTTCTTTGTCATCAAACTTCTTGTGCATGCGCTTAACTTCATCAACCTGGGTTAGAACTACCTTGTTGTCTAATTTCAGGGGGCCACCCGCATCTTTAAAAATCGCATTTAACGCGCCATTCTCAAGGCCATCGAGATTAGATTTGATGTTTATATTTGTTTTGGTGGTTTCATCATCATCAAAGGGCAAGCCATTTAGAACAATATCTTGCCTAAATACCAGATAAGTCCAGTTCTTGCGAACGCCCAAATCTTGAACTAGGATAACTCCCAGGCCAAAAGCCAGCAGAGTGTTTAACAGCGCAAAGATTTTTCCAAGTAGGGACATCGAATAACCTGTCTCTTGTTCCATAGGATGGATTGCACTAGAGAACCTTTCTCTTAATTATATCTTTCCCCATAACAAGGCGTTAGGCCAATAAAATGTGCATGATATTTGAGCGAAGCTGTATGTATTAAACCGATCGATATGGATTTAGCGAATACAAGCTTTACTTAAGCCCAACACCTATTTAAAGAATTCGTGAAGATTTTGTTCTTAATGCGTTAGTTATTTAATCTAAGATAAGATGACGCTATGAAAGAACCACCGCAAACCCCTGATGCCACCAAACCCCAAGGATATATCCAACCCTTGGGAAAGATCGGCCAATACGATCTGCTTAGGAAAATAGCAGAAGGTGGTATGGGTTCGATCTATATGGCCCGCAGCACCAAAGATAAATCGGTGGTTGCGATCAAAGTGATGTCGCCTAATTATGTTCATAACCCTGTGTTATTAAAGAGGTTCGAACAAGAATACCGGGTTGCTAGCAAATTTAATCACCCCAATCTGGTGCGAGCACTCGAATTTGGCACCGATAATGACCTGCCTTTTCTCGTACTGGAGTTTGTGAATGGCGAATCGTTGGGGGTTATAATCAGCAAACAAGGAAAATTTGAAGAATTGGAAGGGATAAAAATCATTGCCCAAGTTGCCAAGGCGTTAAATCAGGTGCACAAAGATAAGCTAATCCATCGAGATGTGAAGCCAGACAACATTCTTGTAGGAAAAAACGGAATAGCCAAGTTGACAGATTTAGGCTTGGTCAAAGAAATACTGGTGGGGGATCTAAACTTGACTCGTTCGGGAAGGGGGCTTGGAACGCCTAACTTCATGGCACCGGAACAATTCCGGGATGCTAAGAACGCAGATATTCGATGCGATATTTACAGCTTGGGTGCCACCCTTTACACGATGTTGACAGGGGAACTGCCATATAAATCTGTCAATCCGCTGGAAACTTGGATGAAAAAGGTACAAAACGATCTACCCACCCCCCGAGAGCTGAACCCCCGCATTTCAGAACGAACCGACTGGGCAATTCGTAGAGCCATGGATAGTGATCCTGATATCCGCCCTTCAAGCTGCAGGGAATTTGTCGAAGATCTAGTTGGAAAGAGCACCAGAAAATCAGCAGTTAATAATAAAGCATTAGAAAAACCAAATGTTAAACAACCTTCAGAGCCAATTTGGTTCATGGCTTATACCGATGATCAAGGCAAACAGCATGTGGTAAAGGGAACTGCCAAGGCTATCCGAAGAAGCTTTAAGGATGGAATTTTAGAAGACCCATTCAAGTACAAATTGGCTAAAAGTGTAGAAGGCCCATTTGAAGAGATGAAAATTTTCCCAGAATTTAGAGATTTAGCAGTCCAACTTACCAAACCGAATTCTACGCCAAACTCTAAAACGCAACCTGTCGACCCAGTGCCGACTCCCACCTCAGAACCTACCAGAGCTATGAAAGGGCTTAATCGATCAAAATCTGGCACTCCATCCTGGGTTTACTATGTGGTAGGTGCAAGTACCATAATTGCAATTGCTCTAATTATCATTGTTGTTGTCTATTTGACTAAACAATCAAAATGATTGCTAATATGCCTGTTTTTTCTGAAATTTCCTTTGTTCATTGACGATTGCTTGGCCTCCTTGGCGGTAGGAATGCTTTGTGCTTTTACCGCATGAATGAAGCCACTTTGTCTTATAAGGTGTGTCCTTGGTGGTAGAAAAGCTTGAAGGAAGCAACTTTTCAGACATGGCTTCATTTTATTAAAGAACCAGGTTGACTTTATACGATACAACATTACAATGATTGATGAAGTGTCTGATTGTTTATTGGAGTTTTCTTTGTCTAACAAACCAGTTTGCTCGCACTTGGATCATGCTAAACGGCCAATATCTTTGCCTTTACAGCAAAATATTGAACGTGCTGCCACTCTATTTCGAGCCATGGGCGAACCTTCAAGGCTTAAACTTCTTGCCTTGTTGGATCAAGGAGAAAGCTGTGTAGGCGACATCGCTGAAACCCTCTCAGATAAACTTTCTAGCATTTCCCAGCGTCTTAAAGTCCTCAGAGCTGAGGGCCTGTTAGTCAGACGAAGAGAAGGAAAACACCTTTTCTACTCTCTTGCCGATAATCATGTTTCTTCCTTGTTACGAAATGCTTTGGCTCATGCAAACGAATTGGAAGCATCTGATTCCCATGAACCAATCTAACTTTTAGGAGCTTTATCATGGCCAATTGCAGCGAAAATCATTCATCCCACACCCATGGCGCAAATTGCGGACACCAAGGCATCGTCCACCAAGGCCATGTTGATTATCTTCACGATGGCCATATGCACCATATGGATGGATCAAAAGTTGAAGAACATACTTTGCCCGTGGATGCCAACAACCCTGCAAACTGCACCACCGGCCATTCATGTAATGCTCACGATACTGCTCACCAACACGGCCCCAATTGCGGACATCAAGCTGTGCCCCATGGCGACCATGTCGATTACCTTGTCGATGGTCACCTTCACCATCCCCACAATGGTCATTGCGATAACCATGGTAAAGTTCAACTTGCGTAGGAATGTAAAAACTTTGAAGAAGGCTCTGGGAGGAACTCCTGGGGCCTTTTTATTTCTCTTATTCTTTTTCAGAGGAAGCGAGCATTTCTTGGAGTGTTTTTTCAATGCTTTCTGCGATTTCATCTAAAGGAAGATGATTCAAACTAGATTTATAAAAAGGGTTTTGCAATTCTATCCCGATTTGATCCAAGGAAACCAGAGGATAACTCACCAACATGATTACCAGAGGTACAAGCCAGTCTGTTTCCATCTGGTGAAGTAATGCAAAGGGTAAAGTAATAAGAAATATGGCTACAAATCTGCGGATTTTAACAGAATACACAATCGGTAACGGGGTCTTCAAGATTCGCTCACACGCTCCAATGTGATCAATCAACAAAGATCTTTCCCTTTCCATCTGAGCAAATGCAAATGCATTAATAACCCCTTTATCTAATGCTGAACGAAGCAATCCCGCTATCTTTAATGAAACATAAAAAGGCATATGACTTGATGCAACCAATTTTTTCGCTTCACTTATTCCCAACAACTGTTCAAACTTTCCCAATTCTTTTTCCGATCGCAATGATGATTTTGCTGCATAGGGAAAAGCCTTCACCCAGGTTATCAGTTCCGTTGACCATACTTTGTCTTTAGGACCATAAGCCAGCGATTCTAAAGCCAGATTTCGACTTTGATTAACAATCCCTCCCCATAAGGTTCTTCCCTCCCACCAGCGATCGTAGCCTGCATTGGTGCGCAAAATTAACAACAAGCCAAGGGCAGCACCCGCTATTTCATGCGGACCCACCTCCAACCCTAGGTTCACTTGAAAAACATCTTCAATGTAATGATCAACAGCACATATGAACGCCGCTATTAATCCAAAAACAAAAACATTGAATATGACAATTGGGGTTACGGAACCCTTAATTAAAACTGCTTCCCGCCAGAAAGTATAAAATTCATTAGATTTCATTTAATAAAACTCTCAATTAAATATCAAGCAAACGCACTGGCTTACTTTCTAGTGGGATAATAAATTAAAAGAACTTCAATTGCAATCAGACTTAAACTCGGGCAATCAGAATTAAACAAGCCAACACCAACTTTATTGATATCTGTTTAATCTAGTTCCAATTACAATGCTTTTTAAAGAATGCTCAGAACTAAAGCTGCCAAAAAATAACTTGCACCTATAAAGCAAAGGTTTTATTTCTCATGGAATTGGTAACCGCCATCCCATGAAGCATCAGGTGGGTTCTGCTGATAATCCCTGCACCGATCAACATAAATTTGACACAACTTATCATAAGGATTTTCACTTACTAATTTTTGGAATAAGCTCAACCCAGCCGACCAGTCTTTTTTAAAATATGCAGCAAACGCAATTTTAAAATCAGTGCAAAACTTAATCGTACTTTCTGATGTTTCTTCTGCTATACCCAACAGTTCGTGTACCATGATTTTCTTATCTTTACCCTTCACACCTACCAGATCTATTGGGCGAGTGACCAACCTATCACCACAAGCCTTTAAAGTGACATCTGAAATCATAATCGTCGTACCATAAACCTTGTTCAATCCTTCAAGCCGACTTGCAAGATTTACGTTATCGCCAATTACGGTATAGCTTAGGTGTTCTTCAGTACCAATGTTTCCAAGGACCACATTACCAGTATTAATACCAACTCTAGCTTTGAATACCGGCTTATTCAATCTGACCCATTTCTCCTGTAAAAAAGATAGCTTTTGAAGGCCTTGAATTGCAGTTTTGCAAGCTTTAAATGAATAGTTATCGCAATGGCGCGGGGCATTCCAATATGCCATCACTGCATCACCAATGTACTTATCAACCGTGCCTTCGTTTCTAATGATCACCGAAGAAAAACAGCCGAGGTATTCATTTAGTTGAAGAACCAAATCATTAGGGGAAAGGTTTTCAGAGTAATGAGTAAAGTTTACGATATCAGCAAACATAATGGCGACATCTTTTTCATTTCCGCCCGGTATAGCGCCGGTTCCTGCATCAAATAAGCTTTTAAGCACATCCTTGGGCAGATACTGAGTAAAAGCTTGAAGTCCAATTTGCATTAGATTCATGGAATGCGATAAATTCTTAATTTCTATAATTTTTGAATCTGCTCTAACTTTATGGGTAAAATCAAGCCTTCCAATTTTCTGAGCCAATTGAACCAGACTTTCGATGGGTTTAGAGGCAGACCGTGCAAGTATGATCGAAAGAATAACGCTTATGATCATTACCGCTGCCAAGATACCTATGGCCAAATAAAAATGCCAGTAAGCATTTGAAAACAATACTTTCTCAGGGACATAAAGGCACACATACCAATCAGGGGAAGTTCCTGGTAAAACCGTTTTAATAATCCCGACATAATCAGATCCATCAACATCAAAGTGAAACAATTTTTCCAAACCACCTTGTAATTCTAAACCATTCAACATAAAGTCAGGAACCGACAAGATCATTTTTTCAATTGCAGGATCCTTCATATCATTTGGCACAGAATAATAAATGGTATTCCCTTCTTGATCCTTAGGAAAAACATCGGCCATAAGAGAGTGGGCTAAAACCTTTATCGATTTGCCTGGAAGTTTTTCAAAAATAAAAGCATTTATTCCTCTTTTATGTATTTCTTGCATTGTTTCATTAAGATACCCACTGATCCATTCGGTACTGATACCCATTGCCAAAACTGCAAAAAAATCACCGTTGTCATCCCCTAGGCCTGTCGAATAAAATAGTCCTGTTCTGATTTCCTTAAAGTTTTTCATAAAAGTAAAACAATTAGTCCACTCCCCTTTTTTTAAAACAGGTTGTGCTTTTCCCTGAACATAGAAGGGCCTTTTTCTGTTGTCATATCCACCGTTTTCATCCACAGACAAAGGTTTATGCGGAAAATCAGGATAAGAATAAGTTTTTAAAGTAAAGGTGCCTGAAGAATTGGGAATTAATTCTTGAACAATGATATCTTTTTCTGAATAAAGCGAACTTTGACTAAATCTGGAAGAGCTTCTTGTGTCATATTTGAATCCAGGTTTTTCATTCAGCGAAAGCCTTAGTGAATATCCTGATTTTTCTTCCGTATAAATTGCAATACCAAGATTATGATTAACAATTAGGCTATGCGCCAAATTATTTAAAATCAATGAATAATCTACCTTACCATTTTTTATTTTGAATGAAAACCGATCTGTCACTTCGACGACATCTTCAGCTTCTTGAAGAAAATTTTCAACCTTGAGAGTGACCGCTTGCGTAAGCAAATGCCCAACCTCTTGGGTGTAATTAACCCGGGACGTATAAGAAAGCCTAAGACTTATCAAAGTGATTGTCAGGCCTGAAAACAAAGTCAAACCAATAAAACTAATCAAAAGTGCGGTTCTAAGACGGTACATACTTAACAAAGATGTTTTCATGAGTTCCTATCTCGCTATCGAAGCTATAAAACTTTTATTCATAGTACAAAGAATAGTTGATTGCTTAAAGTAAGAAATAATTCTTAAACATATCACTATTAGTGAAGGGAGGGCCGCCTTTTAAGATAGTATCGCCATTTTTTAAAAAGCGAATTGCATCAACCGATGGGTAAGATTCTACCCAATGTCCAGATTAAAATATCAAGGATTATTTCTCATGGAATTGGTAACCACCATCCCAGGAAGCATCAGGGGGATTCTGCTGATAATCCTTGCAACGATCAACATAAATTTGACACAGCTTATCATCAGGATTTTCACTTGCTAACTTTTGGAATAAGCTCAACCCAACCGGCCAGTCTTTTTTAACATAAGCAGAAAACGCAATTTTGAAATCAGTACAAAACTTTACTATCTTACTGGATGTCTCATTGGTCAGGCCCATAAGTTCATGTACCATGATTTTCTTATCTTTCCCCTTCACGCCTACCAAATCAATCGGTCGAGAAACCAACCTATCATCACAAGCCTTTAAAGTGGCATCTGAAATCATGATCGTTGTATCATAAACCTTATTCAATCCTTCAAGCCGACTTGCAAGGTTTACATTATCACCAATCACGGTATAGCTTAAATGTTCTTCAGTACCAATATTTCCAAGCACCACATTACCAGTATTAATACCAACTCTGGCTTTGAATACCGGCTTATTCAATCTAGCCCATTCTTTTTGCAGGAAGGAAAGATTGTGTAGACCTTGAATTGCAGTTTTGCAAGCTTTGAATGCATAGTCATCGCAATCCCTGGGAGCATTCCAATACGCCATCACTGCATCACCAATGTATTTATCAACTGTACCTCCGTTTCTTATGATCACCGAAGAAAAACAGCCGAGGTATTCGTTTAATTGAAGCACTAAATCATTAGGGGAAAGGTTTTCAGAGTAATGGGTAAAGTTTGCGATATCCGCAAACATGATGGAAACATCTTTTTCTTTGCCGCCTGGAATAGCTCCAGTTCCTGCATCAAATAAACTTTTAAGCACATCCTTGGGCAGATACTGCGTAAAAGCTTGAAGCCCAATTTGCATTAGATTCATGGAATGAGCCAAATTCTTAATCTCTATGATTTTTGAATCAGCACGAACTTTATGGGTAAAATCAAGCTTTCCAATTTTCTGCGAGAGTAGAACTAAACTTTCAATAGGTCTAGATGCTGACCGTGCCAGTACCAACGAAAGAATAACACTGATAACCATCACCGAAGCCAAGATTCCAATGGCCAAATAAAAATGCCAGTAAGCATTTGAAAACAATACGTTCTGAGGGACATAAAGGCACACATACCAATCAGGGGAAGTTCCAGCTAAAACCGTTTTAATAATGCCAACATAATCAGACCCATCAACATCAAAGTGAAACAATTTTTCGAAATCACCATGTAATTCTAAACCATCCAAAACAGAATCAGGAACCGACAAGATCATTTTCTCTATTGCACGATCTTTCATATCTTTTGGCAGAGAATAATAAATGGTATCCCCATCCGAATCTTTTGGAAAAACATTTTCTTTGCGGGAGTGGGCTAAAATTATTTTCGTGCTATCTGGAAGTCTTTCAAAAATAAAACCACTGATCCCCCTTTTATGTGTTTCCTGCATTGTTTCATTAAGATAATCACTAATCCATTCGGTACTGATACCCATTGACAAAACCGCAAATAATTCACCTTTGTCATCTCCTAGGCCTGTCGAATAAAATAAACCCGTTCTAATTTTCATGAAGTTTTTTAAAAACACAAAGCAATTAGTCCATTCCCCTTTTTTTAAAAGAGGTTGAGCTTTTCCCTGAACATAAAAGGGCCGTTTTCGGTAGTCATATCCACCGTTTTCATCCACTGATAAAGGTTTATTTGGAAAATCAGGAAAAGAATAAGTTTTTAAAGTAAAGGTGCCTGAAGGGTTTAGAATTGTTTCCTGAATAATAATATCTTTTTCTGAATAAAGCGAACTTTGACTAAATCTGGAAGGGCTTCTTGTATCATATTTGAATCCAGGTTTTTCATCCAACGAAAGCCTAAGTGTATATCCTGTTTTTTCTTCCGTATAAATTGCAGTACCAAGATTATGATTTACAATTAGGCTATGCGCCAAATTATTTAAAATCAATGAATAATTTACCTTACCATTTTCAATTTTAAATGAAAAACGATATGTAGCCTCGATGACATCTTCAACATCTTGAAGAAAATTTTCCACCTTGAGAGTGACTGCTTGCGTAAGCAAATGCCCTACCTCTTGGGTGTAATCAACCCGGGCCGTATAAGAAAGCCTAAGACTTAACAAAGTGATTGTCAGGCCTGAAAACAAAGTCAGACCAATAAAACTAATCAACAGTGCGGTTCTAAGACGGTACTTACTCAACAACGGTATTTTCATGAGTTCCTATTTCATTATCTAAATCATAAAGCTTCTATCTGTAATGTAAAATAACACCTAGTCGCTAAATGAAAGAATTAATTCTTGAATCTTATCGCTACTTGCATAGTAAATTGACTGCAAATGATGCTAGCCAGTGTTCGCCAGCGTAATCTCCACTACTAATATGCCCAAGGGAAGCTTCTGCATGTTTCCCTGCGCTATGCAAAAAAATCATTCGTCTGGGATCACCCTCTGAAAGTGCGAGTCCAATATTTTTCATACACCATGCCCTACTCAGGTTTAAACCATCAAGATGAACAATTTGCGGGTCTGTACGATCAGAAACAATAGCAGGACTAAAAAGGCTGGCAGGTTCATTTTGCAACAAATTAGGATAAAATTTATCAAGCCAAATTGAGAACTCTTTTTGAGGCAGAATTCTCCGCATTAAATCAGCTTCCATCAGACTTGGAGAAAAGAAATCAGCACCATCGGGTTCCCACTTTGCAGGAATCATTTCATCTTTAAGATAATAATCCCGAGCCCGCTTTATTATCAATTGCTCGAGTTCCTTGTTTTCCATCTGCCTCGAATAATCAAGAGCGTACGTCAATCCAAAAGCCGTGTTTGAATGCACGCCACTACGAATGGGATAAGTTTGCTTGGGAAAATATTGAATATAGCGCCCGACTATGATTTCTTCGAGCGGTTTCAGATGCTGTGCCAGTTCTTTTCCCAGAGGATCTTCCCAAGAGCGAAGTTCCAAAGTAAGTTTTAAAAACCATGACCAACCATAAGGTCTTTCGAAAGATTTGCTTTCAGGTTTCAGAAAGAACGCAGCTTCTGCTAACAAGTTTTCTTTGGTGATATTCTTTGCCAAAGCTTTTCGTATTTCCTCTGCTTCTTTTAATTGAGGAAACTCCTTTAATATCTTCACCAGCATCCAATGGCCATGAACCGAACTGTGCCAATCATAGCACCCATGAAATGCAGGATAAAGTTGTTTAGGGCTAAGAATATCCTTGGGGCCTTCAAGAACATTACCCGGTTTGTTGGGGTATTCCCGGTGAATGTTTTTAAGTGCCAAGCCTGCAAATTTTGTGGCTTGTTCTTCGCTGAGTTTCAGCATGAATCCTTCCGGTAATTTTAATTGTTGTGCACTAAGTGGATCACAACAAAGGAAACTGAACAAAAAGAGAAAGCAAGATCTTTGCATCATGAATCCTTTTTCTTGTTGGCCTTCTTTTCGCCACCTTTGTTATAGTTTTTCCACCAGTCGGGGCCTTCAGCTTCGATTTCCTTGGTCAGCTTTTTAATTTCCATCGTCATCTCTAAAAGTTTTGGCTGCTGCTTTTCATTGACCATTTCTTTTTCACTAGGATCTTCTTTGAGATTATAAAGTTCAAACTTGGTCATCTCTTCGTTAGCGATGATTTTCCAATCTCCCTGCCTCATTGCAATTTTCATCACCCCAGGCGCAATATCACAGTGCCAATACAAAGGCTTCGCCCTTTTAACTTCAGACTTTGTTACTGCATCGAGGAGATTACCGCCATCGATGGTGCGATCTTGAGGAAGCTTTGCGCCACTAACATTACAAGCCATGGCAAAGAAATCGGAGCCAATAACTGGAACATCACAGGTAATGTTGGCATTCACATGGCCAGGCCAACGAACAATTCCTGGAACCCGTATGCCACCTTCGTAAACCGCACGCTTTCTACCACGCAACCCGCCGGTGGTGCCTCTGCCCGGGGATTTGATTCCATCGCCTTCGGGGCCGTTATCGGAAGTGAAAAATACCAATGTGTTTTCCGCAAGCTTCATGTCATCCAATGATTTCATCAATTTTCCAAAAGCATCATCCATCTGGGTTACATCGGCAAGGTATTCAAGCTGCACCTTATCTTCAATTCCCTCGTACATTTTTTTATATCGATCTGCAGCAGCAATCGGGTAATGAGGTTCATGGCTCCAAACCGCCAAGAAAAAAGGCTTGTCTTTATCCCGCTTGTTACCCAACCAATCAATGGCCTCTTTTACAATAAAAGGTGCAGAGTGATCATCAGTCATGGTAACAGGCTGCCCATTTCGAACAAAATTAACAGGGAAGGCATGACTAGGGCCTGCATTATTTTGGGTGGCTAACCAATGATCATAACCATGATCGTTAGGTTGTGGCTGAGTGGGTTTGTTGAAATGCCCATTGAGGTGCCATTTTCCCACATGGCATGTGGTGTATCCAACTTGTTTAAGTAGAAGGGGGAGTGCAAGTTCACTTTTGAGGAGATGGATTTCACGATTTTCGGGAATCCAAGTGAAGACGCCATTGCGATAAGGAGTGCGGCCAGTCAATAAAGCAGAACGGGAAGGGGAGCAAACAGCGCCTGCACTATAGCACTGGGTAAATTTTGCGCCTTGCATTGCGAAGGCATCAAGGTTTGGGGTTTTGCAAAGTTTATTACCAAAGCAGGCAAGATCTCCCCACCCAAGATCATCTGCGAGGAAAAGAATAATGTTCGGAGCCTTGGCAGCATGAAGAGGAGCGCCCACTAAAAAAAATGTACAGCAAGCAAATGCAAAAGTTGATAATTTCATAATAATTCTCAATAGTTTGGCAAAAATGTAGAAGACAAAAAGAGGACATCACTATGGTCATAAATTACACAAAAGAAGTTAAGGAAGGGTAAAAAATATTGAACAAGAGGTAAAAAAAGAGAAAAGCTTGGGCCATAAAAAGCAGCATAAAAGCGAAAATTACAATGAAATACGATGAAAACTGGGTTCCTTGCAAAAGCTGTCTTACCCGAAAAGTCTCAAATTGCTATAAAAAGCTACTGTAAGCAAAGATAAGTCGATGTTTGAAAGCATCGTAAGTAAACAAAAGGAGATGAATCATGCCAGCCTCAAGACCCAGAACAACTGCTTGGAAAAAACGCACCAAGCTACGCAAAGCCAAATTACTGAAAGCGTATGATACAAAACTTGGGATTCCTCCAGCAATAATGGAAGTCAAGAAAAAGGGCCCCAAAGTATCCAAGAAGAAAATTGAAGCTGCTCCTGCTGGCAAAGCTGCTCCTGCTGCCAAGGCTGCACCTGCTGCAAAAGCCGCTCCTGCCAAGGCTGCACCTGCTGCAAAAGCTGCTCCTGCCAAGGCTGCACCTGCTGCAAAAGGCGCTAAGAAGTAAGAAGACGATTGTTCAGATTTAAAAAAGTCCGGGAATTTAAAATCCCGGGCTCTTTTTATTGAATCGCTTTAATCTTTTAACCCATCGAAACCTCATGAGGCCCGCCTTTTTTTTCCCTAAGCAATCATGCAGGGCGCAATTTCCTTTTAAGTTTAGAGTTTCAATTACCAACCTCCCATAGTTAAATGATGTTATCAAAACTCTGCACAGGGTAATTGTGACAATGAATCTAGGGAAAAAAATCTTTCTGTTGGGTTGGTTTATCTTCCTGATAGGCTGTCTTGGTTACTATGTTTCGCACACCGACGATTTTACCCCAAAGCACATCACTGAATTTATTAGACGGTTTGAAGGCCACTTATTGCTGGCCTATTTTATAATAAGTTTTCTGCGGGGCTTTACCCTGATGCCCAGTACCCCTTTTGTAATCGCAGGAGTATTGCTATTTCCGGAGAATAAAATCATTGTGCTGCTCATCAGCCTTGGCGGAATATTATTTTCCGCAACACTCATCTACTTTCTTTCTGAATTTCTTGGATTTGATAGTTATTTTGAAAAGATTGCTCCTGAAAAAATGCTATCGATCACCACTAAAATCAACAGCCCTTGGGGGTTTTTATTCATCGTCTTGTGGTCGTTCTTCCCACTCGCACCCACAGATCTTGTCTGCTACCTAGCGGGCACCGTTCGCATGAATTTTTTAAGATTCATCCTCGCGGTGGCTTTGGGAGAATTGATCATCTGCCTGTTTTACACTTATTCAATTGGAAGCCTGAATCTTCTGCAAGGATGAGCTTATTTTTCAAGGATGATACGAAGCATTCTGCGCAACGGCTCTGCAGCACCCCATAACAACTGATCGCCACAAGTAAATGCACCCAAATATTCTGGCCCCATGGCAAGTTTGTGCAATCGGCCTATAGGGACGCTCAAGGTTCCTGTAACCGCTGCAGGGGTTAATTCTTTTTCAGAAGCTTCCCTTTCGTTGGGAACCACTTTGACCCAAGAATTTCCCGAAGCGATAATTGCATTAATTTCTTCCAGAGGAATATTCTTTTTCAGCTTGATAGTCAAACCTTGCGAATGGCAACGCATAGAGCTAATACGAACGCAAATACCATCGATGGGAATGGCACCTGGTGTACGAAAAGCAGGCAAGCCTAAAATCTTGTTACACTCCGCACCGCCCTTCCACTCTTCTTTGGATTGCCCGTTTTCATGTGGGACATCAATCCAAGGAATCAAACTGCCAGCAAGGGGAACTCCCCTGAAATTCTTCGTGGGGATTTGCGCAGAGCGAAGAACGCTTGCAACCTTGCGATCAATTTCAAGGATTGCAGATGCCGGATCTGCAAGCTCATGCTTGACAGCATCATGTAAAACACCCATTTGCAACAGCAGCTCTCGCATATTCTGTGCGCCTGCACCAGAAGCAGCCTGATAAGTCATTGCACTAACCCACTCAATAAGGTTGGCTTTAAAAAGCCCAGCCAAGCCCATTAGCATCAACGATACCGTGCAATTACCACCAATCCAGTTTTTGATACCCTTGGAAAATGCAGCATCAATTACAGGTCTATTAACCGGATCAAGAATAATAATGGCATCATCATTCATGCGTAAGGTAGAGGCAGCATCGATCCAATGGCCTTGCCAACCCATTGCACGAAGCTTGGGAAAAACCTCTTTGGTATAGTCGCCCCCTTGGCAAGATAAAATGATGTCAAGCTTGGCGAGGGATTCGATATCGGATGCATTTTTAAGGTTGGGAGCTTCTTTTCCTGCAAATACAGGGGCTTTGCCACCTGCAGAAGAAGTTGAAAAATAGACAGGCTCAATCAGATCGAAATCTTTTTCATCGACCATGCGCTGCATCAGCACCGAGCCCACCATGCCACGCCAACCTACCAAACCTACCTGATTCATTTCAATATTTCCAAAGTCTGATTACAAATAAAACCTACTGCTAGAATATGAAAAATTGCGCCGTTTATTTACCCAAGCGCTGGCTCATAAGCTTGGAAAGCTCTGAAACCGTGCCTTGGTGCGCAGGGTCATTAGCTAAGTTTTTCAACTCTTTCGGGTCTGCATCATGATCGTAAAGTTGAACACCTTCTTTGCCCTTATTCCATTCGGTGTAGCGATAGCGTTCACTTCGAATGGTGTACCCATTAATATTTTTGCCCAAAATTGTTTGAGTGATTGCAGGGCGGTTCCACTGCGCTTTAGGATCTTCAAGTAAAGGTTTCAAGCTTTTACCATCAAGGTAATCAGGATACTTCAGACCACAAAGATCCGCCACAGTAGGATAAATATCGAGCATTTCCACTGTGCGTGGGGAACTAACATTTGTGGTTTTAGACTTGGGCGCAACCATGATCAAGGGAACACGGGCAGACTCTTCGAAAATACTTCGCTTCTGCCATAAGCCATGTTCACCCATGTGATAGCCATGATCGGAAGTAAAAACGATGAGGGTATCATCAGCAAGTTTAAGGCGATCGAGTTCATTGATAATTCTTCCCACCTGCGCATCCATAAAAGTAATACTCGCAAGATAGGCCTGCGTGGCTTTTTTGCGCAAGTCATCCGTAAGCTGTTCTTCATCCTTTTTGAAGCTGAGAAAAGCTGCATCAGGAACACCCTTCTTATGGTTGGCATCCACCACTGGCAGGGTGATTTTATCGAGTGGGTAAAGTTCGAAGTATTTCTTCGGTGCAACATAGGGCGTATGTGGACGATAAAGGCCCACCGCAAGGAAGAAAGTTTTTTCCTTCATCTCGTTCATTAGTTTGATGGCTTCGGTTGCGCCTATGCCATCGGTTTGTTCTTCATCTTTTCCCTCTGCAGCAAGCCAACTAAGGGTACCGCCGAACTGGCCTTTGGTAAGGGTGAAAATCTGAGGCTCATCATCTTTATCACGACCTTTTGGGTTGACAACTTTTTCCCAAGATTGGGGATCATCAAGGCCGCTGGTGCCTATGCCATTGGGCACATTGTAATGGTAAAGCTTTCCCACCCGGGCAACCGAGTAACCATTGTTTTTAAACAACTCGGGCATGGTGACGGTATTAGGGATAGTTTCACGGAAGTGTGGTGACCCACCAAACTTACCCAGACTTACAGGCCCCGGGTTGGTTTTCACGCCGTTGATATCGGGCCTTCTCCCTGTAAGGAAAGAAGTCCTGCTTGGGCTGCACAATGGAAATTGACAATAAGCCCTATCGAATTTCACACCACGCTTTGCCAACGCATCGAGGTTGGGAGTTTTCGCCAAGGGATGACCATAGCAACCCAGTGAATTATTAAGATCATCACTAATGATGAAGAGGACATTTTTTTTCTCTGCGGCATTCAATGGTGCTGCAAGCATTAAAAAGATAGGTAAAAGAAGAGTCAAAGTAATTTTTCGGTACATAATTATAATTCCTTATTTTAAGAAGCTGCCTACTATTAAACTAATGGGAAGGGCGGGCATTCGCCAACAAATTATTAAATTAGTAAACAGCGTTCGGGAAAACGGAGGCAGATGATGAGTAGTGCAAGAAATACAATTTCGATGTTATTATTGTCACTGTTCATTCCAAGCTATTTATCAGCAGCAGAAATCAACCTAAAGAAATTGGAAGGGATCAAAGAGATTGTCGAAGAGTCAATCGAACAGAAGAAAATACCAGGTGCAGTCGTACTAGTGCTAAACCAAGGAAAAATCGTTTACAAACAGGCGTTCGGAAATAAATCGCTTTATCCCAGCACCGAACCCATGACCACGGATACTATTTTTGACCTTGCTTCTCTAACAAAACCTATCGCGACCGGAACATCGATTTTTAAATTAGTGGAAGCGGGGAAGTTACGCCTTAGCGACAAAGTAAAACTTCATCTCCCCGAGTTAACAGAACCCGCATGGGAAACCATCACCCTCGAACACTTGTTAACCCATACCTCCGGTTTACCTGCAGGCAACGCTTCCTCCGATTACAAAGAAGGCATCACGCAGTCGATCAAAAAAATCAACAATTTAAAACTGCTAGCACCCCCAGGCGAACGCTTCACCTATAGCGATATAGGTTTCATCATGCTGGGGGAAATCGTGCAAAGAACCTCAGGAAGATTGCTCGATCAGTTTTCACGGGATGAAATCTTCCTCCCTCTGGGCATGAAGGAAACCGGTTACAATCCCTCTGAAACCCTCAAACCCAGAATTGCCCCTACTCAAAAAGAAAAAGATGGAATACTAAGGGGAGTCGTTCATGATCCGCGTGCCCGATTACTCAATGGCATTGCAGGCCATGCAGGGCTTTTCTCTACTGTAGATGATCTCGCACTCTACTGCGCCATGATTTTAAACCCTTCCAATTCAAAAGGATTATCCCATGCAAGCATACGCACCATGACCCAAGCCAGAGCCGTGCCCAATGGATGGCGCACCTTCGGTTGGGATTGTGACACCGCCTTTAGTTCGAACCGGGGCGAGCTTTTTCCCAAGGGTTCAACCTTCGGCCATACAGGCTTCACCGGTACCTCGATCTGGTTCGATCCAGCATCCCAAACTGCAGTCATCTTCCTCAGTAACCGTGTCCACCCAGAGGGCAAGGGCGATGCTACCCCCGTTCGCAATAAAGTTGCAACCATCGTAGCATCGGCACTCGATGGGAAACCTCCTACAACCTCTAAACAAGTACTTTCAGGCATCGAAATCCTCAAGAAAGAAAACTTCGCACGGCTTAAAGGGGCTAAAGTTGGATTGGTAACCAATCACTCAGGCAGGGATATTACGGGCACCAGCACCATTGATCTTCTTCATCAAGCACCCGAGGTAAAGCTGATTGCACTGTTCAGCCCCGACTACGGTATCCGGGGCCCAATCGATGCCAAAGTTACTGATTCCAAAGATGAAAAAACTGGTCTTCCCATATACATCCTTCACGGAGAAAGACGAAAACCAACCACCGCCCAACTCGAGGGAATCGACACCTTAGTTTACGATATTCAAGATTCTGGTTGTAAATTTAACACCCATATCGAAACCTTGGGGCTGATAATGGATGCAGCCTCCGAGAGAGGTATACGAGTTATGGTCCTAGACAGGCCAAACCCCATCGGAGGGAAATCTTTTTATGGCCCTCTGCCCGATGAGAGGAAAGAACCTTTTCATAACATCCCCATCAGACACGGGCTCACCATCGGAGAAATTGCAAAATTGTTTTTACTCGAACGCAAGGTAACCGAAGGCAAGCCTCTCATTTGCAAACTCGAGATTGTCACAATGGAAAACTGGAACCGTGCGGATCTTTTCGATGCTACCGGGCTTGAGTGGGTCTACCCATCCCCTAATCTTCGAACCCTGACAACAGCACTTATCTATCCAGGAGTCGGACTTTTAGAAATCACAAACATCAGTGTAGGGATCGGCACCGACCGACCCTACGAATGGATTGGCGCACCATGGATGAATAACTTCCAGCTTTCTCTTTTATTAAACCAGCAAAACCTTCCGGGAGTTCGCTTTGTTCCCGTCAAACAAACACCCGTGTCAAACCTGTATGCAAATAAATCATGCAATGGTTTGCAGATATTAATCGATGATTGGAGTACATTTGAGCCTATGAAAACAGGCATCGCTATTGCTTGGGCGTTACGAAAAATCCACCCGGATGATTGGAAAATCGAAAAGTATAACACCCTGCTCTTAAACAAGGCAACTCTGGCTGCACTGACTGCAGGTAAGCACTATGCTGAAATTGAAAAGCTTTGGCGTGCAGACCTCGCAGCCTTTGAGACTCGTAGAAAAAGTGTGCTGCTTTACCCCAACCCTTAATAATAACTGGGCGAGTTTCATTCCTGCTTTTTTGCCAGTACCACATACCGCTTCTGATCCATGAAATCGCGCGTGATAGAGAAAGTATCGACCTGCTTCCAAGGGAAAGTGATTTTACCCACATCAATCAAGCAAGGATCAAAACAAAAATAAGTAACACCTTCACCGTTAGAATCAACGGGAAGTGCCTTAACAAACTTCCCGTAATAGTATGTAAACTTATGGTTGGTAATTCCAATGCTCACCAAATTAACATCATGCGGGAGCTGGCTTTTAATCCGTGCCATCTCTTCCACCGTTTTTTCACTTCGCTGAACTTTAACATCCATGAAATACCCAAGATTGAAAATCACAAGGGCCAAACCCATGGCACAAAGATTCCCCTGCACCTTTTGCAGGTTCTTCATTATCGAAATACCCAATAGAAAAAGAGATATCGAATAGAAAATTGTTTGAGGCAAAGGCAATGTCCAACGCTCAAAAGTAAACCTTGGAATTTTAAAAGGGAGCAGAGCAATAGCGATCCCAATCAGAATAAAAGTTGCAGCTACCAAGAATGTAAACCTAAGCCAAGGTGCCTTGCCTTTTGCATCTATTGAAACAATAGCAACCTCTGCGACGGCACCCATGAAAAGAGCAAGCATTGGATACAGGGTTGCAAAATAGCGGGTCTGCCCACCCGGAGGAATCCAAACCGTAAGAAACGCAAAACCACAGGCAAACAGCGAAAACATCAGTGCAGGTTTATAAGGTTGAAGTCTGCTACGAAAAGAGGGCAGTAGGTAGGCAAACAAAAGAAGCGACCAAGGAAGGATCGAACCTAAAATCTCAAACGGGTAACTCCCCAAATGTTTGAAAAAGTGAACCATGTTCCAAGAATGAAATCGTGAAGCAGTATCGTTCAACCACAAGGCTTTAGCCTCTGCAACGCCATGCAGAGAAATGTAAGGCAACATCCAAGCAGCGACCACAGCAATAGTACAAGACAACCCCACCAGCATGGGAAGGGTGAACAGGTAGCGCATGTTTCTTGAATACAAGAGATAGAAAAAAACGCTGGCGCAAAAGTATGCCAAGGGCTGCAGGCCCCCTTTGCAAAGTGAGGCAAACCCTACCATCACCCCAGCACTAATCCAAGTTGCAACTGCAGGCCACTTGCCTTCATAGCCCCAATGCCAAAGCATCAGAGATGCACTTAAAAAGAAAATATAAACCGCTTCGGGTTCTGCCTTCTGGCTCATGATCATGATTTCGCCATTGGTTGCAAACGCCAGCGCACTGGCAAAAGCTCCAACGCAAGAAAAGAAATTGCGAGCATAGACATAGATCAAAAGGCTGGTAAGAAGCACCGCAACCGCAGAAGGAAAGCGCACCGCAAAGGGATCATTATTACCAAACACAATTGTGCTTCCCAACATCAACCAAGAACTTAAAGGAGGGTTGCTCTGAAAAAGTTCGCCTTGTTCTCTTGGCGTGATGTAATCATCAAAGTATTGCATTTCAAAAGCAACAAGAGCTCTTCGGGTTTCTTCACCCCTCATGGTTAAAATTCCCAATCTGGGAAACAAAGCAAGAGTCAGAAGCAGAGCTAGTAGCCAGAATGTTTTTTCTCTAATGCTATTAGAAAAAGCGCTTCGAAAGGTGGTTTGAACAAATTCCATTACGGATAAATCCTACTTGATTATTAAGTATCCCCTTTTCATCGTCATTGATAGACAAAGCCTTAATGAGCGAAGTGGGCAGTATGGGCAAAGAAGCCGGGAAGATAGGAGAGATACTATCTTTATTGGGATTATAATCAAAAAAGCCCAGGCTCTCTTCTTAAAGAGATACCTAGGCTTTCTTAATGTGGTCAGAGTCGGGATTGAACCGACGACCCCAGCCTTTTCAGGGCTGTGCTCTACCGGCTGAGCTATCTGACCATCCAGGAGCGGGTTCAGGTTTCCCCTAAGCCACGCTTCCATGCCACTTAAATAGGCAATTTAAAACTATCGTAATAAACCTCCAGCGTCAACTGGTAAGCCAATTACTTGATCTTATTGGTCGCACGTACCATCACCAAACCACCATTGGCACCGGGGATTCCACCCTCTACCAACAATAGATGATTTTCTACATCAATCTTAACTACCGTCAGGTTACGGACCGTTACTCGCTCGGCACCGTAACGACCTGGCATAGGACGACCCTTTTTAGGACGACCGCTACCTCGGTTACTTGCCATCGAACCGGTACCACCGATCGATCGATGCACCTTCTTGGCACCGTGACTTGCAGGCATACCTGCGTAGTTGTCTTTTTTCATGGTACCAGCAAAACCACGACCTTTGGTTGTGCCAATCACATCGACATACTTGATATCTTTGAAAATTTCATCCACGGTAAGCACTTTGCCTACGGTGAGTTCTTCATTAGCCTTTTCAAGGCGGAATTCACGAATATACTTTTGTGGCTCGCAGTTTGCCTTGGGTGGATACTGAGTTCCAGCGGGGGCTTTCTTCCTGCGGTTTGATTCCATTTCGCTTGAAATATGACCGCGCTCAGCTTTGGTAGCCTTCCTACGGGGCTTTTCTTCAAATCCAATTTGTACTGCATCATAGCCATCGCGTGTCAAGTCTCGCACTTGTAACACGGGGCAAGGCCCAAGCTTGATAACCGTTACTGGGTAAACTTTACCTTCATCGTTATAGACTTGCGTCATACCGATTTTGGTTCCAAGTAATCCTATTGGCATTGCTAATTCTCCATCTAAATAAGCAACTGTCTTACCCGAACGGGAGTCCGGTGAGCATCATTGCCGAGCCTTTTTACGGGCTCTTGTTCATGAACTACTAAAATAGGGAGGAAATTGATGTTTGTCCACCCGGATTTTGATTTATCCGCACCCTAATGCAGATTATTGTTGTTACTATCATGATTAAGCGACTTTAAGCACCCTAGTAGCTTTGGACATTATGAATCGCCCCTTATACCGGAATTTGATTTTATTGCTGATATTGACAGGTTATTCCGCATATTTGCCCGGTGCAGGCGAAGACGAGTGGAAATTTGAGGTATTGCATCGAAAAACCGGCTTACCATTTTATGGGTTACTAATCTCAGAATCACCAAATCAGGCAGTTTTCAAGTGCATTGTAAGAAAGCCTGGCTCGCCAACCCTTGTTTTCACTGAAAACTTCGAAAAATCAACCATCCGGAAAATAGACCGCCTGCCCGAACCAGAACGCATCCTGCTTGCAGCCAAGCTAGATTCACTTGCCAAAGAACGCGAACGCCTTGCCAACACTCTGAGATCCCTCGATCCGAAATCCATCGCGGGCAAAAACCCGATCGAATATGTGAAACTAGAAAAAGCAATCTGGCCCGCTTCTAAAAAAGACAACGCCTTTTCCTACAGTTCTCAATATTTTACCCTGGTGACCAACTCCCGCCCAGAAATGGCACAGCTTGCTGCAATCCAACTCGAACAGGTTTATTCCGCCTATGCCAGAACTCTGCCCCCCCGCAGAATGAATATCAAACCCACCACTATTCTGCTCACCAATTCTGTCAAAGAATACCAAGACATTTTGAAAAATAGTGCGATCAATATCAAAAACCCCGCCTACTTCGACCTCAGCAAAAACCAGATTATTTGTGGCAGCGACCTCGATAGGCTCAGCACATCTCAGGAAGAAATAAGTTTGTCTCATTCTAAAGAACTGCAGGATCTTCTAAAACGAGAAAACGAATTGAAGCTGTTTTATAAAAACAAAATCCCGCCAGATCATACCGCTTCTCTTCTCGATAGCCGTAAGAAAATCAAACAGGCAGATGATGGGAATCTGGAAATGATCCAGAAGGAACGCAAAAGACTTTTCGAAAGGCTTTACCATGAAGCTTTTCATGCTTATCTTTCCTGCGCTGTTGTCGACCCCAGAGAAGGCGAAATACCGCTTTGGCTAAATGAAGGGCTGGCACAAATATTTGAAGCTGCAGTTTTCGAAATAGGCGAGCTTCGAATAGGGCATGCAGACAAAACCAGATTGGACTCTGTAAAACTAGCGCTGAATCAAAACACGCTGCCCTCCATCAAAGATCTGCTCACTTCGCAACCCGCCCTTTTTCTTGTTTATCACCCCTCCGAAAAAGAAACCTCTCAACGCATGTATTTTGCCAGTTGGGCCCTAGCATTCAATCTGGCATTCAAACAAAAAGTTTTGGGTAAGCAAGTTCTCGATGATTACGCCAAGGCGCTTAAAAATGGAGGAAACCCCATCATCTGTTTTGAAAAACTCACAGGGAAACCCTTACAGGATTTCGAAAAAGAACATCAAGCGTATTTGAAAGGGCTTCGACTCGATGGTATTTCGAATAGCGGTATTTCAAATGGAAAGTGATTCGTTCTAGGCTTGGTTATCGATTTTGCCGGGAGGAATGGCTTGTTCCGGTGGAACCAACACATTTTCAATTGAAGTTTTTTTGTCGGTGTGTGGGATATGGCTTGCTACCTGATGGCCGATGATGGGCACTTCTTCTGGGTCGCCCTCGGAAACAGGATGACGCAAGAACCTATAAAGCAAATAACCTGCAAGTGCAATCAGCCCAACCAAAATAATGATGGGGCCCAACTTCATTAAAGCCCCTTCTGCATTTTCCAACACTTCCTGAAACTTTTCTCCAAACCAGAATGCCAGCAGGAAAAAAAAGGTATTACCAACCCCCGCTCCCAATCCATCTGCTATCACAAATCTGGTAACACTCAACCTAAGCAACCCCGCTGTAAGAAACAAAGGCATTCTCACCCCGGGTACCAACCTGCCAAACAAAAGAATATTCACACCATACTTTTCAAAGTTATCGAGAATGCGCCCTTGCGTTTCTTTGGGCACCCAACGCAACATCCAAGGAAGATCAAACAGCCTTTTCCCATAGAACCTTCCTGCGGTGTATAAAATACTATCACTTAAAATCACCGCAAAGATGCAGGTGGGAAGCATCAACCAGCGTGCCAAACCAAATTCGGGGTGATGTGCAGTCCATAATCCTGCGCAAACAATTGCAACCTCTTCTGGAATGGGCGCACCCAATCCAGATGCAATAAACATCCCGAAAAAAAAGGCAAATGCCTGCAGTGCCTGTGGATCAATCTCAAACAATCAACTTCTCCATGAATAACTCAGCTTCTACCATGGTCTTTTATAACCATAAGGACACTGCTTTTGCAAAGCCATTATCCATTTTACCCCATAGCCTCTTTTAACCCTTCATGTTATGTTTAACCCTTAACTTTATTTCGCATTCCTTACCTAAGAGAGTATCTACATGCAACTTGGATTAATCAACTCAGCATGGGCGCAGGCAGGAAAAGCCACCTCTTACGGCATACAAAAAACCAAGGAAATCGGGTTCGATTGCATCGATATTTTTGCAGACCCACTCGATACCGATGCCAAAGAACGCAGGCTCATACGCACCGAATGCGAAAAAGCCGGCCTGCCCATTATCAGCGTGGCTTGCGTTGCTACAGGTTTGATCGATTTTAACCCAAGTGTGCAACGCTTCCACATGGATCGCTGCAATAAATACCTAGATATGTGTTACGAATTCGATGCCAAAAACCTTTTGCTCGTAATAGGCGAATATATCTGGGAAAAACAAGTCATCCCGCCCCAAGAACAATGGAACACCGCAGTTCATAATACCCGCGAACTAGGTAAATACGCCCAAGGCCTAGGCCTGCAAATTGCTATCGAACTCGAACCCTTCAAACTTTCACTCGTTAATAATGTAGAAAGCATGGTTCGCTTTCTTGATGAAGTCAATCACCCCGCTGTAAAAGCCAATATCGATGTTTCTCACCTACTCCTTTCCAATACCCCAGCTTCTGAATTAAAAAAACTTAAAGGCAAAGCCATCCATGTTCATATCAGCGATTGCGATGGTAAAGTGCATGGCGACCTACCTCCAGGCAAAGGCGTTGTAGATTTTCCCCCATATCTGGAAGAAATCAAGAAGTTGAATGTTCCGGGCGCAATCAGCATTGAATTGGAGTATTCCCCCGAACCTGAAAAGATTTATGAGTGGGTGCTGGAGGCGTACCAAAGTACAAGTAAATTGTTAAAACAAGCCGGGCTTCGAGGTTAAATCGCAAGTAATATGGTTACTGCCGTTCTTAAGATGTAACCATTAGGAACTTTTGAGTACTTTAGAAACATGAACAACAACAGCAAACCATTGGCAAACAAAGCTTTAGGAGAATTATTTGCCTCGCATTTGAAGCAACAAATCAATCTTTTTGAACAAGGGTTGGGTGCGCCTTCAAACTTAGAAACAGCCATCCCGCATGGCACCCTGTCCGATGTTGGAATAGATCCAATACCCGCATGGAAAGATAGTATTTTCCTTACCCTAACTAATACCAAGGGAGCAATTGCGAATATATCCGCGCCCCCCGGTTGGCAATCGCTACTCTTTAGCCTGCCTGCGCTTTTCGGAATTCCTTTTGCCAGCGGGCACTTCCCTCAAGCAGTAAGAAACCCCATCGAACTTTCCAATTTCATTCGTGAAGAAACAGGCTGGCAAACTCTGCTGCCTTTGCCCGAACTCGAAGGATGGTCTAAAGGGAACCTGCAAAAGCAACTCATCAGCGTTGGTATTTGCAGGCTTGCAGGAAGGCATGACCAAGCATCAACGCTACTAAATACCATTAAAGATCAATTAAGCGTTGATATAGTTCAGAATGAATTGGGTGCGAACTTTTGGGCCATGGGCGATCATGCGAAAGCACTACAATCTTGGGATAAACTAGGCACAGAACCGTTTGCATTTTTTAATCGAGGGCTGGCACATTTAAGATTGGGCCAGGAAAAGATCGCATTCGAACAATTGCAAAGAGCTTCTGAACTCATTCCCAGCTCTTCAGGCTGGCATCATCTTGCTGTGCTTTATCAAAGTATTTAGTAGAACTTACTTAACAATAAACTTCAATTTTTGTAAGCCAGAAAGTGGTTCGAGCGTTTCTAAATTTACTTCAAAAGGCCGTGAAATCGTATTGCCTGCAAGGTCTGCGACTTCCGAACCCACACGAATCGTGTATTCCCCTAACTGCCAAGCTTCCTCAGGCACAAACTGCCAGACTTTTTCTTCCAACCCCATCGAAGCTTTTCCAAGGATTGTTTTCCCAGTGGGCCCAACAACCATCACCTCTCTTGCAAATAAATAGGGATCGATGACATAAGGAAAGTTAATGTTAAGAGCATCTTTTGATTGCATGGAAGGTGGGATTATTTTCCAATGATTTACATCTAACCTTGTACGAACTTCTGCTCCTGCGATGATTTTTTTCTCGAACCCCTGCGCCAGCTTGTTTCCTGATGCATCTAATAAATCACTAGGTATTTTAAGAGTGTAAGTTTTACCTGGCTCTAAGGGTGGGCCCAACTGTTCTCTTAAGTTAACACCCAGCTTCACCCGACCTGGATGAAACCAAAGCGTCAGACGAGTGTCGTTATCATTCCAAAGCTCGGTGCGCCTCCATGGATCATCCACCGACTTTCCTTCAGGGCCAACCAACTCAATAGCATCAAAAATCGTTTTGCTCTGCCTCATCGACCCAGAAAAAACTATCGTGAATTTCAAAAGATTTGCAGGCACCCGATCCGTAGTAGGGTAAACCTTCTCCACTCTTACCACATCCTGAGCCTTTAAGGCTGATACCTTAAATTGTGAAACCTCTTTATCCTTGGTATCGGTGCGAATAGCTTTGTAAGTCTTCCCCAGAGAAAAAGGCTGGCTCGGTATAAACACCAACTCTCCATCTCGAACTAAGTACTTACCAAACAAAGGGGCGCCGATTTTACCCGTCTCATCCTTGAACAACCCAACAACAAAAACGCCCTCTCCATCATCATTAGAAACAGGGCCTACTTTTTTCTTCAAAGGCGATGATGCATCCAAAGGCAGTCGAACTTCGACACCCGGGGAATTCTCCAGTGGTTGAAAAAGAGGCGGCACCGCAATCAGCAATGCCGCCATCATGGTGATCATCATTTTAAATAATCAATCCTAGGGAAGAGTTAAGGCCTTAAGGGTGAGGGCACCTTTATCATCTTCGGAAATTACAAGCGCATGGGCAGCATCAAGTTTATCCATGTGCGATACGCCATGAAACTCAGGAATCAACTTGATCTTTTCAGTACCAGGTTCTCCCTTGCTATCCAATCTCTTAAGGGCCTTTTCATTGATGTTGGCGTTTTCACTAATCACACCGGTTTCAATTCTGGCGGTCCAATAAGGGCTGGGGCCAAAAGGTTTTTTCTGATGATGAAAGCGGAAGGTATTGATGAGCACATAGCTCTTACCATCTTTTTGATAGGTGAACATATGGATGGGTTTGTTGCCCGATCCAAGTTCTACAATACTCTGACCCTTAACCTTGGCATTTTCGGTGAACGCTTCGAGTGGGTATTTCACAAGCGGGGTGCAAGAGAAAGCGCCAACGAGATACTTCTTGCCATTTTCTTCAAAGGGCATGAGAACGGTCATAGGGGCTTTGGTTTCCCATTTGCCATGAGCCACATGAAAAGTTTCAGCGCTGGTAAGAATCACTTCAGATTGTTTTTCGAGAGGTTGCTGAACACTATAAAGCTTGCAGGCAAATTCATCTGCAGCAACACCACTCACGAGAAGACGATCGCTCATCCAAGCCAGATCAGTGATTTTAGAAATCGCACCACCCGAACCCTTGGGTAATGCCACACTTTTGAAAGCAACATTATCGAGCGAGAATTCGGAAATCTTACCCTGGCCATCCACGGTGATCAGGTGCTGACTCTTGGTGTCTTGCTTACGGATTGCAAGATAAGCTTTCCCTGAAATGGGATTTACCGCAAAGTGAATCAGTTCAATTTCTTTAGCTGCAACTCCCAGGCGTTCTGCAATTTTACCCTTGAGATCACCTACCGAAGCGGTCCATTTTTGTAGCTCACGATCCTTGGTATCGATCAATACAACCTGCCCAGCTTTGCCATCGCCTATCAGCAAAATGCCTTCAGGCTGGAAAGAAATCACATCGATGGATTGAATCTTTGGTTTGCCTTGTTCAAAACTAGCAGCATTGGAAAAAGTACAGGCAATCAGGAATAATCCGAGTGCCAAGGTTTTCATCAGGTAGGAATTCATGGAAATCTCCGAAAAGGTAAAAGTGATATTTACCACTTGTTTGTAAAGGGTATGGCTAATGATGTCCAGCAAAAAAACAATGATTTGATGAGGGGCTTACTTCTCACTCATTTGCTTTACTTGGAAATCGATCTTCTCATTCTTGCCAGATTTGATTTCAGCTTTAAGAGTTGTTTTTTCATTAAACTCGGGTCCCAAGATACTTTCTTTCATTGCAATTTTCATGACAGGATCAATTTTGGCAGCGGGTCTAGATGCTTGAATTTTAACTTTTTTAGAACCGGGGAGAACTTGGATGGTGTATCTACCATCTTTGATTGGCCCTGCACCGGGAGCCGTGCTGTTATCCAAAGCTTCAAAAATGATTTCACCCTCTGCAAGGGGCTCGGATCCCAATAATACAGTTCCAGAAACTTCCGCTGGGGTTTCTGCACTATTGCACCCTAGAGAAATCAATAACAACAAAGAACAACCAACACCTAAGAGTTTCATACACAGGTTCCCAAATTATGGTTCGTTGATGACTTCGCCACCATTGCGCGAGCCCATTGCCAGCCAAGTTGCAGGGCTTATGGAGTTCGTAATAAATCGAACGCTGGCATCGGCCCGTGCCATGTTTACACCGCCTGTATGATAACTGCGAGCTAATGAAAAAGCATTAAGCGCACTTTGAGCACCACAGGGCGCGCGTGGAACTGCTCCACAATAACCTTGCGTATTATCACCAACCGTCGAGTTTGGTGGAAAGATCGTGGAAAATGTTGTTCCAGCATGAACAGTATTCCACATACGGCCTCGCACATCGTGCCCACCTGCAACTGAATCACTTCCCTGAATAAGTTCACTCACCATTACAGTATTGGAAGTACCATCTGAAATGTCAGTTAGGCGGACTTTCGATAGCCCGTAAAAAACCCCATCTAAATTAAGACCCCTGGGGTCTGCTGCAGGGGTGGCATAACCACTCCCATGGCAAGTAATAAAGTTAATGTGAAACCCCTGTGGATTACCCGCGGTAGCTGCAATCTTTGGGCTGGCAGGATCTGAAGAACACATAAATATGGACATAACATTGGTTGAAAATATAGCGGTGTAAGTGTTTCCACCTGCGCCCAACAACGAATCAAGTTGCGAACCGATTGCAGACTGCTCAAGGTAAGGCAAAATAGTCCCTGCCCAATTGGAACGATCATTATCTTTCAGCACACCACCACCACCGCTTGTGGCATACCCTTGCGGCTGCCCCATGGGAAACACGCCAAAAGTTCCATGATAGTTATGAAGTGCCAGGGCTATTTGCTTTTGCTTGTTAGTGCAACTCATCCGCGCTGCAGATTCACGAACTTTTTGCACCGCAGGCAACAGCAAACCTATAAGAATCGCAATGATTGCAATAACAACCAAAAGCTCTATAAGGGTAAACGCTTTATGCTTAGGAAGAGGTTGCATGGCTGAACTCTTGAAAAGAATCGATGATAAAAACAATTAGTAAAGTATCTTATAATAATGGCCATATGTCAATCAGGTTCAAAAATTATGTGGCTATTAAGGCACTTACAAATTAGATGAATACAACTTATTCACGGCGTTAATTCGTAGAATAAACAGTTACCTAATTTAAAATGTTCCTTCCAGCCTTTGCCAGTCAACCCAAATTCTCACCACTAAATCACTTGCTTTTTAAAGGATAAACATTATGAGTCTAACCTTACTTAAGGTTGATTAAATGCGCTTGATACTAGTATTAATTATGATGGCTTTAGCTGGTTGCTCTTCGATGAGGACCAATGATAACGCGCGCACTGAAACAAAAACCTCACCTCCCAAGTTGTTAAGTTCAGATATTTTAAATGCGGAAGAAATCCCGGTAAAGAAAACGATGGTTCAACGCATCAGGGGTTTTTTCCCTTGGAACAAAGCGACAGAACCCTTATCTCCTACAACTATCAGGATCATGAACGATTATCTTGAGGATAATGAACTTGAAGCTCTTAATATCGAGTTTCAAACAGAAACCCCCAAAGATGATTGGAACAGATTAGAAGCAAATACATCCATTAATCCCCTGATTAAATATTCTTTAGGTTCCGCCTATTGGCTTGGTAATGCAATTACGAAACCCAGCGTCTGGGGAAGGAATTATTACGATCCTTACACCAATACGATGCATATTAATTCAAATAATAACCTCGAAATAATGGCGGAAATGTCCTACGCAAAAATAATACAAAGACAAAGTTATCCAGGATTATACGCACTAGGTTCAAAACTCCCGTTCATATCTTTTTGGGCACAGAAGCAAAAAACCAATGAGATGATTGCTTACGCAAAATTAAAACAAGACTGGGAGTTGGAAAAGGCTACTATTCGAAAAATGTATCCCGGTATGCTTAATGGATCATCAAAAGATATCGGGCGTGTTGCTGGGCTTTTTTTTGGCCCTTTCTATCTAAGGCCCGCAATCAGCGTTGGCGGAGTCCTAGTTGGTTATACCGTAGCAGAGTGGGAAATTTCCAAAAGAGAAAATGAAATCACTAAGGCTGCTTATTCCCAAAAACAAGAGAATACCCCAAACAAAACAGATTCAAAAATCGAAAGAGCTTCTTTCATTAAATAAACAATTCTTCCACGCATTTATATTGCTTACATTTGTAATAACGATAGGTACACCTTACTTCCCCAAAAGCTTTTTGGCTTCTTCTGCATTGATATCGCGCACAAAAATATTGCGCCAGCGAATCTCTCCGCCATGCGTCTGCAACATGATTGGGCCCTTTGCAGGCAAGGGCGCCTTACGATCCCAGAAATTTTCCATGGTTGCGTTATCTACCACTAATTTATCATTGAGCCAAACCCAAGTTTGAGCACCCACCTGCTTGATGCGAAAGGAGTTCCATTCACCAAAAGGCTTATCAGCAACCACAAGCGGATCACGACCTTTGGATTTTGGGGTATTGTTGAAAAGCCCACCCGAGCCCCTGTTAGGATTACGATCCGGAGCTTTTTCCAAGCTAGGCTGATTGATATCCCAAATCTGAACTTGGGGAGTACCCCGCAGATAGATCCCGCTATCCGCTTTAGCAACAGTCTTGTATTCAATCAGCAATTCGATGTCGCCAAATTCCTCTGTGGAAGTTGCGTAAGGCCCATCGCCCCCGTTCACTAATTCGCTATTCTCTACCTTCCAAGTCTTAGAAAACTCTTCCTTCTGATTTTTAAGATTAGCTTCCAGCTTTTCATCTTTAAGTTTGGTCGAGGAATGTGGGTTCCAGCCATACCAGCCATTTAGGTCTTTGCCATTGAAAATGGAACGGAAACCTTTGGGCGGCATCGGATCTGCAGCCAACAGCATTCCCATGGGCAATACCAGCAACACAATCAGCGAAGACAATTTCTTTTTCATAACAATCAAACTCCTGTTGAATTCCCGGTTTAGGGTTTTTTGGATTCCATTAGTTTTAAATAAGCTGTTGCATAGCGCTTGCCTAATTCACGATAAGAAGCTGCATCAAAGTGAACCTTATCGCCCTTGTGCTTAAGGCCATCAGCACTCACATAAGCAGTAAAGGGGATTTTTTTAACAATATTTTGATGGGCTTGATCCACCTTTTTATGCGCAGCATCCCAAGGCACTTCAGCGAACTGCCCCATCTGACCAACAATAAACGGAACCTCAGGTGCCTCTAATTCTTTACGGAATCTTTTGACCAAGTCGTGCAACTTTTCCTCATAGGCACTTGCAAGAGGTTCCTTAGAATCGGATTCCCCCTGATGCCAAAGGATTCCTTTTAACACTCCTGATTTCAAGGCGATCTTGGATCGTTTACTTGAATCATCCCACGGATGGCTTTTTGTTGGCGCATAAAACTCGCCCGGTTTCCAGCTATCAATTGGCGAACCACCCACTGCGCAGGGAATCAAGCCGATGGTGATGCCGGGGTTCGCATCTGCAATTCGTAGTGCGAATGTTTTTCCAAGCCCAGTTCCAGCAGCAGGTTTATCAAAGTGCAATGGGTCAGCTGCACTCACCCATTCTCCCGCTTTATTCAACATCAGAATTCTGGGATCAGGTGTTTTATCTTGTGCATCAACCACTCCCCTGCCTGCCATGTTCGATTGCCCAACCAATAGAAACAGGTGGAACTTTTCTTTAACAGGAAGTTTGATTGGTTCTTCTGCAGGGGAAAAAGAAGCAGCTAGAAGAGCAACTACAAAAGTAAGAAGATAATGTTTCACGATATTCCTTGTATAAGAATCAAACGCCCTTGGGAATCGCCCAATGGCCGCCTTCACGATAAGTTCTACGAACCAACTTATCTGCCTGAGGCAGATCAGTGACTTTTTCCATCACAGGATCGAACGAAAAGCTTTTGTTCAACCTGCAGGCGATATTTGCAAGGTGGGCAAGCGAGGCACTAAGGTGCCCCTCTGCTATGTCGCCATTGGGTAGTTTACCCGAGTGAATGCAATCAATGAAATTTTGGTGGTGTGCAGCAACATCGGGAGAACCCTTGCCCGATTCGATGAGTTTGTTTCTAGGGCCAAAGAGTTGCCAGCCTGCACTTTTCCCAAGGATGAGCATTCCCTTGGTGCCATAAAAAGCATTCCCGTTTTCAAAACCTTCCTGAATGTAAGGCGACCAGATCCGATGCTCATAAATCAACTGCTTAGCCTTGCCATCCTTAGAGGCACCCGGATATTCAAACGCACAATACATAGTGTCGGGGAATTGCTGGTCATCATTGAAGAAACTTTTGCCCCCTAATGCAGCAATGGTGGAAGGGTGGGTGTTGACGCCAAGGCCCCAGCGGGCGATATCGATTTCATGAACCCCATCGTTGCCTGCATCGCCTGTGCCAAAATCAAACCACCAGCGCCAGATGCCTGGCAACAGGTTGGATTGAAAGGGTCGCAGTGGAGCAGGTCCGATCCAAAGATCATAATCTAGATTATCAGGAGGGTTGGAGGCTTTTTGTTTACCGGTATCTCTACGCAGTTGGCTGTTCCAGGCTTTTGAGACCAAGACTTCGCCTATCGCACCTTCACTGATTTTCTTCATTGCTTCCTGAACATGGGTGGTACTGCGCGACTGGGTCCCTACCTGCACGATTTTTTTATTCCTTCGGGCAGCCTCAATCATCAACTTGCCTTCACGGATATTATGGCTGCAGGGTTTTTCAACATACACATGCTTGCCCGCATCACACGCAAGAATTGTTGCAGGGCCATGCCAGTGATCGGGGGTTGCAATCCAAACTGCATCAATCGATTTATCATCCAGCACCTGACGCATATCCTTGACACCCTTGGGTTGATTCCCTTTTGCATCTTGGACAAGTTTGATTGCATTAGCCAGCCGTGCAGCATCAGGCTCACAAATATAATCAATACTTACATCCTTGCGTTGCACCAACAATTTAAGATGATTGGTGCCCATGCCTCCAGGCCCGATAAAACCAACCTTGATTGTATTGGCCGCAGCTTTGGCATTTACTGTAAGCAGGGCGCCTGTTCCAAGTGCAAGATTTTGTTTCAGAAAAGTTCGCCGGGGTTGAATTGCCATGATGGTTAAATCCTTGTAACAGCAGGGCTGGAAAGATCAGGCGGGCGGTTTGCAGTTGCCATACTAGCAAAGTTGATTTTATTCACAACAGAATATGCGGAGGTTTCTTCCAAGGCCACGACCTAGATTTCGACGCAAGCGTATCGGGTTAATGGGTTTCCACATGGGTATTCGACATCACCAAATGTCTTGGCCATGAAAGAGTGCGGGGTTTCCGCCCTTTCAGGGCTGATAATATTTTTGGGGCCCCATTCCCAGGGCGTTGCCCTGGGCTATCTCATCCCGCCCCGTTGGGGCTTAAAACTGATTTCATTATCACACATTCTTCTAGAGATTCTTTTTCTACAATCAATGCTTTTCCCCTTTGTGGCCTAAAACTGATTTCATTGTTACCCATTATCTCTTAGCCAGAAAGCAAAAACGAATCCCCAACTAGAACCATTGCGCGGGTTAATCTTTGCTTCGGACCTTATATTTGCCCCAAAGGGGCACAATGAGATAGCCCAGGGCAACGCCCTGGGTAAATAGCACCATATAATACCGAGCCCTGAAAGGGCGAAATGACTTTCAATCCCAAACATAGCGTTCATCAAAATGGATGCCATATTTATTTAATAGGCGCCGGTACTCATCCTGAAAAGTAACCTTACGATGATGCTCTTCCTGATTACAAATGTATTGCTCCAATGAAGCACGGTGGTTCGGACTAATGGAAAAAATCCCGTAACCACTTTGCCAACGGAAATCCGTATTGCGCACCGATTTAACCTTTAGCCATTTCGATGAGCCCATCTTGATTTCTTGAACCAACTCTGATGGGCCACAGGTCCGCGGATGAGCAATCAGCAAGTGGATGTGATCGGCAACAGAGCCGGCCTTAAGCAAGGTTCCTTTTTTATTTTCGACGATACCACCGATATATGCGTGTAGTTCATCCCGGATATCATCTGTTAGTAAATGCCCACGATTTTTCGTGGAAAAGACCAGATGAACAAGGATTTGGGCGAGAGATTGGGGCATAGGATTCCACCCTTTCAGGACTGATAATAATTTTGGGTCCCCATTCCTAGGGCGTTGCCCTAGGCTATCTCATCCCGCCTCGTTAGGGCGAAGACGCATGCACATTACCAGCCTAACAAAATCATGCCTAATAACTATATTAATAACATCTTTATTGTTTTATTTGTATAGGGCTTTAGAAAGGAATTGGATCACATGGATTCCCGAAGTCGGCGCAATTGGCGTAATGCAGCAGGTATAAGTCCGTTTTCAATGTGTCCTTCAATGGCCCCATCACAGAATCGTTCGGCACGGGTGCAAAGATTAAAATAGCGCCTGATCTGGTCCACAGTTGCATGGGACATATCGCTCGCATTTTGCAACAAATTAAAGAGGCTTGTATCTGATTGGGTTCCCGCAGGGTCTTCAGGCAGCACTTCATAGGGCTCCATAAAGCAGCTTGTCTCATAACAAAATTCCCAGAATTGATCGACCACCGAATGATACTCCGGATGGGGTACATGTTGAATCAGTTCCCCATTCACTTCAACCGGTTCCCTCTTAGGCCAGCTCGCTGCTTTGAAACCTTCAGCCTCAATGATTGGCAGCAAAGCCAGCATCTTATCAATATCCTTCGTGCTCTATTTTTTTGTTGGTTTGTTAATGCTCATGAATCAATACTCCCAATTGTGAAAAGGAAGTTAAGAAGGCCCCCGTAACGATTACTAAACCCAATATTAAGGCAAAGAACAACCCTTTTCTGCATAATCGCTATATTCGTTCCAATCATTATCAGAGAAGAGTTATTAAACGCGAGCCTCATTAAAAATATTAATTTAACAAGTACAATTCAGCCAATTACCCGTTATACTAATCAAAATATTCTTCCATTAAATTCTATAAAACTTTTAGAGTATGCTAGATGAATCCAATTGTATTTGCTCTGCGTCATCCGATAACGATGATGATGATCGTCGTGGCGCTAATCGGTGGAGGCTCACTGGCCCTCACTAAAATGCGAGTGGATATCTTCCCCCCTCTTAATCTCCCCAGAATTTATGTCTATTTGCAATATGGCGGTATGAGCCCCTACCAAATGGAAGGGTTAATCGTCAATCAATTTGAACTCTACTTTCAGTATGTGGATGGTGTTTCTGCGATTGAATCCCATTCGATCCAGCAATGTGCACTGGTGAAGCTGTCGTTTTTTCCAGGAACCGATATGGGCCTTGCAATGGCCCAAGTTTCGGCAATGTCGTTTCGTGCAATGTCGGTCATGCCCATTGGAACTCTCCCCCCCTTGATCATACGTATGGATGCGGGTAGCGTGCCGGTTGGATATCTCGTACTAAAAAGCGAGAAGACGCCTCTTGGCATGGTGGGTGACTTGGCTCAGAATTTCATCAGGCCCCTTGTACAAAAAAATGTACCCGGAACCATTGGTACGCCACCCTTCGGCCCCAATGCCCGATCCATTCTCGTGAATGCCAATCCAGATAAGCTGAGAACTTACAATCTCTCGCCACAAGATGTGGTGAAAGCAATCATGAATGGGAATGTGGTCATTCCTGCGGGTAATATTTATATCCGCGACCAAATGCCTTTGGTGCCTACCAACTCTTTGGTTACCGATATCCAAGATTTAGGTGATATCCCACTTCGAATGGGGATGAATGTTTACATCAGGGATGTTGCAACCATTACAGATGCTACCGATGTAAATTACGGTTATGCGCTGGTCGATGGGAAGAAATCCGTCTATCTGCCCATCATTAAGAAGGACACCGCTTCGACCCTTACCGTGGTAAAGAATATTGCTGATGCGATGCCATTCTTTAGGTCAGTGTTACCTGAGGATGTTAAAATCAGTTTTGAGTTTGATGAATCGCCAACGGTGGTGACTGCGATAAAAAGTGTGGGAACAGAAGGTTTAATTGGTGCGGGCCTCACCGGATTGATGATCCTGCTGTTTCTCGGAGATTTACGCAGCGTGATCGTGGTGGTTTGCAATATTCCGCTCGCACTCATGGGTTCGCTATTTGGATTATACATTACAGGCAACAGCATCAACATTATGTCGCTAGGCGGATTGGCACTTGCAATCGGTATTCTTGTTGATGAAGCAACGGTAGAAATTGAAAACATTCACGCTCAAATGCGAGGCAAGATATCGCTAGCACGGGCGGTCAGGCGAGGTAATGATATCACTGCGGTTGCCCGTTTACTTGCTCTCTTTTGTATTCTTTCGGTTTTCATTCCAGCTTTCATCATGGATGATCCATTGAAGGCGTTGTTCATGCCTTTGGCCCTCGCAGTTGGTTTTGCAATGATTTCATCCTACCTCCTTTCCAGTACCTTTGTTCCAGTCATGGCAGTTTGGTTATTGAAGGAAAATCATCATGAGCACAAAACTGATAAACTCAGTTTGTTTGAACGAGTAGAAAAAGCATACGAAGGTTTGGTTCACTATATAGTAAAACTGAAATGGATAGTAGTGCCCTCGTACATAGGCCTTGCAGGGGTCTGCCTAACATTTTTTGGCTCGATGTTGGGGCAGGAGTTATTTCCAAAAATTGATTCCGGTCAGTTTGTATTGCGCTTCAGGCCTCCTCCAGGAACCAACTTTGAAATCACACGCATGATGGGCCAGAAAATACTGGAAATCATCGAACGCGAAGTAGGCCAAGATAAAATCGATATCAGCATTGGATATGCGGGCCAAATCGCACCTGTCTATGGCTTGAACCTTATGATCACGATGATGCGTGGGCCAGACGATGGTATTTTACGCATGGCTTTCAAAGAAGGCAGTGGCATCGAATTAGCTGCTTTCCGCGAGAAGATGCGCAAGATGCTCCCAATCGAAATTTCCACTTGGATGGCTAAAGTCATGGAATCCAAAGGGGTTCCACCTGATGAGGCTAAGAGAAACTGCACTAACCTTACCTTCGGTTTTGAACCGGGTGACATGGTTTCCAATGTGATGAGCTTTGGTTCACCCACCCCTCTCGAAATTGTCGTTTATGGAAACAGCCTTCCGAATGTGCGGGCCCACGCGATGAAGGTGCGAGAAAAAATGAGGGCTATCCCATGCCTTCGAGATGTCCAATTCCAACAATCTCTCGATTACCCTACCGTTGATGTGAACATCGATCGCGAAAAAGCTGGTCTTAGTGGCGTCAATGTCCAGCAGGTTGGTAACTCCGTTCTCGTTGGCACCAACTCTAGTAGATACATCGCCCTTAACTACTGGCAAAACCCAAAAACAGGCTTCGATTACCAAGTCGAAGTTTTAGTTCCCACCCAACGCATGGTTTCTCCACTTGATGTAGAAACTCTACCACTCTCTCAAATTACCAACGATGTCACACTCATGGTTCGTGATGTTGCAAATGTTAAAGTAGGAAACACTCCTGGCCAGATTGATCGTATTTCATCCCAACGATATATCAGCATCTCTGCGAATGTTGAAGATGTAGATCTTGGAACCGCTTCAAGATTAGTGCAACAAGCAGTGAAGGATGCAGGTACTCCGCCCGCAGGTGTTCTGATCGACACTCGAGGCCAGACTGGCACCATGAACCAAATGTTCACCTCCCTGGGCATCGGGCTTTCCATCGCTGTTTGCGTGATCTTGGTTATGCTCACCGCTTACTTCCAATCTCCAAGGTTGGCATTAACTTCGATTGGTGCAGTGCCTGGCGTTATCACAGGTGTAGTAACCGCATTAGTGCTTACCAAGACTACTCTTAACATTGAATCTTTCATGGGTTCGATTATGTGCATCGGGGTTTCAGTATCCAACTCCGTGATGATGATCACCTTCATGAACGACCGCTGGAAAGATGGATTAACTGTTACGGAAGCTGCAGTACAAGGGGCTGCTGGTAGGCTTAGGCCCATCATCATGACCGCTTGTGCAATGACCACAGGTATGCTTCCAATGGCATTGGCATTGGAAGAAGGCTCGCAAATGCAAGCACCCTTAGGTCGTGCGGTTATCGGCGGGCTACTCGCCTCTACCGCTTGTACTCTTTTAGTTTTACCAGCAGTCTTTTCCATACTGCTAGGGAACAGAAAGCCTATCTCGGTTTCCATTGATCCTGATGATCCCGAAGGCACCAAGTTCGATGGTGGCGATAAACACGAACATTTGCACCCTGAAAATAAATCTACCGACAAAGCACCTACTGGCACGGAGTTAGCATGACCCCTATATTTACATCGAAAACCCTGACTTTAACTATTCTAGGTTTGAGTACTCTTTCGTTTGCGGGCTGCAGCAAAAACACCGAGCATGCTAAACCCAGTCCCAACATGCCCGAAGTCACTTTGGTCAAGGCAGAGACACGCAACATTTTAAGAACGGTAGGCCAGCCAGGCTTTGTCGAAGCTTATGAGCAAACCTCGATCTTTTCTAAGATCCCGGGCTTTATCGAAAAATGGAATGTCGATATTGGCGACAAAGTTAAAAAAAATCAGGTTCTTGCTACCCTCTTTGTCCCTGAATTAGTCGAAGAGTACGGCTTCAAACAAGCCACGGTTGTTTTGGACAAAGTACTAGTAGAGCAAGCTGAAAGGCTTGTTGATTCTGCTGATGGTACTCTTAAAGCTGCCATCGCCAAGGTTACCAAAGCCAGAGCCGATGTTGGAAAATTCGATGCAGATGTTGTGCGCTGGCAATCTGAAGTAAAACGCCTTACAGGCTTGGTGGCACAGCGTGTGGTCGATCAACAAATTTTAGATGAATCCACAAAGCAGCTTCGTTCTTATGAATCTGCACGCGATGCATCACTTGCCCAGGTAATGGTTGCAGATGCCGAGCGGGTTGCATGTGATGCAAATCTCGCCAAGGCTAAAGTTGATGTATTTGCAGCAAAAGCCACCGTCAAGGTTGCAGAAGCAGATGAAAAAAGGCTGGCAGCACTTGTTGGGTATATCACGTTACCATCCCCCTATGATGGTATTGTGGTTCTTCGAAACGCCAACACAGGCGACTTTGTGACAGCAGCAACAGGCGATCAAACTGCAAGAATTATGAGCCCTGATCAATCCTCTTCCAAAGGGTCTCCCATTTTTGCAATCGCCCGAACCGATATCGTTCGAATTTTTGTCGATGTCCCAGAAGGGGATGCCAATTTTGTTAACATTGGAACCAATGCTGAAGTTCGAGTGCAGGCATTTAACGATATGCGAATCGATGCCAAGGTCACCCGCACCTCCTGGGCTCTCAATGTTCGAAGTAGAACTCTTCGTGCTGAAATAGATCTGATCAACCCAGATGCAAAATTACTTCCCGGGATGTATGCCTATGGATATGTGAAAATTGAACGCAATAATGTACAAGCCATTCCCACTGTTTGTATCACCAAGCGGGGCGACCTTCCTGTTGCCTACATCCTAAAAGATGGCAAGTGCATTCAACTCGGTTTAAAACTTGGTGCAAGCGATGGTGTTTGGCAAGAGCTTCTACTTGTGAAAAACGGGGATACTTGGGAGAAACCCAAAGGCGATGAGGTTTTCCTCAAAGGTGATCTCGATGAACTCGATAATGATGTAACTGTTAAGGTCAGCGAAACTGCCAAACCAGAAGAAAACAAAAAAGCCCCCACCAAGGAGGCTTCTAAATCCAAGTAACTTTTACGCTTCCTGCCTTCTAGTTTTTGGGAGGCAAGGGAGCACTTGATGTGTTGTAACTCATATTCGCATAAGGAATCCCAGTTACAGGTGGCAGATCAAATGGTCTGCTGGTATCCACATCGATTTGCTGTCCTACAGTTTTCTGAATCGCCAGCACTTCTGCGGGAAAACCCACCGACCTGAATAATTTAAATTGTGACCTGTTGTAATCCTGAACCGATTTAAAGTAATTCCTATAGGCATTATCCAATTGTTGCAAAGCTGCCACAACTTCTTGGGGCCTGTTCACCAACATAAGAACATCGCCAAACCTTGTCGTTTCACTCATACCCTTAAGATTCCCATCATAACTGATGAGGGCATTTTTAAGGCCAGCATCTGCAAATGAGATTCTTTCTGAAGCAGCACTTAACTGTGATTGCGATTGGGCAACTTCCGCTGCAACACGATCTTGAATCATAAACAAATCAACCAAGGCTTGTTGTCTATGCCCTTCGCGGTCTTTAATAAGAGCACGGTTACCAAGCCCAAAGTTTTTCAACTCCCATAATACTGCGGCATTCATATCAAAGCGGCTTCCACCAGTGAACTGTCCATTCAAACCCGCAGAGGTTGCACCCCCAAGCAGAGGAGCACTGTTACCATTAGCACCGCTATTACCTTGCAATAAAAGACTAGGTATAAAAGGGCGCATTTTTTCTTGCTTCAGCTTTACTATCGTCGCTTGTACCAACGCCTGATTCGAACTTAATTCTGGCCTGCTGGTAAGACCCAAAGAAATCAAACCATCCACAGGCTGACTTGGCGATATTAGCATCAACGCTAAATGCGGAGGCTCAACAGGTACTACCTGCGCCATCGGATTTAATCTTAGCAGCCTGGCAAGTTCTGCACTTGCAACCTTCCAATCGTTGCGTGCCTGAACTGCATTTTCTTCAAGCTCTGCAAGCAAAGTTCGTGAACGATCGATTTCTACAGGTGCAGACAAACCCTTGCTTAATACTTCAGTTTTCCTAACCAACTCTTTTCCTTTGGTCACAGTATCTATCGCCCCCGCCAATCTTCCACGGGATTGCTGCACATTAAAATATGCTACCGCTACTTCCATCAGGGCATCATTCTTGGCAGCTTGGATTTCATACTGCCTGGCTTTCAAAATCTGCCTTGCAGAGAGTGGTTCATAAATGGCATCAGTGGTTGCAAAAATTGCAGAAAGACCAGGGCCAGCGGTGAATGCCTGCCTGCTGTTATTAGTATAACCTGGGGAAAAACCGATAGGCTGCTGACCATCATGTCGATAGTAATCGATACCAGCGTAAATGTTAGGCAACCAAAGTACATTCGCTCTTTGAAGTTGTGCTGCTGCAACTAACTCCGCTGCCCGGGCAGCATCGATAATCAATGGCCTAGCATCTGAAAGTTGCATTGCAGATGCAAAGTTGATGGGAAGCGGGAAATCACCTTCCTGAATATCCACCTTCTTAAACTCAGTTGGCGCCTTGGTGTTGGCTTCCTTGGGCCCTGAAAAAATCTCTCCCTTTCCCGAATCATCCAGCCCTAGCTGTTTAGTTGTTTTCTGATAGGAACTTTCCTGTGCCATTAGAACCGTTCCCAAAAGGGAAACACCCGTTAATAAAAGTCGAGCAGTTATTTTATTAAACATTTTAATTCGCATGGTTATTGTCATTTTATCCCAGAATATTACTTCCGGTATTAATTACACACTAACTATGCTTATCGAACGAAATGAGGGGCAAAAATTACTAAAACGGATAAGTCGGCATGAACCTCATGACCCAATTGCTTGGATTAATCAAAACATTTCACCCATCTTAACTATTCAGGCGTTCGAAATGTTTACCCAATTTGACATGCTTAAAAAAACGCGTTACACATCACAAACATCAACCGCTTGCTTCAGGCCTTCTTTAGCATTGCGGGTCGGGATGAATTCATGTCCAACAAAACCTTTATAGCCTACTTCCACTAACTTCTTCATGATGGGTTGATACTGAATTTCTTGGTTTGCATCGAGTTCATTCCTACCAGGATTTCCCGCAGTATGAATGTGGGCAATGATATCCTTGCACTCGCCAATTCTACGAATCACATCGCCATGCATGATCTGCACATGATAAATATCGAAAAGGATTTTGATATTGGGAGACGCCACTTTGCGCACAACCTTGGCAAGCCAATCGAGATCATCGCCCTGATAACCCGGATGACCCTTCATGGGGTGTGAACCATCCCTGGTGTTAAGATGTTCAACTGCAACCGTGACACCATTTTTTTCCGCATGACCAGCAATTTGCTTCAAGCCTTCAATGCAATTTTTTTCCGCATCATCAAGAGAAATCACCGGACTCTTCGGATCATCTGCGTTGGTGTATTTGAAACCGACAAAACCAATCACCGTAGGAACCTTAAACTCTGCACAAGCATCGATGGTTTCACGGGTGTATTTTAAAAGTTCTTCACGATATGCGGGGTTGTTGAAACCCTTTTTGAAACCACCGGGCGCTCCATTAGAGGCAATCGCAATTTCCAAGCCATGCTTCTTCACCGTTGCAAACTGCGCAGGTCGTAACAACTCTATGGATGTACATCCAACTTCCTTGGCATTCACACATAATTCATCCAAGGTCCATTTGTCACCGCCGCTCATAAAGCACCATGAACACGCACTATGCCTGATATTGCCTTTGCGTTTATTATCTGCACCCTGTGCTTGCGATAGAATTGCAGTGGTTGTTCCGGCTGCTAGGGTTGCTTGGATCATATTTCTTCGATTCATCTTTTTCATGGTAGGACCTTTTAGTTAACGAATTAAGCACCCAGCAATAAACCGATTTTTTCTAATACATCTTCAATGATATCGCCAGAAATCCTGCATATCTTGGAAGCGTTCCTTGCCTTCCAATCTAAACTCTTGACTTGATCTGAAAGTATGGCCCCAGAAGCTTTTGAACCTTTGGGAATTAAAACTTCAAATGGATAGCCCTTTACCTGATTAGTAATCGGACAAAAAATCGCCAGCCCCACCTTACGGTTATAACTGGCAGGGGAAAGTATTAATGCAGGCCTGCGACCCGATTGCTCATGCCCCGATTGAGGCATAAATTCCAACCAGACAACATCACCCCGTTCTGGGCAATAGGATTTTGTCATAGGGAAGATTCTCTGCCCACGGATTTTCCAGTATCAGTTTCACCGTGGATATTAGAACTATTCACCTTGGAAAGTAACTTATTAAGATCTACTGCACTTTTTTTTTCGGGCTTAAGAATGATCTTTCCTGCATCCACCGAAATATCCAAGATAGCTCCATCACGAATCTGCAAATCTTTCGCAACCAATGCGGGAATTCGAACAGCCATGCTGTTTCCCCATTTTTTTACGCTGGTCTTCATAGGTAATCTCCTGTAGATACATTGTATAAACATTATGAAGTTTTGTAAATGCCAGCTTACAGAAGACCTCTCACCTGCTACCCATCCGCTACGCACGGTTGCAACTTAACGAATTTTCGCATCAGGTAACGCAGTTCCAATTCCCAGATCCAAGGGCATTGAATCTTTTTCAAGGCCCAGTTCAAGTTTCAACTTCCCCAACTCACTTTTCAACTCTGTTATTTTTCCAGAATATTTTGCATCCTTGATAAGATTCACGCGCTCTTCAGGATCATTCTTAATGTTGTAAAGCTCCGCAAGATGGCGGTCAGGTTTATCATCACCATGAGGGTAATGAATAAACTTCCACTCATCGGTTCTCACACCACGCACATTGGGAGTGTAAGGAAATTGTTTTTCATAGTTGTAATGGTAAAGGAATGATTTGCGCCAATTGGTGTCATCACCCTTAACCATCTTAACCCACGACTTACCATGAATGTTTTCTAACTTCGGGGCGTCACAAAGCTCAAGAAGACTAGGAGCCATATCTACAGTTAGAACAAGGTTATCAATTTTCTTTGGGGCGTTTGTATCAGTAAGCTTGGGGTAGCGAACAATCAAAGGAATTCGAATGGAAGGTTCATGCATGGTGCGCTTATCAACCATACCATGTTCGCCATTCAGCAAACCGTTATCCCCCATGAAAACAATAATAGTGCGATCAAGCTCTCCTCTTTTTTCAAGTTCTTTGACCAACAAGCCAACGCTGTCATCCACAGAAAGAATGGTACCCCAGTAGCTGCGGATCATAGCTGCAAAATCTTTGACAGCTTCAGGGCTAGAATCAGGGAATTTTTTACGGTAATCAAACAAAGGGCCATAAATCCCATGCCAGGTATTCAACCTTGACTTGATCCATTCAGGTTTGTCCGCAAGCTTGAAAGCAGTATCAGGGTAGGGGACTTCAACCTTATCAAAGGAGTGAGCATACTTCGGTTCAGGAAAATAAAAGCTATGAGGCGCTTTATGCCCGATCATGCAAAGCCAAGGTTTGTTTTTATCAGTCTTACCGATCCAATCAGAAGCCATGTTGGTAACGACATTAGTGTAATAGCCAGGCACGACCTTACGATTGCCCGCAATATTAAATTCGGTATCGAAGTACTTCCCTTGGCCTTTGTGAGTAATGAAAGTGTCAAAGCCAGGCCGTGGGTTATCGTTTTCTTCACCCATGTGCCATTTCCCAAAATAAGCAGTCTGGTATCCGGAGTCATGAAGCACACCAGGGAAATTCTTAAGATTCTCAGGATATTCGGTGAAGTTATTGACAACGGTATGAGCGTGGGCGTATTTACCTGAAAGGATGGAAGCCCTACTTGGAGAGCAAAGCGAAGTCGTGCAGAAGGTATTTTTAAAATTCACACCGCTAGCTGCAAGCTTATCTATCGATGGGGTCTTGATATGGGGGTGCCCTGTACAACCAAGGCTATCCCAGCGAAGATCATCGCAAAGGATAAAAAGCACATTAGGCTTTTGCGCCTGCAGATTTGCAGACAAACCAAGCCATAATAGGACTATGAGCAAGAGTGTCTTTTTCATCGGAGTACTTTCTTATAAAGGTAACTTGATTGCTGTGCCTGTTTTGCTGGATTGATAAATAGCAGTGAAAAGTTCAACCGTAGCTCTGCCATCTTCTGCAGAAACCATGGGTTGTTTGTGCTCTCGAATAGCTTGCACGAATTCTCTTATTTGCAATGCATGATAATGAACCGTTGCATCAATCTTGGTGAATGCGTTGCGATCTTCCTGCTGGAACCCTTCGAGCAATTTTTCTTCACCCGAAATAGTCCAGATATCGTTAAGAGGAGGTTCAGGAATACTCGTCATGCCTGCAATAAAGGTAGCGCCCCGATCGGTTTCAACCCCAACAGATGCACCGTTCGAACCATGAACATGTACCTTGGTATGAATGCCAGGCTTCTGAGAAACACTTGCAAGAATACTGCCCAACCCGCCATTAACAAAGCGGAGTGAAGCAACTGCGGTATCTTCAACTTCAACACCTGGATGATTGAGGTTTTGAAAATAACCCTGAACCTCCGCAATGGGGCCCATAAGCCAGCGAAGGATATCAAGTTGGTGAGGCGATTGATTGACAAGCACGCCCCCGCCCTCGGTACTCCATTTTCCACGCCATGGATCAGAGCTGTAATATTCCAAACTACGCCAAGAATACATCAAGAAGAAACCAAGAAGAGGTTTGCCAATCTTCCCAGCATCAATTGCATGTTTCATGCGAAGCACGGGTTCAAAAAACCTGCGCTGACTGATCACACCCAAAGTCGCGCCACTGGTTTTTGCAGCAGCAATCATGGCATCGCAATCTTCAATGGATGCCGCCATGGGCTTTTCTACAAGCACATGAACACCTGCATTTAAAGCAGCAACAGTTGGTTGGCGATGTAAAGGATGGGGGGTAGCAATCAGTAAAACATCAGGCTTGGCTTTAAGAATCATCTCTTCGATGGTTGTAAAAGCCTGAGCTTTATGTTCTATCGCAAACTTAGATGCACGCAAAGAATCAGCATCACAAACAGCAATAAATTCTGCCTCGGGAATCTGAGCAACCGCTTTGCAATGCAGCCCACCAACTTTGCCACACCCAACCAAAGCGACTCTTGTTTTGTTCATCATCAAACCTTGTTAAGAAAAATACTTCTGACTCATCATACGAAGGAAAGCAAGCGACTCCGCCATCTCTTCCATGCCATTCATTCCATCTTCAATACTAACCCATCCCTGATAGTTGTTTTCTTTAAGTATACGGAAGATACTATCAAAATCGTTTAGGCCCTTACCTGTAACGCCATGCTTTAACTTCGCAGAATATCCGAGAGTACCATCGGATTGCCTTAGTTCATCGATGTTGGCGCCAGCTTCAAGATAACGATCGGATGCATGCATACTGACAACCCTGGAAGCAACATGGCGTAAAAGTTCAACCGGATCATCCCCAGCAACGATGGCGTTGGAAGGATCAAATTGCACGCCAAAGTTCTCTCTATCTTCGATGGAATTAACAAGATCAAGGAAGACATCCATCTTCTGGGCAAATTCGGGATACTTCCAAAAACCATCCTTGTAATGATTTTCCAATCCAAGAATGATACCGTTTTCACGGGCTACCGGAAGAAGTGCCTTGATACAATCAGCGGCCCAAGCAAGCCCCTGCGCACGCGAAACCTCGGGGAAACGCTGGCCACTAAGAACCCTGCAAACCGCACCCTTACCACCCAACCTGCGGGTTACTTCAATCTTTTTAATATGCGTATCAATCATCTGCTTACGAACATTGGCATCGGGGTGCGTAAAATCAGGCGAGCAACAAAGCATGGGCATTGCAAAACCAGCATCATGAATTGCGTTTGCAACCTTATCGATGTAATCATTGTCAAGGCTGGTAAAAAAACCATCGTACATCTCAAGGCCGTCTGCATCGAGGTTCTTCGCCATCTCTATCCACTGAAAAACAGTCATCTCCCGAGTGCCTGCAATAGTATCGAGATAACATTTAGGAAAGGCGGAAATTTTCAATGGCACAACTAGGTTTCCTTATTTAATAGATACGAATAAATCAAACTAATATTACGGTGCGCCCGGAATCTTTTTAGCCTTCGGATCTTCCGGAGGCTTATCCAGAATAAGATACCCGAACAGATCAGCCATCTCTTTGGGAGTGATTTGCTTTTCCAAACCTTCAGGCATGAGGCTGTTCTTACTACGGCTAACTTCCTCAACTTCAGCGCGCGGGATAACTTCTACTTTACCACCCTGCACCTTGAGAGAAATTTTAGTAGTGCTATCTTCCACCATAAGCCCCGTAAGCAACCGACCCTTAGTAGTGACTACGGATGTGGCTTGGTAATCAGCACCAATCACTAGACTAGGATCAAACACATTAGAAAGGAGCTGCTCGAAATTAGCTCTACCGTTAAGAGTGATATCAGGGCCCACTTCCTGCCCTTCGCCATGCATTTTATGGCATTGGCCACAAACCTTGTTGAAGACAAGTCTGCCCGCTTTGGGATCGCCCGGGTTAGCAATAATGTGACTCCGCATGTTTGTAAGGATACTGTCGCGAGCAGGATCACGGCCTTCGCGCACAGTACCCCAAACAGCGAGCAATTTCTTTTTCAATAAAGGGTCTTTGTCTGCCATCATCTTTCGAGCCTGATTAGTTCCCATTGCAGTAGTCGGGATTTTTTTGGCAGCCATCGCATCAAGAAGTTTATTCGACCAAGTATTACGCTGCGAAAGCAGTTCAATTGCACGGGGCTGAACATTGGGATCAAGGGCAGGGTAAAGCGCAATTACCATGTCTGCAATTGCAGGGTCTTGCAACTTCCCCAATGCAGAAATCATGTTTCCCCTTAACCCAATGGAAGTGTTTTTATCAGTGATGATAACCTTTGCAGTATTCAAAGCATTCGCAGGATTGATTGCAACCAAGGCATCGAAAGCCATGATTCGGGAAGGTTCATCTACTTTTTGATTTTCCAGCACCTTGGTAATTTCACCAAGCGCATCGGCATCATTCCAAGAAGCTTTAAGAATTTTCGTTTCAATCCATGAAGAAGCTTTTGCAAGAACAGGAGTTAATCCAGAGCGCAAGGTTTCAAGATCCTTCCCCTTAAGATCGCCTGATTGCAACTTTCCAGATAACATCAGGATCACTTGCTTTGCAGATTCTTGATGACCATCTTTTATCAGAAGGGAAAGAAGGGCAATGTTGATTTCAGGATTCACCTTACCTGCAAGCATTCTTTCAGCAAACTTCCCAAGAAGTGCTGCTTCTGCCTGCGAACTAGGGTTCACCTCTGCTGCTTTCAAAAAAGTTTCTGCAACATTGGCAGTATCAAGCAAAGGCTGAAGATTTTGCCAAACGATGGAAGCGATCACCATATCTTTATCAGCATTAGCAAGCACATCAGATAAAACTTTGGGCGCATCAAGGGCAGTGATTTTCTTAGCTGCAATCGCAAGTTGCAATAGCACATCTTTCGAAGCGTCATTTGCCATGCCTTTTAGCTTAGTGCGAATTTCTTGACTAACCTGATGGGTATTTCCTGCAGAGCGAATACCCCACGAACGCAAAATAGGGTCCGCATTAGAAAGAAGTTGCAAATGAAATACTTCGGGAAGCGGGCCACTGCTTACAAGCACCCAAAGGGCATGCATCCGTGCCTTATGATTGGCTTTATCATCGAGCACAATCGCTTCAATTTTAGGTCTGATCCCAGGGCTTTTTGCATTGGAAAGCCTTTCGATCAAAAGCCTCTGAGCATTCTCTCGGAAATAAATATTCGAGTTTCCCAAATGCTTGAGAAGCACTTCATCCGAATCTGATGCAAGATCAAACTTGGGTGCCCTCGGAGTTTCCTTATAACGAAGTCGATAAATACGGCCCCGCTCACGATCAATGCCTGCAGGGTCTCTTCGTGCATCCTGATAACAATGATATCGATCATACCAATCAAGAATATAAAGGCAGCCATCCGGACCAGTTTTCTGACCCACAGGCATAAACCACGCATCGTTAGCAGTAAGCAAATCATTACGCGGGGTTGCAAAATAGGAAGACCCTTGGCGTTCCAACTTATCAGCATTGATACAACCGCCATGGATGTTGCCCATGTAAAGCACTTCCCGATATTCTTCCGGATAAGCTTCAGAATCAAAATAAGTAAGACCGCAATAAGCCGCCATCTGATGTTTGTGCTTGACGATGGAATTCAACTTCCAAGTGAATGGCGGGTAAACCCCAGCTTGCCTGTGATAGTAACCACTTTCTGCAAGATGCCAAAGATGATCGATCACACAAGCACTTGCAAACGCAGAGCCTTCCTTATCGAATGCAACGCCCCAAGGGTTGCTGACACCTTCTGCAAAAAGCTCGAACTCGCGTGTTTTGGGGTGGATACGAAAAAGTGCACAAGTGAAGTTATGCTCTTTGCCTTGGTGTTTGATTTTGCTGCGATTAAAAACACCATTGAACCCATAAAGCCAGCCATCCGGCCCCCAGGTAAGGGAATTAGGAAGCTCATGCGTATCATCTCTGCCAAAGCCTGTAACAATAACTTCACTCTTATCAGCCTTGCCATCATTATCGGTATCTTGAAGCAAAAGAAGATCTGGGGAGTTGGCGATCCAAACACCGCCATGGCCCACTGCAATTCCCGAGGGAATATTAAGTCCCTCAGCAAAGATGGTAACCTTATCGATTTTGCCATCGTTATCGGTATCTTCAAGAATTTTAACTCTATCTCTGCCTTTGCCTGCTTCTAAACGAGGGTATTCGAGCGATTCCACCACCCAGAAACGGCCTCTTTCATCAATGGTAAAAGCAACTGGGTTTACAAGATCAGGCTCGCATGCAACCACTTCAACGGTAAAGCCCTCAGGTACCTTCATGCGCTTAATCGCTTCTGCGGGAGTGTAGGCGGGGTTGGGCATGGATTTTTGGGCATGCGGAATAACCTGCTTAGGGGCTTGTGCAAAAACAAATCCTGCAGTAATTCCAACCACGCCTAATAGCAACCTAATATATGCTCGCTGCATAATTATACTCTTTCTTAGCTTTTAAGATATCACTTGAAATTATCGGTTTTACTTAACTAAAATAAAGATATCAGATCCTGGTTCGCTTTTCTTTGAGAAATACTATGACTAATAAAAAATCAGCGTTCACTCTTATAGAGCTTTTAGTCGTCATTGCGATCATTGCAATTTTAATAGGGCTACTGCTTCCCGCAGTGCAGAAAGTGCGCGAAGCCGCTGCCCGCGCTAAATGCGCAAATAATCTAAAACAATTGGGTCTTGCACTGGTAGGGTATCACGATATTTACAATTCCTTTTCCCATGGCGGCATTGGAAGTACCGGGCCACTAGTTGCAGGCGAACCGATTCATGGCTTTGGCATCATGCTTCTACCTTTAATCGAACAAGAAAGCCTTTACAGGAAATATGACTTTGCGAGGAGCTGGCACAATACCACCCTCAATATCAATGGTGTCAAGAATTCAGACCTAGCTGCTACTGTGGTAAAATCATTTGAATGCCCCAGTGCATCAAGGAATGGCGTAGTTACCTACACCACATCCAGCAGTAGTGGTAGTGTAAATGTAACTGCAGCTCCCTCAGATTATGGCCCTGCTTCCTATATCGATGCCTCTTTAAGAAATGCTGTTCCTGCAGTATTACCAGCTAGTTTTAAAACCAATTACAAAGGTGTGCTTCGGAGCTTTTCTTCAAACAAGGTTTCAGGGGTTAAAATCAGCCAAATAACCGATGGTACCTCGAACACCATGATGTTGATGGAAGATGTAGGCAGGCCCTTAAGGTTTCGAATGGGTGCGCCTGTATCAACATCGGTATCTAATGGTGCAGGCTGGGCCGATCGCGACAATTCCTTTTCCGTCGCAGGGTTTGATAAAGCAAATGTCTCCAAAAGCCCAATGTATGGAACCTGCGCTGTTAATTGTAGTAATAACAATGAAGCCTATTCTTTCCACACAGGTGGTGTCAGCACTGTATTTGCAGATGGTTCAGTTCACTTCGTCAATCAAAATATCAGCATCTTAAACTTCGCAAGCTTAATCACCCTAGACGGTGGTGAAATCATATCTTCTTCAGATTATAATTGACCGCCATTGCATACCTAAGTTATATTTCAATTAGCTTATCTTTATTCAGATATACCGAGGTTCCCCATGGCAGCCACATCATCTAAAAAACTGACATCCGGATTCACACTTATAGAGCTTTTAGTGGTGATTGCGATCATTGCGATTCTTATAGGCTTGCTGCTGCCTGCGGTGCAGAAAGTTCGAGAAGCAGCCGCAAAACTACAATGCCAGAATAACCTGAAGCAATTGGCACTGGGCGTGCACAATTATATTTCCACCAATCAAGCTTTTCCCATGAGTACTGCTCCTTGGGTCAATAATAACAATGGTTTTGGCTGGATACTTCGAACCCTCCCTTTTTTGGAAGCAGAAGCCATTTACAAACAGATCATCCCTTATGAATCTGGCTCCATGTTTGCAGGGGGCGGCTTGCTTAACCCAGCATGCAGAACTGCAATCGCTTCACCAGTAAAGATGCTTTATTGCCCTTCGGATGGTTCTGCACTTCCCGGTTCACCCGTTGAAACCAAAATGTTTCAAATGGACCCCATCAAAGTAACTCTTACCAATTACAAAGGTTCCATGGGCGATAACCGAATGGGAGGCGGCTCCAGCATTCATCAAGGTAGAATGCCTGATTGCCATGATAGTAATCCCTGCCCAGGTATTTTCTTCCGCAATAGTTTCCAGGGGGTCGTGCGACTATCCAATATCAAAGATGGCACCAGTAATACCTTAATGATTGGAGAAGACACACCGATTGAGAATTATCACTCCGCAGCATTTTATGCCAATGGCGATTACGCCAGCACCCACGCTCCTCTTAATTATGTACCCAAACCCTCTACCCCGGGCGATTGGTGGAATGTCATCTCTTTTCGCAGCAAGCATTCAGGGGGCGCAAGTTTTGCCTTTGTAGATGGTAGTGTCAAATTTCTCACCAACAATATTGATTACGCCAATGTCTACAAACCCCTTAGCACCAAAGATGGTGAAGAGATCATTCCAAATTATTAATCACCTTGGGTTATCAGAAAGAACATTTATGAAAGCCTTGCTTCAATTGCTTTTCGTTGCCTTACCTTTGGGGCTTTGTGGATGTGGCGCAAATGTATCGACAATTTCAGGCAAAGTCACCCTCGAAGGCAAAATCTTGGATAAAGGCGATATAGGTTTTCATCAAGAAGAAGGTGTCGTGGTATCCACAACCCGCATCAACCAAGATGGTTCCTACACAATAGGCGCAGAAGCCAAAACACTGCCCGGTAATTACAAAGTGGTAATCATCGCCAACGAGGTGAGCATAGGAAAAGGCCCTGGAAATGTTCCTATGCCCACCCGCATCACACCCTTAGCTTACAGTAGTAAAGAACAAACCCCGCTGAAAGCAGAGCTTAAAGCAGGGTCGAATGAATTTAGCTTCGATCTGAAATCTAAGTGACTATTTCTTCTTTTTCTTAGTCGCAGTTTCATTACCTTGGATTTTCTTCATTGCATCGTTAACAGCTTTGGCATAATTCTTATCCCGCTTGGTTTGCTTGTCCTCGATTATTTCCTGTAACTTTGGGATCGCCTCTTTGGCGCCAGGCCCAATGCTACCCAAAGCGTTAGCAGCATCAATCCTTGCATTGGCATTTTTCAATGCTCCTATCAGCGCTGGAACCGCAGGCTTAGCATCTGCACCAATTTCTCCCAACGACTGAGCAGCCCTCCCAATGAGATCTCCTGTAGGGTCTACTTTAAGACCACCTTTTTTCTCATCCTTACCCTTAGTTTTTGGATCTGCTGTCTTTGATGGTGCGATAAAATTCATTAAGGGATCCACACCTTTTGAACCCATGCTACCTAAGCTTCCGATTGCTGCTTCAACCAATTTTGTATCACCATCCTTGATCATCATTGCAAGAATTGGTACTGCTACTTTTGGGTCAGCCTTGGCAGCTCCAAGCGCCTTGATTAAAAAGCGTTTCACATACGCATCTTTTTCACTTTTCAAAGCGGTGATCATCTCGGGGGTAACAACCTTTGCTTCTTCCTTGAGTTCGAAAAGTTTTTGCGCTGCTTTACGGCGTTCTTCGTTGTCATTGTTTTTAAGTTGCTTCACTAGATCCAAGGCATCTTCTGCAAGGATAACCCCTGTGAACAATAAGAAAAACGCAAAGGAAAATACGCGCATGATTTATCTCCTGTTATTGATTAACCCACTTATTAGACATTAAACCAAGGGGCCGAGTTCCGATAAAACCTCTAATTTTAACAATTTTAAAGGGTCTCACCATGAAAATGAACCAATCTATTACTCCTATCTTAACATTAAACTCCAATTTCCCCTACCTCCTTTCAAAAAGTAACGCTTATCAGCTAAAAACCCGATGAATTAAAGGATGGTATTATACATTGGGAGACTTGTTCCATTTTTGACGGCAGCAAAATTACTCTGGTGCAAAGAATCAGCGCCCTCTTGGTTGGGGTGTTTCTTGTATTTATTTGCTTAGAGGATTCCCCCGCCCAAGAAATGCCAGCACCCGTTCAAGGGATTGTTCCAAAACTTTCAATTGTTAACAAAACTGATGAAATTGAACCCTCTTTTCCAATCAACCTGCCCGTTGCTATGCAACTTGCAAACGCACGACCTCTTGATATCGCAATCGCAGGCGAACGAATCACCGCCGCCCAAGCCGACTTATTGCGTGCCAAGGCCCTTTGGCTGCCAACGCTAAACATCGGCACCGATTACCTACGAAGCGATGGGCAGATCCAAGACATCAAAGGCAAAGTATTCGGCACAAGCAAAAGCGCATTCATGGTGGGATTGGGGCCCACTGCTGTTTTCGCTCTCTCCGATGCCATCTACAAACCACTGGCAGCAAAACAAGTCGTAAAATCGCGAGAAGCCGACAAACAAGCTGCAATCAACGATAGTCTATTAACCGTTGCAGAATCCTACTTCAAAGTACAGGAAGCCAGGGGGGATGTTGCAAGCGCACTCGACACCGTAAAAAGATCGGAAGAGCTTGCAGATAAAACCCGCCAGCTTAGCGCAGGATTGGCGCCACCCGCTGAAGCAAGCAGAGTAAGAGCAGAACTCGCACGCAGAAGGCAAGATCTTGAATACGCTTACGAAGCCTGGCAGGTTCAAAGTGCGGAGCTTATCAGGGTTTTGCATTTACAATCTGGTTTGCGCGTAACCCCACAAGAACCACCTCATCTAAAAATCGATTTAATCGATCCCGCAAGAACCATAGATGAACTAATCCCCATCGGGTTAACATTACGACCCGAACTCGCATCGCAACAAGCCCTGGTTCAAGCCAGCATCGCCCGATTGCAACAAGAAAAAATGCGACCTCTCATTCCAAGCATCCTACTTCGTGGCGCAGCTACAAACCCAGGGGGCACTCTTTCTTCAGGCCTATTTGGCGGGGGCAATAATGGCAGCATGGCCGACTTCGGCATGCGCAACTCCATGGATCTTCAAGTACTCTGGGAACTCGAGAGTTTTGGCATAGGTAACATAGCTCTTAAACGCGAAAGACAGGCCCAGAACAATGCAGCTGCCCTCGAACTTTATCAAGTTCAAGATAGGGTTGCAGCAGAAGTTGTTTCCGCCCACGCACAAACCGTTCGCACCACTCGAAGAATCAAAGATGCAGAAGAGGGCTTGCAGTATGCACTCGATACCGCAGATAAAAACGCTCAGGGGCTTAGTCAAACCCGAAGAATTGGCGATACCATCACCCTGGTTTTCCGCCCTCAGGAAGTTCTTGTCTCCATACAAAGCCTGCAACAAGCCTATAGAGATTACTACAAAGCCATTACAGAACATAACAGGGCGCAGTTCAGACTTTATCGGGCACTGGGCCATCCAGGCCAGCAAGTGGGCGACCATTCTGTTGTCTTAAAACCCAAACCCTCTGATAAAGAAATCTCTGTCGTGGAACCTGTCTACCCTTCTGCTACAATTGAACGGGTTATCCCTCTTCCACCGTAATGACTTCTATCAGAGCCATGCATGAACCCGATTAACTTTGCTCTCAGAAGACCCGTCACCATTTGCGTCATGGTACTTGGCGTCATCCTTGCAGGGTTGCTTTCCCTTTCCCGCATCAAAATTGATATCTTTCCCTCTTTGAACCTTCCCGTTCTTTATGTTTGCCAACCCTATGGCGGCATGGATCCCGCCCAGATGGAAGGCCTGCTTGCCAACTACTACGAATACCACTTCCTCTACATCGGTGGTATCCACCATGTGGAATCGAAAAATGTACAGGGCGTCTCTTTGATGAAGTTGTACTTCCACCCCGGCACCGACATGGCGCAGGCGCTCGCTGAAACCGTGGGTCAGGTCAATCGATCAAGGGCATTTATGCCTCCGGGCACCGTTTCTCCTTTCATCATCCGCTTTGACACAGGTAGTGTTCCCGTAGGCTATCTAGTTCTTTCAAGTGAAACCAAAACTATCGGGCAGATACAAGATCAGGCACTCTTCAAGGTGCGCCCCATGTTTGCCAACATTCCTGGAGTTTCATCCCCGCCACCTTTCGGGGGCAACCAACGCACTGTCGTCATCAGCGTTCTCCCCGAACGACTTCGCTCCTACAAGCTTTCACCCGAAGATGTGGTTGATGCTTTATCGCATGGTAATGCCATCAGTCCATCCGGTGCCATCCGAGTGCAAGAAAAGATGCCCATGGTGCCTGTCAACTCGATGGTGCTACAACCATCGGAATTAGGTTCGATCCCCATCGATATGAACAGGAAGATATTCATCCGCGATGTTGCAGGGTCGATAGCAGATGCCAACGACATAGCAACAGGATACGCCTTGGTGAATGGCAAAAGAGCAGTCTACATACTTGCAACAAAAAGAGCAGATGCCAGCACGCTATCCGTGGTGCAGGCCATCCGCGAGAATATTCCAAAGATGCAAGCAGCTCTGCCCGAAGATATCAAAGTGCGCTTTGAGTTTGATCAATCCCCCCTAGTTGTTTCCGCTTTGGAAGGCGTTGCCTTCGAAGCCCTGCTAGGCGCAATCCTCACCGGCTTAATGGTTCTGCTTTTCCTCAGAGATTGGCGCAGCGTGATCGTCGTAGTTTTAAACATCCCCATCGCACTCATCGCAGCAGTTCTTTCTCTTTTTGCATGTGGCTATTCACTAAACCTTATGACTCTTGGCGGCTTGGCCCTTGCAGTGGGAATCTTAGTGGATGAAGCCACCGTCGAAGTTGAAAATATTCATTCGCAAATTCCCCGCTTTGGCACCATCGCAGAAGCGGTGATAAGAGGTAACGCTGATACCGCAGTGCCAAGATTCCTTGCTATGCTTTGTGTTCTTAGTGTATTCCTTAGCGCTGCTTTTCTTAAAGGCCCTGCACTGGCCCTGTTTATGCCGATGGCACTTGCTGTGGGCTTTGCCATGATCGCTTCCTATATTCTTTCCAGCACATTAGTACCAGTTCTTTCCATCTGGCTCATTCCCAAAGGTCAGTTTCATTCCGATGAAAAATCTAACTCCACCTATGGCTCACTCATCAACTTGATAACGGGAATGAGATGGATCTCTCTGCCTTTGGGTTTGGCACTTGCAATAGGTTTACTCTGGGTTGCAGGGTCGCAAACAGGTACCGATCTATTCCCACCCGTGGACAACGGGCAGGTTCAATTCCGACTTCGTGCACCCGCAGGAACACGCATCGAAGAAACCGAAGCCATCGTTCAAGAATCGCTGCGCTGGATCAAAAAAGAGATAGGCGAAGAGAACCTTACTCTCTCGCTTGGATATGTGGGGCTGGTTCCTCCTAGTTACCCTATCAACTGCGTTTATCAATGGATGGGCGGGCCCGAAGAGGCTCTTATGCGCATCGCTATCAAACCCAAAAGTATCTCAGGAGAAAAATTAAAAGCGTTGATTCGCAATGGGCTCGTTTCATACCTCGAAAACTGGACTGATGAACGCTGGAAAGAGTTGCATCACTCCATAAGTAAAGATCGCATGGCTAAAACAAAGATTGAACTTTCTTTTGAAGCTGCAGATGTGGTTAACGAAGTCATGAGCTTTGGAGCTGCTGCACCCGTTGAAGTTGTGGTAAGTGGACCAAAGATGGCAGACAACCGAGCCTTCGCCCATACCATTCGGAAGTCGATGGAAAAAATCGCAGTACTCAAAGATATCCGCTACGGGCAGACTCTCGATTACCCCACCGTAGATGTTAAAATCGATCGCGAACGAGCTGCCCTTTCAGGCGTGCATGCTGATGATGTTTCTAAATCTCTGGTGGCTGCTACTTCTTCTTCAAGGTTCACCACTCCCAACTACTGGCGCGATCCAGCAAACGGTATCGGATACCAAGTTCAAGTTGAAATCCCCCAAGCTATCATGAACTCAACCACGGAAATCGAAACCATTCCCATAAGCCAAAAAGGCCCTGAACAAAGGCTTCTAAGAGATGTCGCGCAAGTAAAAGCTGGAACCATGCCAGGCGAAATAGATCGTTACAATATGCGCAGGTTGGTTAGCATCACCGCCAATGTTGTAGGTACAGATTTAGGCAATGCTTCAAAATTACTCGATGCAGCACTCGCAGAAGCAGGCGCACCACCCACAGGAGTTCAAGTTGATGTTCGAGGCCAAATCTCCATCCTAAAGGAATTATTCTCCGGGTTATCTCTGGGCCTTATCCTTTCGATCGTTGCCATCTTCCTCATACTGCTCGCTTATTTCCAATCAATCAGACTTGCTTTAATCCCCATGCTGGCTCTGCCCTTTGTTCTCGCTGGTATTGCAATCACCTTGAAAATCACCAACACCACGCTTAATTTACAATCGTTCATGGGAAGCATCATGGCGATTGGCGTCGCCACCGCTAACGCCATCCTTCTTGTCAGCTTCGCCCAGAAAGCAATGATCGAAGGGGCAAATTCTGGTTATGATGCTGCAACCCTTGCAGCGACCCAACGCTTTCGTGCAATCTTAATGACAGGCTTGGCAATGATAGCAGGCATGATACCGATGGCACTTGGGAACACCAGCGGAGGCGAGCAAAGCGCAGCACTGGCTCGTGCGGTTTTGGGTGGCATCGCAGGCGGATTGTTTGCATCTCTTTTAATGCTTGCACCTGCATTTGCTATTCTCTTCCCCAACCCTTGCAGCTTCAAGGTTTCGCTTGCGCCTGAAAATAAAAATCTCAACAAAGAGACTAACCATGTTTAAAAAAGTAAACCTTTGCTTCTTGGCAATGAGTCTTGTTTATCTTGTCGCCAATGGTTGTGCAGATAAACCAGTTGCAATCAAAGATGAAAAAACAGCAGCAATGAAGCAGGTGGAAGTGAAGCTAGTCACTCCGGTGAAGCAAAAACTAGTGCACACCATCAGCCAACCGGGAACCCTACGGGCCAACGAAGAAGCGATGATTCATGCAAAGGTGGTTGGGTATGCAGCATTGGTTATGGTTGACATTGGAGCCAAGGTTAAAGGGCCGGTTTATGAAACAGGGGGCAAACTCGTCAAACAAGGTTCAAAGCTTTTGGTTGTCGATGTCCCTGAAATTGTCGAGGAAGTACAGCATAAGAAGGCTCTGATGGACTTCGCCAAGGTTGGGGTTGATCTTGAGAAAAAACAAGCTGAAGTAGCAGATGCATTTCTTTTATCAACCGAGGCTGGCCTTGTTGAAGCACGGGCCGGAATTCAAAGGGCACAAGCATCCTACGATCGCTGGCACTCCGAAAACAAACGCGTCTCCGCACTGGTGCAATCCAAAGTACTCGATGAACAAACACGCGATGAAGTTTTAAACCTCGTCAAAGCTGCAGAATCAACCAAAGATGAAATCATGGCAAAGGTCAAACACGCTGAAGCCACAGTTGCCAAATCAAAGGCAGAAGCAGCCAAAGCAAGAATCGCAATACTCTCTGCTGAATCAAGATTGGATGTTACCAAAGCGGAACTACGAAAAACAGAAGCACTTGCAGCCTACACCACTATTTACGCCCCCTTCGATGGCGTAGTAACTAAGCGATCCGTCGATCCAGGCAAACTTGTTCAAGATAACAGCTCCCCAAACACGGAACCCCTTTTCATCATCAGCCAGATTGATCCTGTTCGTGTTGTGGTTGATGTTCCCGAAATTGAAAATGCCTATGTGAACCCCGGTGAAGATGCGCTCGTTACCTTTCATGCACTGCCCGGAAAAGAATTTTCATGCAAGGTGTCGCGCATCTCATGGGCATTAGATTCATCGAGTAGAAATCTAAGAGCAGAGATCGATCTGCCCAACCCCGAGGGAATTCTTCGCCCAGGCATGTATGCATCCATCCGCATCAAAGCAGTGCTTGCAGAGGCTTTTGTGTTGCCACTAGGTGCTATCGTTCGCACTCCCGATGGTGCCTTTGGTTTTAAAATAGTTGATGGCAAAGCACAAAAAGTTGATCTAAAAATTGGAAGAGTCGAGGGAGAATGGGTTGAGTTACTGGGCACCCGCGAAGCAGGATCAACCTCGGATTGGAAACCCATCGATACCAAAGATGAATTTATCAGCGCTAATGTTGCAACCCTTTCGCCGGGTCAACCCGTGGGCATCGCAGCCCCCGCTGCAAAATAAACGCTCCAACTATTTTTGTAACAGCCAGATTGTTTCACTTGCAAACCGCCATAAAACACCCAATTATATGGTCTAACAATTAATCCCTTGGAGAAATGAAACATGGCTGCTAAAAAACCCTCTTCCAAAAGAATCGTATTGCGCACAGGCGAAGCCCTAGTTGAAGGTGATCTCGATTATCTCTGCGCAGAACCAGAAATCGTCATTGGCGAAATGGATGGCCCTGTGGGTATCGCTTTCGCAAATCTCCTAGGCAACCAGATCAAGGGTCATACTAAGGTTTTTGCAATTCTCAACAGCGATGTTCAGGTGAAACCAGCAACCATCATGGTTAGCAAAGTCACCGTGAATGATGCCCGATACACCAATATTTTGATGGGCACCGTTCAAGCTGCCATCGCTCATGGCGTACTCGATGCCGTACGCGAGGGGATCATCCCCAAGAAAAAAGCTGAAGAGTTAGGCATCATTTACTCGGTATGGCTTGATCCTAATATTCTTAAAGTACCTGCGAACAAAATCGATCATAAAGCTTTGTTTGCGGTTCATCGTGAAGCTACCACCAAGGTGATTCGTAAAGCCATCAAGGGCGAACCAAGCATCGATTGGCTATTAAAGAACCAAGATAAAGTCGAACACTACTTCCACCAATTGGGTGTGGAAGGAAAACTTTAGTTTTCTTGGGTAGAACTAAAAAGGCCCGTGCATTGAATTGCATGGGCCTTTTTCATTTCAACATAGCTCAACCAAATATTACTTGGTACCTATGCAATAAAGAGCATCACGCGTTCGAAGCAAAAGATTACCATTAACAATTGCAGGCGAAGCAAGAATTGGTGAACCAAGATCATTCGTCGCTACCAATTCAAATTTGTCAGACACTTTAAGCACATAGGTCTTCCCCGATTCGCCACTCACATAAATAAACCCACCCGCTTCGATGGGAGAAGCAGTGAATTGATCTGGAAGCCTTTCAGTCCAAAGCAGTTTACCCGTGGTTGCATCAAGGCAAGTTGAAATACCCATATCATTGAAAGTGAATAATTTGTCTTTAACGAGAATGGGAGAGGGCACATGAGGGCCATTGCGCACAGATTTCCAAACGGTACTGGAAGCAGTGATATCACCTTTTTCACCCAGGCGGAATGCAATGGTAGGGCCGTTTCTACCCGAAGCGCTGTACGCAAGTTCCGTCCCGACTACGATGGTCGGTACCACTTCAGATGTAGGGCCCTGAAGTTTCCAAAGTTCGTTGCCTGTTGCGGGATCGTATCCACGAACGGTGCCACTGCCTGCAAAGATAACTTCATCATGATCGCCAACTTTGATGACAACAGGAGTACACCAGGTCATGCCCTTATCGCGCTTTTGCTTCCAGATTTCTTTTCCCGTTTTTTTATCAAGAGCAATACAGATTGAATCAGACTGGTTTTGATCATGAAAGAAAAGCACCAAGTCACCATGAATAACAGGGCTGGATCCGGTTCCATGAGTGGTCTTGATGTTTAGGTTGTTATATTGCCATTGAATTTTTCCTGCGAAGTCGAGACAAACCAAACCAGAGCTTCCCAAAAACACAATGACCCTTTCTCCATCGGTGACTGGAGTTGATGAAGCATAACCATTTTTACCAAGTACGCTGGTTTCAGGAATACTTTCGGGAATAGGAGTGCTCCAGATTTTAGCACCGTCCTTCGAAGAGAAACAATGCACTGTCCTGCTCGCACCCTTAGAGGTTGCAGAAGTGATGAAAATTTTATCCTCCCAAACGATCGGGGAAGAGTTGCCCAGATCCGGAGTGGTTATTTTCCAGAGGATGTTTTCGCTTTTGTCGTTCCACTTAGTGGGAAGTGAGTTTAACCCGGTTAGGCCCTGGCCCGAGGGGCCACGAAATCGGGGCCAGTGCTTTTCTGCTCCCTTTGCCACCAAGGAAGTTGAAAGCGTTGCGCCTTTCTTGATTGCAGAACTCTTTATGGTTGTCCCCGCAATTTCAGCCTTGGCGCCCTTATCGAATGGGGGGACCGCCTTATGGCGTTTATAACCTTCACGCATGAGATCGAGAAAATCATTCTGGATGGAAAGGCGCCTATCGTAAGCAGCCTTGAGATCAGGATTCGCAAGCACTTTTTCCCTACCGCCGTTCTTTTCGAGGAAAGAATCAGGGTTGTCCGCAGTGAACCCTCGCTGCCATTCTGCAGCAAGATCTGTGGAAAGCATTTTCTTGGTTACCATCTCTCTGTAGCGTTCATTTTTCACATCTTCGCTTAAAACTTTAAGCTGTGGATCGAGAGGAAACTTTTTATCGATTTCCTCAGCAAAGATACTAAAGACAAAAAGTAGGAGTGAAAGAAAAACAATCGGTCGCATGGGAATGATCTCATTAAAGGCGGATAAAATTACAGGCAGAATTTCTATCGTACTATCTTTGAAGAGGGCAAGACAAGGAAAAACAAAGGGATCAGCCGCCTACTTTTTTGGTTTTGAAACCAAGCTTCTCCAGCTCGATGATGATGCGTTCTCTTTGATCGCCCTGGATTTCAATTTTACCATCTTTCACTGTACCGCCGGTGCCACACTTTGATTTCAGCGTGGTTGCAAGTTCATGAATTTGCTCTTCATTCATGGGAAGATCAGAAAGAATGGTAACGCCTTTGCCTTTACGCCCTTTGGTTTCTCTACCTACGCTGATGACTTGTTTTTTATTAATCGGTTGCACTGCTGGAGATGAGATAACCTTTTGGGGCAGGGGGGTTAGATCAGGCGGCCCCAAGCGAGGCGAGCCTGTAATCAACCTTGCGATCCAACCATTGACTTCACCACTTACCAACTCCTTGGTCGCCTGTTTTTCTGTCATATCCCATAGTTCAAATGCGCATGCACCTGATTCTAGAATTCCTTTTATAGCCTCTGATTCTTCGGGCAAACAAACCACGATCAATCTATCTGCAGTGATCTCAGGCTTTACAAAAGGTAGGGAATAAGAGTTGATCACTGCAACATAGGGCAGGCCCATCATCTTAAGGGAGTTTTCAATGCTCACCTTCAAGATTTCGCTAATGTTTACTTTGTTGTTAACAAGAAAGAGCACAGATTTTGCAGATGACTTTGCGATGGGAAACCTCCAGAATTCAGATCAATAATTTTGAAAGGAGTCTGGAATGAAAAGAGTTAAACAGGCGTTCGAACCAATCTGCGGCCAGTGATTTCTTCAGCAAGTTTAGCTAAAAGATCAGCAAGAGGCATAGCACCCAAATCGCCATCGGTACGGTGCCTGACTGCAACGGTGGATGCGGAAACTTCTTTATCACCTACCACGAGCATGTAGGGGATTTTTTCGAGGCTTGCTTCGCGGATCTTTGCGCCAACTTTATCAGAGCGATAATCGCCTGTTGCACGAAGGCCTGCACTTCGAAGTTGGGCTTCAACCTGTTTGCCATAGTCGTTGAATTTATCACTAACGGGCAGAACACGAACTTGTTCTGGTGAAAGCCAGAGTGGGAATGCGCCACAAAAATGCTCGATGAGAATGCCCATGAATCGTTCCATAGATCCAAAGGGTGCCCGATGAATCATGATAGGGCGATGCATTTTATTATCTGCACCAACATACTCGAGATCAAATCGCTTGGGCAAATTGTAATCAAGTTGCACAGTGCCTAGTTGCCATTCCCTGCCGATGCAATCCTTGACGACAAAGTCAATCTTAGGGCCATAGAATGCAGCTTCGCCTTCTTCTGCGGAGAATGGCATATTGAGGGATTTGATAATGTTGATGATAGCGGCTTGGGCATTGTTCCAATCTTCATCAGCGCCAACATACTTATCGCTTTTTGGATCGCGTAAGCCAATGCGGATGCGGAAATCAGTTAAGCCGAGGTCTTTTAATACGAAGAGAACGAGCTCGATATTGGCCCGCATTTCTTCTTCGACCTGATCTGCAGTAACGAAAAGATGCGCATCATCCTGGGTGAACCCACGAACACGGGTCAAACCAGAAAGCTCGCCCGTCTGCTCGTAACGATAAACGGTGCCAAACTCCGCCAAGCGAACTGGAAGGTCACGATAACTGCGGGGCTCTGCCTTATAAATTTGAATATGGTGCGGGCAATTCATTGGCTTAAGCAGATACCCTTCCTGATTCACCAACCAACCCAGAAGGGCAGTGGCGCGTTCAGGCGTGGTAGTTGCAGCAAGGTAAGGTGCAATTTCTACCTTCATGGTATCTAATAGCTTTAACACCAACTGATGAACACAATCTAATTTCTTGGCATTGGTATCAGCATCAGCATAGCCTGGAATGGTAAGTTGCGCCCGATCGAGGAACAAAACCATATCACGTTCTTTGGCTTCATCAAGTTCGCCTGCTGCAAGCCTGTATTGGCATAAGTCGAGTGCAGAAGCTGCGGGATGATAATACAATGGCGGGAACTGAGCATCGCGATAATAAGGGAAATGGCCAGAAGTACGGTAGAGATCTAGCTTGCCCACATGCGGAGTATAAACAGGGGAGTAACCCCGTTTGACTAATTCATCTTTGATAAAGGATTCGAGCAAGCCGCGGATGATGGCCCCTTTGGGCATCCACAAAATAAGGCCTGCGCCCACAAGATTGCTGATGGTGAAAAGGCGAAGTTGTTTGCCTAGTAAACGATGATCACGTTTCTTGGATTCTTCAACTAATTTGAGGTAGGCATCGAGATCTTTTTGGGAAAAGAAAGCGGTTGCGTAAAGGCGTTGCAATTGCTTACGGGAAACATCATTCTTCCAGTATGCCCCTGCGATACTGAGCAGCTTGAATGCCCCGACTTTGCCTGCATGAGGAAGATGCGGGCCTCTGCAAAGATCGACAAATTCACCCTGGCGATAAAAACTAAGGATGGGATATTTCTTTAACTCACCATCAATGTGTTCGACTTTATAATCTTGCTTAAGATCATTTACGAGTTCGCGACCTTCGCTGGTGCTGCGCTCAAAGCGCTCGAAGGGTTCAGCTTTTTCGACAATCTTGCGCATTTCTTCTTCGATGCGGGGAAAATCTTCCTCGCGAATCGGAGTCGCAGATTCGATATCGTAATAGAAACCGGTTTCAGTTGCAGGGCCAAACGCAAGCTGGGTGTTTGGAAACAAACGCATGACAGCCCGAGCCATGATGTGGGCACAAGAATGCCTGAGCACTTCTAATGCATCGGGATCTTTTTCAGTGAGAATTTGAAAAGTAGATTCTTCCTTGGAAGGAAGTTCGCGTTCCAAATCAACAATGATGCCATCGACCTTGGCAGCGATGGCTGCTAGAGCAAGTCTTTTACCAATGGATTCAGCAACATCCTTAGACCTAGTTCCCACGGGGACTTGCCTAGTAGAACCATCTGGCAGTTTCAGGGTGATCATGGGGTGTTGCTTAATAGATTAAAGCGAGATTACTCGCCAATGTAGGGCATTAAAGCCATGAAGCGGGCACGTTTGACAGCATCTTGAACAGCGCGCTGGAAAGCAGCACAGTTGCCTGTACGCTTACGGCTGAGCATTTTGCCTTGCCCGGTAGACATTTTCTTGAGGGTGCTAACATCCTTGTAATCAACAAAAGCGGGACGAGGGCAACCTTCCTTGGTGCAAAAACGACAACGATTCTTCTTACCTTTACCCAATTTCTTGCGAACCATGGTTACTCTCAACTTTTCGTGAATAAAAAATCAAATACACCTAAGGAAGTCAAATTACAATTTTAGAGCTTAAAGTCAACTATCCCACAGGAATTGATTTGCAAGGTAGAACTGTTTTCCTGTATAAAATAATTGTATTCAATTCTTTAATTATTCATCGTTTCTTCATTAAATGGACGTAAGTCATGAAAAGAAAAGGGTTTACGCTAATAGAGCTATTGGTTGTCATCGCCATTATTGCCATTTTAATTGGTTTGCTTCTACCTGCAGTGCAAAAAGTCAGGGAAGCAGCTGCACGGATGAAGTGCCAGAATAACCTTAAACAACTGGGGCTTGGGGTACATTCCTATCACGATACTTTTTCCCGATTCGTTCCCGCAGGAAACATAAAAATCGGTCTTAGTTGGCATGTGGGAATACTTCCTTACATCGAACAAACCGCCCTATTTAATAAAGTAAGCCAGGTTGCGGGTAGCTATTTAACCATTGGCAAATACGATATTCCTGTAAACAACAGGGTTGCAACCTTCCTTTGCCCGAGCCAGACCGAGGGTGAAAAAATGATCCTCTCCCCAACACCACCCCACAATGTAAATCTTCCAGAAGTCATCAACAACCAGCCCCCTCACACCACCCATTATTATGGCGTAGCAGGGCCAGCTGGACTAAACCCAATCACTGCCGCCAACTATATTAATGAGGCCAATGATGCCACCCATGGCCGAATGGGAAAACAAGGCATGTTCCAAAGAACCGATACGGTAAAGCTTGAAAGTATAACGGATGGCACCTCAAACACTTTGATGGTGGGTGAAATGTCTTGGTCTCCCGGGGCTGTAACTCCATCCAATATTGCTGGCACGCGGTTTCGTGGCTGGGCCCGCGGATGTGAAGACGCCCTAATCACTCAAGTTTGTGGCGGTATCAAAACCATAAGCAACGCAATCAATGCCTATTCCAACACCCTTTTTAATGAAATGCCTTTTGGCAGCCAGCATACAGGCGGTACTAACTTTGCCATGGGTGATGCCTCGGTAAGATTCTTAAACGCTAGTATTAACATTAACGCCTACCGTGCTGCAGCTAGTTACAATGGTGGCGAAGTCTTACCTCTGGATTAATTCTTATGCTAAAACCTTATCGCAAAAGACTTTTCGTAATGGCAACCCTTTGGCTGGCCATCTTGGGATGTAGTGCCGAGGTTCCAACTTTTCCGGTGGAAGGCATGGTAACCTTCAAAGGCAAAGCTATCCCCAAGGGAGAAATCTACTTCGACCCTGATATTTCAATTAAAGGTCCCCAAGGAAGAGCATTGATAAGCGAGGGGAAATTTTCTACTAAAGATCTTAACTCGGGCATTGTTCCAGGAAAATACATCATTCGTATCCACGGATTCGATGGCAAACCACGGGAAGAAGCCCCAATGGGAAAAGCACTTTTTTTCGCCTACGAATTACCCATGGAACTAGTTGCAGGCAAACCTCTCACCATCGAAGTACCTTCGAAATAAATGCTTTAATCGATCAAATCATCGCAGGCTAACTTTATTTAATAAAGCTGGGTTAATTAGAAGAGCTCTAAAATTGCCCGGGCAGTGTTTTGAAGCTATGGTTCTAAAACGATAAACATCTTTTCTGTACCAGAAAGGCTTTTAGGATCATGCACTTTATTCGTGCCAGCGCACTTGTTTTAATGCTGGTGCTTACTCCAACTCTTTTAGCTTTCAAACTGACCAACCCTTTTTTATACAACAGGGTAAATCGTAATCTTCATGGAACGATTGTTGATTACACCAATAATTCTAGGATGGATAATCGAATTTGGTCGGAATCGCTCTGTGAGAAACGCGATCTGTATGTCTATCTACCACCCAATTATGATTCCAGCAAAGCATACCCACTTTTAATCTGGCTGCATGGTTTCAGTCAGGATGAAAATGTTTTCCTCGACTATGTGGTAAAACCTTTTGATTGCGCAATTGCTTCAGGGAAACTGCCCCCAATGATAATTGCAGCCCCTGATGGCAGCTTGAATAAAAAACTTAAATTGATTCCACCAGGAAGCTTCTTCATCAATAGCAAAGCGGGAAATTTCGAAGACTATTTCATGAAAGACGTGGTGGGCTTTCTCACCAAAAATTATCTTATTCGCCCTGAAAGAGAAGCTCATGGCCTAGCAGGAACCTCGATGGGGGGCGCAGCTTCTTATCACCTTGGTATCAAACACAACCAGTTTTTCAAAAACATTGCAGGTATATCCCCACCTCTGAATCTCCGTTACATGGATCAAAAAGGCTCTTACATGGGAGACTTTAGCGCTGCTTTCACCGAGCTCCGCACCGATTTTTCTAAAGGTCACATGACTGTAGGGAAATTCTTTGGCTTCTTTCTTATAAAAGCAAAAGATATTCAAGCTGACTTGTTTAACTTCAAAGACCCAAACATTGCTACAGAAATCGCTGCGGTAAATCCGACCGAAATGCTCGACTTTTATAACATCAAAAATGGCATGCTTAACATGTATTTGGCCTATGGAAGAAAAGATGAATTCAACCTTGATGCCCAAGCAGAAAGCTTCCTGCATCACGCCCAAACCAAAGGCATTCATGTGGATGTTGATTACGATCCGCACGGTAAACATAACACCGCAACCGCAAAGAGATTCATTCCCAACATGATTGATTGGTTTGCAATCCAATTCAAAGGAATGGAACCCAAGTAAATAAAAGAAGACCTGCGGAGTATATCTCCGCAGGTCTTCTTTTTACACAGCTTGCAAATTAAATCCCATACTCGCGTTTGGGGCGAATGAACTTCCCGGGCTGGGGAATAGGGTATTTACCATTCTTATCTGCAACCAATGGCGCAGGACCATCCAAGGTAAGCTTGTCCACCGTTGGAGCAAACTCATGCTCGCAATTAAGCATCTCATCATAAGTGATGATCTTACCAGTATGGCAAGCCATACGACCCATCGAAGTTACCAAGCTAGCTTCAGCACCACGACGGCACTCATTGTGCTTTTTGTCCTGGCGAATCGCTTCGATTAATGCATCCCATTCCAATTGGTAGGGGTTCAAATCTTCCTTGGTATACTTCCAAATCTCGTTGGCAGTGGTCATACTCTGGCCCTTGTACATTCTTGCATTGGCTGGCCAATGGCCCTTTGCAGAAATGGTAGCAGAACCCTTCGTACCATGTGCATAACTGGCGAACTCTTGATCGCAATCAGGCATGTAACGGCCTTCAAGAATCAGTTTAGCGCCATCTGCAAAAGTAAACTCTGTCGAGTAAGAATCAAAATTCTGATCGACATAATCTTCACGATAATGCCTGCCGCCATAGCCCTTTGCAGAAATCGGCCAAGCATCTTTCATCCAACAAGATTCATCAATGTTATGGATGAGGAAGTCGGAGTAAGCACCACCACTGGCCCAAAGGAAACCATGGAAGTTTTTGATTTGATAAAGGAGTTCGTTCATGTTGGCAGGCTTGGGTTTCACAAACGCACTACCTGTAGGGCCAGCAACACGATAAGCGCGAAGAAGCGTGATATCGCCTATTTCGCCACCCTTGATTCGATCATGCAATTCGCCTCTGGCCCTACAATGTCTGCACATAAGGCCAACGCCAACCTTCAAATTCTTAGCTTCAGATTTCGAAGCCAACTCAAGCATCCTGCGAGTGCCTGGGCCATCCACCGTGGTGGGCTTTTCCATGAATACATTCAAGCCTTTTTCAATGGCATAAGCAAACATCACCCAGCGGAATGCTACAGGTGTGGTAAGAATAACCACATCGCCTGGCTTTAAAGAATCCATGGCATTCTTGTAGCCATCAAACCCAATAAACTGCCTATCAACTGGAACATCAACCTGCTTATCAAAGGCTTTTTTGATGGAACCATAACTACCTTTAAGCCTGTCTTCAAACACATCAGCCATCGCAGTAAGCTTGATAGGGCCACTTTTAGTGGAAAGTGCGTTTTGTGCAGCGCCGGTACCACGGCCACCGCAACCTATCAACGCCACTTGCACTGTATTGCTTTGGTAAGCGTAAACGCCCTGCATGCTCATTGCGGCAACAGCCAAACTTGTGGCAACAGTACCAGTTGTCTTAATTGCTTCCCTACGAGAAATATTAGCCTTGTTGATCTTCCCCACTGTGGGTGCCTCCCTTGTTGGTTTGAAAAAACTCATAAGCAGTAAAACCGCTTGCGCTCTATAATTACAATCGAACAAAATGGGAAGGTCAATGTAAAAGTGAAGATAGGCAAAAAGCGGGCTTCCAGTGTTTCTTTGTTTCATGGTACTTTGATACATCTGAAAACATCAAAACGGGATGGATCCCATGGCGAAAAAAGAAAAACCTCTATTGAATTATCTGGTGTACCTAGCCATTCGCATCGTTGTTGCGGCGTTGCAGGCAATACCGCTTGAAGCAGGAAAATCCCTAGCAAGGGGCCTAGCTTGGCTAATTTATAAAGTGGATAAAAGGCACAGGCAGGTTGCGCATGAAAATCTCGCACTCGCTTTCCCAGAACTTGCAGAGGATTTTCCGGCCCGCGATCGTATTGTGCGCAAAGTTATCGAACACTTCTGCACCCTCCTTATTGAAATCGTGCACCTGCCCAGAATTATGAACAGTCGCAACTGGCGCAAATTTCTTGATCTAGGCGATAGCCCAATCATCGTGGATGCCCTTTTAAAAAATCGGCCCCTCATGATTGTCACCGGGCATTTTGGAAACTGGGAGATGGCTGGATTTTCTCTCGGCCTGCTCGGCTTTACCACCCATGCCATCGCACGAACCCTGGATAATCCCCACCTCGAAAACTTCCTGCGATCTTTCCGCGAACGCACAGGCCAAAAATTACTCGCCAAGAAAGGCGACTTCGATCAAATGACCAATATCCTCGCAGCAGGGGGCACCATTGCAACCCTTGCAGATCAAGATGCAGGCCCCAGAGGACAGTTTGTTGATTTCTTTGGTAGGCCTGCTTCTACACATAAAGCAATCGCTCTTCTGGCAATGGAATTTAATGTACCCATGGCTGTAGTAGGCGTGCCCCGGGTAGGCAAACCCATGAAGTACCAAGTCGTTTGCGAAGATATCATCGACCCAAAAGAATACGAGGGCCGACCCGATGCCCTTCATGCAATCACCCAGCGCTACACCAGCGCACTCGAACGCATGATCCGCAAATACCCCGAGCAATACTTCTGGCTACACCGAAGATGGAAGCACCAGCCCCCTGTGAAAAAAAGTAAACAACCCCAAGCAGCATAGATTGATGCCGCATAAAACTCCCCACAAGGATTGCCATGATCAGCAATGAATCCGATGCTCGATTCTATGTTGCAAAATCCACCATCAAGGGTGCGGGTAAGGGTTTGTTTGCAAAGATTGCAATTGCAAAAGGCGACAAGCTCGAAGTGTTAGGAATTCTAGTACCTGCAAAATCGCTTGCAGATCGCTGCACCACCTACGCAGATGCCTACAAGTTTCGCATCGGGAAATATCTGCTGATCCCCACAGGATTAGGGGGCATTGCCAATCATTCAGATACCCCCAACGCCAAAAAAATCATCAAGGGTTCGAGGGTTTATCTAATTGCCCTCAGAGATATCAACAAAGGCGAAGAAGTGCTTTACATCTATGGTGCATATGCCCAAAAAAGATTCTTAAAAATCTGAATTTTGATAAAAACATCACCCTAGGATGCTACTTCACAGGGTCGATTTTTTTCTCTCGCTTAGTGACTTTCCAATCTTGAGTAACCTTAATAGGCCCGATGGTCGTAGACTGAGTCGTGATCCAATAAGCCGGGGTTTGTAATGCAATAATATTGATGCGTTTGTTACTCAAGGGATTATGCACATCAATATTTGGATCAACATGCTGGGTGAAAAAAGCTGCGTAATCAATTCCAAAACAGGTATCCGGATCGATCTTATTTTTCTTGCTGTAAAGCGCAGAACCCGGATCCACAGGCACCCATCCGATATCATCAGCAAAAAATTCACATCGTACACTCATCTGGTTGTATTCTTTGGTTTTAAGTTTTTCCATCTCTGTAGCACTCATAATCATGCGGCCCCATAAAGACCTTGCAGGCACCTTGTTGGCGCGAAGTATCGCAACAAATAAATTCGAGATGCCACCAGCATCAGACTTCATCATGACGCTTACCGCAGTTGATTTGCGATCCATCTTGTCTGTAAAATCAAAATCGACCTTGTAATTTATCTGCCTGAATACTTTGCGTGCGAAGTCAATATCTCGCTCCCCCTCTTGGCGAATCAATTTGTTGTTTTCCATCCAGATTTGAAATTCCTTATCCTTGAATTTCACATCGCCCCACTCCATCAGATAAAGATTTTTCTCCTGTTCCTTCAAAGGTTCAACTTTTACCACAGGCATATCTTCAGTAGCAGGTACTAATTTTCGTGCGGTCAACTCTGCCTGATAATTTACCTTTACATCTACTAAATCCTTATTTATCGGTTCTTTTACAACAAGACGATTCAAATATACGGTTCGCATGAAAGGGCTGAAATCGCGCACCGGAACTGGTGGGGTCTTGGCATTCAACACCAGTACCTTCGTTTGTACATTTTTCTGGGTGGGAAGCTCGGGTGCCTTGCAGGTGAAAATACCCCACTCCTTGACATTCATATTTTCGCCACTCGCCCGGAATGAAAGTTCACCTTCAAACACAACCGTTTCTACATTCTCAAAGCTCCAGCGGGTTACCACGGGTTTCTTAACATCGTCCGTCTGATTCAACAGCAACCCTAATATCAAATTCAAGATCATGAGAAACTCCTATTACTTGTTGGATTCAATCAAGATTGGGATGCGCAAGACTTCCCAATCTTTTTTACCTTCCAGATAATTCAAATATTGCGCACAAGCAGAAATCAAATGGGCATAACCGCCGGTGTCTGAATAATGATCCCAATCTGCCCCGGTTTCGATTCCAGTTGGAATAAATCCCTTGGTTGAAAAAACTTTACTCCAGTTGAAAATTCCTTCTGCTACTTCTTTCTCAAGACTTTTTACAACATCCACTTGGCTGCTTGCCAAGATAAATTCCACCTCATCGCCTTCGATTTTAATCGCATACTTTTCCAGCTCGATGGAATTCATCCAAGGAGATTGAGCTTTATCCACCGTGGTGGGAATGACGCAATCGATCGTTATATTTTGACCATCAAGTGTTGCAGAAAATTTTCCGCTGAGCAATACCCCTGCAAAACTTCTTGCCTCTAGATTTCCATCATCTTTGATGATTAAATCGCATCCAAATCGCTTTGAATCTTTTACTTGGGTAATTGTGATTTTTTTGATGTTAATTGGAAGAGTTGTTTTGATCCCAAGAGAAGAAGGGGTGGCTTCCAATGAAACAACATGCTTCCCTAACTTAAGGTTAGTGGGTACAGCACTCTTGCTTGGACTGATAAGTGAATCATGAATATTCACCCTTGCAAGGCCTTTATAAAATGTCTCGATGGAGGTATCCCAAAGATCGGGGAATTGCTTGAATGCTTGCAACGCCAAAGCGCATTGGATCATATTTTGTGGCCCGAATCTCGAACCCATCGGCCTAGGCTTTCCTGAAGGGCCTTTCTTATCTGAACGATAATCGGCAGGCTTACCACCGATAAAGTTAATCGGATGCAAATCAAATCGATTCATTCCCGCAGTAACTAATGCATCATCTGAATAATAACGATAAAGCTTGGGCTCGGTGAATGCATCGTAAACGAGTTTAAATGCAGCAGCTCGGGGCAACTTACCATGCCTGGCTATCGCAGCATAATACTTGTACTGTTGATCATCTGCAAAACCAGGGGTGGCGTATTTACGATCAGAGATAGCAGCTTCCAGCGCCTGCCTGTAATGATTATTCAAAAGGGCCAGATTTAAAATCGAGACATCAGGCACCAAACGCATAAACGCAGGATCTGAAAGTACAAGTGCAGCAGGCGCATCACACATGGGAATATGACCATGATGCCGCATTCTGCAGGCCTGCAGGTTTTGAGCAGCATCAGAAAGTTCCGTACGGAAACAATCACCATCGTTACCTTTATATTCTCGGTAATAAAGCCAGGAGAGCTGGAGTAAAACACCTAAATCCTGGGCAAGGTGGTTCGAAGAACCCAAAGAGAAGCCTGAAAGAACAAACTCTGGGTTTGGTTTTTTATCACTGACAAACTGATCAAACGAAGGAAATGCAGGGAGCGGATTTTTATCACGCAATCGCTCTAAGCTAACCGAACCGCCATCATCCCACCAATAAGGAACAAAACCTTTTTCTCCTTCTTGAAAGAGCCATTCTTTTTGCTGTGCCCAGATTTGTTGAGATGCAGGCCTTGCGTGGTTAGTCTTGTTCGAAAAGATTTTATCGGAGTGATTCAGAACCCTGCAATAAAAAGGAAGCACATTCATTTCAAGAAGTTCGCGGTAAAGAGGATCGCCAGTAGCCAAGCTGGCATTAACCATGGCTGCACCAAACCAAGCGCCATCATGCATGGTATCCAAGGCCTCACCCTGAACAAAACAAGCGGGTGCTTTTTCTTTACGCATGTCTCTATATTCATAAGTCATGCCATGCTGCATCGAACCTTTAATAGTTCGCATGTGTTTTTCTGCAACAAATGTTGCAAGTTTCTTCATGAACACGCGGGTGTCTTCTTTTGAAAGCTGATCTTGGGCGATGCAAGGCATTGCAAGCAAGCACATCAGCAAAATAATGCCCGAAGATTTAAGCATGAAAGATGATCCATAAGTTAAACAAAACCACATGGGTTATTATTGCAGCTTCAAGGCGTGGCAACAATGTTCAACTATCAGGACTAGCAAGAAAAAAGATGGGATAAATTTTGAAAGGTGAGAGAAAACAAATTGCTCTGGGGAAGAGGTTATCCCCAGAGCAACAAACCAATCTACTCAGAAGCCGCTATGTTTTTCAGAGGGTGAAACCTGGTCTGAACCCATTCAAGCGCTTTGGGAACGGCTTTGTTACCGCTCTTCAAGTCATGCTGCCCATTCGGATCGTAATCAACGGTGATATTGATACCCCGCTTGTTTGCAACCTCAAGAAAACTTTGAACCTGATTCGGAATATGGAACTCATCTTTGCCCCCATAGGAAATATAAAGATCCATCTCCCCATCTTTGAGATCGTAGGCTTCCATGATTTCTAAAGGATTGATCGCACTTAAACCACTGAGAGCCTGATTACCCATGCCAAAAAGAGGCCGATACAAGGTTCCAAATCGCAGCACGAAAAATTTTCTAGTGCCTAAAGGTTCAAGACCTCTCATGCGAGACCTGAAAGACCAAGCTTCAGGTACATATTTTCCCTTGTAATCTCCCTTGCCATCCACATACCGAAGATTCAATAAGGGCATGAAAGCTATCGCAACCTTGAAACGATCTCGATGCTTGATGCCTAGTGCAAAAGAAGCAGATCCGCCCATTGAAGGCCCTAATAGTGCGTGAAAATCCCGCTCTGGCCTGATGGAATAATTGGTCATCATGAAATTATAAACATCATCCATTACATAATCTTCAAAGTTCCCCGCACGGGAGTTCGCCCAAAAGGTTGCAGGCTTGCTTAAACTTGCCTTGCCATTCATGCTGCCATCAGGCGCCACAATAATTACCGGGTCCAACATTCCATCTTTAATGGCTTGATCAAACTGATCTACCTGAGCTTGGAAGAAGAATTCTTCGTCCTGAGCAGCGCCATGCAAAAACATCGCAAAGGGATACTTCTTTGCAGGGTCGTATCCCGGGGGAAGGTAAACATACATATCCCTTTTCTGCCCCAAAGCAGCAGAGTAAATACGACGATCTTTCCCATGATTGTTGGTGTAATCAACCAAGTTGCCATGCAGCTTGCGGTTGACCCGCTCGAATTGGTGCCTGCCTAAAATCGCAGGAGGAGCCTGGCCAATGCCAACACCATCCACCCAGAATGAAACAATGAACGACCAGAATGTTTCCATAGTATTTTTTTGCATATGAGTTCAGATAGGTTTGCATGTTCAACCCCAATGGCTAGCATGCTTTCAGGAATAATGTGCACCATGCTCGGCATATAGGCGGGGTAAACTTTAATTAAAATTGAAATTTTTTCAAAATGGCGGGCCGATTATAACGACATTAGAGACAAAACAATCTTGGAAGAAAATACCTTCAGGAGGATAATCCCGATATTTTCCCACGCTTTACCAATGCATTTTGTCAAATGCCTTATTGCATCTAAAAAGCTTTATTGTTGATGAGCTAGTTTTAAACCATCGGGCATCAGAGTAGAGGTGGTAACAATTATTTACTTTAATTGGATATTAACGGGTATTAGCACGCTTTGAGTTTGATTCCCTTTTAAAAGTACCCGAAGCTCTGCGATAGTTTCGCCTGGAGGTAGTTTCTTTTCATCCAAAAGTAATCTGATAGTTGCATCATCCCCCGGGCCTTGCGCCCAGGTGCATTTGAATGCAGGATGCGAACATTCAACTTTATCAACATTCACAGGTTCAGCGCCTGCCTTATTAATGCGAACCATTTTTGCACCAAAAGGAATTCCAACTCTACCTTCCAAATACAATCTTGAAGGCGCTGCACTCGCTAGCTTCCCATCGCGTTTAACAATGGTCAGTGGAATTTTCATCTCCCCATAAGAGATATCATCAGAAACCAAATGTATCCAAAGATCATGCTTACCCGGCGTTAACAAATCTGAAATAAGAACCTTGATGGTTTGAACGGATTCTTTATTTTCATTTAGGGCTGTAGGATGAATCTGAAATGTAACCTGAGAATTGCTTGAATGTGCCGCAACAATTCGCATGGGCTTGGCACGCGTATCTTTCACGCTGAAAGAATGACTGATCGCCCGATCTGTAAAAATTGCAGATGCTGCTGGGGTAACTTCCACTTCCACTTGAATCAAAGCTTTAACTTCTAATGCTAGCTCCTTGATTTCCCCTGCTTCTTTGTAACGAATGTTGATGCTAAAACGATGAGCACCCTTCGGCTTGGTTAGCGTGTGGATTTCTATAGGCAAAGTAATTTCTTCGCCCGGATTTAAAATTGTTTTGGAAAGGGTGGGCCTTAAACAACCGCAACTAGGCAGAGTTTCCAGAATCTGAAGGGCTTCTTTACCTTTATTGTTAAGAGTAAATGAATGCTTGAAAGGCTTGCCCGCAAGCAAAGACCCTGCATCAAAAGAAGGTTCTGGGCAAATAAGTTCAGCCCGAACACAAGATGTTCCTGCCCATAACCCCAAACCTAACACAACCAGTGTTATCAACCTGCTTTTTGTCATTTACCTCTCCAGCCTGATTCTGGTATTTTTCACCTGATGATCGACAACCTTGTAACCAAATTTAGGATTGGATCAATCTCAGTTGTGAACTACAAAAAATTTAAAAACTTTTGTACGAAATCTCATGATTGATCCCACTAATAAGGTGGCTCGATTTCTTAATTTAATTCTTTGGAAATGCAAGCATGCGAATTAATTATAAGTTTCTCTTTAATTACCTCGATGATCGACTCGATGCCTCGCAAACCCACGAGTTGATGACTTTGCTTAAAGAGGAACCGAGGGTGCGCGAAATGCTCGATCGCCTAACGCAAGTTTTAAAAAATCCTTTACTTCAACAACCCCATGGCAAAGAGGGCAACTGGCCCAATGCCAATCTGGTTTCCACCTACCTTGAAGGTTCCCTTAAAGGTGATGACCTAAAAGCAGTAGAAGATGTTTTACAATCAGATGATCATTTCTTGGCGCATGTTGCAACCTGCCATAAAGTAATCAGCGGTTTAATTCCAATTCCCGTTCCAACCAGAACTTCCATACGATCCTATGAATTAGGAAAAGACGTGGGCGCAACACAAAGTGCCCCACCAAGGCCCAAAATGAAATCGTCTGTCATGCCAAAAGCCCAGACGCAATCAAAAGGCATCTCGAAAAACAAATTGATTCTAATGATAAGTGGCCCCATGCTTATGATCATTCTTGGGATGCTGCTACTTAAAATAATGCCCCCTATGGTAAAAACACCCGAAGAATCCAAGGGTATTTCAGAAGTACCCAAGGTAGAACAAGAGAATAAACCACTTGCGAAGTTGCCTGAAAAAAAAGAACAGCCCAAAGAATCCCCAAAAGTCGAGATGAAGAAAATTGAACCTTCAATTCCAATAACCAAAGCAGCCATCCCAATTCCAAAGGAGGAGCCCAAAGTTTTAAAAATGATTGGAAAAGCTGATGGTGAAACTCAAACTGAAATCGCAAGCTTGCAGGAAGTTGCACGCGAAAAAATTCTTCTCTTACACAAACCCCTTGAAAATCAACCTTTTATCAGAGCTCTAAATCCAACATTTCTCAGCACCTCGTTTATTTATCTGTGCCTTCCAGGTAATATGCTCAACGCCGAGATAAACAACCAATTACAAATTAACTTCACAGGTGAAACCAGAGGCGCAAGCTTCGATCCCATGCATGTTCCCTGCGTGTTTCGGTTTTATGCCAGAAGTGTAAAGCAAGTAGATATGGCTTTAAAAAGTGGCAGAGCTTCTATTAAAACCAAAGCTCCTGCAACAATCATCGTACGCTCCTGGGATTTAAAAACAGCATGGGAAGTTAACCTAAAAAATGATTCAGAACTAGTACTTGAAGCAAACACAGAAACGATTCTTCTAGGAGTTTTGCAAGGATCTTGCAGCATTCAACAAGAGGGAAAAGAAAAGCCCCTACCAGAATTTCTTGCAGGCAGCCTACTTACAATCAACGCTCAAGGAGAAACAAAAAGGCTTACATCTCAAGAAAACAATTTAATCTTTTCAAACCAACCCATCCCTCTTGAATATGTTTCCAACAACAAAGCTCTGGGTGCTGCATTGGATGAACTGTTACTTGCATTAAAACCCAATCTTGAGATCTCTCAGGCGATTCTAGCTTACATTCTTGCCAACAATAGTAATGATGCCAGGCGAAACATTGGATGCCTAGCGTTGGCAGCATTGGGGGAAGGGAAAAAGCTTCTGGAACTATGGCGCACCGACACCGTCCAACAAAGCATGCTAAGGCTCTATAGTATCCAAGGATTAAAACTATGGTTGTTGATGGAACCGACAGGGGCAGACTTGCTTTATAACGCCTCTTTGAAAGAGGGCTGGTTAGCTCAGGCAGGGTACACTCCCGAGCAATCTCAGATCCTTAAAAACCTTCTGATACCTAGGCCTAATGTAGCTCGAAAGCAAGATTACGAAGAATTAATCGGATTATTATTAAACGAGAATACAAAAATCCGAGAGCTTGCATACCTGCAATTGCGATACTACGCCAAAACCGAAAAGGAGTTACCAAGCTTCCTGCCTTTGGCCCAGCCTGCCTCCCGCTCTGTTGAGGTAGCAAGATGGCAAGAATTGCTGAGAAATGGCCTTTTACCAGTCAAATCAGAATAATCTTCTGCATTGATGGGCATGGACTTATAGAATAATCTCTGATTAATTCTTCAAGGAACATAAAATGATTGCTGCCTATATCAACAAGCCTGGTCCCTGCAACGAAATCATCGTGGGCGAGGTCACCACACCACAACCCATGCAGGATGAATATCTGATCCGAATAAAGGCCATCGCCCTTAATCCAATTGATATGTATATTCGAGCAGGCACTATTAACATGCCTTTACCGAAGCAGTTTATATCGGGTTGCGACTTTGCAGGGGTGGTAGAAAAAGTTGGGGAAAATTGCTCCCGCTTCAAGGAGGGCGATCGGGTCTGGGGTTCGAATCAAGGCCTTTTAGGCAGACAGGGCACCAGCGCAGAATTTGCAGCCATCAAAGAAGATTGGCTCTATCCATCTCCAGAAGGCGTTGATGATCAGCAATTAGCTGCAACCTCTTTGGTCGGGATCACCGCCCACCTTGGCTTGTTCCGCAATGTAAATCTAAAAGCAGGCGAAACGATTTTTGTAAATGGTGGCACAGGCGGTGTGGGTAGCATGGTGGTTCAAATGGCCAAGGCCATCGGCGCCAAGGTTATCACCACGGTTGGTTCAAGCGCAAAAGAAGATTTATGCAGAAGCTGGGGCGCAGATAAAGTCATCAATTACAAAACCGATGATATCCCCAAAGAAGTAAGAGATTACACTAATAATCAAGGGGTTCATGTTTGGTTCGAAACCCAAAGAGAGCCCGACTTTTTTAAAATAGTAGACCTGATGGCTGCCCGTGGTAGAATTATCATCATGGCAGGAAGAACCGCTCAGCCTTTATTTCCGGTCGGTCCTTTTTATGTCAAAGGCCTTACACTTACTGGATTTGCAATGTTTAATGCTACACCCGATGAGCAAAGGCGCTGTGCTAACGATATCAACGCTTGGCTAGCTTCTGGAAAACTTAAATCTCATATCGGGGCAGCATTTCCTTTATCCAAAGCTGCTGAGGCTCATAAACTTTTGGAAGAAAACACACTTAAAGGTACTGGAACTCTTTCAGGAAAAGTCATTTTGCTTCCCTAAGTGAAAGTGATCCCATGAAAAAAACATCCACCTTAATTCTGCGTGGCGTAAATCAAAACTACAATTCCATGACCTGGAGCCTTTCAGAATCCACCTTCGTAGGCAGAGATAAAACCCTTAAAGTATTTCTAGATGATAATTCTGTCAGCAGAAAACATGCTGAAATCTCTTTAACAAAAATAGGTTGGCAGGTATGCGACCTCAGTAGCACCAATGGCACCTTTATCAATGGGAAGAAATTATCAAAAGAAACTTTTACCCTTCTGCCTAACGACATCGTGCAATTTGGTGAAATTGCATTGAAGGTCGAGAATATTAATGATCTCCCACCCACCAAATCGACGGAAGAAGCTGTCACGGATGATTTTAACATCGAGTCGGTATACACTTCTAATTGGGATGAATCGTTTAAAAGCCTCGGGGTCTTGGGCGACAGAACTCCCAAAGCAGGAGAAAAAATCTTCGCTCTTCTTCGAGCAGGCCACTACCTCGCAAATGTTGAGAAACAAGAAGAGTTACTGAAAAATATTCTTACAGACACCGTGGCAGTACTGGATGCCCAACGAGGCGCAATCGCCCTAATTTCTCCGACCACAAATAAACTTGTACTCAAAGCCATCGAAACAGGTTTCGAATCCAATAGTAAGTTAAAACCCACCAACCTGCGTATTCCCTACAGTGATACCATTGCGCAAAGATGCATGGCAAAAGGGGAATCGATTCTTTATAAAAGTTCGGATGATGCGAAAAACATCGATGGACCAACGGGCAGCATTTCTGAAGGTGTGATGGAATCCATTCTATGCGTGGTGCTGCGCACACCTCGGAAAAAACTAGGCGTTCTGCATCTAGATCGTGGGCCATTACAACCCAACTTCACCAAAGATGATCTTAAACTTGCTGATGCTCTTGCTTCGCATGTATCCTCTGGCATCGAATGCGCCATGCTTCTTGATAAGCAACGCAACCTGTTTTTGAATACCGTCACCATTCTGGCGCAAGCTGTGGAACTGCGCGATATCTACACCGGGGGCCACACCCACCGCGTTACCGCAATTGCTATGCTTCTTGCCCATGAAGCAAAGATGAATGAAGATGAGCTCGAAAAAATCCGAACGGGAACCCCGCTTCACGACATCGGAAAAATCGGCATCGATGATGCAATCCTGCGTAAACCCAGTAAGCTTACCCCCGAAGAATCTGAAATCATGAAACAGCATACCACCAAGGGTGCTGCCATCGTCATGCTAGTTCCCGACCTTATTGATATCATCCCCATCGTAAGATCACATCACGAAAGATGGGATGGTAAAGGATACCCAGATGGTTTGAAGGGTGAGAAAATTCCCCGAATCGCCAGGGTGGTTGCTATCGCAGATGCGATGGATGCGATGGTTTCGGATAGACCCTATCGGAAGGGGCTTCCATTAGAAAAAGCATTCGATGAAATAGGTAAGGGCAGGGATACCCAGTTTGATCCAGCGCTTGTTGATGCGTTTTTGAACATGCGCACTCTTCTTGACAACTATCCTGAAATCCCAGAAGCGTAATTCAAATTAAATTTGATAGCTGGATACATTGTCAGCGTTGGCCCTGCGCAAAATCTCTGCGAGGGATAATTTTTCAAGAATACGAAGCTGCTCGGTGTGAACCTGTTTCCAGGTTTCTGAGAGTGCATTTACAATCGAAGAGGAAGTCTGAAAGTTAGTGGCTTCAGGGGCCGCAAGGGCACGATCATCCACCGCACGAATCACATCAGCGATACTGATATTTTCAGGCTTGCGTGCAAGATTATAACCACCTGAAGCCCCTCGCACGCTTTTCACCAACCCCGAAGTTTTAAGCTGCAACAAAATCTGCACTAAAAATCGCTGGGGTATCTGGTGGGTATCGGCTATCGCTTTGATACGGGTTGGTTGTGTTGCATCCATGGTTGCAGCAAGTTCAAGCATTGCAAGGCAGGCATAGTCGGCTTTGGCAGACAATCGCATCTTTGCAAAATCCTTCTAAGTAAATTCCAAGATTGGTATAAATCTCTCAGATCAATTGCTGATCTTTTAAATACCACTTCCTTCTTGATGTTCGATCACATGAAGGCCACACTCTTTTTTTGCGGAGCCGGCCCAGCGCCCACTGCGCTCATCTTCGCCTTCCTTCACCTGCTGAGTGCAGGGCCAGCAACCAATGCTTGGGTAACCCTGATCATGCAGAGGATTGTAAGGCACATCGTTTTTCACGATGAAATCCCAAACATCTTTTTTGTTCCAACGCAACAACGGATTGATTTTAACCAATTTAAACTTGGCATCCCACTGAACAACCCCTGCACCTCCACGTTGCGATGTCTGATCAGCACGAATCGCACTAATCCAGGCATCATAACCTACAACCGCCCTACGCAAGGGCAACACCTTGCGATCAAAGCAACATTGGTCGGGCCTGTGCCTGTAGAGTGGTCCGCCATGCTCTTTCTCGTATTCCTCGATGGTCAGTTCGGGGCGTACATATTCAACTTCGATGTTATAGCGTTGTTTGATTTTTTCGCGCAGGTCGAGTGTTTCCTTAAACTGATAACCTGTTTCCAGATTAAACACCTTCACGCCTGGTTCGATTTCAGCAAGCATGTGGAGGATACAGCAACCCTCTGCGCCAAAGGCAGTCGCCATCGTTAACTTGGGATAAAAGTTTTTGACCGCGTAACGCAAAATATCCTGAGGCGTCGCTGTTTCCAAAGAAACACACGCTTCATTCAACTGCTGTTCTGTCCATTGAGTCAATGCCATGAGGGCAACCCATTTTGCATTTAAGTAATCGGCACATACTATGTTTATCAAAAAGGTGATGTTAAGGACAATAGCGAGATAGAGGGAAGGGGTGAATAATCTATTTAACAAGGGTAAAACAATAGAAAAAGATTCTACGATTTGTACTAAAAACATGGAAAGTAATCAAGTTTTGGGCAAAGAGCAGCTTGGATTGTTGGCAACACGGTTCCAGGGCATTTTCGCCAGCATCATTCCCATACCACAAGTATCTGTAACCCCTGCAAACATCAAGCCACACCCAATAAAGGTGGAAATAAAGCCCAATCTTGGATCAACAAAAAATCCGAGTAAGCTACCAAGAGCGACCAAAAAACCAGCAGCAATTCGCACTTGCCTTTCTAAAGACATGACTTTTTTACCATGGGTGATGGGTAAGCCTGCCTGAGCACAAGCGAGTGTTCCACCTTGGATGTTAAAAACATTGGTACGCCCTGAAGCAAGAAGGGCTTCGCAGGCTTTCTTGCCACGCGAACCACTTCTGCACACCACATAAACAGGGTCGGTACCCTTAAATTTTTCACCCACTACTTGTGGCGTGAGGGTATCCAATGGAACAAGATTTGCAAAAGAAACATGCATCTCTTGAAACTCTACCGGCGTGCGCACATCTATCAAAGTAACAGGGCCCGCATTTTTTCGTTCCATCAGTTCCGCAGGTGTAATCTCGATAACATTCATGACATTCCTTTTGTTAAAAGCAACTATTTACCCATGCTCTTAGCTGCACTGTAAGTCTTGTATGCACCACTAAGATTGCAACACTTGTGACCATGCTGCGAAAGTATTCTGCAGGCGTTATAAGAACGCTGCCCCGATTGGCAGTAAACAATCCAATCGCTTGAAAGATCAATCTCATTCAGGCGTTTACGAAGTTCTCCAAGCGGAATATTTACAGCACCCGGAATCATTCCAGCTTCAACCTCTTTGGGTTCGCGAACATCCAACAGTTTTGCGCCTCGTTGAACTCTAGCTTCTACTTCGCTCCAATGAATAATCTCTACCAGATGATTGATGTTATTCTGAATAACCATACCTGCAATGTTGACGGGATCCTTGGCACTTCCAAAGGGCGGGGCATAGCATAGCTCGTAATCAACGAGATCATCCATGGTGCCCCCGTGATGAATGGAAGCAGCAATAACATCGATACGTTTATCTGCACCATCTTTGCCCACAGCTTGTGCGCCAAGTATTTTTCCGTCTATGGGCGAGAATAAAACCTTCAACGAAATAGGATGGGCGCCAGGATAATAACCCGCATGAGAATTTGGATGCAAATAAACCGTTTTGAAAGTAATCCCTGCTTTAGAAAGAGTCTTGGCATTGGCACCGGTACAGGCTGTAGTGTAATCAAAAATGCGCAATATTGCGGTTCCCAAGGTACCCCGATAACGCGTGAGTTTTCCCGCAATGTTATCTGCAACAATCCTTCCCTGCCTGTTCGCAGGGCCTGCCAACGGAACCTGTGTTTGATTTCGTGTGATGGGATCGGTCACTTCAATTGCATCGCCAATCGCATAAATAAAAGGGTCTGAAGTACAAAGATAATCATTAACCTTGATTGCACCGCGGGCATTCACTTCCAACTTCGCATCGCTTGCAAGATGCGACTCAGGCTTTACACCAATACCCAAAATCACCACATCTGCCTCAATACTCGAGCTATCATCAAGTACTACATTTATCGCCTTGCTCTTCGAAGAGGCGTCCTCAAATCGAATAACTTGGCGATTAAGGCGCAAATCGATTCCATTGGTAATAAGCTCTTGATGAATAGGGGTAATCATTTCAGGATCAAATGGATCAAGCACTTGGCCAGAGCGCTGGATTAAAGCAACATCGAGGCCCCGGATTTTAAGTTGCTCCGCCATCTCAAGGCCAATGAATCCACCGCCCACCACCACTGCTTTTTTCCCCTGCTGATTTTGAACCCAGTTATGAATGCGATCGGTATCAACGAGATTGCGCAAAGAAAAAATGCCTGGCTTTTCTATCCCGGGTATGGGGGGAATTATTGGCGCAGCTCCAGGTGCCAAGATCAGCGTATCATAAGCTTCTTCATAAATCACATTGGTTTGTAGATTGCGGACTTGGATTGCTTTTTTATCTCGAAGAATCGCTATCACTTCAGATCGAACCCGCACATCGAGATTAAGGTTGGCAGCAAGCTTTTGTGGCGTCTGAACCAAAAGCTTGGCACGCTCCTTGATTTCTCCACCGAGGTAATAAGGCAAACCACAATTAGCAAAGGAAACATCCGGACCACGCTCGAAAAGAATGATGGCAGCATTTTCATCCAACCTGCGAAGTCTAGCTGCAGCACTGGCACCGCCTGCAACGCCACCTACGATAAGAATTCGCTTTGCCATTCTGAAACTCCTTTTTCTTTTCAATATTCATATCGACAAATGCTTATATATTAATTAACATAATATTGCTAATTAGTAATATTGTCAATGGAGATATGAACTATGGCTAAATCATTGCTGGATCAACACCAATTGAAGGCGGTTGCAAAACTCTTCGATTTACTTGCAGAACCTACTCGGCTTGATATCCTGCAAAATCTCAAGAAAAAACCCCTCTCCGTCGGGCAGATCGTTGATGTCACCAATGCCAAACAATCCAACATTTCTAAACAGCTTGGCATACTTCACGATGCAGGGTTGTTAAAACGAGAACGGCAAGGCAACCTTATCTTCTACTCGATTGCAGACCCAATGATTTTTGATCTATGCGCCTTAGTATGTGGCAAACTAACAAAAGATGCTGAATCGCAACTGGCGTTAATCCGTTCCCTGGGCAAATAATGACTGTAAGTATTTATTTTGAAATGACTTGCGGAATATTCAATTGGTTTTTTAAGGGTACATTTCGTATTAATGCCTCAATATTCACGAGATTCCTATAGTTCTATTCATTTTCAAATAAATGAAAATAATCTAATTATTGTCTTTTCAAATATACCTAAAAAAACGATAATCACATTTCATGTCATTGATATAGAGCTTGCTCGTTTTGCAAAGTTAGGAGTTTGTGATGTTCTATTTTGTTCATCGTATTAATGCTCTTTTTATACCTCTTTTTCTGATCTTTATGTTGTTGGGTTGTGAGGGCCAAGAAAAGCCTTCGACTATGACAACAGACCCCACCGAAATCGCCTTGAATAAACTTGGAGCCGCCTATATCCGGGGTACCCCGCCCCCAAAAACCAAAGCCGAACTTCTCTCTATTTTAAAATCGTGCAATCACCCCATAGAGCTACTTACCTCCCCGAGCGACGGGCAAGAATTCATCATCGTGTATGGCGTAGAGTTAAAAGGCCTAAAAGTCACGGGCGCCCAACTCCCTGTTGTGGCCTTTGAAAAATCCGGTAAGGATGGCAAACGATATGCTCTTAGAGGCATGAATACCGTTGTGCAACTTACCGAAGCCCAATTAAAATCCTCTGTTTTCCCAGATGGTTATAAATTTCCTTTTTAATTTCTTTTCCTTTTCTTTTGGAGACTGTTATGAATGATTTTAAGCAAAGAAAGGGGTTCACTCTCATTGAACTCTTGGTGGTGATTGCCATCATCGCAATATTGATTGGATTACTTCTTCCTGCTGTACAAAAAGTGCGGGAAGCTGCAAACAAAACAACATGTAACAACAATTTAAAACAGGTAGGCTTGGCTTTTCAAATGCATCATGATCAATTCGGCGCATTCCCATCAGGCGGACTGCATTGGAATTCAGACCGCACCATGAATGGTGGTGCCCCCGCTGATTATCAAACCCAGGCTTGGGGTTGGGCATACCAAATCCTCCCCTTTATGGAACAAAAAGCCCTATGGGAACATCCTAGTAGCGCAACGGTGGCAGGCACTTCTTTAAAAATGATGATTTGCCCTTCACTTCGCGGACCTATCAAATTTCCTTATACACAATCTGTTCCGAATGGAGAACGTGCCCAAATGGACTATGTGGGAAATGGCGGAACCTGGGGAAGCTTTGATCCCAATGGTGCAAATGCTTTTGATGGCCCCATTGCTGCCTCGGGCAAAAAAAAGGTCGCTATTGCTAATATCAAGGATGGCACATCAAGCACCCTTCTTATCGGGGAAAAATATCTCAACATCAAACTAGCCAGCTCTACACCAGATTGTAATGATGATCAAGGTTGGGTTGATGGTTGGGATAACGACACGATTTGCTGGGCCCGTGGCACTAGCAGTACCGGCACCGTTATCACCCCACAACCCCATGGAAATGTAGGTACTTGCGGAGGCAACTTCGGCACCATACATACCACTATAACCACTGTTTTTTGCGATGGATCCGTTCATAACATTACTCTTGCCATCAACCCAACCACCTGGCTTTATCTTGCAGGCGTTAATGATGAAGGCGTTATTAATGGCAACGAAATCAACTAGCGCTTGATTCAAAAAGTAAAGGAAGAGGTGCATTACAACACCTCTTCCTTTTTTAATATTTAAACTTGTAGAACTATTGCATCAAGCTGCAGCATCCTTGCTAATATTAAGATTGCGGAATAATTTACCTTCAGAATAAGGCAGATCCCAAGGCCCGGTTGCATTGCCGGAGGTGCCTTCCCATCGATGCGAACAGATACTATCAAGAATCATGGTAGATATTTCAACTGCACGCGCACCAGCAATTCCATCTACGCGGGGCTTAACTCCCAAAGTAACAGCCTGCACAAAATCTAGCAGTTCCCAAGTCAGTTGATCGCCATCGGTGCGTGAACAATCCATGGTTCGGGTTTCAACATGGTTGGCAAATAAATCAGTTTTGAAGGAGTTCAAGGTGCCTGCATCTACTCTTCCCGGGGCAGATTCTGCAAGATAACGCAAAGAATCGCTAGGCTGCATCAGGGTAATTTTCTTGGTGATGAAATCAATACCTGCATAGCCTTCAGAGCCCCATACATCCATTCTGCGTCTGGCTTCAGGATGTGCCCTGCTTGCAGAAAGATCACAAATTGTACCATTGGCAAAGGTAAGTCTTGCTTGTGCAATATCTTCGTGACCACCCAGAACCGCAACACCCAACCCAGAGACTGAGGTGACTTCAGATTGAACAAGTGAGCAAACAAGATCAATATCATGAACCATGAGATCAAGAACAACACCGGTATCAGAGGATCGCCCTGAAAAGCCGCCTAGACGTTCAGCACGAATGTAACGGGGCTTCATGGGAAGATCGCAAAGTGCTTCGTAAGCTGGGTTGAAGCGCTCGACATGGCCCACTTGAATCGTGGTATTTTTGCTTTTTGCAAGTTCGCACAGTTGATAAGCTTTTTCAGGTTCTATGGTAATAGGCTTCTCGATGAGCAACGCTTTACCTTTTTCAAGAAAATCACGCGCTACATCAAAATGAAAACGAGTAGGAACCACAATAATTGCAGCATCCACCTTGGGTAGTAATTCATGATGCGAAGTGTAAGGGGTGGTGGAATAGCGCATTGCAATGTTTTCGGCTTGCTGCCTAGAAGCATCAACGACGCCCACTAATTGCACACCTTTAAGCGAAGAAAGAATTCTGGCATGCTGCTGGCCCAAGTGCCCGACCCCAATAACACCGATTTTCAAGTCTGGCATAATACCCTTTCAATAAGGAAACCCTTAAGCTGCTCTGAGCATAGTAGGTTGCATGCTCATTTTTAATTTTTGCGATAGATTACGGGCTAGTTCAACATTCAAAGGATGACCAGATCTATAGGCAACCACATGCCCACACAGATCAACACCCAGTAACGCAAGGTCTCCGAGCATATCCAGAACCTTGTGCCTGGCGGGCTCGTTGGCAAAGCGAAGCGGATTATCAATAGGGCCCTTAGGGCCAAATATTATAAGGTCTTGAGCCGTAGTTCTTGAACCAATCCCTTGGCTTTTAAGCACTTCAGCTTCTTCTTCAAGAATGAAAGTTCTGCAACGAGAGATTTCTCTCGAGAAGAGGGCTGGTTCGATATTCTGGGTGTGCACTTGTTTTTGAATCGGAGATTGGTTTCCGTAATCCAAGAAGTAAGTCATCTTTAAACCAGTGCCTTCGCATGGGTGAAGCGCAAGGGTCGAGCCGTTGGATTCAACAATGATCGGGCTTTCTACACCATAAATCATTTTCTTCGAGCTCTGTGCAACACTGCCCGCTTTTTTCAAAGCATCTACAAAATCACCTGCAGAACCATCCAAGCCGGGCGGTTCCCCAGCATTCAGTTCCACAATACAATTATCAATTCTTAAGCCACTAAGAGCAGCAAGTACATGTTCAACCAGGGTAACCTGAAAAGGTTTTTGCCCAAGAGTCGTTCGCCTATTGGTTCCTGTCACATTCGAAACATGAGCAGGAATAAAAGTTTTGGGAGAAAGATCAGTGCGATGAAACACTATCCCGGTGTTTTCTGCTGCTGGGCAGAAACGAAGCGTTACAAACGATCCAGTAATAAAGCCGATGCCTTCCACTTCTACTGGTTTCGCCAATGTTCTTTCTTGGCGTGATGAAATCGGTATCACGAGTAGGCCATCCTTGACTAATAAAAGAAAAGTAAACCCGGCAAAATCCATTCTGCCGGGCTTTTAACACTTCTTACTTGGGAGTCGTTGCGGAGGTTGGCGTGATAGCCGAGCCCGCTGGAGCTGCTGGTGGTGCAACCCTGCTATAAGCTTGGTTCAATGCGTTAACCACATCTGCACTGATATCAATACCAGGTGCAAAGTAGATTGGCATACAAGCGCCTGCCTGCATCTTGCGGACAATATTGCCTGCGCTCCAATATTCAGCAGAAGTCGTAGGGTCGTTGTAATGAAGAACCATGTCGTAGCCATGAGCTACTGCAACGCGTTGTGCAGCTTCTTGAACTTCACGATAAATCAAAACAACTTGTTCATCTTGCTTCTTGCCGATAAGGGCTTGAGCTTCGTTGGAAAGATCTTCAAGTTCTCGTTTGAGAACGCGCATTTGCTTTTCGATTGTTTCGCGCATTTCAGGTTTCATCTGGCCTTCTTTGTTCAAGGCTTCCAACTGAGTCGTCTTGGCTTTGGTCTTCACTTGCAAAGGTGTGAACACTTCTTTCATTTCATTATTGAGGGCAACAGCCTTCTGATAATTCTTAACAACATGATGAAGGTTTAAAAGAGCGATGCGTGAGCGTTGTTCCGTTCCTTGAATTGGAACCTTTGCAGGTGCAGTTTGAGCACGCAGCAAATTGGTACCAAAGTAAACAACCATAGCGAGGGTGGTACATCCAGCAAACCATGCCAGTTTCTTATTCACAGTAATTTCTCCTGAATCCGGGATTGTTAAAGACTTAATGGAAGCCGCATCCATGCGATTTCGAGGTAAAGGTCATGTCTTTAAAAATCACCTGAAAAATCAATACATTCCAAGGCTTCTACCTAAGTGAAATCATAGGGTCAAGGCGAAGTCTGAAATAGATCGCCAAAACATACTCTGTCTTGCCTGTTTTCCCAAGTTTGTTGTACTATGTGGATTATTAGGGACTTACTGTTCCTCAAGATGATAATCTCCAAGGAGGGAGAATGCGCCAGCTAATGCCTGCTTTCTGCCTGCTTATCGTGATACTGGGCTGCTCATCCGGCCCCGTTGTGCCCACTTCCATTCAAGGCAAAATATTGTTTCAAAAACAACCTCTAAGAGGCGGAACAATCGTTTTTACCCCAGATATGGATCGCGGTTCGGTTGGCCCGATGGCTTCAGGCGAAATCTTTCCAGATGGCACCTACACTGTCTTACCCCAACCAGGAAAAGACTCGATTTATGCGGGCTGGTATAAAGTTTCCTTTGCCTCGCAGGGCCTTCCATCCAAGTTTTCCGATCCCAGTCTTTCCGGGCAGGTGAAACAAATTCTTTCAGGCCAAATCAACAAGATTGATTTCAATCTGGAGTAAAAAACTATGAACCAATTTCTTCATGGCGTAACCCAAGCCGTTGCCCAAACTTTCACCCTGCCTGATACCATGCTGGAAATAGGTGCGTATCAAGTACAAGGGCAGGAATATTATTCGAACCTGCGGAAATTATTTCCCCATCACGAATACCAAGGCCTTGATATGCGCAAAGGCCCAGGGGTTGATATCCTAGGCAATGTTGAAGATCTTCCCATGGAAGATAATTCCGTAGGCACCGTGATCGCCCTGAATCTTTTCGAACATGTTCGCTGTTTCTGGAAAGGTTTTGATGAAGTTTACAGGGTGCTAAGGCCAGGGGGCGCATTCTTTGTTTCGTGCCCTTTCTTTTTGCATCGCCATTCCTATCCCAATGATTATTGGCGCTTCACCCCAGATGCATTCGCTTATCTGCTTGAAAAATACCCACAAAAACTAATTGGGTTTCAAGGCCCCGTAAACAAACCATTGCAAGTTTGGGCCATCGCATTCAAAGATCCTGCTCCCATCATCACGCCCGAATTACATCAGAAATTTCAATCAGCAATGCGAATCTACGCCCATCAACCTGTTTCTAAATGGAGAAGACTCCGCTACTCTTTAGGCAGAATGATTTGTGGCAGAAGCCCTTTTGCAACCTTTTTAGATATGAACAATTGGGAAACCACCGTCATTGGTTCAAGCGAAAAAAACAGCACAATATCCGCCACCACTCCAAAGGCCAACCTAACTCAAACACCTTAGAAACATACATTTCCTGTGCCTGTTTTAAACTTTGAGCTATTCTCGCCAAAAGGTGGATTTTCCTGGCTGATAGCTCACCTTAAGATGAGGCGTCTCTATCCGCTTTTGGCCATTACCCAACGAACCCAGACATGCCGCCAAGATTCCCGAAGTTAAAAGCGTCCGCTCTACAGGATAAGGTGCCTTCCCTGTGATAAACAATTCCTCCGCATTACTCATCAGCGCTGCGGAATACGAGACATTAGGATTAGGCGGAAGATAAAACAAAGTTGAAAGAGGCTCAGCTTGACCTTTCAAACTTGCTGCAAAAGTAAAATCACCCACCAATCCATTCATCAACAACATGGTACTCTTTAATCCATCCAAATATTCAATGCGGTAAGCCATTGGTGCTTTAACCCACTCAGAGATTTGCTTGGTTGTTGGTTTACGATGACTATAGGTCGGGGCTTGCGCCAGAGTTTGCGATCTGTTCATACATGCTTCAAAAAGCTTAGGGTTCCAGCCACCTTTTTCCCACGAACCTAATGACATCCTTTTCCAAACTTCATCCCCACGAACAACCTGAACCGCTTTCACCCCGGTTTCGCCACCTTTGCGCCTTTCAGCCATGCATTGAATCACTTCTAATGCGTGAAAATCATAGCTATCAACTCCACCCATTGCCAGGCACATGACTTCTTCGGGTTCTGCGTTCTCGGGCATTTCAACTGCCGGCATACGCCAAGTTACAGGAAGTGAAGAGCCCGCAAGCAGGGGAAACTTCATCTGTCGCGAAGTGTCCACCATCTCTTTGGCCCATTCCCAATTCCAAGAAAGGTGTTTATCGTTGAAGATGGGTGTTGTCATACCATCTTTCTTGAATACCTCGACCACCTTCTGAAAGAATTCGTATCGGGGATATTTCTTCTGCCCAAGTTCGTTGTCAGGATAAGTGCCATGCTCCCCAATGATGAGCACTGCATCGACAGCAAGTTTATCGGTGCCACAGCGCAGAGTTTCAGCAATGGTGGGATAGATTTTGAAGTTAGATTCAAGGGCCCTAGCTTTACTAAGATCACCTGCAGGAACTTGGTCCACATACGCAGAGACAACATCAATTGCAGGGTAATGCCATTTGCCTTTTACCGGGTATCCGCCAAGAAAGCGTTCGCCCATATGCCAAGCATGAGAACGAAAGCGCCATTCGGTCGTGATGATTGCAAGCTTCTTTTTTTGTTTAGGATCACCTTGAGCCATAAGGCTGGGAGAAAGAGCGATACTTGAAAGCATTGCGCCGAGATAATTTCTTCGTGAGATCATGTTTAAATCCCGTGGATTTAGGGGTAAAGCAACTGGCATGCAATCCCAAACTAACCAAGATTGAATCAATACACAAGAATTGCTTATCCTGTTGACTATAAAATAAGCGTAGAATTAGTGAGTAAGTAACAGTAAATCCGATTGGGATTGAATCCACAACTACCATCAAGCTTCATCTTTTTCTCAAATTTCACTTCCATTAACCTTTCCCGTCATTCAAACTAAGCCTATTACTTCACCCCCGGAGAACTTCATGCTAAAGCACATTCTTGCATCCTTTGTTTTCACTCTAATTTTAACCTCTAGCACTTTTGCCTCCGAGCTTCGCATCTTTTTTGTCGATGTCGAAGGTGGCGCAGCAACCCTTATCATCACTCCTGCGGGAGAATCCCTTCTCATCGATTGTGGCAACCCAGGCAAACGCGATGCCGAGCGCATCCACAAAGTTGCTACCGAAAAAGCAGGCCTCAAAGCCATCGATCATCTGTTCATCACCCATTGGCATCTTGACCACTACGGCGGTGCAGAACGCTTGCGTGCGCTGATGCCTATCCACCATTTCTGGGATCGTGGCATTCCTGAATCTTTTCCTGAAGATGCGAAGAATTTCCCGATGCTCATTGAGGCATATAAAGCAGCAGGTGGTAATAAATCTAAAACCCTAAAAGCTGGTGATGAAGTTCCTCTTAAACAATTAGAAGGTGCTCCGAAGGTAAAATTAAGTATTTTGAGTGCCAGCGGGCAAGTAGTGAAAGATAAACCAGGCGCTCCTGAAAACCCGATAGCAAAGCAACATCAACCCCGCCCTGAAGATCCTTCTGATAACGCTAAGAGTTTAGGATTCTTACTACAGTTTGGCGATTGGAAGTTCCTCGATCTAGGCGACCTTACTTGGAATGTCGAATACAAGCTGGTTCATCCTACAGACAAGATCGGCAAAATAGATGTGTACCAAACGACCCATCATGGATTAGAGATTAGCAATAACCCGGTAGTTATCAACACGGTTGAGCCCCGGGTTGCGATTTTCAACAACGGTTCTAAAAAAGGTTGCCATCCGCAAGTTACGGGGACGCTAAGGCGTGTACCGGGATTAGAAGCAATTTTTCAGGTTCACCGGAATGTAAATGCAGGCCCTGGCGAAAACACCGAACCGAGCTTTATAGCAAATGAAGGTGAAGATTGCTCTGCGGAAACAGTTGTAGTACGAGTTGGAAAAGATGCAAAAACCTACAGCGTGCAAGCTGGCAAGAACAAAGCCAAGGACTTTAAAACGCGATAATAAAGGTAATTCACAAAGCTACAATAATTAACGACTCAAACAATATTGCAACTGAGGGGTTTAAGTCGAACAGGTAAAATGGGACTGTATAAGTCTTGACTTGAGGTATAAATAGCTTTAATGTAATTAAGATTATACAAATTAGAAGAAAGGCGAGGTTTTTATGCCCAGTTTAAACCAGCGCAAAGGATTTACGCTTGTTGAGCTTTTAGTCGTAATTGCAATCATTGCGATTCTAGTTGGTTTATTACTTCCCGCAGTTCAAAAAGTGCGCGAAGCTGCAAATCGTATGATGTGCATGAATAATCTTAAACAGCTAGCTTTAGCTGTACACAATTACGAAACTTCAAATGAAATGATGCCCCGGTATCATGACCCAGACCCGCAACGAAGTAGTTGGGTAATCCAGCTTCTTCCTTATGTAGAGCAAGAAAATCTTTATCGTATATTTGGAAGACCAGCAACACCTGCAACCGGAAAAATCATTCCAGCGGTTCCTGGAAGCTGGGATCCACCGAACACAACTTGGGTACAGACAGACCCGGGTTCGCCGGGTGTAGAAACACAAGTTATTGTAAACGATTTTGAACGCACCATTACAGTAGGCTATGTCCCACCCTCAGGTGAATATAACCCAAAAGATGCTAAATGGACTTACTGACTACCCGAAACTTATGACCCGGTCGGGTCAGGACCAAAAAATTCAGGTTCTTGGGATATGCCCGAGGCCCAAGTAACATTATCCATTCTTCGCTGCCGATCAGATCCATCTGCACCTTACGATTATAAATATAATGGCTGGTCAGTTACTAATTACCAAGCCAATTGGAATGTTTGGGGCGATAGCGGTGGTGATGGCAGTACCAACGAAGATTATGGTGGTACGGGCAAAGATGCACCTGCTCAAAAGTTTTTAAATATCAAAGATGGTTTATCCAATTCAATCCTGTTTGCAGAAGGTTATGCCAATTGCGATTCCATGGGTCGCACTGCTTTTTATTCTTGGGCTGTTGAACCTGATTATGGTCAAACCTTTGGTTTAACCGGTTTTGTTAATGCAAACGCTCTTTTGATTGTCAAAGAAAATCGACGTGTACCTGCAAATTTACTGACTTCAGGCATGCCTAACACCTACATGTTTCAGGTCAAACCAATCCCTAAGCCTTATAATGAGTGCCCTACAGGAACCGAATGTTGCACCATGCTATATTCCCAGACAGGACATGATACAATGCCGGTCGCCATGGCAGACGGAAGTATTCGCAGCATGAAAAAAGGGATGAATCAAAAAACTTGGAATTACCTGATGCAACCCAGAGATGGGCAAGTCATTAACAACCAAGACTAAACCAGAACAATGAAAAATCCAGAAGATAAATTCAGTGATTACATCATCGCCAAGGAAGGCGAAAAACCCTTGATTGTAAAACCAAATGCCATGAAAAAGCTTGTCAAGGATAGACATCTCCTAGGAGATGATCTGGTATTTTGCGACCTTCAAAAGGTATGGAAAAAGGCAAGGAATGTTCAAGGCCTTCGTACCCTTTTTGCCAAACTAGAATCGAATCTTAACGCCATAGCATCCAATCCAGAAGTTGATGAAGCCTTCGACGTCATCGGTGCGATAGAGCGAGAAAATTTATCCACTCAACCAATTCGTTCCAACAAGGCAACTCCGAATTTAATTGCCCCCATAGAAAGTGAACCAGAACTACCGGACAATGATAGACCAGATCTCCAGCAACCAGCTTCCTTACAAGATGCAATCAAACACCTACAAAGTAAATCAATTGAAGATGAAGAAATAGATGAAGAGAATGCATCCTTCTATTCCAAATACTGCAAGCCTAAATACCTGGCTTATGTTGGGATATTCTTTGCCTTCTATTTAAGCGGTTATTACTTGTTCTTTGCTCCTGCTTATTCGTTACCTGAAAACAAAGAAGTAATTCATGGCAAAGTCATGCTGGATAACAAACCACTTGTTTCTGGGGCAGTAATAGCAGTGGTTAATGACAAAGAAGTAAGCGGGCCTATAGGTCCTACAGGAACTTATAGGATTCAAAATCCACCCAAGGGAGACCTTAATTTTAAAGTTGTTTCCTTCATCACCCTAACCAAGGGGCTTCCAAAACCTAAAAATATCTCTGTAGTTCCACCAGCTTACAATAAGTTAAACAAAGAACTGGCACTCAATTATAAAGGAGGTATCAAGGTTTTCGATATCAACCTGAAAATGCCCGTCCCCCCACCAAATAAATAACTTGATTTTATTCTCTCAATCGTCAACAGCTTATACCCGCTTACAATCAAAATATAAGTTACAATCGTTAAGCTTTCCGCCTTTTACCAAATAGATAAACCATTAAAAATTGCTCATAATCAGGGTTTTCGCCACCTTGATGCTATAATTAATATTGAGGGGAGAGTTCTTTAAGAAGTACTTACCATGAATGAACCAAATAAAAAATTCAATGGCTTCATTATCGCCAAGGAGGGGTATAAACCCTTAATTGTCTCTGGTGAAGCATTAAAAAAGCTAGCGAAGAAAGGGAAACTTCGCTCAGATGATCTGGTATTTTGTGACTTTCAAAAAGTATGGAAAAAGGCCAGGCATGTAAAAGGGTTGCGCACTTTTTTTTCAAAACGCAATCCAAATTTTAAAGGCGCTATCTCTCAACCCGACATTGACCATGATGAAAAAGATTACGATGTAATTGCTGCAATCGAGCAGGAAAATCTATCTTGTTTGCACACAGTTTCGGCCCAAAGTGCGAATGATGGGGTTCACAATAATTTTTCAAACCCCGATATCCACCATTTTACCGAAGACGAATCTCTTCAAGATGCAGTGGAATACTTGAAAAATGGTGCGCCCTCGGATGATGCTTTTGTTTCGGATTCTTGGTCCGGCCTCTTCAATCCTATGGTTATTCTTGGCTTTTTTGCCCTGCTAATCTTGGTTATCCTAGGCTATTACTTTGGCTTTACCTACCAGGCACCTACCACCCCGTAAACCAAAAAACCATGTTGGACACTTACCAACTGTTAGCTTTATGCAAATAAAACAGCTAAAGAACCGCTTATAAAGGGGTTTGTACTGTTTATTCGTTCTTAACTTACCTCTTTTTTGCCGATATATTATGTAAGTAAGCTATTGGATATTGAACTGTTGCGAAAATTACTTTAAATTTATACATATAACCTTCCTGCAAGAATGCAGCTTATTTGCCAACCGTAGTTTGCCCAGAATGATTGGCCCCCGCTAAGTTAAAACCCGTAGGACTTCATGCAAAGTCACTTGGGGAAGCACCATATAAACTTGGTTTTCCCACTCATCTTCTGTGGTTTGTTGATTCTGGAATATACCAGTGCAGCAGAAACCGCACGCACCTCCCCGTCCTATCAGCCATTGATCAGACCAAAAATTCCAACAGAAACAACCTCGTGTCCAAATCCCATTGATGCCTTCTGGAAAGCCTCGCTCAATAAGGTAGGGATAACCCCAGCCCAAGAAGCCAACAAGCCAACCCTGTTGCGTAGATTGCATATGGATATGACGGGCCTGCCACCCAAATCGGAAGAAGTGCAAAAATTTTTAAATGATGAGTCACCCGATGCCTATGAAAAAGTGGTTGAGAAATTATTGGCATCCCCAGCATTTGGCGAGCATTGGGGCCAGCAATGGTTAGATCTGGTTAGGTATAGCGACTCTGAAGGTTTTAAACTCGATCGCATCAGACCTGATGCTTGGAAATTTCGCAACTGGGTGATTCAATCTTTTAACGATGATCTTCCTTACGATAAGTTTATCTCTTGGCAAATTGCAGGGGATGAAATTGCTCCTGACAACAAAGATGCACGCATAGCCACCGGTTTTTTAAGGCTTGCACCTGAAGAATCCAACGGGGCTGATTACACTCAGATTCGCCAAGATATTTTAAACGATGTCACGGATGTCACATCACAGGCTTTTCTAGGATTAACTATGGGTTGCGCCCGATGCCATAACCATAAATTTGATCCCATTCGCCAAGAAGAATACTTTCAGTTTCAAGCATTCTTCAGCGGTATAATTTATCCAGATGCTATCCCGCTCGGCTCCATTTCACTTACACCAAGCCAAAAGAGTATAGAAGAAAAAGCTCTTTCCATGCGTAAAGATCTTGCGCTAATGATGCGGGACCATGAAAAAGATTTGTTTGAAGAAATCGTAGTTGCATTAGATCCGCAAACTCAAATAGCTTTAAAAACCCCACCAGAAAAACGCACCGTTACCCAATCTCAGTTGGCAACTCTGGCAAGCAAGCAAATAGATCGAAGAAAAACAAAGCTCTACCGCAGGTTAAAACCCGAACAACGAACTATTTACGACAAAACATTTGAGAACCTTGCAAACCTTGCAAAAGAACTACCAATCCAAGAAGCCTACATGGGTGTATCGGAAAAAGATACGAAAGCACCTGCAACATTCCGCTTAGCACAAGGCGATGTACGAAAACCCAAAGAAGAAGTACAACCCGGATTTCCCTTATGGATCGAAAAAGAACAGCCTCGTATAACCGCATTATCGAATAGCTCAGGTAGAAGAACTGCCCTTGCAAAATGGCTTACCCAACCCACTCATCCGCTTACCAGCAGAGTTATTGTCAACCGCATTTGGCAGGGATATTTTGGTGCAGGGTTGGTTGCAAACTCCAGCGATTTTGGCAAAGCCAGCGAACCTTACCACCAACCAGAAATCCTAGATTGGCTCGCCTCCGATCTTGTCCGTAATCAATACAGCCTAAAATCCATCCACCGCCTAATCGTTAATAGCAGCCCCTACAAGCTTGCCAGCAAAGTTACCGATCAAGAAGTCCTAAAGAAAGGCAACCAGATCGATCCGGAAAATAATCTAGTATGGCATGCAGAAGTCCGCAGGCTTTCCGCAGAGCAAGTTCGCGATGCAATCCTTCACGCCTCGGGCGATTTGAATTCAGGTATGCACGAAGGTGTGGTGCGTTTTGCCTTACCTGCATCACTCGCTAACAGCCGTTATTCCTGGACAAAAGATGAAGCACAAGCTGCAGCAAAAAAACGCTCCATCTATTTAATCCAAAGGCGCAACCTGCCCAATCCATCGCTTGAAGCTTTTGATTTTCCCGATCGAAATCTTAGCTGCGCAAATCGCAATGACACAGTAACTGCAGTACAGGCATTGGCGCTTTTGAATGATCCTGAGATCCTTGATCACGCCCAAAACTTAGCTGCAAACATCATGCAGAAAGTAGGCAATAATACCCATTTGCAAATTCAAGCTGGTTTTCTAGCAATCCTCAAAAGATCACCCGACTCTAAAGAATTAGAGCAGTCCAGAGTTTTTATCGAAGTGGCATCTGCAGCAGTTGACCCCCTCGAAAGGCTCACAGATCTCCTTCACGCCTTGTTGAACACAAGCGAATTTTTGGAGCTGGAATGATTCCACAATCACGCAGGCAATTTATTCAAACCATGGGCAATGGCTTTGGCTCCATCGCTCTTGGTTCTATGCTGGCACGCGATGCAAACGCTTCCAACCTTTCTGATGACCCCCTTCGCCATCATCCTTCCAAAGTGCGTAGCATCGTTTGGTTTTTCCTCGATGGTGGACCAAGCCATATCGATCTTTTAGACCCAAAACCAGCCCTACAAAAACTCGCTGGCTCCCCTCTACCACCAAGCTTTGCCAAACCACAAACCGCCATGGGTGTCACCGCTAATACCCCACTCCTAGCTTCCAAACGAACTTTCAAAAACCATGGGAAATCAGGCATCCCAATCAGCGACTGGTTGCCCAACCTCGCGCGCCATGCTGATGATATTGCAGTATTACGCTCTTGCGTCGGTGAGGGTTTAACTCATGTCGCAGGCGTTTCACACATGAACACTTGCAGCACGCTACCAGGCAGGCCTTCACTAGGTGCTTGGTCGGTTTATGGCTTGGGAAATGATTGCGACAACCTGCCATCCTTCGTAGTCCTTTCCGACCGTAGGGGCGATGTGCCCGGTGGCAGTCGCAATTGGGGCAGTGGCTTTATTCCCGCAACCTATCAGGGTACTCGCTTTCTCGAAGGTGCTGAACCCGTTCTCTTCCACGCTCCGCCACCTCAAATCACTCCCCTTAGGCAACGAAGAAAACTTGACTATTTGAACTGGTTGAACGAAAGACACAAAAACCAATCTACCCCAACGGATAGGCTCGATGCTCGCATTGCCAGTTATGAACTCGCTTGGAAAATGCAAACTAGCATCCCCGATGTGAACAATTTTTCTAATGAAACCCGCGAAACTCTCAACCTTTATGGCACCGAAAACGAAACCACTAAATCTGCTGCTCGTGCTTGTCTAATGGCAAGAAGGCTTGTCGAGCGGGGTGTACGATTCATTCAAGTTTACCTGGGTAGTGGCAGCGCTTGGGATGCTCACTCCGACCTCGAAGGTAATCATTCAAATCTTTGCAAAGAAACCGATCAACCTGTTGCTGCATTTCTCAGCGATTTAAAACGCAGAGGTTTGCTAGAAGAAACTCTTGTTATATGGGGCGGCGAATTTGGTCGTACACCCATGAGCGAAAGTGGGGATGGCCGTGATCATAACCCATGGGGATTCTCGATGTGGTTTGCAGGAGGCGGAGTTAAAGCAGGCTCTATTGTAGGTAGCACTGATGATATCGGACTTTATGCAGTAGATCGCCCAGCCCCCATCAAGGATATTCATGCAACAATTCTGCGTATAGCCGGCCTAGAAAATGATTTGCTTACTTACAAACACAATGGCAGAGATGAACGAGCCACCGTTACAGATGCAACCGTAATCGACGAATTACTAGCTTAATAAAACATTTCTTAATGAGCGGAGGATGTCAATCCGCTGGTTAGTGCCTCTCACTTTCGTTGCCTTGTTTTACATTTTTACCGCTAAGCCCCTCACTGCGTTGGGAAGATCTGTCTTTTAATGCAGTCACCATCGTCCAAATATCTTTGCACCAGCGGATTGACATCCGCCGCCCATTAAGATCTGCCTATTTCGCTACAGAGCACAGTTCCACCATGTGGCCATCCGGGTCGCTTATAAACACTTGCACATATCCTACTCTTATTGTTTTTTTGATGGATCTGCCTATTTCGCTACGGAGCAAAGTTCTACCATGTGGCCATCCGGGTCGCTTATAAACACTTGCACATATCCATCGGGCCTCAATTTAGGGCCCGAAAGAATTGGAATATTATTTTGCTTAAGAATGCTAATAACAACATCGGCATCAGCAACTTCAAATGCAAAGTGAGGCCCACGAGTCTGTCTTTTTTCCTGAGGTAATAGATTCCCAGCAGGCGAAGATCCTTCATACTCAAGGATCAAATGCATCTGTACCCGCCCTAACTGAAACCATAAACCATCAAAAGAAAACGGTGGCCTAGGAACCAGCCTCATACCCAAAATGTTTACATAAAAGTTCTGCGATGCTTTAAGGTCTTTTACCACCAAGGTAATGTGATCAAAAGCTTTTACCTGAAGTAATGACTTAGGGTTTTCTATTATTGGCAGTGCTTCTATTTTTAAAGAAGCAATTTGCATCAACTCAACCGCCTCACGGCCTGTCATGCCAAGCGCAATTCCAAAGGAAGCAGCTTTGGGGGTCATGCCAACGATTTTGGCTTCGAATAAATCTTCAGGTTCTTTAAGCGGATTCGCAGGGGTTCCCTTGGCAATTGCTATCGCCTGATCAAACTCCGCAGGCGTTTTAAGATCATATATGCCACAGCCAACAATCCCTGCTGGTGTGATAATGGAGCAATACTGGCCCTTGTCCCATAAATTGCAAATGCCTAGGGCGTAGCCATGCTTGAACTGAATCCAACGGCTAGAAGAACTAGGCAAAGAAGCCATGGCGGATAATTCCCCAAGAGAAATCACGCACCGTGGTAGTCAATTTCAGTGACTTGCAATGCGTACTTATGAATGAAGTCTCTGCGAGGTTCTACCTTATCGCCCATAAGGGTGCGAAACATTTCGTCAGCCTTAAAAGCATCATCAAGTTTAATTTGCATGAGGGTGCGCTGATGGGGGTCAAGCGTGGTATCCCAAAGTTCTTCTGGGTCCATTTCGCCCAATCCTTTAAAGCGGGTAATGGTCATGCCTTTTTCACCAATTCTTCGAACCTCAACAACCAAGCCTCGAAGATGTTCCAGATTTTTGCTTGTGTCGCCATTGGTCAGAACCAACCTTGGAACAGGTTCGCGACCTGCAATACGAACAGGAGGAATCAGATCGGTTGGCAACAATCCAAACACCTTAAGCTCTTCGATGGTTTTATTGATATCGCGGATTTCATGCAATTCCTGAGCATAAAAGACATCCTCAGGGGGCACAGCGGGTGCTGCGGCATTATCAACACCTTCGGGATCATGAACCGGAATAGGTTGTTGATCTTCATTGCCTGCAACGAATTCTTTTCCTGCTTTTTCTTGTTCCTGTTTGCGGAAGGCATCAACTTCATCAGGGGAAAAGAACCAGTACTCTCTTCCAGACAAAAGCACTCTGCAATAGGGAAGTATGCCATCTTTATTAACACGCTCGATGAGTGCCCTAAGCCCTAAGCCGCGCTTCTCCAAGGTTTTAAGCGCATCTTCCATGCGTGAAGTAAGCTTAAGGAGATGAGCAAATCTTTCGCCACCCAAGGTAACGCGCTCTGCTTTAGAATCAGGCAAAGGCAAAATGATAAGCCCGGTGCCATCGAGGCCGCGTTCTAAAAGTTCTGTTTGCATATCCTCAGCAGTTGCAACGTAGCGAATCTGCTTTTTCTGCACTACTTTATAAAGTGGTGGGCGCGCAACATGAATATGACCATGTTCTACTAAAAGCGCCATCTGTCTATAAAAGAAGGTTAAAAGCAGCGTTCGAATATGCTGCCCATCGACATCGGCATCGGTCATGATGATGATTTTATTATAACGCAACGAACTACGTACGGTTTCGTAATCTTGTTGGTTGCCTATATCCACACCAATTGCAGATATAAGACTACAAATTTCTGTGTTGTTGAGCAGATTTTCTAGCCTGCACTTTTCAACATTTAAAGGTTTACCTCGCAAAGGCAAAACAGCTTGATACATGCGATCACGCCCGGCTTCTGCGCTTCCACCTGCACTGTCCCCTTCCACTAGGAACAATTCTGATTCTTCGGTATCGCGAGTGGTACAATCGAATAACTTCCCAGGAAGCCCGCCGCCGCTAAGAATATTCTTCCTATCACGAATTGCCTTTCTGGCCTTGGCAGCAGCTTCTCTTGCCTCTGCAGCGTTCATGATCATATCAAGGATGATTTTTGATTCCTTAGGATTTTCTTCCATGTACTTGCCGAGCTTTTCTGCAACAGCAGCAGAAACTGCACCCTCAACATCGGCATTGAGAAGGCGGATTTTATTTTGCGATTCGAATTGTGGCTCGGGATGTTGAATACTTACCACGGCTGTTACACCGGTACGGAAATCTTCACCAATAGGGCGTACATTCTTGAAGAAATCGAGCTTCTCGCCATATGCTCCTACGGTGCGGGTAAGCGCAGCACGGAATCCACTAAGGTGGGTTCCACCCACGGGATTATAAGCATTATTGGCATAGCAGCGAACGCGCTCTTCGTCTTCCCTCGTGTATTGCAATGCGCATTCAACTTTAATTTCACCCACGCTGTGTTCGATATAAATTGGCGGGTGGATAACATCGTTGTTGCGATTAAGATGCTTAACAAATTCTGCAATACCACCTTCGTATTTGAATTCTTCTGACTTCCCTGTACGGTCATCAGTCAGGGTAAAAGACAAGCTTTTATTGAGGAAGGCAAGTTCACGCAGACGATCTTCAAGGGTATCGTATTTGAAATCAAGATCTTTGAAGATTTGATGATCAGGTTTGAATTTGATGCGGGTACCGGTACCAATTGCGATACCAATATCTTTGAGTTCGGTGGTAGCTTTGCCGCGTTCATATTCTTGAACATAAGTACGACCGCCACGACGAACTTCTGCTTCAACCCAGGCACTTAGCGCAGTAACGGCCTTGGCGCCCATACCATGCAAACCTGCAGAAACCTTATATGCACCCTTATCGAATTTGCCACCCGCACCAACCGTGGTTAATACCACTTCCAAAGTTGGTTTCTTTGCTTGGGGATGAATATCAACAGGAATACCACGGCCATCATCTTTAACGCTTACGCTGCCATCAACATAGATATGGACTTGGATGTTTTTACAAAAACCCGCAAGAGCTTCATCAACGCTGTTGTAAATAAGTTCATAGACGAGGTGATGTAAACCGGTGGTATTAATATCCCCGATGTAAACCCCAGGCCGCCTGCGGATATGGTCTGCATCACGAAGGATCTGAACATTGGCACTGTTATAATCATTCGACCCATCAAAGGTAGGATCGACCAAATTATCTTCTGTCATCTATTCTATACTCCAATGAAAATCATTTAGCTTTACCGTACTTGAAACGCAAGTCTGTCAGCACCGAGGCCGGCAAAAGCTTGCGTAACCTCGTCAGTATTGGTCGCTTCTGATACTGCGTAAGCTCTTGGAGCAACGCAGAGCTATCGACCGACACCTCGAGCACACCTTTCTTCAACACTATCACGCGGGTGTGTTCCGCGTATTCTTCACCTGCTGCTTCTGCCCAGAATTTTTCGAGTTTTAATCGCTCTTGTTTTCTACCCCAACCCTTGGCAACAAATAACTTACTCAGAATATCTCCGATTTTTTCCGGCCCCTTCTCCGGCTTGAAAAACCGTATTCCCATTTTCTTTTTCTCCAACTATTTCATCAAGTCAGGGGCATTATCAAATATTGATAATCTTCACCAAACTTGAACAATGCAGGGCTTGCAGCATCAATCAAATCTAATCGTACTTCTGAATCGTTAGGCAAAACCTTCAACAAATCAGAAACAAATACAGGATTAAAAGCTATATCTACATCAGGCCCTTGGTAATCAATCTCTAATTCAACTTTCGATTTACCAGATACGCTGCCCTGGGCCTGCAATACTAATTTCTTCGAATTGAATTTGAATAACACTTTCTTAACTTCATCATCCGCCATGATGGCGGCTTGCCTAACCGCTGCCCCAAAAGCTTCGACTTTTAAAATCGCATGAGCCAAACACTTCTTAGGCAACACCATTTTGTAATCAGGGAAACGGCCTTCTACAAGCCTGCTGTAAACAATCGATCGTTCTGTTTTAAATAAAACTTCGTTCGGTCGAAAACAGACTTTGATGCTTTCCTGATCATCCGAAAAATTACGATCCAATAAATTCAGCGCCTTACTAGGCACCACCGGAGACTGCCCCTTAACCGAATGGCCACCATGCTCTGAAGCACTTCCCTGAGTCCAGGCCAATCTTCGGCCATCGGTTGCAACTAATCTGACCGAATCTTTTTCAAGTTCCCAAAGAGCGCCAGTCATCGTGTATCTTGCCATCTCTGAAGCGGATGCAAACACCGTTCTACGAATCATGGCACGCATGGTTCCAGCAGTCATTTCATGATACTTTTCATCCGAAAAAATCGGAATATCAGGAAAGTTTGCTGGGTCTTCACTGGGCATTTCAAATTCAAAAGATTTTCCTGCTATGTGACTTGAGTCGGCATCAGCTTCCAAATGAATTTCTGTGTCTCGAGTTTCTCTTAAAATCGAAATAAGTTTTGAAGCTGGAAGAATCGCTTCGCCTGGTTTTTCGACGACCATACCAGCGATTTCAATCCGAACACCTAATTCCAAATCCGTAGCCATCAAAACACAACGGTCTTCATCTGCAACTGCTTTGAAGTTTTTAAGGATGGGTTTTACATCCTTGGATGAAATTGCAGAACTTGCAACTTGGCAAGCTGCTAATAAAGCTTCTCGATTACATATTGCTTTCATATTCTTAGGATCCTCATAACACACATCATCGCACACACAATGATTCTTAATAGTAAATATAAATAAATTTTATTACTTTTATTGAGTGGCACACCCAAGTTGTTAAAAACACTTTTTAGTAACACTTAAACTCTTTTCGAGTATAGAGTTATCATACTAAATTTATTGTGGAAAACTTGTTATTTAATGGTCATTTCGTGGTTAGTCTTGGTGCGCCAAATGTTGGTTGGGTTTTTGGATGGGGTTAGCAGAACAAGAGACAACCACCAGTTAACATTGAAATAACAAGTTGTCCACAACTAGGAATATGCAAAATTGTGTTCCAGCTGGCGAATTATGCGCAAATGGCTGAATTTCATCTTCGACCTTTTAATTATAAGGTTAAGAGCAAAAAGCACTAAGCTAAGTCATGTTCTAGTTGGCGAATAGTGCCAGAAAGGCTGATATTATTGCCAATTTCATCTTTGACCTTTTAATTGGAAAGATGTTAGCAAAAAGCACTAAGCTAAGTCATGTTCTAGTTGGCGAATAGTGCCAGAAAGGCTGATATT
>Ga0208856_1000008_pt1 | contig 114672 bp, 91 predicted proteins | sample LakMenEpi13Jul12_FD_150690 | JGI IMG/M metagenome (GOLD analysis project Ga0208856, IMG submission 150690) | Freshwater microbial communities from Lake Mendota, WI - 13JUL2012 deep hole epilimnion (SPAdes) | ecosystem: Environmental > Aquatic > Freshwater > Lentic | place: Lake Mendota...
AATTGCTCAAGAGCCTTGTATTGCAACATTCTTATTGTGTGCAGGAATCAGGGTTAATGGGGTTTCTTAGCAACCAAAAAGCAAAGGTGGAGTAAAAAAATAGGGGCCAATCGAAGATATGGCCCTCAAAGTTGTCGCTTAACTTTCTAACATTTTGCCACACTACCGATGAAACATTTAAGTGGTAAATGTTCCATCGGCTTATAGGCAAGCATGGCACTTTGTTTATTTCGCTGCTGGTTTTACGCTGATCAGCCGATCTTCTTGCGGAAATGTTGTCAGCTCAAGCCCTTTGAAGTGCAATTCCTGTGGCACAGAGTTCGAGTGGAGTTGCAGACCAATCGGACCAGCCATAATGCGCTTGGGTTCGGGGTCGAACCAATCGACAACGGCGGTGCCGTTAACTGCGAAGCGAACACGATTGCCCTGAGCTAAAATCTCCATGTCGTTCCAGTCGTGCTGCTTGCCAACTTTTTTGGCTGGAGCGCCATCCACCTTCAAGCCATTGCGGCCGAATAAATCGTACATGCCCCATCCCGAGGGGAACATCACCAAATGGCCTGCGTAGGTGTACTTAGTCCGATCCTTCTCAGGTTCCTTGCTTACGCTCGGTCGGATTTCGCCCCAGAAAGATACACCCGAGTGCATCTCCGATTCCACCAGCTTCGCAGAAAACACGAGGCGGAAATCGGTGTACTTTTCCTTGGTCAGCAGGTAGGTGCTAAATTTGATGGGCTTAGTATTCTTGGCGACAATCACGCCATCCTTGACTGACCAGTGATCTTCAAAGCCTTCCCACCCTGACAGGTCCTTACCATTGAAAAGCTTAATCGTTTCAGACTTCCCCTTAGCTGGGGGCACGACCGGCGCCTTATCTTTATCGGCAGCCGATGCTGTCTCCTTGTTAATAAACAGTAGGACCAGCAATCCAGTTACAAACGCCTTTGCGAACAGCCATCGATTCATATCTCTTCTCCTAGGAAGTGCATTAAAGGTATCTCAGAAAATAAGGCTAGCACGGACAATGGGCAGAAGCAACACTCTACTGGGAAGATAAAGAGAACATCCTATTGCTGGTTCTGTTAGTCAAACCCAATTCAACTACAGCTTACGCATCAAAGGTGAGCGTTTTTTGATTGGATGTGCCGATATGATTTCGCTTACCTCAGTTTCAAGCTCTAAAAACAAAACACCTGATCACTTCTATTTAAAATGATCAGGCGCCTGTTTATATCACTATTGCCAAGCTGATTTCTACTTCTTCAAGTATTCAATCAAGAAAGCAGCACTTGTAGGCAGCTTTGTATTTGGCATGTCTTGATGCACCAAAACCACTTCCACACCTTCAGCTTTCAGCTTTTCTGCAAGCTTCACTCCCAGCACAGCGGAGTGCGTAGGGTCTTTCTGATTGGTACCAACCACTGGAGGGGTGTCTTGTTTATTGAAGTAAAGCCCGATTGGTGGATCATTCTTGCTCACCAATGCATAAGGGGAATATTCGTTAATCCACTTCATGATTTTTTCGCGGTTCTCCATCACTACAGCAAGGCTAGGCATACCAAAAGCGTGTGCGCCATAACCATAGTTAGGCATCCACTCTTTAAGTTCCTTGGGATCAAGTGAAGTCTGGGCGCCATTAACTGCTGCACAATAAAGACGGGTCGATTCGCGCGCAATCGGATCTGCACTATCAGGTTGTGCCATGTCTTCGTGGAAGGCAAGCCAAAGAGAAGAACAACCACCTGCAGAACCACCAGTTGCGCCAATGCGTTTCTTGTCTAGATTCCATTCAGAGGCTTTTGAGCGCACGAACTGTAATGCCCGGGCTGCATCTTCCAACGGAGCCTTTACAGGAGGTTCAACTTTAAGTTCAACAGCTTGCTTCACATACCGGTAGTTGATTGCAACAACAGATATGCCCGCATCAAGGAAGGGCTTTGCGGCAAAACCTTTTTTATCGCCACCCTGCCAGCCGCCGCCATGAATATAAAAAACAACCGGGGTGGTTTTTTCAGATTTCGCCTGATAGAAATCAAGCACTTGGCGTTCGTGGGTACCATAAGGCACATTGGCCTTGGTGGGTGCAAGAGCAGGAGCGGTTTGTTTCTTTTCTTCTTTCTTCACCTCTTTTTTTACATCAGGTGTTTTTTCCTGAGCAGAGGTTTGAAGGCAGGCTGCACCAAACACCAGAACCGTAAATAACAATCTTCGTAGCATGAAATTTTCTCCATTCCAAAGGGGAGGGAACGCAATAATTGGGCTGAAAGCATTCTCCACGCCTAGATGGGCGGGTCAATCAAATGTTTTTGATTCTTTGAAAATTAGTTTAGATCGAGTTTGAACGCCTGGTCGCATCGGGTTGAAAGGTGATCAGGTTGATAGGGAAGAAACCCAGCACCTTGATAAAGAATGATTGCATTTTTAAGAACGGATGCTGTTTCCAAAGTGACTTGTTGGAATCCCAACTTCTTAGCCTCTGCAAGTAATAGGTGGAGCATTTTTTTCCCTAGCCCCACTCCCCTTACGGATTGTGTAAGATACATTTTCCGAAGTTCGCAAACCTTGGATGAACTTAAAGCAATTCCCCCTGTTCCGATGATAGCCCCATCCGCATTTTCAATCACATAAAACATCCCACCATGGTTCAAATAATTTGCCTCGATGTCGTTAAGGTCTGCATCCGTCGAAGATGGATCAGGTTGTAAGCCAAACTCTAGTAATACTTTAAAGACCAATTCCTTGATTGCGGAAATGTCTTGGTTGTTTGCAATACGGAAAGTGTAGTTTTGCATCAAATGGCCTTTTCATAAATGACTGTAATGATTATAAATGCTGGCCTTGTAATGGGCTTAGAAAAATTATTAACAATTAGCGAAATATTGTGCCCTGCTCTGCGAATAATGAATTAGATAACTAAAAACGGACCAACAAAAGTATTAACCGTGGCTTGGGATGTATAGGAAATCCAGGAAGAATGAGTCTTCCTCGTTTATTAAGTTCACAAATATTAGGAGAATTAAAATGAGTACTAAAGAAAACCCAAAAATCGATGCATTAAAGATTCCGGTAGCTAGGGTTACCAAGCGTTCTAGCAAGGCGAAGGTGCTTGCAGGCAACCTTTCCAGCACACAATGCGTTTATCTTTACCCTCCAAAAATCAAAGGCAACGATTGGGGCCTTGCGATTGGCACTAAAGGCGAAAAACCCAGAATCATGACCAACCTTAAAGAAATCGCAGATGGGATTCTAGAAAGCGATGGCGAAATCAAATGGTACGCCAAAAGGGTTAATATGCCTGCCAGCGAGAAATGTGCGTGGGATATTTACTTTAGCGCATCCAAAGCTTGATTACTTTTACCGCAATCCCTTTGAAGCCAGACTAACCCTCTGGCTTTTTTTATTACACTTCTCTTGACCTTTTTTGCCCATTTAAGTCAGAATCCCTCTATTAGTTCTGTTCCCATTTGGAGATTACTCATGCAGTGGAAATTGTTCGCAATCGCTTTTCTTTTTCTTGTCCCTTCTTCGCTTCTTAATGCACAGGATAATCCTGAAGTTGCTAGGTTACAAGGCGCCTGGGAAGTAAATTCCCTAATTGAAAATGGCGAAGTTGTCTCCCTTAAAAACGTACGCGAAACCATGATCCGCGATGGCGTTCTCGTCATCGAAGGAAACCTCATGCGCTTCACCAACCCCGTGAACAACAAAAAACGCGAACTCGCTTTTGTTTTAAACCCAGACCAAAATCCCAGAACCATCGACCTTACCTCAACCGATAAAATGGGTAGCAAAGGCATTTACATGCTAGACTCCAATAATTTATTGCTCTGCCTTTGCGCACACGATTCCAACGAACGACCTACCATCTTCGCCTCTACTTCCGTTTCGAAATCCATGCTCTTTAGCATGCGCAAACTCACAGGCAACACCCCCGTTGTTCCACCTGCTGTTCCACCTGTCGTTCCACCCGTTGTAACCACCAGTAACTCCAAGCCCCCCGTAACAGTTCCGCCACAAGTAATCACCCCCGCGCCTACTGCGCCACTTTCCCCACCTTTAAGTGTCCCAACTTCCGATGAACAAATTCGCAAAATCCTCGTAGGCACCTGGGGCCATCAAGATGAAGAACGCATCGAAACCTTTACCATGAATTCCGATAATACTTTCAGCTCTACCTGGACTTCCAAAAAGTTCTTCCCCAAACTCTTCAAAGGCGAAGAACGATGCAGCGGTACCTGGAAACTTAAAGATGGCGTCATCATTGCCTACATCACTTCAAGCACCGATGACCATATCCGTAACCAAGTCTTCTCCTACAGGGTTTCGTGGTATACCACGACAGAAATTGCACTCATCGACCAAAAAGGTAGAATCCACCGCGATTGGAAAATCTCTCCATAAACGCAGTATCTTTACAACTACGCTTTTACATTCTTAACGACTGTATTTTTGACCTAAAGCTCATCCACTTCACTGGATGGGCTTCTTTCTTTTTCTATTACTTTCTTTTTTGCTTTTACTAATTCTGCCCCCTACTCCCAACCCTCTTTCCTCTAGCTGTTATTCCAACCATTTCTCTTTTTCTTTCTTTTACATTCTTTTTCTTCCCCCTACTCCCAACCCTCTTATCAATGCCTTTAAGCCCACCCACTGCGCTGGGTGGGTCTCTTTCTTTTTCCTTCTCATCAATCAAAAACAAGAGACCCATGGAACGCAGTCCATGGGCTTTGAAGCCATTCACCAACTCAAATCAAGATGTGTTTTTGATTCCGTGTCTCTGCTTCTGTCTTTTCCGTGTAATTCCGTGTTAATCCGTGGCAAATGTTTCTGCTTGGTTTTCTGTCTTTTCTTCCGTCCGTGGCTAATCTTAATTCTGCTTGTTCTTCCTTCCTTGGCTAATCATTTGCATTTGCATTTACAGATGAATAACTCGCGATTCTCGTGCCGATTTCGCAAGTGCATCCAATACCCTTAAGGTTTTAACCGCTTCCATTGCTTCAGGAATCACCGCAGTCTTATTTAAAATCGCTTGGCTGAAATGATCATGCATCAAAGCAATTTGATCAAACCCAGGAACATGATGATGCTCAATGTTGCCATTTCTTTGAATGCTGAATCCAGCATGTTGCTCGGGTAGCCAAAAGTTGGGGATGTTTAAAACCCCATTGCTGCCAACGATTTCAAAGCCCATGCGAACAGGAAGTGTGAAACCACAATCAAAGCTTGCGACTCTGCCATCTGCAAAATTCAAAATCCCGGTCATCGCAACATCAACACCCCGATGATATTGAGCCTGGGCATATACGCTGATGGGTTCAGATTCCATGGCCCAGCGAATACCAAAAATAGGGTAACACCCAACATCAAGCAAGCCGCCTCCGCCCATCTCGGGATAAAGGCGAACATTGTTGCATTCGAGATCCTCCATGAAAAAAGTAAAGACGCCATGGATTCGCAATGGGTCACCAATTTGACCTTGTTTAAGCATTGCTTTGATTTTTGCAGTGCGAGGATGGTGGGGCCACATGAAACCATCCATGAGCTTCACACCTTTTTTGGCGCAATAATTCACCAACTCCTCAGCTTCCTTTGCAGTAGGGGCGAGGGGCTTTTCGCAAATCACATGCTTACCATGGTCTGCGGCTTTTTTAGTCCATTCTGCATGAAGGTGGTTTGGCAAGGGGTTGTAAATGATATCTATTTCAGGGTCTTTTAGCAGGGCTTCATAAGAGCCATAGGCTTTTGGGATGTTGGCTTCTTTTGCAGCAGCGTTTGCTTTTTCCTGCGATCTGCTAGCAATAGCTGAGAGTTCGGTGAATTGAGTTCTAGCAAAAGAGGGTATTACTCGGTTATTGATTTTTGCAACGCCCAGAATGCCTAGCTTGGTCTTTTTTTGTACAGTCATGATTGCTCCTTGTTACAATTAATAATTCTTTAAGATTACACCTTACAATAACAATTGTGGTTTGCCCAGTTTTCAAATTTGGTTTAATCATGAAACATCATCGAATTCGTTTAAGGGGGCCTTGGCAGTGCACTATTGCACCAAGTGATTTAGCACCTCTAACGCAAATTATAACTGTGCCTTGCTTGATCCCGGAAATCGTCGAAGGGACTTCATTTCGAATTGCCCGAAAATTGGGTAGGCCTAGTACTCTGCTTGCAGAAGAAGAGGTTTATCTGGTGATCACAAAGCCTGGGTATGCTTTCGATGTTTTTTGGAATCAAAAGAAAATAGGAATTACCACTGTAGATGAAGACTTTGAATACCCTATCAAGGAGCTGCTTTTAGAGAGAAATATCCTTGAGATGGAGGGGTGTGCAACGCAAGCTAGGGCGTTTTTATTTGAGGAAACTTTCCTTGAAATCCGAATTCTTCCCTCCAGTTCACTAGCATAATTAGAGTTACAAGCCCGAAAGTCAGCCTTAGTAATTTGTGAGATACCATGGAAATTGAAAATCTGTCGCTGCGAATTGATGAAGCCCCTTTGAATGAATTGATTACTAAAAAGCTGCCAAAGGGCACCAACCTGCAAGAACTAAAAGTGGTGATGGAAGAAGGCGAAGTATCCCTTGAGGGCAAATATTTTGCTGTGATGTTCCCCATTAAATTCAAGGTGTTGTTGAATGTTCATCTTGAGGGCAACAATATCTCTGTAGCATTTAAGGACTTTAAAATTCAAGGTATGCCCGCAGCGTTGTTCAAAAATATGCTGATTGAATTTATCACGGAACAAACCGAAGGAATAGAAGGAATCATAGCCCAAGAAAAGGGTATTTTAATTGTACCCGAGGCGATGCTTAAAAAAGAAGGCATTAAGATGGGTGGAAATCTACAAAAAATCGAATGTTTAAAGGGTGCGGTAAGAATCATAGCAGGCACATAAAAAATCCCCGCAGAGGTATTCGCACTGCGGGGAATCTTAAATTAGACTTAGCCATTTAAACTTTAATTTGCGCGTTGAATTCCAATTTGATTAGTTGCACCTGTTGCGCCCACTGGTGAAACCTTAGGCATGAAGTTGCCATACCTGCGCGATAATTCTTGAGTGGGTGGATAATAAACTTCCTGACCTGGAAGTAATAAGCCACTCTTGGGCGTATCGATTCTGGCACGGGGATGGTTTTCATTCCACATTTGCAATGCTTTTGAATAATCTGGATTACCATAAATCTTTTGACTAATGCTTGCATAGGTTTCGCCAGGCTGACACAGATACGCTTGTTCGGTCCAGCTTTCCACCCGTGGTGCGCCTATTGCTGCTGGGATTGGAGCAATGGGAGTAACCGCTGCTGGGGTATACAACTGGTTTGAAGCACTGCTGACGGTTCCCGGAGGGGGCACAGGCATTATCGGCGAACTATTATTTGATGGGATCGTAAGGACTGCGCCTGCGCCTGGATTGGTTCCATTGATAGGCGGGGCTGAAATGATTTCATTCGCACCTAAAGGCTTTTGCTGATTCTGTATTGGCGAACCATAGGGAGCAACTGGAGCAATGTAGCCTCCGTTATTTCCAATGGGGTTATTCACTGGGGCAACCCTGTTGTTTGGGTCTGCTGGAATAAATTCCGTTCTACGAGCGGGGCCCTCATTCGCATTAAATGGAATGGCGTTACTCAACCTTACGGGTGGCATGGGTGATGTTGTATTTAAAGGGGGCGGGGAACCTGCGCCAAATCCTGGAGCTGCTGGAGGCGGGGGCGGGGCTGTTATCGTTCCCGCAGATGGAGATAAAGGAATCGAGTTCCCGGGCAAAGGCGGTAAGCCTCCACTATTTAGTGGCGGTGATAATGGTGGTGAAATCGGTGCAATTGCAGGCACAGAAGGCAGGCCCATTGGTACGGGGGGAGCAACTGGTGCTGATGGCAGGCCCATTGGTATGGGGGGAGCAACTGGTGCTGGTGGCGGAGGCGGCGCAATGGGTTCAGGAGTTCCCGAACTTGGAATACCAGGCACGCCCAAAGGAGGAGGAGGCGGAGTTCCAATTGGTGCCGGCGGTGGAGGTGGTGCGATTGCTGGAATTCCTGATGCAGGTGCAGTTGGCAGTGGGGGAATTCCACCAGAAGTTGGGGGCGCAGGTGGATCAATAGGAGGAATAGTGGGTGCGGACCCTGGCAATGGCGGTAATTCGGTTTTGGTATTTTCGCCAGGCAATGGGGGAAGGCCACCGCTTTTTCCTGACAGATCAGGCACTGGGGGAATGGGAGGCGCCCCGGGGATTGCGCTTGGTTCAAATGCGGGCAGGCCTTTGTTCTCTTCGGCTGTAGTCAGTTTGATTTCGTTACCCGGTACAGGTACTAGTTCCATATTTGAGGGGGTACCAACGGGAACAATTCCTGCGTCTGTAGCTGTATTTTTTTGGTCTACAGCAGCGACAACGGCCTCGGTATTTGCTGCTTTTGTAGGGGCAGGTTCCATATATTTTTTTATAATCACAGCGGAAAGCAGCCCTACAAATGATGCAGTTACCACCAATCCTGCCTTGGTTTCTCGATTCATCGAACCAACTCCTTACAAGTTAGGCGGGCATATGTCGGCAGAACCGACCCCCACACTTTAATTATGTCTGATAAATTTCACTACTGCTTGTATGGCGATGCCCTTAATATTAGAACAGTCCATACATTGATCCCTTACAACCCATACAACTGAAAAAGTTGCGGGCTAGATGCTTACTACTTCTTTTCGAGGTTGCTCATCTTTTGGGTGTACTTGCGCCATCTCTCAAGATCCCAGATTTCAAAATGATCCTCAACACCAACGATTGCGATCTCTTTTTCAAGGCTGCCAAACAGGGCCAATCTTTCGGGGATTACAATCTTTCCTTCCTTAACCGGTATCTTTTCTATCTGACCAAAAAACAATCTGCGGAATACCCGGACATCCATTTCGCTTGCGGGGGAATGCTCTAGCCTATCGCTTAGTTTTTCAAGATGGTCCACACTCGTTAGCCAAAGGCATGGATCGGGGCCAGGCGACATAAGTACCTGCGTGCAATTGCCCAATTGATCGATTACTTCGGGTGGAAGGGTGAGCATCCTTTTGCCTTCAAGCGCACGGGGATAAGTGCCTGTTAAGGTGACGACAATTTTAGATTTTGCATCGGGAAGTTTGGGCCTGGCTTCTGGCAGAGGTTGTACGGTTGAAGCAGGTTCTTCTGATTGCAAAGTGGCATCTGCAGGAACTTTAACCACGACACCTTTTTCCAGCGGTGCTTCAGGTAATAAAGCTGGGTTAAGCTTGGCAATCTCAGGCCATCGCTTTTCATTTCCCAGAGTCTTTTTTGCTATCTCTTGAAAGTTTTCAGAATCAAATCGAACCAGATATAACTTCGAGCTGATTTGTTTTGCATCTATCAAGGCTGGTACTTCACCTAGGTTGGTTTTAACCTGTCCCTTCACTTCGAATTTAATGAACGGAGGTTTTGCATTGCCTACGCCAACGCCCAAGTTTATGCTGCCATTCTTTGGTCCAGTTGGTTTAATGTTTGCAGATTTAAACCCGCTATAAATCCCTTCGAGAACTCTGGGGAGATCGATCGTCTGGGAAGGAGTGGGGGCGGGTGCTGGGGTTTTAACATCATCTTTAATTTGCAGGGGAAGCGTTGCTGGAGCGGCTTTCTTTTCTTCAACAACTGGAGTTTTGATTTCTTCAATTGGTGGTATCAGCGCAGGTGTTAAGGCTGGAGCGGCTTTCTTCTCTTCAACAACTGGAGTTTTTGATTCTTCTAGCACTGGTATTAACGCAGGCACAGGTATTAACGCAGGTGCAGGTGCTAAGGTTGGTGCGGGGGGAAATAAAGGAAGCGTAGGCTCTTCCTTCATAGGCTGAAATTGCACCGGTTGGATTTCTTCTTTCTGAAGCACCGGAGGCTCTTTTGATTCTTCCACAAGAATATTTGGTGCCTTGCTTTCAGCTACTTTTTTGGGAATCATCCCAGGCGAGGGCAGATGCCCTTGCTCCTGCAACAACATTGTTGTGATTATTTTTGCATGTGTATGCCTAGGTATGTGCACTGCAGCATGGCTTACGCCATTCTTATTAAGCACTAATCCTGATGCAAAAATAAGCAGTAATCCCGCAAAACCCATCGATGCTATTTTCAACATGATTTACCTTCCATGGCAATGCCAGGGACAAAAGAACACTATACTTTTTTAGCTGCCCGCAATTTCGCACTGCGCGATCTTGCATTTCGATTTTCTTCTTCTTCGCCCGCCTGCACTGGTTTTCGTGTTAGCGCAAGATACCTGCTGGTATCCTTGAACGCGGCTTTTACTTTGCGATCTTCCAGCGAATGAAAACTTATGATTACAAGCCTTCCCTCTGTTTTTAAACAATAAGGAGCTAGCTGCAAGAAGCTATCAAGCGATTCCATTTCGCAATTAACTGCAATGCGGAAGGCTTGAAAAGTGCGGGTTGCGGGGTCGATTTTTCCTGAACGGGGAACACACCTACGCACTAATTCTGCGAGGTCGGTGGTAGTGCGAATGGAGTTTATTTTGCGCTCAAGCACTATAGCCTTGGCTATTCTTCTACTGAACCGCTCTTCACCTAATTGAAAAATCAAATCTGCGAGGCTGCGTTCATCGAGTTGCGCTACCAGTGCGGAAGCTGGCATTCCCCGGGTAGGATCTAACCGCATATCCAGCGGGCCTTCTCTTTGAAAACTAAGGCCCCGGGCACTGTCATCTAATTGATCCGAACAAATTCCAAGATCTGCAAGGATTCTATCGACTGCGGGGATATTCAGTTCATCGAGCACTTGGCGCAGCTGATCAAAGGAAGCATGAACGAAAGTAATGTTGGGATTGGTGAGCCTTTTTTTGGCGGTTTCAATCATGAAGGGATCGCAATCAAGAGAAATCATTTTGCCTGTGGGCCCGATTTTTTCTGCAATCAACCGGGTGTGGCCACCCGCACCTAAAGTTGCATCAACGATGATCTGCCCGGGTTGCGGATCGAGCCAATGAAGAACCTCCGCAGGAAGCACGCTGGCATGCTTCGTGGCAAGTGTTTCAGAATTATCAGTAATGGGAAGATCCCTATCCAAGGCAAACATCCTGAAAAAAGCCCTGCTGAAAGTAAAAGCAGGTAATGGGGCGGGATGCTAACCGGAGTTGGGAAAAAAAAACAGCCCTTCTGTGACCTGGGGAGGCAAGAAGGGCTGCTGGTGTTGAGGAATAGGATTTTAGGGCAATAAGGCAGGCTGGGAGGTCCGCCCGACGCCCTATGGCTCGCTGCTACGAGCCCGAATCCTTCCTACTGGTACTGAATCCATCCAAAACTTGCAGACTGACTATTTCCCCTGAAATGCTCCCTCTGCCACACTATCGAAGCGGGGCGAGTTTTCAGCGAGGTATTGTTTCCAACGGGTAAAGTCCCAGAGTTCCAAGTGATCTCGAACTCCGATAAGGACTACTTCACGATCCAAACTGGCGAATTGAGCTAACCTTTCGGGGATCAGCATTCTGCCTGCCTTGTCGATTTCCACCGATTCGGTCTGGGCAAAATATAATCTTCTGAATACCCGGCCTTCACCATCCGTTGCGGGTACTGCATCCATTCTTTCAGCAAGGGCTTCCAAGCCACTTTGTGTGTACAACCAAAGGCACTTGTCGGGTCCTGGAGTTACAAACACCATGTCCGGATTTTGCATCACATCCCGCACTTTGCGGGGCAACGCCAAACGCTTTTTATCATCTAACGTGCGTTCGTGCGTTCCGGTTAATAACATGGGCCTTTTCACTCAATTCATTGCTGGTTTAGCAATAAAAGAGGCATCCTTGCCTTTTCCCACCAAGCTCCACTTGGCTCCACAGTTCCCCACTATATTTGTTTTATTCTCCACCGCAAGCATTTTCTTCCCAGAAATTAAAATATTTTTTACCCCTTCTTTTTGCTTACCTATTAAAACCACAATAACCGGTAAATAGCCCCTAAACTCTTTATTTTATTTAAATTAGATCTTTATTATCTATTAATTATTACGGGTATCTTTTGCTTAAGCTTTAGTATCAGATTAATTATTTGGATTGTTTTGGTTTTATGGTTTGAAACAACCTTTTCACAAGTTCATTTGCTTGATAACTTGCTCTAAAACCTTGTTGCTTACTTTTAAATATGCGATAATATATAACTGTTAAACATTGAATAAGGTTTTCATTCTTGGTTGGTAGCAGCCATACAATTAAATTTGGAATTATCCTTCCTCAAGTTTTTGTCGTTTGAGATGTGCAGTTTTATAGAGGTGAATGATTAATATTTTTAACGAGTCACATACTTCATTGGCTACGGAAACTGCCGAGCCTGTAGTTAAAGCTGTGGAAACTGTTGCCTCCCCTTCCGGTAGGCTTGAAATCCCCAAGACCGCCCAACCGGTCAAACTCGATAAGCGCTATGTGTTTGCCCTTGGCCTTGTGCACTGCCTGGCTCTTTTGGCGGTTATCCCTTGGTTTTACAGTTTGACGGGTTTGCTTGTGGGCATTGCTGGGATTTTCCTGTTTGCGATGATGGGTATAAATATTGGTTACCACCGATTGTTGACACACCGCGGGTTTACCTGCCCCAAGTGGTTTGAACACACGCTGGCGTTGTTGGGGATTTGCACACTGCAAGATTCGCCCGCCCGTTGGGTGGCTATTCATCGATTACACCACAAAGATTCAGATGAGCAACCTGATCCGCACTCCCCACTTGTAAGCGCTTACTGGGGCCATATTGGCTGGTTGTTTGTTCGCAATCGAGAATTTCATAAGGTCAAGCATTTCGAATGCTATGTTCGCGATTTATTGCGAGACCCGTTCTATCTGAAACTTGAACGAAATTCTTTATGGTTGGGTGTTTATGTTTTGCATGCCGTGTTGTTTTTGTTTGCTGGATACGCTGTTGGTTGGTTTATGACAGGCACTTTAGATGGTTCACTTCAGATGGGCCTAAGCTTTTTGGTTTGGGGTGTATTCGTGCGCACGGTATTTGTTTTACATAGCACTTGGGCTGTAAATTCAATCTCGCATCTTTGGGGCTATCGCAATTATAAAACCACTGATAACAGCCGTAACAACTGGCTGGTTACCCTGATTTCGCATGGTGAAGGTTGGCACAACAACCATCATGCAGAACAGATGTCTGCATCGCATGGGCATCTATGGTATGAGTTCGATCTTTCGTGGTGGGTGATTCGAAGTTTTGAGTGCGTAGGGTTGGCTAAGAAAGTTGTTAGGCCCCGTTGTTGGAAAACAGCTAAAGAGCCCCAAAACAATTTCGAAGCGAATTCAATTTCTTAAGCTTCATTCGTTTAACTTTCAAACATCATTTTAATCAAGCCATTGCTTTGCTAAAGATTTCATTTTGATTAGCATAGCAGTGGGTTCCTTAGGGCCTTCGTATTCGAGCGAAACCCAACCCTTGTAGTTGCTTGATTTAAGTACCTTGTAGCAATTCTCGAGATCAAAATCCTTTGGTTTCCCCTGTTCATCGAAGCCATGAAACTTGGCACTGCACACCTTGCGGGCATGTTTGAACATAATGGGAAGGCCTGCGGTGCGTTCTGGTTCAGATTTGAAAAGGCCGAAGTCGGGGCAGGAGCTAATGTTTACTCCAACTGCCTCTATAATTTTTGCGACTTTCACCGGGTCTGCGCTGATGCCAAAATGATTTTCAATGATGATCTCCACACCTTTATCTTTGCCTAATGCTGCAAGCTTTTTGTATTGCTCGATGGTTATTGCAAGATCCCAATCGGGTTTTTCGGGGTTGCCTGTGTTCACTCGCATCGAGGGGATGCCAAGTTTTTCTGCAACACTAAGGAGTTCTACAAAGCGTTTGAAATCCTCTGCTCTTTTGGTTTCATCTGCCCGGGCAAGGTTTACACCCTTCATGTTGTCGCTAAGGTGGATGAAGTTATAGCCTTTATCTTTGGCAAGTTTTTTAAGGCCGAGAAGGTAATCATTTTCGAGGCTTGCTAAATGAGCGCTAGATAGTTCGAAGTTAGATATACCGATTTGAGCTTGGGCAACTTCCATCACTTTTTCGAGTTTCCACTCTGCTAGTTCGAACTCGGGTTTGCCGTAGCGGGTGTTGGGAAAATAGTTATGAAACGACCAAGTAGAGATAGCAATTTTGTCAGATGTTTTCTGAGAGAAAGCCTGAATAGGGAAAGATGCGGATACAATGGGTGCGATTGCCAGTGTTGTCAGAAAATTTCTGCGATTTTGCATGATAGTTAGTCCTTTGCTTTTTTGATGAGGGAGAGCATTTTGCCCGCCTCGGAGTTTTTATAAAATGGATCGAGAGGAAAGCAACCAGAGATCAAACCATTTCGGGGGGCCGTGGTGCAATCGCTGAAGGTTCTGCAAATCCGCTTGCGATCAAGAGGTTTTCCCGCAAGTATATCAAGAGGCATATCAGGATAACTAAGTACCATTCTTCCTAAGCCGACGGAATCAACCATGCCCTGCCCCACCACGGCTTGCGCTACTTTGGGCAACCAATCTTGCAAATACGAAAAGCCTGAACCGATGATCATCATTTCTGGCACAGCATCTTTCAACGCCTTATTAATTGCGATATGCCTAGCAACTCCAACCAAAGGATCTTCTGGGGGAAGGTAGCCATCGGATGGCGGGAAAAGTGCGGGGCGTTGCACATGTGGGTTGTAATAGGGGCTTGCAAAGGTGGTACAAACCAAGGGTATACCCAATTGCAGGCAGAGCTTTAAAAATGCAGTTGGTTCTTCTAATTTCACACCTTGGATTGAACCATCGCCCCCCCAAGCATAAGGATATGGCCCGTTGTTCCAAGCCTCTGGTTCGCCGATTCCATCGGTGCCTGGCTTAAAGGGGATGGTATCGAAAGCGCTAAGTCTTACGCCTATAAGAAGTCCGGGTGCAACTGAATTGATGCCTGCAACTACTTCTCTGAGAAAACGGGTACGGTTTTCGAAACTGCCTCCAAATTTACCCTTGCGATCAACTGCGCTTAGAAATTCATGCCCTAAATACCCATGGCAATGCTTGACATCAACGAAATCAAAACCTGCCTGATGGGCAAGCTTTGCAGCAGCAATAAAGTCGTCGATGAGGGTGGAAAGTTCATCATCAGAAAATACTTGGTGATCGCCCTCTATAGGGTAACGTTTTTCAACGATGGGGTGCCGGTAAAGAATGCGGGGCTCGATTTTCTTTTTATCGTTGGGGCGGGCAAATCTTCCTGAGTGGGTAAGTTGCAAACCGATAAGAAGATCTGAGGTATTCTGGCCCGCTTCGATATGCCCTTGGATGATTTCTTCACGCAGGGAAATGAAATCGGAAAGATACTTTTGCTGGATGACGAGTTGATTGGGGTTGGCCCTGCCGTCGTGCCTGACAGCAACAGCTTCACCCCCCCAGATAAGCTTTGCGCCACTCAGGCCGAACCTGCGCCAGCGTCTGCGCACAAGATCGTTTGGCCTGCCATCCGTTTCCGCATCCCAGCCTTCCATGGGCAGGATGGAAAAGCGATTGCCCACGGTTTTAGAGCCCGCAAGAAAAGGCTTGCCCAACGGTGAAACATCTCCGGGGGAGAGTTCTTCATCAAAGGGGATTATCGCATCCACCTTTTTAAGGTATTCGCGGAACTCTTCAGAGGTTTTAAGAGTATTTACCCTAGTGATTGCGTTCAAGAAACCTCCCTGATGAAAGCATCAATTCTGTTGGCAATATCTTGCAAAAGTGGGATGTCGCTTTCTGGCCTTTCAGGGCTTTTGGGGTGAGTCTTGTTGGTTTTGATCCAACCCTTAAGCTTAAGAAATTGTGCTGCGCTATGTTTGTATGCGGGCACCGGGCCACGAAAAGTAAGAAACCCTAGATACTGCAAAAGATCATTCAATTCGTAAAATCGAGGGTCACCCGTTTCCCACATTTTGTCGCGTACCGCAAAGGCATCCGGTGCAAAGGTACTTAAGCCCAGCAGATAATCACTGCCATACATGACCATATCGATTGCCAGGTCATTGCCTGTGAACACCATGAAATCAGTCCTTGTTTCATTGCGGAGAACCAGCCTTTGCCATTCCAACATACGATTGAGGGAAGAGTGTTTAGCACCCAGACATTCGGGTATCTGCAGAAGTTCTTTGTAAGCATCAAGATCGTATACTTTTCCGAAGGGAGCAAATTGGGTGCTTAATTCGAATGCGAAATATTGTGGCGCAATCTTACCAATCTCTTTATAAGCCTTTGTAAGGTCTTTATTGTTTGATGATGTTAGCCCGAAAGATTGAAAGATGACAGGAAGGCCCTGATGGCGCTGAATTTGCTCGATTGCATTTCGATATGCTGCAGGGTTGAAACTTGCGCCTGGTTGGTCTGCAACAAAGGCGCCTGCGATGAACGATCCATTGCCCAACACCGCACGCGTTTGTTTTAAAACTTCTTCCTTGGTGCTATCATCAAGAAAATTGCCATACCCTGTATCCATGTTGATAGCAGGAACTAAGCCGTTGTCGTGGGTGCGCTTCACATGGTTGCAAAACCCATCCCAATCGATGGTGTCATTTTCCATAAAGGGTAGAAGGATTGCAGAATAGCCTTTGATTTTGCGTTTGAGCTTAAGCAATTTAAATGGATCGAGTTTAGATTCCATGAGATCTCCGTGATTTATTCATATCCTACAGCAGCACGGTAACAATAATCAAAAAGCAATTCCCATTCTTTTTGGGCAATAAGCTGGCAAATAGGGATAGCGTTTACATTTCCGCCCAAGGCTCTTTCGCAAAGGTCGATGAATGCAAAGGGATCCCAGCGTTTTTCCCCAAGCATGAATTGCGCCCACTCAGGTGGTTCATCTCCTAAAATAGTTATGGCTGCTTGTTTCAGTTCTTCGAAGGTTGCAAAGTTTCCTACTCTGCGAAACCAATAACCGCTATTGGGAAAATCGGGTTCTCTTCTGTGTAAAATACCATGCCAGTAACTGCCTGCGGAGCTTGAAAGTTCTTGGCTGATGGCATGAGATTCTTCCATGAAATCATGGTAGAGCCATAAACCTGAGATGCAGGCGTTTGCCATTAGTTTGTCGCGGATGGGTTTACCTAGGAAGTCGGGGTTATCAGAAAGGCCTTGTAAAATTGCCCGAACAGAAACATTGGGCCTACCGGAGTCAAGTGGTGCCAACTTGGTTGGATGCAGCAGATCTGCAACGATCATTCCATATTTTTTCGCATCAAAACCAACCATGCACACCCTCTCCATGAAGCAACTTAGCATTCACCTATTAATCGTTCTATCCATAAATAGGCAGCAAGGCTTTAAAAAATCAGTTCTTAGCAATTTGAGCAAATAGGGTTCTGAGTTTTTCTACCCGGGAAAGGTTGGCGCCCAGATCGCTGTATCCCAGCCTGGAAGCAGAACGAATATGGATTTTCTTTGCATTAACATCAACCAAAAACTCGACATCATCCACATAGCCAAAGATAAGTGTCCTAAACTCCGCATGAAGGTAGTTGCCTGATTTTGAAATCACCTTGGTTCTAGGAAATGAGTTAACCAACGATTCGATTTTCTCAATTCCCATGGCTTCAGAGCCTGCCCAATCTAAAGGCAAAATCATGTAGTTTGGTCGATTATCAAGTGAACAGACGCAATTTGGCTTATTCCCGCAAATTGCTAACGATCCTGCTTGAATGCCAATGCTTGCAGGCTTTTTAGGAGGAAAATTCCTAGTGAAAAACAACACTAATACAAAGCAAAACAGCACAACAGCAATAATTGAAACAGGCTCAAAAAGAGTTTGTGCAAGTATCATGGATTTTTCCTCGGGGCTACTCGATTCAGTTCGGTTGATTCCAGAATATACCTTCATCTTATCAATTCGGGGAGGGTGAAAAAAAATGCTGCAAATGTTCACAAAAATAATATTAATTACGGTATCATGATCTCTATGGGATAACTTAGGGTACCCCGTAAATTTATGGAGATGGATTAATGCAAATTCGATTCTTCGCCAAATGTTTGAGTATGTTTTTTATCGTTTGCGTATTCGCAACTTTTTTACAACACTGCATTGCTGCAGAAGCAGATGCTGGCAAACTCGTATCTGATGCCCATTCCTTGCTTAATGCTGTAAAACCAGAAGACACCAGTTATATTCATAAAAACAATATTATCTCTTGGGGCGCCGACAGTAAGGCTGTGTGCCATGCTGATTGCAGTGGCTTAATCAACGCATTGTTACTTCACAGCAAGTTTTTTTCAGAAGAGCAACTTAACAAAAATATGGGCAGCAATAGGCCTCTTGCTAAACATTATCACGATGCAATCATCCACCAGCGGGGCTTTAAGGAAATCACCAAAATAGATGAGGTGCGACCAGGAGACATTATCGCAATTAAGTATCCGCCTGGTTCAGGAAACTCAGGGCATGTTATGCTGATTGCCTCGTTGCCTATGAAGCGCAACCCTACCGAACCTCTTGTTAAAAACTCTATCCAATACGAAATTGAAATCATCGACAGTAGCTCATCGGGGCATGGCGCAAGCGATTCGCGAAGATTGGACTCGGGCAAATATCGTGAAGGTTTAGGCAAGGGCGTTTATCGAATATTTACCGATGAAAAGGGCCTTTTTGTTGGCCATACCTGGAGTGTTTATCCAACCTCTAAGTACTACGAAATGACTATTCGCAATCTTGTAATAGGTCGAATTTACCCGTAATTATTCCAAAATTCATTCTTGTTTTATAAGAGATAACAATATGGCTGGCAAACCTGAAGATGACCAAACCCTTGCGCCCAATAATAACATCAAGGGTGCAACCGATGATGTATCGATTGTATCCGTACCTTCCAACTCTGAACTCTCTATAAGCCCTGAGCTTAAAGAAGGCTTGGCAAAAATCGCTGCGGATTTTGGCGCAGAAACTATTGCGCCCATGCACAAAGCGTCCACCGATACTGAGCATGATGTAACCCTTGGGGCTTCCCACCAGCAAAAACATATCGATAGCACAATGAATTTGCAGGTCCCGCAATTTGTGACGGGTGCAGGGCCTAAGAACGATCCCAATGCTGCTACCATGCCTCCTTCTGGCAATGCCGCCCCTAAGAACGATCCCAATGCTGCTACCATGCCCCCTTCTGGCAATGCCGCCCCTAAGAACGATCCCAATGCTGCTACTTTATCTCCTGATGATCGGGCGCTATTTGATTCCTTCTTTAATTCAAACTCTGCAACCATGCCCCATGATGGAAAAGCACCTGCATATGATCCTAATGGCGCTACTATGCCTCCTTCCCAAGGCGGAGCATATGATCCTAATGGCGCAACCATGCCTCCTTCGCAAAGCGGAGCATATGATCCTAATGGCGCTACCATGGCCCCTTCGCAAAGCGGAGCATATGACCCCAATGGCGCAACCATGGCGCCTTCGCAGAGCGGAGCATATGACCCCAATGGGGCAACTATGGCGCCTGGGCAGGAAAGTAAGTCAGGTAATACCGCAGTTAATGTTGGTTCTATTAAACCAAACAGCGGGGGCAGCAAGTATCCAAATGTGCCGGGTTACGACATCTTAGGCGAGTTAGGTCGTGGCGGGATGGGCGTTGTTTATCGAGCAAAGCAAAGGGGTTTGGGGCGTATGGTCGCTCTAAAAATGATTCTAGGGGGGGCTAATGTAAACCCTGAAGATATTGCTCGATTTGAACTTGAAGCCCGTGCGGTTGGCTCGATGACCCACCCCAACATTGTGCAGGTTTACGAAGTCAGTGAGTTTCAAGGCGCACCGTTTTTCTCTCTTGAATTTGTGGATGGCGGCCCACTCGACTCCAAATTAAAGAGCGAGCCACAACCGGCTGAATGGTGCGCTCAAATGATGCTGCAGCTTTCGCGAGGCATGGCTTATGCCCATAGCATGCAAATCATTCACCGCGATTTAAAGCCTGCTAATGTGCTAATAACCAAGGACGGTATCGGGAAAATCGCAGACTTTGGCCTAGCCAAAAAGATGGATGCAGATGATGGCAAAACCCGTGCGGGTTCAATCATGGGTACGCCAAGCTATATGCCCCCTGAGCAGGCGAGTGGCGAAACCGCAGATATCGGGCCTCTCGCAGATATTTATTCACTAGGCGCAATGTTCTACGAATTTCTAACAGGGAAACCGCCTTTCAGGGGTACTACCCTGCTGCAAACACTCGAAGATGTTCGCAATAAGGAACCCGTTGCACCTAATATTTTAGTGCCTAGTGTTCCCCTAGATTTACAAACCATCTGTTTAAAGTGCCTTGAAAAAGACAAAGCAAAGCGATACCCAACTGCCGATGAGCTTGCTGATGATATCGAGCGATTCATCAAGGGCGAACCTATCCTAGCCCGGCCTGTTGGCATTTACACCAAAACGTTGAAGTGGGCAAAACGCAATCAGGCGAAGGCTGCTCTTATTGCAGTTTCCGCAGTGGCCGCAGTCACCATTTTCATAGGTTCCATTACTGCAGCAATAATGATTCGGAATTCAAGTATCAAGGAAATGGCTGCTCGCGATGCAGTTGACGAAAAAAATAAGGCGATTGCACTCGAACTTGATGGAATTCGCAACGAAACCACGCCAGCGCTCATCAGTGCCAAGACTTTATTTGATGAAAAGAAATTTGAGGAGGCCAAAGATATCCTAGGAAAGGTTGTCGCCCAGACTTCAGGTAAAGATTTACTGAAGGAGATTTACGAATCTTCCAATGCACTTCTGATGCAAACAGAGGCGCGAATCAAGGCGACCACCGATATGAGCCTTTTTTCAAAGCATTATGATGATGCTCTTTTCCATTCATCTGATGCAATGGGCAATCGAACGGAAGCAAGAGAAAGCTCGATTTCCGAAGCAGCCAAGGGCCTTACAATTGTAGGAGTTAACTACATTGAAGACAAAGAATATAAGCTTAAACTCCCTGATCACCTTTCTGATGCAGAAAAAAAACAATTGACGGATGAAGCGCTCGAGCTCGCTGTTATTCTCGCTCGCAGAAATGCCATGCCTTTGCCTGATATTTCTGCAGAAGAATTGAAAAAACGATCGTTGGAATCTCTCGAGATAATGGAAAAAACTCGTGGCTTTGCCAAGGAAAATCACATCTTCCATTTGATCAAGGGTGATTTATTTAAAACTCTATCTCGATTACCCGAAGCTCAGGCAGAATTTGAGAAAGCTAAAACCATCGCCCCCGAGCGTGCTTCGGAGTTCTTCTTTCTTGGATTGGGTGCTTTGAATCAAAATGATTACGCCACTGCTCAGGACTTTTTTGAAAAGGCCCTCCGAAAAGACCCCGAAATGTTCTGGGCTAATTTTCTTACCTCAGTCTGTCAGGTTAGGCAGGAACAATTTGCCGCTGCCCGAGCTTCTCTTACCTCTTGCATAGCAACCCGGCCCAACCTCGGCCCCGCTTACCTCGTGCGTGGCATTGTGGATGGAAAACTAATGCGTGGCAAAACCAGTACCACCGATTCTGACTATTCTGAAGCATTTGAAGACTTTAAAAAGGCAGAAAAATACGGTATTCCCAAGTTTGATGTGTTGGTTAATGAAGGGAATTTGTTCTTTGAAATGAACAAATTTAAAGATGCACAGAAGAATTTTGAGGAAGCCGTTAAACTGAAACCTACAGACCCAAGAGGTATTAACAATCTTGCTCTTTGCTACCGCAAGGAAGGCAAAAATGTTGAAGCCATCGAATTGTTCACTAAAAACATCAAGGCCAATCCGATAAGTGGTGATTCATACCATTGGCGTGGTTTGGCTTACCTCGATTTGCAGCCTAAAGAAATCCAGAAAGCTACAGAGGACTTTATTCAAGCAGGTAATTTGCGATTTCTCAACAAAGATAAAATCGAAGATTACCTAATTGCAGCAGAGCTTTTTTACTCTACTAAGAATTTTGATAAAGCTCTTCCTCTATGCAATCTTGCAGTGCAATTAAATCCCAGCAACAGCTTATCCCATCTTTTGAAAGCGAAGATTTTGCTTGAACTGAATAAGTTTGCAGAAAGCAAAACATCATTTGATGATTATTTTGCCACGCATGACCCGAAGAAGGATTTGCCCCTTGATCCCTTGGCTTACAAAGGACGTGGAATCTGCCAGCGAGCTTTGAATTTGTTGGGGCCTGCATTATCTGATTTAAGCCGAAGTGCAGCCATGCTTCCTGATGACACTCAGTCTCGGGTGCGCAGGGCCATGCTTTTAGTTAGCGCTTGGAAGGATCTTGCCCAAGACGATTTTACCATGGTGCTTGCAAGCAAGGATGCGGAACCTGGCCAGATCATCGAAGCTTTAACCATGCGAGGCTATTTGCGTGCAACACAAAATAATATCAAAGGCGCAATTGAAGATGCAGACGCTGCACTTGCAAAAAATCCAACCCCTTCCGTGCAAACGGTTTTAAACGCAGCTGGTGTTTATTCCATATCCGGGGGTAAACTTGAGTTAGATTCCGATGCCAAGCCTGAACTCAAACCCCAGGCTGATTTGTACAAGAAAAAAGCCATCGAATTGTTAAAGAAAGCGATTGAGGCATTTCCAGAACCGCAAAGGCAAGGGATTTGGGGGCAAGCAGTTAGTTCAGATGATTCCTTCGATTCCCTGAAAAAAGAATCTGAGTTTAAAGCCTTACAGTCTAAATATGCCCCTGCACCTAAAAAGTAATAGAACCTAAACTCCTAAAGCTATTGTTTTAATTGCTTGTTTTGAATGATTTGTAGCGAAAGAATTCGTTTCTTTGGCACATTTTCTAATTTCTTTGGGCTTATTTTGGCCAGCAACGGTTTATTAGCACATTCTATATTTACTTTTCTGATTGTGGCTATTTTAAGGATTATCACGCTTTTCTTGATCTTTTTTAGGTTTCCATTCGTACGACTCAAATACTGGCCTGGATGATAATTGTTTTGGCTTGACAATTATAAGCATTGTAGGCAGTTACTGGAGGATATGGGGTATTTATTCTTGCGCATTATTGCAGGATTATTTACAATTAATGATATTTTATAGCGTGATATTTTTTTCAACAGATAAGAAAGATTCAATTGAATAATATTAAACATACGGGTTGGTTCAAATCGATGTTTGGGTCTAAATCTAGGCGGTTAGTGAGCGGCCGCCTTTCGGTTGAGCATTTGGAAGTTAGACTTACCCCCGATGCCAAAACCGTGCCTGCCTTCCACGACTTCGCAATTGGTATTTCTGAAAACACTTGTGCAGCAAACTCCATCACGCTTGTTGATGACATTCGCCTGCAGCAAAACTCAACCAACTACCGTTCCAGTCAGGTTTATTTTTCCTCTAATGATGCCTCTGCTTTTTCAGCTTCAGCTTTTCAATTGGTAAACAAACTTGATGATGTTGCTTTGCAGGCCGCCTCTACAAAAGGTGTTGTCCTTATTGATTCTTCCCTTGTTGCAACCATCCCTGTTGATGAATTAAAAGGCTCGTTGGTTGTTTCAATCGATGGCAACCGCGATGTTGTTAGCCAGATTACCACTGCGCTTGAAGGCCTTGCGAATGTGCCAGTACTTAGGATTATCAGCCATGGAAATGATGGTGTATTGTATTTCGGAAATCAGGCGTTCGATTCCAGAGTTTTAACTGCCAGCGCAACGCAGGTTGCATCTTGGGGCAACTCCTTAACCTCAGATGCGGATATTCTTCTTTATGGTTGTTCGATCGCAAACACGGATGCAGGCAAAGCGTTTGTAGAGCAGTTTGCAAGCATTACGCAAGCCGATATCGGCGCTAGTAGCAATTTGACCGGAAAAGGTGGCGATGAAGTTCTCGAATTCCATGTCGGCCAAGTTTCAAATACACTTATTGCTAGCACAATTGATTATAATAGTGCAAATCTTTCGCTAGAACCTGGAGATTCGTTCAATACAGCAATTCCTCTTAGCGCCATAACGGGTGGATTTGGTGCTGATGGAAGTATATCTGCTGCTGGTGAAGAAGATTATTACTCTTTTACAGCAACAGCAACGGGTGTGGTTGAATTTACCATGAATGCCATTGATAACAGTAGCGTTGATTCAATCCTAACCATTTACGATTCCAACTTTGGACAACTCGCGCGAAATGATGATAGCAATCCAACAACTTTAAACAGTTTTATTTCTCTTAATGTTACTGCGGGTAGTATTTACTACATCAAGGCAACTGCTTATGTATCTACTACTATCACCACGGGTACTACGGGTGAATACCGGGTTTCTGCGACACTCTTAGCGCCACCAGGGTCTTCCTTCGATACAGCAATTCCTCTTAGCGCCATAACGGGTGGATTTGGCGCTGATGGAGATATTTTCGTTGATGGTGAGGAAGATTATTACACTTTTACAGCAACCGCAACTGGTGTGCTTCAAGCGTCGTTGGATCAAATTAACGGCAGCAGCATCGATACCTTTATAAGCATTTATGATTCCAGCAGAACTTTTTTAGGTGATGATGATGATGACGGCCCCGGGCTAAACAGTTTGACTAGTGTTTCTGTGATTGCGGGAAATGTTTACTTTGTCACGGCGGCTACTGCTTATGGATCTGGAACCGGTGCATATCGGGTTACAATAGTTGCACCTATCGTGACATTAAATACAGCTAATTTGGCAAGCAACGCCACTACCCTTACCATTGCTGGTACAGGGTTTAATACCATTGCGGCCAACAATACGGTTACTCTTAGCAGTGGTACTGGCACAGTCACTAATGCAACTGCAAACCAGTTAACTATAACCTTTACTACACTGCCAAGCGCCTCTGGTAGCCTGACCGCAATCATTAACTCCTTTGGTAGTACCAGTGGCAGTCCAGTTCAAGTAGCTACTATTGCTGCCGCACCACCAGGGTCTTCCTTCGGAACTGCCATTGCCCTTACTGCTCAACAAGGCAGTACGGTTGCAAGTTTTGATGGCGATATTAATCCTGCTTATAATGCTGATTATTACATCTATACAGCAGCAGCAACGGGTGTGGTTAATTTCGCCATGGCTGCCGTTAACAACAGTGGCGTTGATTCCATCCTGACTATTTACGATTCTAACTTTGTACAAATCGCGCGAAATGATGATAGCAATGGAGGCTTTAATAGTTTTATTTCTCTTAATGTTGATGTGAATGCTATTTACTACATTAGGGCAACGGCTTTTGAATCTGACACGGGCGCCTACCAAATTTCTGCAACAGTGATATCGGACCCCATAAACGCACCAGTCGCCACCGGCGACTCCTTCGCAACTGCTATTACACTTACTGCTTCTTCAGGCAATGTTGCGAGTGCAATTGGTGAAATTAATCCTGCATATGATCCTGATTATTACACCTATACAGCAGCAACAACGGGTGTGGTTAATTTCGCAATGGATGCCATTAACAACAGTGGCGTTGATTCAATCCTAACCATTTACAATTCTACCTTTGTACAAATCGCACGAAATGATGATAGCAATGGAGGCTTTAATAGTTTTATTTCTCTTAATGTTACTGCGGGTAGTGTTTACTACATCAAGGCAACGGCTTATGGATCCGGCACCAGTGCCACCGGTGAATACCGGGTTTCTGCGACATTTATAGCGCCCACCTCTGGTCAAGCCGGAGCCCCCGGCGACTCCTTCGCAACCGCTATTGCACTTACTGCTTCACAAGGTAGTACGGTTCAGAGTGCATTTGGAGATATTAATCCTGCTTATAATGCTGATTATTACAAGTACATTGCAACTACCACGGGTGTGGTTAACTTTGCAATGGATGCCATTAACAATAGTGGCATTGATTCCTATCTGGCCATTTATAATTCCAACTTGGTAGAAATCGCACGAAATGATGATAGCAATGGAAGCTTGAACAGTTTTATTTCTCTTAATGTTACTGCAAATACTATTTACTACCTTAAGGCAACTGCTTATGGATTAGGCACGGGCGCTTACCAGGTTTCTGCGGCATTTACAGCGCCCAGCACTGTTCAGGGCACCACCTTCGCAACTGCAATTACACTTACCGCGGGGAATCCAATTGAAGGTGTTATTTCAACTGCTTTAGAAGCAGACTATTATAAATACACAGCAGCAGCGACGGGCGGGGTCAATTTTGAAATGACTGCCATTAGCAACAGTGGCGTTGATACCTTCCTGACCATTTACAATTCTGAGTTTATAGAAATCGCACGAAATGATGATAGCAATGGAACCAGAAACAGTTTTATTTCTCTTAATGTTACTGCAAATGCTATTTACTACCTTAAGGCAACTGCTTTCGGATCCGGAACAGGCACCTACCAAGTTTCTGCGACATTTATAGCGCCTACTACGGTCACCAATGGAACCCCTGGCGACTCCTTCGCAAATGCCATTACACTTACTTCTAATTCAACAAGTACGGTTGCGAGTTATGATGGTGAAATTAATCCTGCTTCAAATGCTGATTATTACAAGTACACAGCAACAACTACAGGTGTAATTAATTTCGCCATGGTTGCCATTAACAACAGTGGCGTTGATTCCATCTTGACTGTCTACAATTCCAACGAGGTACAAATCGCTCGAAATGATGATAGCAATGGAACCAGAAACAGTTTTATTTCTCTTAATGTTACTGCAAATGCTATTTACTACCTTAAGGCAACCGCTTACGGATCCGGAACAGGTGCATATCGGGTTTCGGCTAGCAGCAATTCTGTATTTAATTCTACCCCTCCCGGGGCCACTTTTGGTACTGCCATCAACCTTACTGCCGGGGATCCAATTGAAGGTGTTATTTCAACTGGTTTAGAAGCAGACTATTACAAGTACATTGCAACTACGACGGGCAGTGTCAATTTCGCAATGAATGCCATTAGTAACAGTGGCGTTGATACCTACCTGACCATTTACAATTCTAACTTTACAGAAATTGCACGAAATGATGATAGCAATGGAACCAGAAACAGTTTTATTCCTCTTAATGTTAATTCGAATGCTATTTACTACATCAAGGCGACTGCTTATGGATCCGGAACAGGTGCATACCGAATTTCGGCAAATAATTCCGATAATCAAAACACCTCCCCCGGCGCCTCCTTCGCGACCGCAATCAACCTTACTACGACAGCCCCAATTACGGGTGCTATTTCAACTGCTTTAGAAGCAGATTATTACAAGTACTTGGCGGCAGCGACGGGCGGTGTCACTTTTGAAATGACTGCCATTAACAACAGTGGCGTTGATACCTATCTGACCATTTACAATTCTGACTTTATAGAAATTGCACAAGATGATGATAGCGGCATTGGGTTAAATAGCTTGGTCAGCATTTCTGTTAGTGCGAATGCTATTTATTACCTTAAGGCGACTGCTTACGGATCCGGAACGGGCGATTACCAAGTGTCTGCAACTGTTCAAACTAACGATGATGTGGGCGGCAGTGTCGATGCAACTGCAACCCTCCTTTCATTTACCGGTAATGTAGCCAGTCAAAGTAAAACCATTGGTGCAGCGATGGATGTCGATGTCTTCCGTTTAACTGCTGATGTGGAAGGGATATTCGAAATTGCGGTGACCCCATCTAACGCTTCGACTCTGGCGCCAGTTATAGAAGTTATTGGAAATGATGGTACAACCTTACTAGAGTTTTCCAGTGCCAATGCAGGAGTCTCAGCCTTTGCGCTGCCTTTCCTTACCCTCGGGCAACAAGTTTATGTCCGTGTTTCAGGTACGGGATCAACGGGCGATTACACGCTTCAAGTAACAAAACCTGCTGCTATTGTTGATTTTTATGCTAATAATTACAGCACCGCTACAAGTTCGTTGCCAGTAGGAATCATAACCCTTTCTCCAGGCACCAATTCTGGCTCGTTGACAAACGCCAACATGGTCATTGAGTCGGCCACTGATGTTGATGTATTTAGCTTCACTACCAACCGAAGTGGGCCAATACAAGTTTCTGTTTCCAAGGAAGTTGGTAGCAATCTCGATACCATCGTTTCTATTTTGGATGCCTCAGGAAATGTTTTCGAGTTCAACGATGATTCAAATGGCACTACCAATAGCACCGTGGTTTTTCAGGGGGATAATAATACTCTTTATTACATCAGAGTTAGTGGATATGGCGGAACAACTGGCCAGTTTGATATTTCAGTGACAGACCTCACCCCTACAGTTGCTGAAACTGATGGCACTGGAACTGATCTCACCCATGCTACAGATCTTACTTTTGTTGCAAACAGCGCTAGTTTTCAAGGCAATATTTCAAGTGCTGGCGATCAAGATTTCTTCAGCATTACCGCATCATCGAGTGGTGTTCTTACTATTTCATTAGCTGCAGAGGCTAGCAGTGGCCTCGACACTTATCTTTATCTTTATAATTCAGACAAAGTACTTATCCTAGAGGATGATGATAGTGGTTCAGGATTAAACAGTTCAATCTCAATCAATGTGCTAACCGGGCAAACTTATTACCTCCAAGCCTCGGGTTTCGGATCCAGTACGGGGGCTTACACGATTTCTGCTTCTATTTCAGCAGCAGATGATCATGCCAATCAAGCCGGTGAAAGCGCAACCAGAATGGTTGTTTCTTCAACTAACGCCGTCAGTAATACGGCGGGGACCATCAATCCCTCAACAGATAATGATGTGTTTTTATTTAAAGCAACCGCCGATGGTTCCATCACCATCAATGTTACTCCAACAAATAATAGTACTCTTAACTCTTACCTTTTTGTTTATGATTCCACCGGGAACATTCTGCTTGATTACAATGATGGTAATTCCAGTACCGATAGTGCTAGCATAATTAACCTGCAGGTAGTCCGTGATGAGGTTTATTACTTCATGGTTTCAGGTGCTGAGGGTACCACCGGGGCCTATAACATTTCGATAACTCCAGTCACAGACATCGTGGGCAACACTATCGCCCTTGCAACCAACCTTCCTGTTTCCACCACCTCCACCGCTAACACCACGGTTGGCACCGTAAATGGTTCCATCGGAAGCAATGGCGATGTTGATTTTTACAAAGTCGCAATTGGGGCAGATGGCAGATATGCATTTAGGGCTTCCGCAAACCCCACATCGAATGGCCTAGATACCACAATTGCCGTTTATTCTGAAGATGGCCAATTGATGGGCGAAAATGATGATGCCAGTGCTTCTTCCTTGAATAGTTCCCTTTCATTAAACTTGACTGCTGGCGAAATTGTTTATGTAAGAGTTGCTGGCTATGGTGAAAGCACAGGCGATTATATCTCTGATGTGGTTTATCTTAGTGCAGCCATTGCAGATGATTTTGGCAACACTATTGCTAATGCCTACTCCTTCGTTCTTGATAACGCTCACTCCTACACAGCTTCCAGCGCTAATATCCAATTTGCTGGCGATGTCGATGTCTTTCATGGTGTTGCAGATCTTACTGGCAATATAACTTTGGTGCTGACTCCATCTGCAAATTTGCAGGGAAATATCAGGGCTTTTGTTACTCGCAATGGGGAAAACATTCAGGTTGGAAGTGTAAATGGTAGTGCCGTGGGTGGAGTTGTTAATCTTACTTTCCCAGTATCAGCATCAGAGAATTTTTACATTGAGATATCGGGAAATAATGGCACCACTGGAGCCACTGGCGCCTATAACCTTTCAGTAAATAATGTCATTGCAACCAATACCGTCCGCCCAACCGATGATTCTGTTATTGACCGAATCGCGGAAGAATTAAGAGAAGAGTTTACCCGAATAATTGCAGCGGCTAGTGCCAACGCAGATATAAATGCTACAAGTCAGGTAATCATGACTCAGTTGCTAGCTGTAATTCAACGACTTATTCCAGGATTTACCGGTTTTTTTGGCTTCTTTGACCCTGTTGATCTCAACCTAACCGGTGGCGGTGGCACTGTTGGTTCTCAGGGCAATAATTCCACGAATTCCAATCCTTCCGCTAGTCTTTCCAGCAGAGGCGCATTGGACCTTGTGGTTATCCCTGGGGCTGTCGGTGGGCAATACAATTTACAAATGACCGGTACCGGTGGCGGGCAAGTTCTTGCTGGTGTAGCCATGGTTGGTGCAAATGGCCAAGTTATTAATCCTACAATCACAGGGGGCCAAAGTAGCGGGGGTATTGCTGCTTCTAATGTGCCTAAAACTGGTTTGAACATAGTCCTTGATTTTGGAAGTAATAGCGGCGGCGGTAATGGAAATAGTGGTGGCGGAAATAGCAATGGTGGCAATGGCAATGGTGGTGATACAGCTCAATCTGGTCCCGTTGCAGGTTCTACTACGGCATCAGCATCAGCATCTTCTACTAGCGCATCTTCTACTAGCGCTTCTTCTTCTACCGCATCCGCTGCAACCGGGTTAACCAGCTTGGCCGCTTTGGCGAATGCAATCACCCAGTCTGCAACTGCTTCGGGTACAGGCTCAACAACATCTGCCGCCAATCTTGCCAACCTTGCTTCTATTGCTTTAGGCCTTGGTAGTACAGCAGCCACTTTAGATGAAAAGCAACTTGCCAAGGATTTGGGCGGCGATGCCCCTGCTGGCGATCTTGATCTTAGTGGTTCAGATAATTTGAAAACAAGTGGTTCGTTTGTTTTAGTTACCTTTGCAGAAGCGTACAAAGGATTCAATCAGGCGGTATTCAGCACTTTGGATGCAGAGAATCAAGTGGTATCTGAAATTGCTAATATCTTTGATAAAGTTTTGCCAGCTTTGGTTCCTTCCGAATTTGAAAACGCAGTTGAAAACCTTCTTGTACAAACCAAAAAATCTTTACTTGAAGATGGCAAAGCCACCCTTTTAAAGACTGGCGATATTCTGGCAGACATCATAATGTCGAAGCTGGTTAAAAATTTGCCTGCTGCCCAACCCGCTAAAAACAAAGTGGATGCTAAAGATCCTTCCTTTGAGTTTGTGGTTGCAAATTTAGTTCAGCAAAATAAAAACGACAGCGCTGCTGAAGAAAATTGCTTCGGTGAACATACTGCAATCACTGATAAAATCCCTCAATGTTTTGAGGAAATCTTCAACTCTGTGAATCGAAACGTCCTTGATGATTGTTTATCGGGGCCTTCAATTCTCCGCAATGATCAGCAAAACAATGTTGCTGAAGCCCTAGGCGTTATTGCAGGTGTCCTTCTTGCTCCTGGTGTTCTTAGTAGCACTAATGGCGCGCAGCCGCCCGCTTTTGAAAAGCCAAAGCCCAGAAAACAGAAATCCTGATTCCTGGATTACACAAGACTCCACCTTGTTTGAATGCTAAGATATTTCTTTGTTCTTCAGTGTGACCTTGTGGAGTTATTTCATGCTTCTTCAATCAATCACTTTGATTGTCTGCCTTGGCTCGGTTCCCTTTCAGTCGCCTCCCATTTTAAAAGATGGCGACATGGTCGCCCTTGTGGGCGGAACACTCATCGAGCGCGAACAAATTTCAGGCTACTGGGAGACCGAACTCACCCGCAGGATTACCGGCCAGAAAGTTCGATTCCGCAATCTGGGCTGGAGTGGCGACACCGTATACGGCCATGCCCGTGCGGGTTTTGGTTCCACCGCAGATGGCTATAAAAGGCTTATCGAACATATCAATGTTGTAAAACCGACCGTCACCCTGTTTGCCTATGGCGCCAACGAATCTTTTGAAGGCGAAGCAGGTGCAGCCGCTTTTCAAAAAGGGTATGACAAACTTTTAAAGGATTTGTTGAACACTAAGTCGAAGTCCATCCTTCTGGCGCCACTCTGGCATGAAAACATGGGAGCGCCACTGCCAGATGCCGCTCCGCACAATCTAAACATCCTTGCATACAGCAAAATGATTGATGATATTTCCAAGTCGAATCAAGCCAACTTTTATGATTTATTTCAGAGTAAAACTTCATGTGAAGCAATGCTTGGGCAATCAGCAAAACTTACGAGCAATGGTATTCACCCCACCGAACTTGGGTATTACCTTTTATCCAATGATATTGCCAGGGCCTTTGGCGTGAATGAAGAACTTTGGCAAGTTGCAATTGATCAAGCTGGTGGTGCTATAAATACTAAAGGGTGCACCGTGGAGAGTGCGGGAAAGATGAATTGGAAAGTAACGGATAAAATGTTGCCTAGGCCCATTGTTCCGGGCTTTGCCTCCCTCAATCCTTCCCCTAGAACCATCGCAATCAAAAATCTTCCCAAGGGAACCTACAGGCTCTTGGTTGATGGCAAGGAAGTGATGATGAAGAGTTCTGAAGATTGGGCCAAGGGAGTTATGATTTCAAGTGGGCCAGATTTTGACCAAGTAGAAATGATGCGGAAGCTGATTCTTGAAAAGAACAGGCAGTATTTTCATCGATGGCGTCCACAAAACGAAACTTATCTCCTAGGTTTTAGAAAACATGAACAAGGGCAGAATGCTAGGGAACTACCCCAGTTCGACCCGATTGTTGCTGCAAAAGAAGAAGAAATTTACAAACTTAATAAATCCGTAACACGGACCTACTCGCTGATGGAGTCCAAGTAATGAAACGCAATTTAAGCACACTCGCAATTACTCTTTTTCTGATTCAAGGCGTTTGCTTTGCGCAAAAGAATGCCCCTCTTACGGTTGATATCGACCCAGAAAATGAGCGTAAATCGTTCATTCTTCCAGAAGGGTTTGAAGTCAATCTGTTTGCAGGCGATCCTCAACTCGCAAAACCCATTCAAATCTGCTTCGATACCAAGGGCAGGCTTTGGGCCGCTTGTAGCTCTACCTATCCCCAGGTGCTTCCCGGGCAACCCAACCAAGATAAAATTCTGGTTATGGAAGATACCGATGGCGATGGCATCGCAGACAAAACCACCGTCTTTGCTGATGGCCTTCTTATCCCCACCGGCTTGGCTCCCGGCGATGGCGGCGTTTATGTTATTGATAGTACCGACCTTATTCACCTCAGCGATACCGATGGTGATGGCAAGGCTGATACCAGAAAAGTAATCCTTTCTGGTTTTGGTACCGAAGATACCCATCACATGGTGCATACCCTTCGCTGGGGCATGGATGGTTTACTTTATTTCAATCAATCGATTTACATTCATAGCCATTTGGAAACTCCCTACGGGCCCAAGCGTTTGGGTGGTGGAGGCATCTGGCAGCTTCGTCCAAAAAATCTTGAACTCGAAATCACCATGCGTGGTTTGGTCAATAGCTGGGGACATCATTTTGATCAATGGGGCCAGTCTTTTGCAACCGATGGTGCGGGTGGCGAAGGCATTAATTATGTTATCCCCCGTGCCTACTACGCAACCGCTGTTGGTGCCAAGCGTGTGGTTCAAGGTTTGAACCCTGGTAGCCCTAAGCATTGCGGTCTCGAAATCCTTTCAGGCAGGCATCTCCCAGAAGATTGGCAACAATCTTTTATTACCAACGATTTCCGTGGCCACCGAGTTTGCAGATTCACCCTCGAACCCGATGGCGCTGGTTATATCTCTAAGCAACAGCCTGAATTAATCAAAACCAACCACCCTGCATTTAGGCCGATTGATGTGCGCCAAGGTCCTGATGGAGCCATCTACATTGCAGATTGGTTCAACCCTATTATTCAGCATGGCGAAGTGGATTTTCGCGACCCTAGGCGAGACAAAACCCATGGTAGAATCTGGCGCGTCACCGCAAAAAACAGGCCCTTGGTTCCTCGACCAAAGCTTGAAGCAGATACCAATGCTGCTTTGTTCAACCATATGAAAGACCCAGAAATGTGGACTAGGCATATGGCCCGCAGAGTTCTGGTCGAACGAAAACTTGAATCTGTAACACCCGATCTTAAAACTTGGACTAACTCTATCCCAGCCGACGATGAGGTTTTAAATCTCGAGGCTCTATGGACTTGGCAAGCTTTGGATCTGCCCAACGAGAAATTATTAGGCATGGCGTTGGCTGCAAAAAATCCGAATGTTCGTGCTGCTGGAATTCGAGTTGCAGAAATGTGGCGCAATAAAATGCCAGGCACTTTCGATCTCGTTAAAGCCAAAGTGAACGATTCCCATCCGCAAGTCAGGCTCGAAGCTGTGCGGGCGTTGGGGCTTTACCCCAAGGCTGAAGCTGCAGAAGCTTCTCTTGCAGTGCTTGATTCACCCATGGATAAATTCATTGAGTATAGCTTGTGGCTTACCCTGCAGGAATTGCAGGATAGCTGGCTGCCTGCTTTCAGCAAAGGCGAGTTAACCTTCGGCGGTAAATCCGATCGAATGGTCTATGCTCTCAAAGCTGCTGGTACTGCAGATGTTGCCAAGAAGCTGGGCGAACTTGTTGTTGAAGGCAAACTTCCACCCTCCGCAATGGAAGGCGCATACCTTCATCTTGCTTCCGTGGGTGGCCCCGTGGAATTAGGGATTGTTGCAACCAAAGCCTTGGGCATGGCGGATGCTCAGGCCGGTAATGCAATTTTATCTGCACTTATCGAATCTACAAAAACCCGTGCCATCAAGGCGCAAATCGATCCCAAAGTTCTTATGGCTTCCTTGGAAAGTAAAAGCGATCCAAGGCAGGCATCTGCAATCCGGCTCTTGGGCTTGTGGAAAATTATTTCAGCACAGTCTGCCTTGGAAGGTATTGCCAAGGATGATGCCAAAGATTTGAGCATTCGCAAAGCTGCGTTTGAAAGCATTGCAGACCTTGGTAGTAAATCCTCCATCGCATTGCTTAAGGGAATGATTGCAGCATCGAGTGATAATCCCTTGCCAATCAAGCGCTGGGCCTTGGTTTCACTCGCATCGTTAGATGTAAACTCTGCAGCAGAATTATCCGTAAAGATTTTGGAACTGCCTCAAAGCAGTGCAGAACTTGCTGAAGTATTTGATGCTTTTTTGAGCAAAAAAGAAGGCTTGGCTCCAATTCTTAAGGTGCTTGCGAATTCTACAATCTCTGCTGATGCAGCAAAGGTGGGCATTCGTCAAGCAAAAGGTTCTGGTAGAGATGTTACTGAATTGATTAAGAACCTCGAAAAAGCTGGAAAGATAGGCGCTGTTTCAAGAGAAATCAGCAAGGAAAAACTCGCTGAAATGGCCAAGGCTGTTCTCGCGCAGGGCGATCCTGCACGGGGCGAACTTGTATTTCGAAGGAAAGAACTTGTCTGCATGAAGTGCCATGCGATTTCAGGTTCGGGCGGCTTGGTTGGCCCGGATATGACCAGCATTGGCGCCAGTGCTCAAATCGATTACCTTATCGAGTCCATGATCAATCCTAACAAAGCCATCAAGGAAAATTATCATTCCATCGTGGTCACTACCGATGATGGCAAGGTTTTCAATGGCATCAAGGTTAGGCAGGATAATAATGAATTGGTGCTGCGTGATGCGGAAGACCGACTCATTAACATCTCGCTAAAGAAAATCGAAGAACAGAAAAACGGTAAATCCCTAATGCCCGAAGGCATGGTGGATTCTTTGACCCAAGGCGAGCTTCTTGATCTCGTGCGGTTTCTTTCCGAGTTGGGGAAAGTCGGGCCCTATGGTCCGGGCAAAGCTTCTATTGTACGAAGATACGAAGCGATGGAACCCGATGCAAATGCCTACACTGTGCTAGGACGCAAGGGGCAGGATGCCTTTGCAAATCCTGCAGAGAATTTGAAATGGTCGAATGCTTATGCAATGGTGGTTGGCACCTTACCCCTGCGCGATCTGCCTTTGTTGCAACAAAAGCGAAGCCTTGAAAATATCACGCATTCAATGGCATTTGTTCGCTTTGGTTTTGAAACAAGTAGCATGGGAAGTGTAAACATCATGCTGGATAAAGCTACCGGGATATCGGCCTGGGTGGATGGAAAACCAATGGCAATTACGCCAACGGGTTTAATTAACCTCAAAGTCACTCCTGGAGTGCATACTGTGGTTCTTAAACTAGATGGAAAAGTTGCAGGAGTGAAAGTTGAAGTCGAAGATGATAAAGAAAGCCCTGCAAAGGTTAAAATTGTGCAGGGCAAGTAAGCCATTATTACATCGCAACTAGATCCCAATTGATGCTGGGTGCGGGAAACTTTGGGTGCTTGTGCACTAGCGCAGGCAGATTTTCATCCTTAAAGTATTGCCCCACCCGTTCTTCAATTTGCTGGAATCTATCTTCGCAAGCCTGATGAGTTAGGTTCGATACATCTCCCGCAATCCAGCGATTTCGTAGCTGTGCAATCTCGCAAAGCAGTGACGCATAAATCTTCTGGTCTAAACGGTGATAGCAACGCGGATGATTCCCGTGTTCAGTGCTCCAAAAGCTTTCTGCATACGCATCAGGATTACCAACTTCAATCCAATGAAATTGAGCATCCACAAAAAGGTTGCAGGCATTTGGGTTTTTCTTGCGCTTGAGAGGCGCCTTTTTTATCGCAGGAAGACTCTGTATATCTTCCGAAACTGAAATGTTGATAGCTAGCATGACCAATCCTTCCTGAATTCAGGTGGCTGGCGCATCCTTGCGCATGATATCAATTTCTATATTCATCTTACGCAGCGAACTACCTATTTGTTCGTAAGAATTCATGAATTATTCGTGTAATTATTATTAATTAAATAAAAAAGCTCTCTCCCACAACTATTGCAGGAGAGAGCTTTTGCTGAATATTAGCCGAAATCTATTACTTTACTTCGATCGCGTAAAGAGTTTCAAACCCTCGGATATAAATCTTTCCATTCGATATCGCAGGTGATGAAGTTATCTGATCAGGAAGCTTATTGGTCGCTATAATTTCAAACTTTGGGCCCGCCTTCACTACGGTTACCGTGCCATCTCTCGCTGCCAGGTAGATTTTACCATCAGCTAAAACAGGGGAAGCTCTATGGCGGGCGTTATGAGTTCGCTCGTTGTAAAGTTCTTTTCCAGTCTTGGCATCCATGCAAATAAGGAATCCGTTTTCCCTGCACAGATAAACCAATCCATCATGAACCAATGGCGAAGGTACATCCGGGGTGCTGGTGGGTCTGCGCCATACTTCGCTGCTATTGCCCATGGTGACCAAACCAGAAGCGCCTGGTTTCAAGCCAACCACTGGGCCATTCTTGGCGCTAGGTATCACAATTAGATCGCTGACTGCGACAGGTGAAGCAACAAACCTTAGGGTTTTGTTGTACTTATCTTTGGGGTTTAAGCCGCCTACACGCCAGAGTTCCTTACCATCCGTAAGTGAATGGCCAGTTGCGTAATCATTTCCATGCACGATCAATTGGGTTTCCTTGCCATTAGTCCAGATGGTTGGTGAAGCGTAGGAATGCTTGCATTCTTCAACGCCATCGCTGGGTCGATCAATTTTCCAGACTTCTTTACCAGTATTTTTATCAATGCAAATCACCTTGGCTCCGCCATCATGAATCAAGGTTTGGTAAAGTTTGCCTTCATGCAAAACGGGTGTAGAGTGGATTCCGAATTGGATCTTGAATGCGCCATATTCCTTCTGCATATCCATCTTCCAGACTTCTTTGCCTGAAAAATCATAGCAGCCAAGGATACCGGCACCGACAAAAGCCCAGACATTTTTGCCATCGGTGGAGCACGATGCGGAAGCGCCATTGCCTTCATCCACCCTTACCTTGGAGCTACCTTTTGCCAATACATTTTTCCAAAGCTGTTTGCCATCGGTGCTAACGCAAAGCAATACTTGGTCTTCGCCATCTACACTGGTAAGAAACATCTTGTCGTTCCAGATCACGGGTGTGGAACTGCCCATTCCAGGCATGGGTAATTTCCAAGCGATATTCTGCTTGTCGCTCCATGTTGAAGGGAGTTTGGTTTCTTTAGAGATTCCATCAAAGGATTGGCCGCGCCAGTTGGGCCAGTTTTCTGCTTTCGCAATCGAGGCGGAAACAACCAGGGAAACGCCTAATGCCCCAATTCGAATGGACTGTGATAACTTTTTGGAAATCCCTAACATTTGCAATACTCCTAGATTTTGAAAAACAAGGCAGGTTTCAATACGCAGATATCCCATCATGATAACATTCTTTGGGTATCAAAGAAGACAAATATTGCGGGAGAACAAATAGAAGTAGGCTCCCTTAGTTCATAAACGAAATACAATCCTGAAACTGCAAGGAGTACAGGCAAAACTTCTCAATTCTTGCGAGAAAAATCTGTTAAGCCAACCCGGGATGATATAATTTGAAATAGTTGAGATGGGATAGTGCTGTATGATGATTTGCCTGCCTTTGGTTTGAAAGCAACCATATTTTTTCTCTTGGTTCGTTTTAGGGTGTGAAACATGATTGCAGTTCTTGCAAGTTTTTTTCTCTTGGCAATTCCCGGGCAGTCTACGAATCCAGTTCAAGTGGCAAGTCCCCTCGACACTTTCTTTCAAAAGGAAGTTTGGGCCAAGGTGGGGGAACGGACTTGCCTGCAGTGCCACAAACCCGGAGGCGAAGCCGAGGATAGCAAGTTTTTGCTTCGAGATCTGAAACGCAGCCAAGACCAGGCCGGGGATCTAAAGTATAATCGCGAGGCTTTTACCCGCATGGCCAAGTTGGAGGTGGAAGTGCACCAATCCAGGCTGTTGCTGAAAGTGGTTGGAAAACTAAAGCACGGAGGCAAAGAGCAACTCAAACCAGATTCCGTTGAATACCGTGTTCTCGCCGATTTTGTGGCCCGGTTGAATACCCCTAACACGAAACCTGACTTTGTTATAGACAAGAACCTACCCCCTTTTTTTCATTCAGTCAAAATGCTGGATGATCGGCAATTGGTGAGGCGTATCACGCTTTCACTTGCAGGCCGCCTTCCAAGTGATTCGGAGTTAGACACCATCGCCCGCCAGGGACTCAAGGCGTTGCCCACAATCATGGACACCGTTTTGAAGGAGGATGCTTTTTACAACCGCCTGCGCGAGGGCTTCAATGATATCTTTCTCACCGTCGGTTATGATGATGTCCCGGAAAACGCCCTTTCCTATGAGCACTTCAGTACCACCCGGGGCTGGACCCAGAAATTTGACCTAAGCCACATCAAGGATGAGAAAGACCGGCGTCAGGCAGGCTATAAACTTGCAAATGATTACCGCAAGGCAATGCTTGGCGAGCCGATGAAACTCATCGAACACATTGTTCGCAATGATAAGCCCTTTACGGAAATCGTTACCGCAGATTATATCATGGTCACGCCTTTTACTTCCCGGGGTTACGGGATTTATGAGGAACTGAAGCCGAAATTCAAAGACCCAGAAGACCCGTTTGAATACATCCCAGTGAAGCTCAAGGCTCTTGTCGGACGCAACCGAGTTGAGGATCAAGAATCGACAACGGGTTTTTATCCTCATGCCGGCCTACTGGGGAATTTTCAATATCTGAAGCGTTATCCAACTACCGAGACCAATCGCAATCGCCAGCGTGCGCGGGTTTATTATCAGCATTTTCTGGGTATTGATGTGCTGGAACTTGCAGCCAGAGTTTCGGATGCCGCCGCTGCCTCTGCAAAATATCAGATCCCCACCATGCAGGCCTCAGAGTGTGTCGTATGCCACAAAACCCTAGATCCGGTGGCAGGTCTGTTTCAGGACTACTGGAAATTCGAAGGGGTTTACGGGCGGCGCAAGGAAGGCTGGTTTAAGGACATGTTTGGCGCAGGTTTCGAGGGGGAAGACTTGCCCGCCGGGGAACGCTGGCGCTCTCTGCAATGGCTTGGAGAACGGACTGCGAAAGATCCGCGCTTTGCAGTCGCCATGGTCGAGCATGCCTGGTATATCCTTACGGGTCGCAAGGTTCTGCTGCCACCTAAAGAACTTGCCGACCCACTTTATGCCGCCAAGTATCGCGCCTATCATGAGCAGCGCAAGCAGACAGAGGCAATTGCCGAACGCTTTGCCAAATCAGATTTTAATTTCAAAAGCGTGTTAAAAGAATGGGTTGTATCCGACTTTTATCGTGCGGATGGCCTAGCCACGGTGGCAGCCGACCCGAAACGACTTGCCCAACTCGACGACCTGGGGTTGGTGCGCATGCTTGCCCCCGAACAAGTGGAGCGCAAGGTTGCCGCCGTCTTTGGCAAACCCTGGGGCCGTTTGACAGAACAGATGGCCATGCTCTATGGTGGCATTGACTCTAAAGAAGTTACGGAGAGGGCCACCGATCCGAGTGGCGCCATGGGTGCGATTCAACGGATTCTTGCCAATGATGTTGCCTGCAGGGAGACTGCCCTGGATTTTAGTCGCAAGCCTGCCGACCGTCTGCTTTTCCCCGGGATCGATACGGATGTGGTGCCAGGCAGTTCACCCGAGGCGGATGCGAAAATCAGGCGTGCGATTGTGCATATGCACCAGCGGGTACTGGGGCGTTTTGATAAGGTTGATTCGCCTGAGGTCACCCGAAGTTTCCAACTCTTCGCAAGTATTGTCAGTGATGCTGCAAAGCGCAAGAACTTCGAAAAACAGGAGATTTACTCCTGCCGCCAAAACCTCATCGAACCAGTTCCTGATCCCAAATATACGGTGCGTGCGTGGCGTAGCGTGATTACCTACCTGTTGCGCCAGTCTGAGTTTCTTTATGAATAAGCGAGACCAACTATGAGAAGAGATTTCCTGAAACTGTGTGGATTGGCGGGTATTGGTATTGCCTGCCCTGGTGGACTTTCTTCCGGACTGCACGCGGCGGGCAAGGACGACTCCCCCTACGAGGGACCATATTACATCGTGATCAATGCCTCGGGCGGTTGGGACACCACCTATCTGATGGACCCCAAAGGCATTGGCGGCATCAATCGGCTTTATAAAGAGGGCGACATTCTCACCAAGGGCGCCCACAAGTTTGCCCCGACAGAAAAACATAAGAACGGCGGCATGGGCAACGAGGAGTTCTACGCCGAATTTGCCAACGAACTTCTCGTGCTTAATGGCCTCGATTATTCGGTGAACAATCATTCGCCTGGGGCCCGGTATATGGCTACGGGCAAACTCGATAGCATGGCCTACCCTACTTTTGCAGCTTTAGTGGCCGCATGCAAAGGGCCCACTTGCCCGCTTTCTTTCCTTACCTTTGGCAACTATTCCGCCACGGGAAACATCGTGGCAATGTCCCGCGTTCCTTATCTGCCATCTCTCCAGCGTATCGCCAATGCGGATGCAATTGAAGGCAATCCCAAATCCCCTTATCACGAAGACTTTGCCCTTGCCCGTATCGAGCAGGCGCTCCGTGAACAGAGGGAATCCCGCACAGCAATGCCTCTTCTTCCTAGGCAAGAGCGCGCTGAGAGCATGCTTTATGCCGCTCAGGTAAATGCCAAATCGATGCAGCGCATCACCTCGCACATTCCCAAAAGTATTCCCAAGGAGCGTATCGCTCAACAGGCTGAGATTGCACTTGCATCCTTCAAGGCCGGAGTCTGCGTTTCTGCGAATCTTTCCATCGGCCAGTTCGATAGCCATGCGAATAATGATACCGACCAGATGAAACTCCTTCCCGAGTTCCTTGCAGGCATTGCTTATATTCTGCGCCGTGCAGGAGAACTAAAGATTCGAGAAAAGCTTGTGGTGGTGGTGCAGAGTGAAATGGGGCGCACCCCTGATTACAACAAAGGAAATGGCAAAGACCACTGGTCCATAGGTTCCATCATGTTCATCGGGCCAGGTATCAAGGGCAACCGTGTACTAGGCGCGACGGACGAAAAGCAATTTGCAGTTCCCATGAACCCCAAGACTCTTGCGCTTGATAAAGAGAAGGGCAGCCGAGTGCGCCCCGAGCACATTCATGAGGCGCTGCGTCAATTTGCCGGGATCGCCAACCATCCTCATGCCAAAAAATTCCCTTTGGGCCTGACCGAAAAAGAACAGCTTCAAGGGCTCTGGGGCTAAGCCCAGCTTGCTTGAAAACCCACCCGGGCATCGCTCATTTCAATGGGTGGGGCGGGCAATTAGGATCGTGCCTTATTTCATCAGGGGGCTTGATACCTTTTTTTTCCTTGATTGATTTTATCTAAGAACGCACAATCTTGACTAACGAAGTATCCCACCAAAACATACAAGAGTAAAAAACATGTCAACTCAAATTCAAAACCCAAGTCTTTATCAAATTTGATAAGTTCTAGGATTGCCTCCATTCATGAAAGTGATTTTTTTACATTTGTACTTCTTTTAACATTAACACTTTTTTCATCATAACTTCATAAGTAAGAAAATTAGGTTCACTAATATGAATACGTCATTAATAATTCAATTAATAAATAATAAAGGGAAATTTTATGTTCTACCGCAAACAACATAATGGATTCACCTTGATTGAACTTTTGGTAGTGATTGCAATAATTGCAATATTAATTGGCTTGCTTTTGCCCGCTGTTCAAAAAGTCCGTGAAGCTGCTGCTAGAATGAAATGTGCCAACAACCTTCGAAATATTGGCCTTGGTGTTTTAAATTCCGAAAACACTTTTAATCGATTTCCCTTATGTCGGGTTTCCAATGCGCAAGGAAGGGCTATTTATGGTAATTCAAATCGCTCGCTATTTGTGTTGATTTTGCCTTATATCGAGCAAGAAGCTTTGTATAAAAAATATGAGGCAATACATTCGCCTTTCCCAACTTCAACCGGAGCCAACCGCAGAAATTGGGACCACCCGGACATGACTAGTATCTACCAGACCAAGATGAATATTTTAAACTGCCCTTCCACCCCGGGAGCCCAACCCATCTCCGGTAATGGCCCCGGCTATGCTTACACAAATGCTTACACCTCGGATTACAATGTTATGAATGGCGTGGAACTCGCTAATGTCCCTAATGCGTATTCTCTAGGGCTTATACCTTATACCCTCGATGATTCTTCTAGGCGAGGCATTCTAGATTTTAGCTTCCAAACTACAATGGCAGCTATAACTGATGGCACTTCGAACACTATATTAATTGTTGAGGACGCTGGTAGGCCGAATAGATATGCCAAAGGAAAACTTACAGCGGGCACCGCAATTTCTGGCGCAGTTTGGACTGATGAAGGCGGAACCTTTACCCTGCATGGTTACTCCACAGACGGCCTTACTTCTGGCGGGCCCTGTGCCTCTAACTGTAGTAATAATAACGAAATTTATTCTTTCCACAACGGTGGTGCCAATGTGGTTTTTGGCGATGGATCAACACGTTTTTTCAAGGAAACAATTAGTGTTGGTGTAGTTGCCGCAGTTACAACTAAAAGCAATGGGGAAATAGCAAATGTGGATTAGTACTAAACCCCATTTTCTTCATCTGTTTTTTTGCACGATGATTTTAGGATGTGGGGAAGAGTCATCGTTCAAATCTACCGTGCCAGTTTTTCCTGCATCTGGTAAAATCATTCATCTAGGCAAACCTCTGGCCGGAGTTATCCTGATTTTTCATTCCACAGATGTTAATCAGAAAATTAAATCCCAAGCAACAACGGATAATGATGGCAAATTTGTAGCAACTACTTTTAAAACTGCGGATGGTGCCCCCGAAGGTGATTATACTATCACACTTGCAGTCCCTAGCAATGAGTCTGATTCCGCTCGGGAAGATGCTGCAACTGAGGGACAATTTCGGAAAGAAGGGCCGGTCCGATTTCCTTCCAAATATCAAAATCCCGCCACTAGCCCATTAAAAGTCAAAGTAACCAAAAATCAGCCTGATTTAGGTATCCTAGAAATCAATTAAGGATTGATATTCCTGACTACAGAATCTTCTACATAAGTTCTCATGTAATTCTTTTAGACGATTTTTGGTCATTTGAAAGAATTATTTTTTAAACCCTTCTTAATTTTCTCTACAGTGCTTTGTAATCAAATCACACTCATAAACCTATTAGCATCCTTGATTGAAGGAAGTTTATCAAAGAGGGCTTAATATCTTTTTTTTCTTGCTTGAGTTTATCTAAGAACGCACAATCTAGACTTACGAAGTATCCCACCAAAAAGTAAAAGAGTAAAAAACATGTCAACTCAAATTCAAAACCCAAGTCTTTACGAAAGGCTCGGAGGTGTTTTCGCTATTGCAACGGTGGTGGATGATTTTATTGATCGCATCATGCATGATGCGCGGTTGAATGCTAACGCTGCGGTGCAGGAAGCGCATCATCGGGTGCCACCTGCGGGCTTTAAATATTTGGTAACAGAGCAGGTTTGTATGGTAACAGGTGGGCCGCAAAAATACTCGGGCCGCTCGATGATGGATTCTCACCGCCATCTAAACATCACCCCCAAGGAATGGGCTGCATTTATGGATGATTTTCAGCAGACCTTGGATAAGTTCAAGGTTCCTGCGCAAGAGCAGGATGAACTGAAAGCGATAGTGAACAGCACCTATGGCGATATTGTGTTTGGCAAGGACTAAGCGTAAGCCCTAAATCTAATAAGGTAAGTGATTGTGTACTTTTCAGCGACCATAGATTGAAAGGGTACACTCGCTGACAAGAATTTTTGCTCTACTAATAACCAAATCTTTGCGATTGCACCTATTTTCCTTTATAGACTCGTTGGCATCATCCGAAGTTAAAAGAGAAGCCCGACTTTCTTTGGCGACCATATGCTGTAGCCAAACTTCATCGGAACCGCTCCCACAGGGCCGATGCTATTTGCTTCACCTTCTTCCGTATCGTAAAATAATAAGTGATTAGCCAAAGTGCACGCTGGGGATCAAATGGTCAATAATCATTATGAAATCGAAAAACATCTCTTGGTTTCTGCTTATAAGTTGCGGGCGAAAAGCAAGCCCAAGTCGTCGGGATACTCCGTGCTGAGGCTGATTTTGTTACATTACGCCGACTACAAGTTTGCCCATGCTGAAAAAGAACCGTTGCTGGAGGCCACACCATGAACCCTCTTTTACAAAAGTTTGAGATGCTGGACGATGCCATGGCCGATATCCTGAGACAAAAAACCCCAGCGGAACGATTGCGGATCGGCGGGCGAATGTGGAAGTCTGCCCGTGTGATGCTGCGCGGAGCGATTCGCACCACCTACCCCGAATGGCCAGAAGATCAAGTGAATCGGGAAATCGCTCACCGGATCAGTCACGGAGCGATCGCCCATGAATCCGACTGAGTTAGAGCCCCACCAACTGATGCAGCGGTTAGCCAATTTCATGGAGGCCCATGAAATTGCATACCATATAGTCGGCTCAATGGCAAGCATGGTGTATGGTGAACCCCGGTTTACGAACGATGTAGATATCGTCGTAGAATTACGGACTGAACATGTCCCCGCCCTGTGCGCAGCATTTGCTCCCCCGGAATACTATCTCGCCGAGAATGCCGTACACGATGCCATTGCACGGAAATTCCAGTTTAACATCTTACACCCGGCATCCGGACTGAAGGTGGACATCGTCTTGCCACACGACACGGAGTTCGCCCGATCGCAAGCAAAACGCATTCAGCGGATCTCCAGCCCAGGGGAGTATGATGCATGGTTTGGTTCCCCTGAGGATGTGCTTCTCAGCAAACTGGTGTACTTTCAACTTGGCGGGGGAATTAGCGAAAAACATCTGCGCGATATTGCCGGCATGATGAAAGTTTTACGAGAAAAACTGGATCGAGTGTACGTTTCGGAATGGGCGGCGAAACTGGGCGTGGCTACGGAGTGGATGCTGGTTCGCAAGCGCGTTGGTGAGGCATCCTATTGAATAAAGTTTTTTGAGAATGTTATTGGTGGTATAACCCGCACTTGCCCTGTTTGAAGAATTAGCCTACGCCAGTTGCCCTTGCTTTAATGAAAATTTTTACAGCGTTAGAGTTGTAATTTAATGCGAAACGCCCGCAGGCTTATAGAAAAGCTGCGGGCGTTTGGTTTAATCTGCACAAAAGTTACTCGCGCGATTGTATCGATGCGGTAAGCACTTTTTGGATTCGTTCCTGACATTCATCCAAATGCGCCCTGCTTGCATCTTCAATTATCAAGGTTTTGTCTGCAAGAACAACGACAATATTCTTTTGGATTTCCTTCAAATGCATTCTCGCAAGGCTTTTGCCATCTGAAATCCCGCCTGCATTCAGCACTAAGTCGGAAAGCGATTGCACATACTTCCTCTGCAAATTCCTTCGGATGATTGAAAGATTAACATCCTTTTTAGCTTGCTTAGGTGCGTTGGCAACATCTAACCAAATACCATCGGTCAACGAGCGAAATACCTCACTCATGGCAAGGGGTTTATCGTTTGCTGCAGCCTTTGGGATGTTATTTTGGATCCTTGAAAGCGTTGCATTATTCAGGAACTGATTGATTGCAACACTTTGGATCGAAAGCACTTTTTGGTACAAGGGGAAATCCACGCTTGACATTACACGGTCGTTGCCCCAATGCATCCAGCGGTCTGCTGCCAGTTTGCGCAGCAACTCGGGTGGGAACGAAAATGCTGTATCTGAAAGTATGTTTTCCTGAACGAACTTCAGTGCATCGCGTTGCTTGGCGCCACTCACAGGGATAAATGGATCACGGGCACCTGGGTCGCCCCGATGATCTCGATGCATGAATTCGCCCCCAACAAAGTTAGAAGCCAGCGCACCTGCGTTGCCATACTGGTTTAATATGACAGAGAAAGCGGTGCGAACGCGTTGATAGCCTTCACCCGGTTCGATAGTTTTTTCTGCAAGTCCTTGCACGAGTTCCTTGGCAATCTGAACTCGCTCTTTAGCGAATAAAAGAGGATCTGCACCCAGATCCCAAACATTTACCAGTGGATCGGAACTTGCCATCATATCTTCATCAGTTGCGTAATCTTTGCCCGCATTTGGAGCAAGCTTGGCAATTTCACGAAGCTTTTCGACTTCCCCATCGGTGCCACCTGAAAGGGGTTTGTAAGCATATTCAATGGCCCAGTAATCATAGACGCCTAGGGTGTTGGTGTAGTAGTCACCTTGCTTTTTGCCCTTGGGCGCAATGTTTGTTGGCGCGTAATCCATGACCGATCCTACCAATCCTTGCTTTCGAGTAATGGTAGTATCATGAAGTTGATCGTTCTTTAAAAAGGTGCTGGCTTTAAAATTGTGCCTTAGGCCAAGCGTATGGCCTACTTCATGCATGGTCACTTCCTTGATGGCTTGGGTTAAAAGCTCTTCAGGGATTTTTTCGCCAGGCTTTAGCAAACTGCGATCCATCGAAGCCAGTGCTGCAAGGCTTAATTCGTGTTTCATATGCGAACTGCATTGGCATAGGCCATGCTGGCCTGCAAGTTCAATTGCACTTTTGCGATGGTCATCCGTGGTGTTTGCATTATTCCAGTTAAGGCCATCGCGGAAAAAGCCTGGTAGGGTGGGCGTCTGCAGGAAGTTCAAACCTTTGCGTGCTTCCATGATGGAACTCGCAGGTTCGTTATTTCCTGAATATACTTTTGCCTCCTGCCTCCAGAATCGAACCATGCTTGCATCGAAGATGATGTCTGCATCTAAAATTTCACCTGTCAAAGGGTTGGCCCGTGATGGCCCCATCGCAAATCCCTGATCGGTCGCAATCCACCTGAAAGTATTATAATTGATATCTTCGGGATCGAAATCTTCGTTCTCCTGTTGGCGTACTTCAATCGCATCGCGGAATCCAATTTTTTCAAAAGCCTTGTTCCACTCAAGAATCCCTTCCCTCACCGCAGCACGATACTCATCGGGAACTGACTTTTCAATCCAGAATATGATCTTCTTGCGTGGCGGAGAAAGCTTACCAGGGTTCTTTGGGTCTGCAGGCTCGGCTCGTTCTAATCTCCAACGATTTACATATCGAATGAATGTGGTATCCGTGTTTTCCGAGCTGAAATCCTTGATCGCACTAATGAAATGGCCCACACGGTCATCTGCAATTCGGGGCTGATAACCAATTTCTGAAAGCGCACAGATGCCATAATGGATAACGACATTTTCACCACGCGAGTCGATTACGTTATCGCCACTTCCTCCATGAAATCCGCGGTTGCGACCGCCCGTGTAAGTTGCGGAAACTTCAATCTCTATGTTCTTGGGGAAAGCCTTGACCTTGCTCCAAGTGCTTCGGGTGGGATCAAACATTCCCATTCCAAGTTGGGCAAAATCCGACATAAAGATATCATTGAGGTTGATGAGAACACTCTGCCTGCCTGGGTTGATGGAAATAATTCGCAATGCAAGCAGTGTGGAATCGGTGTAGGTGGTTTCCACAGCTTTGGCGGTGGGGGATCCTGCCTTGGCAGTGAAGCGAACATTTTTTCTCACCAAATGAACTTTATCGCCTACTCTTTTAAATGCTATAACCCATTGGTTGTCGAAATTAAGAGTATGACCACCCATACCAGCACCCCGGGCGATTGCGATGGGCAATAAAAAATTTCGTTCCATCTGATCTGGGCGGATTTCTGCGTAGAGCTTTTCTTCCTTTTGATGAAGTCGAAACAATCCTTCGTATTCTTTTGCTCCCTTTACGACTTTATCAAAATCCTCAAACTTCTTTTCCTGCGCATCACCCTGCCCCTTTGCATTTTCAGAATACATAAGCGGGATTGTTATAACTGCAAGAAGGAAAGCTAAACTAACTGATCTATAAAACATTACAATTCTCCAACTCTATTTAAAAGAAGCATCAATTATTTTAAAAACTGGAACTTTCAACATAGTTGGTTTACAGGGCAACCACAAGAGAAAATCACCCATTCTTACCCATTTAACCAACCGGAATAATCGTTAAAATCATAACAAGGTTAAATTTTAAAACTTCTAGAAGCCCGCGCTCTTTTAAGTCGATGTTATTACATCAAGCTTGATTTTATCTTACGACTGCGCTTGCAAAGAGGGCTTTTTCGATGGCTACCAATTTTACCCGGCGAACTATCTTGCAAGGCCTTGCTGTGGGGGCGGTTCCAGCACTTTTGCCTGCAAATGCTGAAGCTCGCATCAAACATGATGGCAAGGTGGTCGGGCTTATGTCGGGCGCCCGAGCCCTAGTTGAAACCCTGCTTGCAGAAGGTTGCGAATGCGTGTTTGGGATTCCCGGCGCTCAAGAAAACGAGCTTTGGGATGCTATGAAATCCCGTGATCTTCCTTATTTGTTTGTCACCCATGAATTTTCTGCCTCGACCATGGCAGATGGTTATGCCCGAGCAACAGGCAAGCCCGGGGTGATCAGTGTGGTGCCTGGGCCAGGCCTTACCAATTCTCTTACAGGCATTGGCGAAGCTCTTTTAGATAGCATTCCCATGGTTTGCATTGTGGGCGATGTTGCCCGGGGTGAAAAGTACCGACCTTTTCAGGTGCATGAACTTCCCATGGAACAACTTCTTAAAGCTGTCACTAAGGAAGTGATTTCTGTAAGTACAGTGGATGAAATCCCCTGTGCAATCCGTACTGCTTTCATCAAATCAAAAGAAGGTGAGCCTGGCCCAGTCGGGGTTTTGGTTCCTTACAATCTCTTTATCGAAGCTACAAGGTTCAACAGCCATCCACTATCAAGCCCAGGCATTCCTTTCAATGAAGATTGTTTTGCAGAAGCTTTAAACTTGCTTAAAAACACAAATTTAAGAGTTGGAATATACGCTGGAATCGGGTGTCAGGATTTCTCCGATGAACTTACCACCCTTGCAGAGGTGCTGCAGGCCCCTGTTGCAACTAGTGTTTCAGGCAAGGGCGCAATCGATGAATGTCATCCGTTGGCAGTAGGTTGGGGCTACGGCCCACAAGGAACGCCCACTGCTGAAAAAGCCTTTATGGCTGTGGATTTAGTACTTGCCATCGGCGTCAAGTTCAGTGAAGTTTCCACCGCTTTTTATTCTCTTCCAGCTAAGCCCTACCTTATTCATGTTGATGCCAATGCAGATAACATGAACAAAATTAAAAAAGCAACCGTTGCGGTGCATACCGATGCAGGCTTCTTTATAAGAAAGCTTTTGGAAAACGAATCCTCTATCAGAAGAAATAAAAGCGAAAAGCTAACCTCTTGCATTGCTTCATGGAAGGCCGACGATGCCCGGGCTAACGCTAAGCCAAATTCCAAGTGTGGCATTGATCCAATGCAATTCATTCTGGCATTAAGGAAGTCGACCAAACCAGATGCTCTTACCTATGTTGATGTTACCTTGAGCGAGCATTGGGCAGCAGAGGCGTTTACCACCCGCAGGCCCAGACACTATTTCAACCCAACTGATAATCAAGCGATGGGTTGGTCGATTCCCGCATCCATTGGTGGCCAGAAAGCTTTTCCAAACAGGCAAGTGGTAACTATCACCGGCGATGGATGTTTCTTGATGAGTGCGATGGAAATCTCGACAACGGCACGAGAATGTTTGCCCGTGAAGTTTTTCGTGCTCGATGATCAGACTTACCATTACATGCAAAAACTTCAGAAGCAAGCGTACTTGCGCACTACAGCAACTATTCTTGCACGCATGAATTATGAGGCTTTAGCAAAAGGGTTTGGCGTGGATTACCACGAGATAAAACCGGGCGATGATCTCGAGGCTTCGATTCAGATTGCTTTGGATAAAAAGGGGCCGGTGTTGACTCGGGTTATTACGGATTATGGTCAAAGACCTGTCCGATGGATTGATGCAGTCAAGGATCGCTACACCAAAGAGCTTTCCGGCAGACAGAAGTTGAAGTTCATTGCACGCATGGGCGCCCGTGCCCTCGACCTGAAAAAAGATAACGACTGATTTGGTTTTAAATATGACCACTTTAAGAACAAAACCCATCCTATCAATTAGGGTGGGTTTCTTTTTTACACGTATATAAATCAGCATGTTTGTAGCAGAATCGGAACGATTTCAAGAATCGTTGGTGAGTTCTTTCAAGGTGGTTTGCAGAACTGTGCCATCCGTGAACGGGATAAAAATAGATTTGTCCGCACCTTGATACGGTGTAGTGGAAGGGAACAACCCTTCCGGGAGATTGAATCCCGTATTTAAAACCTTGCCCGTGGCTTCGTCGAGAAGAAGAGTGTCTCCCGATTCGAGAAAAAGTAGTACTTTTTGTTCAATTACAAAAGGTTTTACAAGTGGAGCAGAGGCAAGCGGTATATCCCAAAGTGTTTTTTCTCCAGTTAGGTCAATCCAGAAAAATCTTCCAGCATTTGAAGCAATTGCATAACGGAGAGGATGGCTGGCGCCTTGAACAATCCAACTTGCTTTCGGTGTCACCTTTAAATCAATGGTGCTCAATTTTTGGATAGAGCCATCAGGCTTGGATTCAAATGGAATGAGTTGTCCCTGAGGGTCTAGGAAGATTCCAAGGGAACCTTTTTCTGTGGGTATGGACTCGAGGGAAAAGCATTGTGTGGGGGCGAAGTTTTGCGGTGCCTTGGTTTTTTCGAAGGTGGCATCAGCGATATTGTTCCAGCGAAAAAACGATATGCCATTGGTGCCATCCGAAAAGCAAAAGGTGTTGTAATCCAAGATTGCGATTTTGCATTGGGTGTTTTTGGCAACCTCAGGAGATTTCCAAGTGGGGCCGGTGGATAATATTGGCTTGTTATCTTTAAGCCAGATGCGTGCGATGCTTCCATTTGATAAAGGGATGAGAATCTGATTTCCCAGCGTTTTTGGAATCCCTGCAAAAGCGTGAGTTATCTCAGGAATATCAAGTGATTTAATATTTGGAGATTCATTATCGAAGCTAATGATTTTTAGAGTCACTTTATTTGAGATGGTATCTTGGAGGATTTGTAGTGCTGATTTTTTATCTTCCAATTGCAATAGATACGATAAGGTTTGCGAATCAGAGTTCAAGTTTCTAGCGATACATAAGGCGCCCTCGGCCCAGTTTGATTGCAATGTGATGGGGGGTAACGGGTTGTTTTTTGCAAGGAAAAGGTTGCCTGCATTGTCTGCAAGAAGGAGGAAGTTTTTTTCTGGTGTTAGAGCAACGGAAATTGGAGCGCTTTCAAAGCGCGACGAAAGCAGGGTTTTCCACATGAGTTTGTTCTTTTGGGAATCGACCAATTGGGCGATGGTGGAACCGTTGGGCAGTTTCCCTGTAATGGCCCAGGCGTTTCTGGAAAGAGCGGGATCTTCTATCAGGGTTGGTTTTGAAGCTAGCGTCCCTGTTTGGTGAAAGGGAGGCTTAGAGCTTGTAAGTTTAAGCCCATCGCGCAAGTTCCATGCGAAAAATAGTTTGCAAAAGTGGCCATTATAAAGGATATCGGCTTCGGTTTCGTCGAAGGCAAGTACCTGGGATGTACCCTTTTTTTGTTTGAGTGATTCAAACAAATTGGCCAGAGGCTTGTTTTGGTTTTTGTCGTCGAAGAATGGCACGAGAGGTGTTTTTGTGGCTTCCTGGTTCCATGCGAAAAAGGAAAGATATTGTGATTCATCAAGAATCGCAAGCCTGTTTTGGTAGGGTACGGGTGGGTAAGACATTCTGCCAGAAAGAATAGTGCTATATATAGGATGCTTTATGTAGTTGTTTTGATTTGTGGGCAGTGGAAAAACACTCATTGTGGTAATCGGCCCTGGTTCTTCGATACTGAGAAGAATATGGCTTGGTTCTTTTTGGTTGGTTAAGAAGACAGGAAGAAGGGGAAATATCAGGGCACCAAATGCGTGGTTTGAAGCAATGATGCCTGTGCATTTTTTTGTGGCAAGATCTAGGCAAAGGACGTGCCCTGGGTCTGCGGGAATAAAGCCTGCGTTAGAATCATGCGGAACACAAAGAGGGTGAAGGAGGGCTTGCCCCAGATTCCAGCGCCCAAGGATATTCCCACCCGCCAATTCCACTTCAACCAGAAAGCCTTCGAGGCATGGTATCAAAGCTGTGTTGTGCCAAAGGGTGATGCCAGCAAGGCAGGTTCCGCCCAAGCTCGTTTTCCAAAGGGTACCGCCTGATTTGTCGAGGGCAGATAGGCTTATTCCGTTATCTTCAAGTGTGATCAGGCTGGTATCTGTCGATTGATTGTTAGAGAATTCAAGAGGTGGGGATTCGACATCAACACCAAGCCTTTTGACCCAAATTACATTTCCTCGGGTTCGATCAAGTGCGTAAAGTATTCCATGGTTTAGGGCCAAAATGGGCGATTGAAGTTCTGGGGTCCAGTTGGCGATTCTTAGAGCTTGTTCAGGGTGTTGGAAGTATTTCCAGCCTTGGAGTAATCTTTGAGATGATGGGGATTGTTTTTCTTGGAGGTTGTTTTTTTCGTAAACGATGGAGAGTAGGTGTCTGGTTTTAGCGGTTTCAAGTGCGACCTTACAATCAGGTATATTGTTGGACTTTGGGTTTCGTAATAATTCTTGTTCCATGAAATATTGGATGGATTGAAATGCATTGTGGGCAGGCAAGGCCTCCAACTGTTTCAGTTGGGCAAGGAACCTTGCTTTTTCTTGTTCTTCAAGTTTCTGCTTGGCGATGATACTTCTTTTTTCTGCTATCAATGCTAATACCAATCCTGCCTCGTCTCCTGGGGTTTTCTTTTTTACGTTGTTTACCTCTACCTCTACCCAGTCTAATAGGGTGGGCTCTGAAATTGATTTCTCTAAAAGCGATTGCATCAACCCCAAGTATTGAAGCCAGGCAAAAGAAGAATGCTCTGAAGTCGTGAGTGGCTTAGTGCGAAGCTTTTCAAAAGTTTCAGATGGGTTGTGCGATTCCGATTCCAACCCATTTCGTTGAGAGGCGATTTTCTCTAGAAACAAATATTCTTGATGCCAAGCGCTTTGTGGATGAAGCGAGGCTAATTCCTCGAATTTCACCGAAGCAAGCAGAAAGTTTTTCTCGCTGAGTTGCTCTTGGGCATAGTTGCGTTTCTTTTCTTCGGTTTCTAGCTTTGCGACATCAATGAAAAGCCAAGCAGCGGTTAGCGCCAGCATTGCCAGAACAAATAAACCGGAAACGATCAAGAGTGGGGCAATGGATGAATTTTTGGGTGCCTGCGAGATTGGGGCGATTGTAGCTGCGGGTTCTTCGGAAGGCAGGATGTTTATTTCGCCATTCTCGGTTTCAGGCTCCGTGAGGTTGAGAGAGGTTTTTGGTTGTACCGGTGGTTCATGGTCTCTGAAAATGGTGACTTTAGGAGCAGTGGTGTTTAAGGGTGGCTGGCCTGCAATAAGCGTAACACGGGGTGAAATATTTTTTGGGGTAGATCCAAGCCGGGTGGCTTGAGGGTCGGTGTCTTCTTTGATCGGTTCGTAAAAAAACCATTCGCCACACGTGCATTCATGATAGTGCGATTGTTGCGGGTACTTAAGCCGGATGCGCACCCCGCAAGCAGGGCAATTAGTTTTCTTCGGGTATTTCGTCATGCAGCACCAAAGACTAGCAGCTTGTAAAGTTTTATTTTACACTAGGCTCTTAAAGATTACATCTTATTTAGATTGGATAATAGTATGCCACACGATGTTATTTTAACAGAAGCAGAACGAGAAAGCGCTTTAACTACACCATCCGAGGCCCTGATAAGGCAGATGAAAGGGATGGCTGGCACGCTGATGATAGTCGGTGCTGGGGGAAAGATGGGGCCGACGCTTGCGGTTTTAGCTGCCCGGGCGGTTGCAGTTTCAGGTTCCAAGTTGAAGATCATTGCAGTCAGTCGCTTTTCAGATCCCGCCCAAAAAGAATGGCTCCAAGGTCGTAATGTATCGACCATCTCTGCTGATCTTTTGAATGATGCGCAAGTCAAAGAATTGCCCGATGCTGATTTTGTGGTTTCTCTTGCGGGCAAAAAGTTTGGTACCTCGGTGGACCCTTCGGAAACTTGGGCGGTTAATTGTCTTGCCAGTGCCTCGGTATGCAAACGATACCGGGGATCAAGCATCGTTGCCCTATCCACTGGTAATGTATACCCTGTTGTGCCCATTAATTCTGGTGGTTCCAACGAAGATGATCCGTTGATTGCAACAGGGGAATACTCTGCTGCTGCAATTGGTAGAGAAAGAGTGCTGCAATATTTTGCAACGCATCAGGGGGTAAAGATTGCAATCGCCCGGCTTAATTATGCTGTTGATATGGTGTATGGCGTGTTGGTTGATATTGGTCGAAAAGTTTTGGAGGGCGAGCCAATTGATCTTCAGATGGGTTATTTAAACTGCATCTGGCAAGGTGATGCGAACGAAGCGGTGTTAAGGTTGCTACCGCATGTGCAAAGCCCTGCGAATATTTATAATCTTAGCGGGCCGTTGCTATCTGTAAAAAAGATCGCGCTAGAGTTTGGGGATCATCTTAAAATAACTCCCCGGTTTTCGGGTGTTGAAAATAGCGGATCTTTGCTAACCAATAGCGGTAAGTTGAATCGGTTACTTGGAGAGCCCGCCACTCCTATTTCAACGGTGATTAAGTGGACTGCGCACTGGCTTAAAAATAATGGAAGAAGCTTGGGCAAGCCCACCAAGTTTGAAGTTTCGGATGGCAAGTATTAAGGGTGGTCGACGATTACCAGATTATCGCGGTGTATGACCTCTTCGTAGGGAAGGATGCCCAGAAGTTCGATAATTTTGTCGGACTTTTTACCTGCGATTTTAGCGATATCGGTGGCGGAGTAATTTGAAAGCCCCCTGCCAAACTCTTCGCCTTCAAGATTGCAAAGCGAGACAACCGCCCCCTTATGGAAGGTACCGCTGACGCTTGCAACGCCTATTGGCAGCAGGCTTTTGCCCTTGGAACAAAGTGCGACAAGTGCCCCAGCATCTAGAATAATCTTACCTTGTGGGCGGGCAGCCCATCCCAGCCAGCGCTTCCAAGCCGTCATGTTTTGATCTGCTGCAAGAAACAGCGTGCCTATTAGTTCCCCAGCAAAGATGCTGTCAAGCACTTTAGGGATGGATCCATTCGCCATGATTACCGATTCGCCCGCCATGGTTGCAAGCCTTGCAGCTTTGAGTTTGCTTTTCATGCCACCAGATCCGAGGCTGCTTTTCGTAACCCCTGCCTTTTCAAGAACATCTTTGTTGATTTGTTTGACCGTGTGAACCAAAGAGGCGGTGGGGTCGGTGTTGGGATCAGCGGAATATAAGCCATCAACCACGGTAAGGAGAATAAGCAAGGGCGCCTGAATCAAATTGGTGACCAATGCCGCAAGGGTGTCGTTATCACCAAAGCGGATTTCTGCAACGCTGATGGTATCGTTTTCGTTGATGATGGGGAGGCAGTTAGATTCAAACAAAGTAAGGATGGTATTACGCACATTGAGATACCGGGTGCGGTTATCAAAATCGCCCGCAGTAAGAAGTATCTGTGCGGTCGGTATGCCATACCTTGCAAGGGAATCTTCATAGGCGCGCATTAGGAAGGATTGGCCAACTGCAGCGCAGGCCTGAAGATGCCTGAGGTCGGTTGGACGTTGTTTAAGGCCAAGGCGACCCATGCCCGCACCGATAGCACCCGAACTAACAAGGGCGACTTTTTTCCCTGCTTGTTTCAGTCTGAAAATCTGGTCTGCAAGGCTGTGAACCTGGTTGGGTTCGAGGGTGCCATCGGCCTGGGTTAAAACATTGGTTCCAACTTTAATTACGATGGTTTCTGCGTTTTTCAGAATTTCTTTTCGTTCGGCGTCCATGTTAAGTGATTCGGGAAAGCCCGGCTTTCAAAGTATTTTCAGTATTTATGAAACTAAACAACCACTGCCTTCGTCTAATATATAAGTTCAAAAGCGAGCGTCAGGTTTGACCTTTGCCCTTGGAACGCTTATACTTGGATATCGCCTTGGTTTGGAGAGTCTGGGTTTTGATAAACCGGAAGTGCTTTTTTCCTACTTGACGGAGATTTTGCATGAGCCTCCGTTTACCGCTGATCCCAATGATACTTGCATTGGTTGGTAGCCTTTTTGCCTCATCCTCGCTTTTTGCCTTTGATTCAGAAGAAGATTTGCTCCTATTGGAAAAAGCTCGAAAAAGCGAAGCATCTGGTGCCTATTCCCGTGCCGCTAATTTCTATGCGGAATACCTTCGTAAAAATAGAGATGATCTGGAAGTCAGAGATGCCTTTAATCGCATAGGCAGAATCCAGCAACAGCAGGTGCGGCTTAAAGATGAACAGTACCGAAAAATTGTGGTCGCTCTTCGCCCTAGCCAAGTGATTGATCTTTGCATTTATATCTCAGAGGTACTGGGGGCAAACTATGTTGAAGCCGATCGTGCCCGCCCCGAAATACTTTTTCATCATGCAACCGAAGAAGTTCTCCTCCTGCTTAGAACACCTAAACTCTTAACTCCAATCCTTGGGGCTTTAAATTCTGAAGCTGCAAAAACTATCGAGCAACGCATTCTACAACTCCGCAAGCAGCCTATTCAAAACCTAGCTGAATTACGAGAAACCCTTATCGAATTAGCAGGCGAAGTGCGTAACTCCGGCTGGTCTGAAAACACCACTCGGGCATGCAACCTAATTATTCTTGAATGTGCTCATGGGGCCTGCCATGGCCTTGATCAATTCACTCTTTTATTCACCCCATCCCAAAAAGTTGCTATCGACGCCTCTTCTGCAGGTAGACAATCCGGTATTGGTTTAACCTTAGTGCCTTCCGGCTCTTACTATGAAGTTTCTCGAATCATCCCTGGCAGCACCGCTGAAGAAGCTGGCCTTCTTAAAGGCGATTTGGTCATTTCCCTTCAAGGGATTCCTGCTGCAATGATTTCTCCAGCACAAGTTCATGCCCTACTTACTATTCAAGCAGGCCAAGAAATCGAATTGCAAGTCCAACCCCAAGGCATGAGTACCATCACCGACCTTAAACTTCGTAGCCGAATGCTTCTTATCCCAAGCGTTGACTGGGAAGTGCTAAATCCAATGAATGCTGACCCGATTGGAATTGTTCGCATTTCTTCTTTTCGAAGCACTACCACCAATGAATTCCGCGAAGCTTTAGCTCGCTTGCAAACTCTTGGTATCCGTGGACTCCTTCTAGATCTTCGGGGAAACCCAGGTGGCGCTTTTAAATCCGCCCTTAGCTCTGCTGATCTTTTTCTTGAAAGTGGCACCATTGTTCATGCGGAAGGACAGGTAAAAGAATTTAACAAATCTTTCACTTCGACCGGGCAAAACCCATTCCTCCTTCCAACAGTTATCATGGTGGATGAAGATACCGCAAGCAGTGCCGAGATTCTTGCAGGCGCTCTGCAACTTAATGGTAAAGCTAGGATCGTTGGCAATCGCACTCGCGGGAAGGGCTCCGTTCAGTGCCTTATTCCGATTGATAAAGCACCGTGGGATAAACTTCCGGGAGGTGTCCAGTTAACCGTTGCAAAGCTTCGACTTCCCACAGGCCAAACCTTTGAACGCGGCCTTTCTCCAGATGTAAAAGTTGAGGGCGATGCGAATGCAGTTTACACCGCAGCTAAACTTGAACTTCTTCGCCAACTAGTAGGCAAAATGAACGACCCTAACCCATAGAGTTCAATAGATTTCCAAAATCGTTGTTATTTTTTCTTTCCTAGCTCAAGCCCTTCTTCTAATTAGCGGTGGATCTTAATTCGCTGGTGCTGGAACCTCAGATCATTAATACATGGTCGATTTACTGTTTGTATATTTCAATGAATAGGGTAGACTTATAATCCTCACCTTTAATGGTTCGTATGCGTAGGTTTGTACAAGGAGTTATGCATTGCCCCCCACCCCAAGCTTGCTTAGGCGAGACTTTTTAAAACAAATAGCCATCGGTTCAGGGTCATTTGGCACTTACATAATGCCAAGGATCGCCAGAGCTGTCGAAACCTCCAAGGCTCGTTCTTGTATCTACATTCTTTTGCAAGGTGGTTTATCTCCGTACGAATCATTCGATCCAAAGCCAGATGCCCCTGCAGAATATCGCGGGGAGTTTAAGCATGCCAGCACCAGCGTACCGGGCGTAATCTTCAGCGAACACATCCCTCTACTTTCACAACGATTAAAAAACCGCTTTAGCATTGTTCGCAGCGCTTATCACCCATCCCCCAGCCATAATGAAGCACTACACATGGTGCTAACAGGATGGCCCTGCCCTGATGCCTCGGTGGAAAAGAAAAACCGCAATGAAAACCCCGGCATAGGGTCGGTGATAGCCAAGCTTCGTGCGCCTAATAAGCCTGGCTTACCTGCCTATGTATGTATTCCGCATAGTGGCCAACTGGGCAGTCGTGTTCATTATGCGTCTGCATCTTATTTAGGTTCACGGTACGAGCCACTTGATTCTGGAATGGTGCCAGAAAGTGCAACCGAGCTATACAAACTGCCTTCAGATTTAGGGCCCAACCCTGCGATACCACGGGTGCGATTGCGCGATAGAATTGCACTGCGAAACCAAATAAGTGCGAGTGAAGATGAATACTTGAAGCAAGCATACGAAATGCTGAATTTAGATTCTGCTGCCCAAGCCTTTGATTTAAATCGTGAACCTCTTGCAATGCGCCAGAGATATGGCGCCAACGGGATGGGCCAACAAGCTTTGCTATCGCGCAGACTTGTCGAAGCGGGCGTGCCCTTCACCTTGGTAAACTTTTCACTGAACCAAGTGAAAGGCCAGGATTGGGATACCCACGAACAAAATTTCAAGCTGATGAAGAACGATTTGTTGCCGCCAATGGATCGTGCGGTAAGCGTATTGCTAGATGATCTTTCCGAACGAGGGCTTTTGGATAGCACCTTGGTAGTGGTATCGGGCGAGTTTGGCCGTACACCAAAGATTAATCCCAATGCAGGTCGGGATCACTGGCCCAATGTTTTTTCAGTATTAATGGCAGGGGGCGGAATTAAGCCGGGAATCGTATTAGGCTCTAGTACCCAGAATGGTGCAGAGGTTCGAACCCGCCCTGTTCATATGTACGAAATACTTGCGACTATCTATCAGCAGCTAGGGGTTTCCACTGATGCGATTTTCCACGATCTCTCAAACAGACCCATGCCTGTGCTTAGTAAACCCATGCGTGCAGTAGAAGAACTGCTTTAATTGAGTCCAAAACTCAAATAGCTTTTTTAACTTCGATTGATTCATTGCTACCATAGCGGGCAAACCAAATACTGCCCAATATGCCGAACACAAATGCAACCTTAAGGTTTATTTCGGGGGAATGTTGCCATAGGAGTGCGCCACCAAACGCAGCAAAAGCAACTAGCACATCGCGAATGAGATAATACAAACCAAACATGGCGGCTTTACGCCCTTCTGGCGCCAGATCCATGATCAAGGCTTTGCGCGTAGGTTCTCCAAATTCTTTCAAACCACGAACTACGAAGGCAACCAATAAAAGATCAAACGAATGCGAATATAAAAGCACAAGAGGGAAACAGGTGAAAAACAGAAAGGTGATCAGAACAAAACGCTTCTTGCCAAAGCGATCTGCAAAATACGCCACCGGAAAATAAATGATCACTGCAGTGATGGATTCAATTGCAGAAAGGAAACCAAAGGTTAATTCTGAAACTGGTTGGGCAATGAAACGCGTGGCCCAGATTACAACAAAGGCATCTGGAATTCGTTCGCAGAAGCGAATGAGGATATCTGAAAGAAGAAGATTTCTGAGAGTGACTGGCATTTCATGCCAAAGCTTGATTGGGCTGGCTTCTGCAACTTTTTGATGCTTGGAATCATCTGCAATCATCACCTGCTGTAAGATGGATGCAATCAATGCAAGAATCAATGCAAGTACAAATGCAGCCCGCACCCCAGCTTCCACACCCCATGCTGCGATGCAGGCGCCACCAACAATTGGGCCAAGGATCTTTGGCACCCGCCTAACCAATGCCAAAACGGAAACCCCCAGCGTTCGCCTATTCTTCGGAACAATTTTCGAAAGCAACTCCATGGTTGCGGGAAGTGAAATAGCAGACCAAGAAATAAAAAACATAGCTCCCACTAGCACCGCCCACCATGTTGGAATAAAAATCACACAGAGATACCCTAGCATGGAAAGAAAGTTGAAAAACAACAGCGCTCGCTTGGTGCCAAGGCGATCGCTTAAATAACCACCGGGGAAGGAATAAAGTGCAGAAAGAAGATCATCCATCGCTGCAAGCAGGCCGATTGCCAGAATTGCAGTAGAAGCCTGGGTAAGCTCTTGAAGGTAAAGCGGAAGAAACCGCTCCGCCATGTGTTCACCCATGCCAACTAAAACAATCATAGCCAGCAAGCCAACCATGCTGCGTTTATTGGTTAAATGGGGCTTATATTCTTCAGTTTGTGACACATTTACCATTAAATTATGCCATTCTTAAAGGTTTGGACAATTCTTTACTGCTATTTCAATAATACCCTAACATCTTAAATATCTGTTAGAAAACAACGGTATTACCTTAGTCTAATTGACTAAAACCGCTCAATCATTTACAACCAATGTATAAGATTGAATCAAGGAGATGGTTTTGAATCGATGGATTCCAATAGTTCTGTTTTTAGTAAGCTTGGCACAGTTGGCGCCTGCCAACTTATGCCTTTGCAGCATATTGCCCTTCATTAAAAACGCATCATCAAGTGTTAGCAACGCATCCTCGCATCAGGGCGAATTATTTTGTGCTGAAGAAGAGTCATGCCCATGCCATGAAGAAAAAGATGTTCCGCCGTGCCGATCTGAGAAAAACCAATCTTCGCATTCCTGCCCATTCGATCAAACAACTGTAGTTTCAGATTATGCTGGGCCTAAAAAGCTCGTAAATTGCGAGACAGGTAACGAACTTCAATTTCATGAATTCAATCCCATCCCTCAAGTTGTATCGACACCAAAAGAATCCGATCTTATTTCGAACCACAGCCTACCGCCGGTTCCTCTGTATCTGCGCCTCCTATATATTCTGATTTAACCCATCTTTAATATATTCATAACGACTACCATTGCCCTTTAGTGGTGAAGGTGGCTTTTTCTAAACTACAAACTATTACAATTAAACCTTACCCAAGGAATCTCCCATGTCTGAATCAGTGGATCACAATAAAACCGAGTCAAATGTACCAAGGCATCCTTTCATAGAAAAGGCAGTTCTTGTTTTGGTACTGCTATCGCTGGGCACCCTTGCTTATGGTGGGCACCGTGTCGGCTGGAAAGTTTCAAAGTTTTCAGAATTATGGGGTCATACCTCTGAAAAAGAGGATTGGTGTGATCTGCATCATGTTAAGGAATCTGTATGTATTGAATGCGACCCAAAGCTTGTTCCCAAGGCGAAAGAATTTGGTTGGTGCACAAAGCATGGGGTTCCAGAATGCCCGCTATGCCACCCAGAAACCGCTTCAGTCCCAGTTAAAGATTTAGAAAAAATCACACAAAGGGCAGAACTTGGGCTGAAATCTCAAGAGCGAAACACAAACAACCCGATATGCAAATCGCATCAAAGGCGCATTCAATTCGCTAGTTTGGAAGAAGTTGAAAAAGCAGGAATTACTGTTGAAGCAGCTTGGACAGCCCCAATGATAGAATTCCTATCTGCCCCTGCGGAAATTATTTTTGATCAAACCAAAGTCGCACATCTTGCAGCGCGATCTTCGGGAACAGTATGGCGGGTCATGCGACATTTGGGCGAAAAAGTAAAAGCAGGTGAAATGCTGGCACTGGTTGATTCCATGGAAGTAGGCAAGGCAAAATCCGATCTGCTGCAAATGGTTGCGCTTAGTCAATTGCGTACTCTTTCCCTCGGAAGACTTCGTGCTGCTGGGCAGGCAACTCCATTCGCCACCTTGGAAGAAGCGGAGTCCTCTTTAAGAGAGTCCACGATTAAATTAAATGCAGCCAGGCAATCCTTGGTTAACCTAGGGCTGCCCATGGATAACATTAACATGCAAGGAATCACCACGGAAATGCTCGAAAACAAACTGCATTTTCTTGGGATTCCCGCAGAAATTTCAGGCAAGCTCGATCCCCTGCAAACCACTCGAAATCTTCTACCCTTGGTTTCCCCGATTGATGGCATCATCGTTTCGAGAGAAGTGGTTGCAGGAGAAGTTGTGGACGCAAGCAAGATATTATTCGAGGTGGTTGATAACGAACACAAATGGATGACGCTGGATGTAAAAAGTGAGGATGCCCGCTTCCTGCATCTTGGGCAGAAAGTTCTATTTCAAGAAAATCAAAGCATCAAAGATATTGTGTGCAATCTTTCGTGGGTAAGTACGCAAGCAGATATTAAAACCCGGACAGTAAAGGCACGGGCTAATTTAAATGATGAAGGTGGAAAAATGCGGGCCAACACTTTTGGCACGGGGAGAATCATTCTGCGCGAAGAACCACAAGCTCTCTGCATACCCAAAGAAGCAGTGCACTGGGAAGGTTGTTGCAATGTTGTTTTCGTGCGGGATGCAAACTTTCTTAATCCTGATGCACCCAAATTCTTTTCTGTTCGCAAAGTTCGCATCGGCATCCGAGATGACAACCAAGTAGAAATCCTAGCGGGCCTTCTACCAGGCGAACTCGTTGTAAAGCAAGGCAGTGGGCTTTTATTATCTGAACTTCTCAAAGGTAGTTTAGGCGAAGGTTGTGCCTGCCATAGCAAGAAATAACTGGGGTTCGCATGCTTAATTGGATTATTGAAACTTCGTTAAAGTATCGCTGGATGGTGATCGCATCCACCTTTGTGCTTATCGCATCTGGGATAATCGCCCTCAATCATTTGGATATTGATGCGTTTCCCGATACCACACCAGTTCAGGTTCAAATCAATACGGTAGCCCCTGCCCTTGGCCCCGAGGAAATCGAACAACAAATCACCTTCCCTATCGAACAAAAATTAGGCGGTTTGCCTCGCATCAGCCAGTTGCGCTCTATCTCAAAATTCGGGCTTTCGCAAGTAGTGGTAATTTTTGAAGATGGCACAGATATTTATTTCGCAAGGCAGATCATCAATGAAAGATTAGGAACGGTCCAGCTTCCACCAGGGCTAGAAAAACCAAAAATGGGGCCAGTATCTACCGGCTTGGGCGAAGTCTTTCATTATATCGTGACAGGCAAAGGCGATGACATCACCCAGCTTCGCACCATCCATGATTGGGTGATCAGGCCCCAGATGCGCACCTTAAAAGGCGTTGCAGAAGTTAACTCTTGGGGTGGGTTCGAAAAACAATTCCAAGTTAGGGTTGATCCACAACGGCTTGCTAAGTTCGGTCTCACCTTTGATCAAGTTTCCCTTTCCATTCGCGAAAACAACCAGAATGTAGGCGGGGGTGTCATCGATCAGGGCAGTTCCATGCTATTAGTTCAGGGTCTGGGCCGCACTACATCGCTTCAACAAATCAGCAATATTCAACTCGCTGTCAACGATGGTATTCCAATTCTGCTTAAAGATATTGCGGATGTTACCATCGGCCATGAAGTAAGACGGGGCGCGGTTACCGCAGATGGCATGGGCGAAGTTGTGTTGGGGTTGGGGTTCATGACCATGGGAGAAAACTCGCATGAAGTTACTTGGGGAATGAAAAACCAATTAGAGAAAATCAAAGAGCGCCTGCCCGGCAATGTTAAAGTTGAAACCGTTTATGATCGCACCGAGTTGGTGGATTTTGTAATTGATACGGTTCGCTCCAACCTGTTTGAAGGCGGTTTGCTGGTAATCGCAATCTTGTTTATGTTTCTTGGAAACCTACGGGCTGCCTTTATTGTTGCGTTAGCCATTCCTCTTTCCATGTTGTTTGCTTTCTCAGGCATGCTGCACTTTGGCATTGCTGCTAGTTTACTTTCTCTTGGTGCTATCGACTTCGGCATGGTGGTTGATTCTTCGGTGGTGATGATCGAGAACTGCGTTAGGCATCTTTCCGAAAACAACACGAAAGAAAGCAAGGAAGAAATCATCCGCAAGGCAGCACTTGAAGTGCGCAGGCCAACGCTGTTTGGCGAACTGATCATACTAATTGTCTACCTTCCAATTTTGACTCTTGAAGGCATCGAGGGGAAATTGTTTCGCCCCATGGCCCTCACCGTAATTTTTGCATTACTAGGATCGATGGTATTATCGCTTACCCTGATGCCTGCGTTGGCCAGCCTGATGTTGCCTCGCAGATTGCCAGATCATGAACCGCTTATTCTACGGTTGATCAAATTGATTTATGTACCGGTTTTAAAAGCAACGATGAGGCATAAAACCGCAGTTCTTGCTTTTGCATTTGTAGTTCTGGCATTCTCCTTCGGCATGGTTGCACCAAATCTAGGAGCAGAATTTATCCCCAGACTTTCCGAAGGTGCGATTGCATTGGGAACAGTACGACTCGCAGGCACCAGCCTCGAAGAATCAGTTGCAACCAACACCCTGGTCGAAAAAGTACTTTTAAAAGCATTCCCTGATGAAATCAGGCATGTGTGGAGTAGAGCGGGTACCGCAGAAGTCGCAACCGACCCCATGGGCGTTGAACTCACGGATATTTTCATCAGCCTCAAGCCCAGAAATCAATGGAGCAAAGCTACAACCCAGGAAGCCCTCACTGTTTTGATTGATCGGGAATTGCGATCAATCCCGGGATTGAAGTTTGCCTTTTCTCAACCCATTGAAATGCGAATTAATGAGATGCTTGCAGGCACCCGTTCTGATCTTGCAGTCAAATTATTTGGCGATGATCTCATGGTGCTTAAAGATAAAGCTCTCGAAATTCAAAAAGTCATGCAGGCTATTCCAGGTATTGCAGACCTCAATGTTGAACAAGTGACCGGCCAACCTGTTATGCAGGTAAAGGTTAAACAGGATCAAATCGCCCGTTATGGCATCCCTGCAAGGGCAGTACTTGATCTGGTGGAATCTATAGGCTCTAAGCCTTTAGGCGAAATCGTGGATGGACAATTCCGCTTTCCTCTAGCAATTCGATTACCAGACTCTTGGCGCAACAGCCCGGAATCCGTGGGATCAATACAACTACCCGCTGCAACGGGTGAAAGAATTCCTCTTTCTAGAATTGCAGATATCAAAATCATTGAAGGCCCCTCGACCATTACGCGCGAATGGGGCCAAAGACGAATTGTGATCACCTGCAATGTACGAGGCCGTGATATTGGCTCTTTTGTTGATGAAGTACAGTCAACCATCAACCAGAATGTTACGCTGCCACCCGGGCGGTATCACCTTGCCTATGGTGGGCAGTTCGAACAATTACAGCGTGCCAGAAGCAGACTTTTTCTTGTTGTCCCCGTGGCTTTACTTCTCGTATTTGCACTTCTTTACGCAACCTATGGCAATGTGATGGATACCCTTCGAGTGTTCACAGGTATCCCCTTTGCGTGGGTGGGTGGCATACTTGCATTATGGGTTCGGGATATGCCATTTTCTATCTCTGCAGGCATCGGGTTCATTGCGCTTTCCGGGGTTGCAGTTCTAGATGACATGATTCTGGTTTCTTATGTAAGGCACCTGATGCAAAAAGGGCGCTCTTTGGAAAAAGCCGTTGAAGAAGCAGCTATAACTCGATTGCGCCCAGTGTTGATGACCACTTTAGTTGCAAGCCTAGGTTTTCTGCCGATGGCATTTAGCACGGGCATGGGGGCAGAAGTGCAAAGGCCCTTGGCAACGGTAGTGATAGGCGGAGTTCTAAGCGCCATGGTCATGTCGATCTTGGTGCTGAGGGTGGTTTTCGTAGTGTTTCGCTGGCCTGAAAAATCAACTCGTACGATGGAAGTCTCTTCCATCACGAAGGAGTCGGGTAATTCGTTTTCCACACTTTAGGATAAACCTGGAGTGTAACTTTTTAGGAGGATGTTTGATGATTCGATTTGTGTTTTCTACCGTGATATTACTTGGAATTTCCATGCTTGTTGGTTGTGGTCAGGAAGCCACTTCCACCAAAGGCAAAACTGCCGAAGCCAAGGGAAATGCCAACGAAACCGCACATTCGGGTTGGTGGTGCGATGAGCATGGCATCAAGGAAAGCGAATGCAGCATGTGCAGCCCGAAGGTTGCCAAGGCTTTTCAGGATAAAAAAGATTGGTGTGATATCCACATTCGTGCGAAGAGCCAATGCTTTATATGCGACCCAAGTTTGAGGGAAAAGTTTGCGGTACAGTATCGGGCCAAATTTGGTAAGGAACCACCAGAACCTTCTGATAATATGCCCGAAAAAGCAGAAAAGAAAAGCTAGAAAGCAAATCAGATAGTTCGTGCCTGATCAATTAACATGGTTAGGCACGAATTAAAACTTCTATTTCTATTGGCATTTGTTCCACAATATTAGCAACCACATCGCCCTTAATAATCTGGGCTATTGTTGATCTGTTAGCAATTTGTAGGAAAACGCATTTAACTTTTAAATCGATGGCTGCATTAATGATTTGCCGAGAAATCGAGCCCCCTGCACGATAAATAAACTTAAGGGGCACCCCCAACCGATGAGCCGCCTCTTGGGCTTGAGCAAAAATTTCCCCAGCCTCTTTATCTTCTTCCAAATTATAATTCCCAGCAACTGCCATCAAAGGAAAAGCTAGCTCCCTAACATAAATAATCGCCACTCCAAAATTTCTAGCACGGGCTTCTTCTATAACTGATCGAATCAAAGGCGAAGGTTTTGAAACAAAAATTAGGTAGGTTGCCTTCGGAGCATAATCGCCTTCAAGATCTACCAACGGAACCTGTTCCACTTTTTTGGGAATCCTCACAGACACTATCTGCCCCAACAGCATCAATAATGCTGCCATTCCTGCAGAAATGAAAAATTCAAGTGCACCAACTCCAATGGGCGCATAAATGGTAAAAAGCCCGATACCCAAAAATCCAATACCGCTGAGTACCCGCCCTTGCCTTCGCTTTATTAGCAGCAAATCGGATCTACCTAAAAGTGTAAACAGCCTTGCACACAACCCCATGTTCAAAACCGCCATAGAAAATATCCGTGCAGGCGGTTTGTTCCAAAGCAAGGTAAGCAATATGCACGCCATAACAAATCCGACACCCCGAAGAAGAGCTTTTTCCCACCCTAGCAATTCAAATTGCTTAGTGAAACCCGCACAAAAAAGGTTGATGGTTATAGCAGAAACCACCCCCACAGAATAGAGCCCTGCTAAATCTTCCAAATTAGAAAAAACCATTAAAAGTATCGACGGAATTACCATGGCTACTCCAAGTGCATACCCGGGAACACCATGTTTATTCAACCTGCACAGAATCGAAGGAGCTTCCCCATCACGGCCCATCATGTATTGAATAGCCACTAGATCGATGATCGCTGTATTGACAGCCGATAGCAGTAATGCCCCAAAAACAAACGAGCCTATCAAGCTAAAAGTGGGGCCAACATAATTAAGAGCAAGAATGTTCATCATATCATCTGTGCCAAGATAATGCCCCTCAACATCAATGAGCTTGGAATCAGGCAACGCATTCATAGCGGCCGTCAAAACAAGATTAAGTACCACCACCTCAAAAAGCACAGGCAAAATAGCTAGCCGAGAAGTCTGCCTCACGGTTAGAACCATGACACCCGTCATGTTGGCAATTGCCTCAATACCAGACAAGGCAAGTACAACCTCGGTAAATGCAACCCATGCGTCTCCCCATGCCGCAAGGCTGTAACGCTCGCGTACAGGAAAATCGATTTTCATGTGATGCAAATGAGGGAGCGAAAAAATCCCGATGATCATGGTTAAAACTACCGTCACCAACGCAATCACTAACGCAATACGCCCCATACCACGAGGCCCAAACCAATTAAGTCCACCGATCAACCCGATCGCAACAAGCGTACACATTAAATCGATGCGAACGCCCCACAACTCACCGCCGATTCCTATATAGCGAAACGCATCCAGGCAACTCATCGATGCTGTAACCGTATAATCCGCACAAAGCATCAACCCACCAATCACCGCAAGTGCCCTGCTGCTATGCTTGGCAGAAGAATAAACGCCACCGCCATCAGGATATTTTCTACAGATGATCAAATAGCAAGCACCGACTAACATCAGAATGATGTTGACACAAAAAATATGAATAAAGGAAGCATGGCGAGAAAAGTAGAACGCTAGACCTAAAACATATAGCCTACTGGTACCCAGATCGCCAAAAAGCATGGGACCTGCATGGTACCAATGAAGTTCACGGGGCCTGTTAGATCCAATTTCAGTCATTATAACATTTTGCCGATCCACTGATTACAGTTGATTATAATTTCTTACGTTACAATTTTAGGAACAATTCATCCTAGAGCAAAAGATTTTCACGGTGTAATGCCATCGCAAAGCATTCTTCGGAAACCCGCATGACCAAAGTAAACCTTATTTAATACATGGTATACAAAAAGGCCTTAGCTTATAATAAAAATTACAGATGCTAGAAATTAAATTGTAAAGTAATGACTAGTATCAAAGAGTCAAACTACTTAGCTGCTCCAACAATTGTTGTGGCGTTTCAATCGAAATAGTTTGGTAACAAAACATGAAGCCACGACTCTATCTTGAAACTACAATTCCAAGTTACCTTACATCTCGGCCTAGTAAAGATTTGATTGTTTCCGCCCATCAACAGATTACAAGGGAGTGGTGGCGTATAAGGCGTGATGCATTTGAAATCTACACATCGCAATTCGTGACGGATGAGGCTGGGGCAGGAGATAAAAAGGCGGCACAAAAGCGGCTAGAATTACTTCTGCCTTTTTCATTATTGAATGTCACGGAATCTGTTTTGCAACTCGCATCAGCATTTCTTGAAACGGGAATTATTCGAGAAAAAGCGGCCCGGGATGCAGCACACATTGCCATTGCCGCAGTTCATGGTATAGAATACCTTTTGACATGGAATTGTACGCATATTGCCAATGCGATGATATCAAAGAAAGTACAAAAAATTTGCGAACAAAACGGATTTTTATGTCCGGTAATATGCACGCCAGAAGAATTAATGGAGAATTATTAATGACCCCCGATCCAATTGTCGAGGAAGTCCGAACCATCCGCGAGCAACTAGCTGCCCAATTCCACTTTGATATTCGCAGAATCATAGAAGACACACAAAGGCGACAGGCGTTATCCAATAATAAAATTGTTTCTTTTGAACGGCCCAAAATCACCTTGCATCAAACCGACGAAAACAAAACATCCCCCTAAAAGCATTAATATACCCAGTTTTAACCCCTAAAAATCAAGCGACAGAAGAACTAAAATACCATTAAGAAATAGGCAGCAACCACTTTGGAAGACCAATTCCAACAACCATTAATTTGCCAAGATAGGCTTGCGCTTCAGGATTTTGAAACCCTGTCTTAGGCGTAACCATCGTGGCGGTGATGGTCGCTGTAATTGTTGGGTCCGAAGCAATGCCTGTATCCGCATCTAAACCCGAAGGCAAATCCACCGCAAGAACTTTTACCCCCGATTCATTAATCTGCCTAACAACAATATCAAAAGGGCTTCTTAAAACCCCCTTCTGCCCCGTACCAACCAAAGCATCCACAACCCAAACTGCATCTTTAAAAATGCTTTTCAGATCTTCTGCACTGGGGGAAGTTAAAACCTTCATCGGAATATCTGAATGAGAAATAATTGCATGATTCATGCAGGTATCACCCATCAGTTCTTTGGGATTTGCAAAAAGCAAAACCTGAACATCTATCCCCGCTGCATTCAGATGGCGGGCGATGACAAAACCATCCCCGCCATTATTACCCCTGCCACAGCAAATCACCACTTTCCCTTTTGGATTCTCTGCAAGGAGAATTTCTGCAATGCCCCTGCCTGCATTTTCCATGAGAACAATCCCCATGATATGCCCCTGACTCTTGGCGAACCAATCCACATTCCGGGATTCTTCAGCACTTAAATAACGCATGGGCATACTCCGTGAAGTTATCTACTGATACGAAGACCGCCACCTTTAAGAAGCGCTTCAACTTCTTCAGGGCGAACCCAGGCAAAATCGCCGGGAATCGAATGTTTGATCGCACTGGTTGCAACGCCCCAATCCAGGGCATTTTGCAAATCGCCACCCAGCAATCCATGAATCAAACCGGCAGCGAATGAATCGCCCGCACCTAATCTATCTACTATCTCTACCTCATAAGTACGAGTTTTGTAGACCTTGCCTTTTTGATACGCCATTCCCGTCCAGGTATTGCGCCATACCAATGGGTTTTCCCGCAGGGTGATCGCAACGATATCGAGTTTGAATTTGTCTGCAACCTTTGCTGCAACTTCTTCGTAGTTGGATCCAGTGATGCCAAACACTTTCTCAACATCCTCTTCGGTGGTGATAAGCACATCGCAATATTGCATCAAATCAGAAAGGCAATTACCCGCTTCGGTAGTGGTCCAAAGCTTGACCCGGTAATTCAAATCCATGCTGGTTTTCACACCAGCGGCTTTTGCAGCCATCATGGCTTCGCGTGTAGCCGCAGCACTAGATGCGCTTAACGCTGGGGTTATCCCGGTAACATGAAACCATTTAGAACCTTCAAAAACCTTGGCCCAAGGAACCATGCCGGGCTGAACTGCTGCAATGGCAGAACCTTTGCGATCATAAATAACGCTGCTAGCGCGAGGGGCCGCACCAAACTCTAAAAAGTAAAGCCCTAGCCGTTCATCCTTGGAATACATTACATGGCTGGTATCCACACCCGCTTCACGAGCATGATTTGCAACCAACCGACCAAGTGGATTATCAGGCAGGCGGGATATCCATGAGGCACTATGGCCCAAACGCGAAACCGCAACAGCGGTGTTCAACTCTGCGCCGCCAACTTGTAAATCTAAACTTTTAGCCTGCTCGATCCTGCGAAAATTTGGAGGAGAAAGCCTGATCATCGCTTCGCCAAAAGTGATCACTTCAAACGCCATGATTATTTCCCTTTCAAGGTGGAGTTACGAAAATTCTTAACAATTTCGACATACTTGGAAGCAAGCTCGCGGATGCGATCAAAGTTTTTCTCTGCCACAGCTTTGGGCTCAACCAACTGGCTTCCAATCCCAAGGCAGCATGCGCCTGCTTCTAAAAATTTCTGCGCAGTAGTGAGGTCAACACCTCCCGTAGGCATCATACGAACCTGTGGAAGAGGACCGCGCACCGCCTTAAAAAACATGGGCCCCAGCACATCCGCAGGAAACACTTTGCAAACATCCGCACCAGCTTCCCACGCTGCCATGATTTCCGTCGGAGAAAATACGCCAGGCATGATCGCCTTGTCATAGCGCCTGCACATCTTAATCAAATCCAAATTCAGCACGGGAGATACCAGATATTCAGCCCCTGCAAGAATTGCAGCACGCCCAGTTTCCGTATCAAGGATTGTTCCAGCCCCCAACATTATGCGATCGCCCAAAGCATGGCGAACCTGCTTAATAACATCAAGAGCGTGCGGCACAGTCATGGTGATTTCAATCACGGTAACGCCACCATCCACCAGCGCCCTAGCAACCTCTACAAGTTGCTGACTGTCATGCGAACGAACAATCGCAACGATTCCCGTCTCAAGAACCTGTTTTACACATGCATCACGACTCATTACAATTCTCCCTGGATGAAAATATTCATCCAGCTATTGTGATATATATTTGAAGAAGAGCAATAAAAGAATCTATCTTCGTTCGAAAAGAGACTGCGTTTTTACAATCGTAAACTCAGCAGGAAAGGTATGAAATGTATTCGTAACAATGCACCCAGGGCGGGCATCTGCAGTAATAAATCCCAGAGGGGGCAGAGAAAAACGATGGGTGTTTTTAAAATGATGGATTAATCCCCGCTTAACACCATCTTGCAAAATCTCATTGTGAATCTTAAGAAAAATATCAGGAGCAAGTGTTTCTACATGAAAACACATTTCATAATGAATGTTGTTGACACAAGTCAACCTCTTGGAAAGCCCTTGCTTAAGCTTGAAACCCATAAGGCGCTTGGCTTCGGGAAGCAATTGCGTTGATGAAGCCGCAATTTCCGTCAGAGTTAATTCAGGATGATCGAAGGTAATTTGATGGCCCGTGGTGGTGATGTCCACACGAAGTTTGTAATTCTCACGCTCGACCGTTTTAGTCGCAAGAATCTCAAATAACTCCGGGTGTAAATGCCTGCCATATACTTGGAACACCAAGTCTTGCACAGGCGGCCTCGATTCCAACATCATAACCTTTTCGTCCCCTATTTAATGATCGTATTTAACTAGTATAGTCATTATAAAGAAGGTTCACAACCTTAGTCGTAATCAACTTTAATCGAAGGTAGTTCTCACAGAATTCATTTTCATTCCCAAACATGAAAACTGCGGTATTTTTGCGAATATTAGCCTATTAAAAGAAAAAGGGCGGCCAGGGTTTTGTAACCACTGAACGCCCATAGAAATCGTCAATCCATTACTTTTTCTTCCAAACATGAATGAATTCGCCTGTACCAGACTTCGTGCTGAAAGCCTTAGGGCGTTCTTTTCCAGGTGGAGCGAAGCAAACGGTCCAAACATCTTTTTCGATTTTATAAATACCCAGGTAAGTCTTCCCCTTGAATTCGCCTGAAGTATCGGTTGAATCAATTTCTTTGGGCTTTTTTGTCGGGTCAATTTTGTGAGTTCCACCAAAGGAATCTTCGCCTACCTTAACCGAATGAACACCATTCTTATTGGTAATCGTTGCTGATTTTACAATATTTTCAGTAGCTTTTTCACCCTTCTTTTCGCTCGAAACCATTGTAAAAGAGCCTTCTAAGAGCTGCATGTCTTTTTCAACACTCTCCTGAAATTCAGAGGCAATTAAAACACTGCCAAAAACAAATACACATGCACCCAACAAACTCATCCTTGAATTACGCATAAAAACTCACCCCTAAAAATAATTTGAATTTTGATCCAAGCGACCAAACAATAACTGTAGCATTTAGATATTAATGCTATCAACACCACAATCGATAGGGTGCAAACCAAAAGCTATTGTTGAAGTCTAAGGCTTAAAACTTTAATTCAATCCCTGCAAACTTAATAACCCTTGAACAGGCTGGGCAACTTTATGGCAGACTACTTTGGAAGAATTGAAGGTTGCAACACAACCAAATTCCACTTATATTTATAATTGAAATATTTATATGCTGCTTTTACAACCTTTAATAAGGAATCGCCCAAATGCTTCCTCAACCTTGGCAAAACTTTGCCGCTAGCTTTTTTACCATTCTGTTACTGGGTTCCCCAACTTTTTTCATGGGCAAAAGCCAGGCGGATAAACCAACGAATTCGAGCGTAAATTTAGCACCAAAAAACAGGGGGCCAAATGGGCCGGAGCCTAAAAAATCAGATCCTAGGCAAATTGCTGCCCTTGAAGCAGACCGAAAATTAGAAGAGGAACGCCAAGCCGCCAAATTAAAAGTGGAAGAAAACCGAATTAACGCTAAAAAAGCAGAAGAAGCTCGCAAAGCTGAAGATGAATATGATTCCAACGGGCTTGTTTTATTATGGAAAACCGTAAAAGCTGTTGAAACTCAATTTCTAGGAATGGAGATCACCGGAACAGTAATCAACCGGCGTAGTAAGACGCTGAATTATGCACAAATAAATTTCAGCATATTCGACGAAAGTGGTGCTCAAGTCGGAAGTGCTTTAGCAAATATCAATGGCCTCGAACCTGGCGCACGCTGGAACTTCAAAGCACAATCTTTCAATAAAAATGGTGAAAAATTCAAGTTGTCACAGCTTTCTGGGTTTTAACCTCTAAACTTCACAACCATTTTTTTCAACAAACACATGATAATCACAGTAAATTCTATTTATAGCCCACCTGCCCAGAGTCACCCATGAATACTGAACTGTTTTGCCCGAAGTGCCTAGAAACCTTTTTGATTCCAACCAAAAAAGGTGAAAAACCACCACTCTGCACAAGCTGCAAAGTAGCTCTAAAAGTTAATGAAGTCCCTCTTGAATCTAAGCCCGCAACAGCAAAACCACCTACCAAAACTGCCACACGTACCAACCTTAAAAAAGTGATTCCGCCCCCGACCTCGGATTCCAAAAAGAAGAACATTACAGCCTTGGCCGCTGGTACTGTCGCAGGGATGCTTGTTCTCGGTGGCATCAATTTGATTCTTTACCATTTTAAAACGGAATCCCCAGTTGAAAAAATTGTCGAGGAAACTCCCGAAGAAATTCCTGAGAACAATGCCATCCAACTTGTAGCCTTGCAAAAAAAACCTGCGGATGTGCTTAATACGGAAATTTTAGAACTTCTCAATTCAGATAATAAAGAACACAATCTAGCAGCTTTAAAAGCCATCCTTGCCAAGAACTCTGATGCGATCCTTTTTTCAGATGACTGTATAAAGCTTGCAAAAAGCCCAAATGAAGATCTGAAAAAAATTGCAATTAATTGCCTAGGGCTGATGAAACCCGATGGCAATAAAATCCTTCCCGAATTATTCGCCCTTTTAAAGGGCACATCACTGGAAATCCAAGCATTAATTTCAAATTCCATAATTAATCTTGGCCCCTACGATTTAAAAGATGCTGAACCTTATTTAAACAATTTAAAACCAGAAAGTGCCAGCGAATTGAAACTTGTGGCACTCGTTCTTGCTGGGCAAATCAAAGGCGACATTTCCGCATTTCAAACCCCCATCATAGAAAGCTTAAAAGTTAAAGACCCAGAAACAACCAAGGCGGCTATAAATGCGCTTGGTAAAATCGCCCTGAAGAAGCCTAAGGAAATTGTCCCTTTGCTATTGCCTTTTTTAGATAGCAAAGACGCAACAATTTTAGATATTGCAAATAAATCTCTCATGGGAGTGGCATTTGTTTCTGCACCAGATTTAGAAGTTTTGGTTGATTTTCTAAGCGAGAAAAACAGTCCGCAAGTTCAAGCAAAAGCACTTGAATTTCTCACCAAGCAGGGAAAGTTCAACTGGGCTAGTTTTGCTGAAAAATTAAAACCAGCACTAACCTCGAATGATGAATCCGTTCACGAGTTAGCTTTAGTTGCAGCGTTACAGGCGGGAAGCAATGCCAAAGTCCTTGCACCAGAATTGAAAATTCTGTTTAAAGAACCGCACGAAAACATCAAAATCGCCTGCCTCAAAATATTTGAAAAAGTGGGCCGTGAGGGCAATGTTTTAGCTGAAATTGTTGAGGCCTGTTCCGAACCAAATCTTAAAGTTCGCGAGTTAGCTTTTTCTCTGCTTAGTAATCTAAAACCACCTCTTGGCGCAACTGATGCTTTAGTTATTAAAGAAAAAATCATTTTTGCGCTGCCTGATATTAAACTATTTCTTCTAGATGCCCTAGCGACTTGCGGAAAAGAAACATCGGTGGCATCCAAAGAAATTGGAATTCTATTAAAAGATAAAGACAACAAAATAAAAGCAGGAGCTTTAAAAACAATCTGTAATATGGGCCCAGATTCCAAAGATCTTCTTCCGGATGTTGTTGCATTTCTCAAAATTGATTCGCCTTCAACAGAGGATCTTGCATTGGCAAAAGTGGCTTTATCAACACTTGAAAAACTTGGGCCAAATGCATTGCCTGCCTTGGATGAAATAAGCAAACAAATTGAAAACAAGAATTTAGTCATTGCGAAGGGTTCGTTAGCCGTTTTAGGCGCAATGGGAAAGGAAGCCTTGCCAGCACTTACAAAAATGATGGCGGCATTTATTAACAGAGACCTTTTAGAATTCGCAAGCGATCAAATTGCAAAAATTGGTATTGATGCAGTGAAACCATTGATCAAAGGACTGGAAAGCCCAACGCCGGAAGTTCGTCTGGGATCCGCTCTTTCGTTGGGCAACATGGGATCAGTCGCCAAGGAGGCAGCCCCAGGCTTAGCTAAACTTGCATTTCAAGATAAAGTTCCATTGGTTCGAAGTGAAGCAAAAAAAGCTCAACTACGAGTGCAATCAGGAACCAAATAAACCCTTAAGTGCATTTAATAGCAAACTGAAAGCCAACACCAGAATCGATAGGGTGCAAACCAAAAGTTATTGTTGAAGTCTAAGGCCTTAACCAAGAATTGACTGGATGGGTCTGCCGCCATGCGATATTGCAGTGGGTCTTCCCAACGTGTCATGAACCACAGCCTCCGAATCAATTCCCAGAAGGTTATAAACGGTGGCGCAAAGATCACCAGGCGAAACAGGATGATCCACAGGATAAGCAGCCTGCTTATCTGAAGTGCCAAGCACAAAACCTTTTTTAACGCCCGCTCCAAAGAGCAAACAAAATCCACACTGAGGCCAATGATCGCGCCCTGCACTGCCATTAATCTTGGGCGTGCGACCCATTTCACCCGTAACAATCACCAAGGTTGAATCGAAGAGCCCGCGCGTTTCAAGATCGTCCATCAACGCGGTAACCATGGTGTCAAGAATCGGCAGATTAAATTTGAGCATGCCAAAGTTATTGCTGTGCATATCCCAATGCCCGCCATGCGAATCGGCACCACATTCCCAATTAACAGTAACAAAAGTTACGCCTGCCTCGACAAGCCTTCGGGCCGCGAGCAAGCTAGAGCCATAAAGGTTTTTGCCATACCTTTCACGAAGCAAGCTAGGTTCCATATCGAGATCAAGTGCAGTTCGCACGCCTGAAGAGGTAAGAAGATCGTAGGCTTGTTTTTGCTGTCTGGTAAGGTTGGCAGACTTAGCAGGGTCACCAATTTTTTTGGAGACATCATCCATTTTTCTTTGCAATCTTTTGCGGTCTGCAATGCGATCGAGTGAAAGGCCTGGAGTTTGGCCAAAGGCTGCAAGCACAGGATCGCCTACTGGAAGAACTGGATCGTAGAATGAACCTTTGCGGGCAAAGGCGGGTTCGCACATGGTGGTGATGGGATCGTATTGTTTGCCTAGGTAACCACCATAGGGCCCTGCCCTTCGAAGACCTTGGCTAAATCCTGGAAATGCGGGCATCATTACATGAAAGGGTGTTGCTTCCTTGCCCATACCAAAGTGCTGGCATACTGCAGCCATGCTTGGATGATCCGAGGGTTTTGCAAAATAATTTTCTCGATCGGAACCACCTGTAAAACCTGTGAGCACGGAATAAGGATTATGACTGTTGTAGCCATGCGAAACAGTTCGAATCAGCGTTGCTTTATCAAGCCTGTTGGCAATAAGGGGAAGATGTTCGCAGATTTGGTACCCGGGGATTTTAGAAGCAATAGATTTAAACTCACCCCGGATTTCCTTGGGCGCATCGGGCTTCATATCAAAGGTATCAATATGGCTAGGGCCACCAAACAGGTTTACAAGGATTACCGACTTGGCTTTATTATTTCCGGAGTTTGTTTTGGAACCGGCTTGAAGCAAAGAGCCAAAGCCAGCACCTGCTAGCATCGACATACCGCCTAATTGCAGAACCTTGCGCCTAGTTAATTTAGGGTTGCACTGTGATGGTAGTTTAAAGTCAGGATTCATACATACTCCGGTGGGACTACCTTTATGCTGACTTATATTCGATTGGAAGTCAAACCAACTTTTATAAAAGCATCATTTTTCGTTGGTAACTCATGACATATTAATCAGACCTATGGTATAAAACTACCACTCTTTTAATTCTTGGAATAAAACAGATGGTTAAATCAATGACTCAATTGAAAAGAATTTCTGCGCTTACCATTGCAGCATTTTTAATAATCGCATTGGGCAGCAGCTTTGCAGAACCACCCAAAAACCCCCGATTCACCGCATTGGAAAAGTATGCTCTATCTGCAAAATCAGCAGATGAAAAAGATTTTGCAACCCTTGCAGCTTTTCTGGTTTCAAAAGCCAAGGGAGACAAAGAAAAAGCATGGTGCATCTACCGCTGGGTAACCGATCGGCTTGCATACAATGTCGAGGCCTTTTTAGCAAAGAACCCCGGAGACAATTCGATTGAAACGGTACTCAAAACTCGCCTTTGTGTCTGCGAAGGATATTCCCGGATGTTTTTAAAATTATGCGAGGAAGCCGGGCTGGAAGCAGTCAAGGTAACAGGGGTTGCGCGCAGTGGCAGCAAAGATACCAAGGGCAAGCCTGCTTTTGAATCCCATGCTTGGAATGCTGTAAAACTGGATGGCAAATGGGAACTTATTGACTCCACTTTTGGTTCTGGCAGTGTCGATAAAAAAGCATTTGTCAAAAACTTTGAACCCATGTTCTTCATGGTGCCCCCAGAGCAAATGCGATTTACGCATTTCCCTGAAGATTCCAAATGGCAACTAATTGAAAAAACCATCTCTAGGGAAGATTTTGATAAGCAACCACTGGTTCAATCTAGCTTGTTCAAGCTCGGACTAAGCCCCGCCAGTATCTTAAAAACCACTAAAAGTTCATCATTCGGTGGCTTCCCGGAAATATTCGATGTCGCAAAAACCAAAATCAAAGTTGTCGAGGCTCCATTAAACGCAAAGCTTAAAACAGGGCAGATTTATCGCATTTCAATCGAATCGCCCGAACTCTCTAAAGTACTGATTCTTTCAAACGACAAACCACAAATGAATTTACAAAAACAGGGGAGCAGTTTTATAGGACAGGTTCGCGCATTAAGCGGAACCATGTTGATTGCTGTTCAAAAACCAAACCAAGGGAATGAGTATTCTTTTTTGTTGCGCTACCAGGTCGAATAACAACAGTCAGGCATCCGCCTCCTACATTCCGAACCAGTCAGGCAACAATTTCAAAAATAAAGAACCTATTGCCTTGTTTGATGACGCTTTTCAAAATATCATTGGGTATCAATTAGAAAAATCTTTTAACGAAAATGGGACTGCATGGCATTTGCACCTGAAACTATCAAACTGCTTAGAGCAGCAAAGGAATTAGTCAAAAAAATTCCCGCTGATGCTGTTTTGATCCTTGCAGATGGCCCTATGGAATGGGACAAGGTACTTGAAGAGCTATCAGGTACACGAATATTGGTTGCAGCAAGACATGAAGATGACTTCGTGCGCATCAAAGATCACCCCGATCTAACACTCATCGAGATTGAATCCGGCCCCACCCCCACCCAAGAACGCATGAGCCTTGCATTGCTCGAAGCAGTACGATCTGAAAAACTCAGACAGGGCGCAGAGGTAGTGGTACTTTACAATGGTATTGAAGTGGGCGAAGAAAAGCCCGACATGATAGATACCCTCAGCCTGATCAAATTAGGCGAACATCTCGAAAAATTAAGCGCTCAGGATCTTCGCAGGCTGGATACTCAAGTACCATTGGAAACCCTCAGAGCCGTGGTCGACCTTGCAACTGAAATAGGCAGAGAAGGCAGAGAAGGCCACCCTATCGGGACTATGTTTGTCGTGGGGGACACACGCAAAGTGATGGGTCTTTCACGCCCCATGAACTTCAATCCTTTCCGTGGCTACAGCGACGAAGAACGCGATGTTCGCAACCTCGCAGTGCGCGAACAAATCAAAGATATCGCCAAACTGGAAGGCGCAATTATTATTCGAAGAGATGGCGTTGCAGTGGCTGCATGCAGGCGAATCGAAGCTTCCTACTCAGGTTTTACCCTCAGCATGGGATTGGGCACCAGGCACGCATCTGCAGCAGCAATTAGTAAAAGCACCAAAGCGATCGCTGTAACAGTCAGCCAATCTTCCGGCACAGTTCGAGTCTTTCAAAATGGCGAAGTGATGCTCCATATCGAACCATTCGCCCGCCCTATGACATGGGGCAAGTTCCGGATGGATGCGCTTGAAGACAAGAAATCCTAGGCTCGCTTTCAAAAACCCACTTCAACGATTATAATTTTTAAATATTAAAGATAGTGATTTTGCATTTGACAAAGATGCAGGGGGAATAAACATGCAGATAAAATCGATTTTATGTTATGGGGTAATGCTTCTATTCCCTTTGTTGTTGCTTTCTGCGCCACAAGATGCCACCAAGGCTGGAATCGAAATGGTTCAAACTCCTGCACTGGATGCAATTCCTGCGAGCGCCCTAGTTATTGTTCAAGTAAAAGGAATTGAAGGAACTCTGACAAGCTTGAATGAATTCGTAAAAAATGCGGTGCCCGATGCAATGCAATTAAATGAGAATTTCATCGTGAATGGGTTTTTAGAGTTTTTAAGAGGTCGAAAATTAACTGGCTTGGCTCCCAACGGGCCACACTTTTTTGCAGCGATGGAATTTCCCCAACCCAACAAGGCAGCGAATCCAAACAAAGTTCTTGCTGCGATAAAAGTAACCAATTACAACGCTTTTCGCGAAGGGGTTTTAAAAGATTCTGAAATCAAAAGCATCAAGCTTGAGAAAAATGCAGAAGTTGTCACCATGGAAAATGGTTCCACATTATTCTTTATTCCAAGAAAAGACCAAGTGCTGGTAACCCCCGACCGAGATATCGCAAATCTGATCGCAAAAAGGCCAACCCCCATCACGACCAAAATCAGCAGAATACAGGCAAATCGATTGCAAGCCCCCGATATAGGCATTTTTGTAAATTTAGAAGCTATCCAAAAAGATTACCCTCATTCCATTACAGAAACAAAAAAAGAGATTGAAACATCTCTAAAAGATTTGGAATCCATTTTTGGAACTAAGAAACTTTTAGCCAGCGACTTAATCAACCAAACAATCGCCCTCACATTCAAAGGAATTGAAGACAGCAAGGGGATGGTGTTTTCGATAGATTTCCGGCCCACGGGGATTGTGTTTCATGGCGAAACAGAATTCAAAGCAAACACGCAAACTGCAGCGTTTTTCAAAGGATCAAAACCTGATGCGATGAAAGATATGCAGCGTCTGCCCGCAGGTAAAACCTTATACATGGCGCAACAAACCCAATCTCCCGTGATGAAAAGCGTAGCTTCTTATTTCATGGGGCTAACTCCGGAAGAAAATCAAAAAGCTTTGGGCAAAGATTTTGACATGTTTTTGCAACTTGCGAACAATCGCTATGATGCGCTCTCGTTTCCGCCTGAAGGTTTGCAAATCATTCAATCTGCAAACCCGGAAGAAACAAAACTCCGATTTCTCAACCTTTTAGAAAAATTAGGAACAGGAGAGAAATTCCAGAGTGGGGTTTTAAAACAGGCCCCAACGATAAAAAAGGGAGCAGAATCTTTGGCAGGCCAAACTTTTGATCTAGTGTCATTCGAATGGGATTTGGAAAAAATGACAAATTTGATGGTCCGGGAGACAAAAGGAATTCAATTCTGGAACAAATTTCAGAAACTAATGATTAAAAAAATGATGGGAGGGTCCATGAATTTGTGGGTGACCACCACAAAAACTGAGGTGATTATGGTAACTGGGGAAGATTGGAATAAAACTAAGAGAATTTTTGAAGATTTTAATAAAAATGCCAACAAACTAGACAAAATAAGCCATTACCCTATATGCAGAAAGGACTTACCTCAAGAATCTAGCCTAATAATATTATTAGACCCCCTGTATTATTTAAAAATCATTTTAACGGTGCTCCAAGAAGTCGAGGGCGGGCCGTTGGCATTAGATTTAAACGGATATAGCCCAACTTTCATGGGATTTTCGGCTGTTTTTGAGGAAGATAGGGCTGCGGTTGATAGCGTAATTTCGGCCGCATCTGTTCAAGAAATCTATTTTCGTCTGATTAAGCGGGTTCTCGGTAAGTGATTTTCCTAATACATCAACCTAAATATCTTGAATCCTTGCTAGAAGTGCTTATAAAGAATGTTGCTATTGCCAACTTGGTTAATTCTAAGTTTGGTGATGTCTGCGGGTGTAGCTCAGTGGTAGAGCGCCACGTTGCCAACGTGGCTGTCGTGGGTTCAAGTCCCATCACCCGCTCTGTATGTAGGCCGAAAGAATTTTGATTGCAAAGCTTAACGCTAGCTATCAAGATTCTTTCGGTTTGGTTTTTTCCAGAAAATGTTCGGGCCATGAGGGGTCAGCGGACATTTAAACTGGCATGGCAAATTAAAATGATCATCGTCATGCTGCCTATAGTATACTGGTAAGGATCCCTCAAAATTATCATGTTGGAAACAGATTGCCATGACTGAGACCAAAACCGGATTGGAAGTTCAAGAAACCCACAAGCACGATCATGATCATGCCAACTGTGATCACGATCATAGCGCAGATCAAGATGCAAAAGCGCCTGTAAAGTTGACTCAAGAAGTTGATATCAAAGATGCAGGCCCTTGCAAAAAGCACATCAAAGTTTCCGTAAGCAGAGCAGATATCCAATCCAGAATGGACGACCATTTCAAAACAATGGTTACAGATTCTAGCGTAGCAGGCTTCAGGCCAGGCAAAGCGCCTCGCAAGATTGTTGAAAGACGATTCCAAAAAGAAGTTGCAGGCCAAGTTAAGAATGAAGTAATTCTTGCAAGCCTTGAACAATTAGCTGAAGACTTCGATATTGCACCCCTCAGCCCACCTAATTTAGACCCAAGCTCGGTAATCATCCCTGAAAATGGCCCGATGGTTTACGAATTTGAAGTCGAAGTAAGACCTCAATTCGACCTTCCGCCTTATAAAGGTTTGAAGCTTATTCGCTACACCCACACCTTCACCAAAGAAGAAATCGACACCCAAGTCAACTCCATGGTTGAACCTTTGGGCACGAAAGTTGACAAGAAAAATCCTGCTGTTGCAGAAGGCGACTACCTCACCTTGGATGCAATCATTAATGATGGGGATGCTAAGATCGGGGAAATCAAAGACCTCGAAATCCGCGTTAATAAGCAACTTGCATTCCGAGATGGTGTTGCAGAAAAGTTCATCGAACAAATTGGCGGGGCAAAGCCTGGCGAAACCCGCAATGTAGATATCAAACTGTCTAGCGTCGTAACCAACGAAGCATTGGCAGGCAAGGTAGTCAAGGCAAAGGTAACGGTCAAGGGATTGCAATCCTTGGAATTACCAGAATTAACAGGCGAAATATTAGGCGCATTTGGCTGCAAGAATTTAGATCAGTTCCGAGAACTGGGTGAAGTCGTACTCAAACGCAGGTTGGATTATCAACAACGCCAATCATCCCGAAATCAAATTCTGGAACTTATCGCAGGCTCAACTAATTGGGAATTGCCCCAAGATCTTCTGCGCAGGCAGGCTAAGAAAGCCTTATCCCGCAAAGTTATGGATATGCAATCTAATGGCTTGAGCGATAACGAAATCAACGCCCGTGTTCGGGTTCTGCAACAAGATGTTTTAAAAAGCACTGCTGCAGCCCTCAAAGAGCACTTCGTTTTGCAGAAAATTGCAGAAATCGAAAAGCTGGAAGTTAGCGATGACGATTTGAACCTTGAAGTCGAGCGCATTGCTCAGCAGAATGATGAATCCCCACGCAAAGTTCGTGCAAGATTAGAAAAAGAAGATTTAATCGAAGCACTTGCAGTGGAAGTAATTGAACGAAAATCGTTGGATTTGGTACTTGATTCTGCAGAATATACAGAGCAACCTCTTCCAAATCATGATACTCTGATCACTGGTACAGCGGAAGCTGATGCAGCACCCCAAGATCAAGGTGTTTCTAAGGAATAGTAAACTCGTTTAAGGTAGGAGTCCTTCATGCAACCTTACGGATTCGGACCAATGGCCAATATGGCTCAGCGCCAGCGAGATTACACTCGCCAGCGCAATTATGGCACCGGTGATATTCTTCTCGATAACCGCATTATTTTCTTTGGCTGCTCGGGCAGCAATGTTTATGAACCGGTAATCACCGACGTTACCGCCAACATGGTGATCCAGCAGATGCTTTATCTGCAAAACGAAAACAAACAGACTGAAATTTCGTTCTATATCAATTCGCCTGGTGGCTCAGTTTCTTCGACCCTTGCTATCTACGACACCATGCAATTTTTGGAATGCCCGATAGCCACATTCTGCATGGGAGTTGCAGCGAGCGGCGCAGCTATCCTGCTGGCTGCAGGCACCAAAGGCAAGCGCTATTGCCTTCCCCACGCTAAGGTGATGATTCACCAGCCTTGGAGTGGTGGAATTGGTGGCCAAGCTTCGGATGTAGAAATCGAGATGATCGAGATTCTTAAGGAAAAAACCCGATTAAATCAGATTCTTGCCAATCATACCGGCAGAACTCTGGCAGAAATCGAGGCCGAAACCGAAAGAAATCGTTATTTTAATGCTGCGGAAGCAAAGGCTTTTGGCTTGGTGGACGAGATCTTGACCCGCACCTCCGAGGCAAAACAGGAAAAATAGGACGCTGGAATGGTGGATGAGTCACCTTCCTTGCCATATTTATTCATTTTACCCCAACCCGGCTGCCGATAACTCATTTACGAGCCGGGCTGTTCCTAAGGAACTATCCCATGCCTCTGGTACCTTATGTGGTTGAACGCAGTGGACGCGACCCGCAGGTATTTGACATCTATAGTCGTTTGCTTAAGGATCGAATCATTTTCCTCCAAGGGGAAATTGATGATTACAGTGCAAACTTGATAGTTGCTCAAATGTTATTCCTGCAGTTTGATGATCCAAAGGCGGATATTCATCTTTACATTAACTCACCAGGCGGCTCGGTTACCGCAGGTATGGGTGTTTTTGACACCATGCGTTACATCACCTGCGATGTAGCGACTTATTGTATCGGTATGGCTGCAAGTATGGGCGCAACCCTTCTTGCCGCTGGTACCAAAGGCAAGCGTAACGCACTGCCTCATGCGGAAGTGATGATTCATCAAGTACTTGGGGGGGCAAGGGGCCCTGCAACGGATATTGAAATCCGAACCAAACACTTGTTGCGTACGAAAAAGAAGATGAACGAGCTGCTCCAACAGCTAACTGGGCAACCCTTCGAAAAGGTTGAACGCGATACCGATCGCGACAACTTTATGAGTGCTCAGGAAGCCAAGGAATATGGCCTAATTGATAATGTGTTAGAGCGTATGACACCCGGCCAAGCCGCCAAGGAATAAACCCCGTGGCAAACTTCCGGGTGTGTGGTTAAATCGCACCTGGAAGTTTTGAGTAATGACGCGTTTTTATCCTTATTTCTGTTCTCTCTTGCTGCTCTGCACCTTAGTTGCGGGCTGCAAATCTCCAAATCATAAGCTGGAATCCGAACTTCGCGCACGCGATAACGATATCGATTATCTAAAGAACGAACTCTATCGTTCAAAAACATACAACAAAGCCATGGAAATGGAACTGCATGCCACTAGGGGTGAAGTTCCTCCCGGAACCCCTTACGACCCCCTTAACAAAGTTTACCCATTAAAAAACATCACCCTAGGCCGACAAACAGGGGGCGTTGACCTCGATGGCCAAACAGGCGAAGAAGCTCTTCAAGTAATTATTGAGCCCAAAGATGCTGAAAGCCATGTGGTGAAAGTTCCGGGAAGTGTTTTAATTCAGGTCATCGAAATCTCAACCGAAGGCTTGAAGACCCCTCTTTCTACTTGGCAAGTTTCCAACGATGAACTCAGCAAATCTTGGCGAAATGGCCTTCTAACTACAGGCTATGCTCTTACCATGCAATGGAAACTATGGCCCAACTCGGATAAACTCCGGGTTATCGTACATTTTAAGCTTGATGATGGCAGACTTTTCGAAGCAGAAAAAGATTTTACCCTAAAGTTACCGCCTGCTTATCTTCGTAAAGCCCCTTCAGTGGAAACACAAACCATACCACCAACCTCCACCATGATCATTCCTACGCCAAGGTTAACCAACCCCTCGCCAGTAACTTCGAATGTTCCGTTGCCCAATCCAATGAGAGAACCGGTATACGCCCCCATACCCAATACGAATTCTGTGCCGACTCCGATGCCGAATTCTCCTGCACCAACTCCTTTGCCTGCTCCTACACCTGCTCCTACACCTGCGCCTACTCCTTTGCCTGCTCCTGCGCCTCTCCCGCCGCCTAACAAGGAAGGCACCTTGATTCCGCCACCACCTGAGCCAACTCCTTCTTCTCAGGACAAAACGACCACGCCCAACAACGGGCCTAATCTTTTGATCCCACCTGCTAACAACTCCCCTTTGCCTGAAGGTATGGTAAACGCAGGTCCTTGGCGTGGCATAAATACCAATCCAATTCAATCTGCTGCACAAATACTTATGCCAATTAAATTAAAGTAAGATGCTACGCTACTAAAACTTAACAAAGTTGGGTGTTTTATTGGTTTCGATTAAGTTTTTTTACTGACCCAGAATACCTGAACCATCTTTGACTGCAGCAATTTGGCTACAAACGGCACACCTTTTTATCAACTAACAAAATCAAAGCGGGGGTATGGCTTAAGAACACACCAGGCCAGATGGGTTAATATATCCGGCAAAAAAACGCACTACCCTTCTTTTATTTCCATAATCGGACAACGCCATAAGAATCAAACTTGTCATCGGAACTGACAATAGCTATTTTTTCAATAATCGATTGAGAAATCAACAATCGATCAAAAGGGTCTCGGTGATGCCTTGGCAATTTCTCAACATGCAAAGCATGAACCAATTCGATATGCAAAAGGTCAAACTTATTAACCAGAAGTTCCCTTGGTAGAAAAGTGGCTACTGGTTCCCCCAGATCAAGCTTATTTAATCCTATTTTAATTGCAATTTCCCAACAAGAAGCCATGCTTACAAATTTGCGGTTGAACGAGTCTTCAATTAAAGCTTTAGCATTTGGCACCAATTGTGGGTCTTCATTCAAGAACCAAAGAAGTGAATGAGTATCAAGAAGAAGGTTCACTCCGTGTACTCCGAAAAGTCTTCAAGAGGGGCATCGAAATCGGAAGCGATGCGAATTTTTCCTTTAGCGCTACCCGCCTTGCATGGCCAATGTTGCTGCGCTTCTGTGCGGGCCAACCTCGCAATCGGCTTTTCGTTTTCAGTAATCACAACTTCATCTCCTGGGGCAAGTCGATGAATGATATCCAGCAGTTGGGTCTGTGCTTCTTGAATTGTTATAGTTGTCATATCAAAAGTTCCTTTCCTTACAATTGTACCGTTACTTATTCTAATTCATCCCTAATTATTAAAACTTCAAAATTATTAGACATTGGTAAACTGTGGCTAATTGAGGTTTATCTTGCGAGAATTGCGGCAGCCAATTGACCTATCACGGTAAGAAACATCACGAAAAAACCTAGAAACATGAGTAATAGACCACCCCAATGATGAGGAGTATAGGTGTTTACCAACTCTTGCGAAATCAAAGAGAGCAAGTGCTTCGATAACAAGCTTTCAGGTTTATTAAAAAATATTGTGCCATGCCTTAAGAAAGAGAAAACTTCAACTTCCATTCTTTCTTCCGCACCCACTTCAGCATTATGAAGAATGTATAAATCTCCAAATTTACGATATTGAAAACCAGATTGAGCCAAAGCATCTGCAACTGCGGATTCAAATGCTGCAGATTCAACATTATAAAAACAGGTCCAACAACGCCTGCGATAAATGAAAATCGCAGAAAGACTAATTACCATGACAAAATACATCATCCAGATGGCTATCCAAAACCATCTCGAACCTTCAAGTGATGCAAAAGGAATGGGGCCCTCACCCGTCAACCAATACCTGCGCCAAGTTTCATAAATTGAAGTGATAATTGCTGGTAATCCTGCCAACACAAAGCCTGAACCAGCAAACATCAAGGAGACAAAATCCCAAGACCCACCTATGATGGAAGGTCTACTTTGACGGCTGATACCACCCACCCAAATCAGGTAGATCGCAACAGGCAAGAAAAGAATTAATAGTATCACCAGCTACCTCTTCAGATTATTCGCACAAGAAAACCGCAAGATCTGCCCCTACCTATGGCATCAAACCATTTTATCGATTCTAATAGCAATAAGGCTATCGATTATTATTCTCGTACGCAACATATTATCAGGGGCTATTTTTCATGACCATGCGATATCGAACTTTAGGCAAAACCGGGCTCCAAGTTTCAATCATCGGTTTTGGGGCCGCCCCCTTAGGAGGCATCTATGGGCCTTTCACGGAAACTGAATGCACCCAAACCGTACATCAAGCAATTGATGAGGGAATCAATCTCTTCGATACCAGCCCCTATTATGGCATCAAACTTGGGGAAGAAGTTTTGGGACGGACCTTAAAAGGCGTTCGAGAAAAGGTGATTCTCGCAACCAAGTGCGGCAGAATCACACAAACTGATTTCAATTTCAAAGCTGACTTTATTGTGAAAAGTATGGAGGAGTCTCTGCAAAGGCTTCAAACCGATCATGTGGACATATTTCAGGCGCATGATATCGAATTCGAAGCAGACCTCGATATGGTCTTCAGCGAAACCTACGAAGCCCTACAAAAGCTTAAGAAACAAGGAAAATGCAGGTTCATTGGCATGACAGGATACCCACTGGGATGCCTGAAAAAAGCGCTCGAAGCTTGCGCCTTGGATGTCTGCATTAGCTACTGCCATTGCACCTTGCTAGATCAATCCATGCTAACCGAGTTGGTACCAATTGCAGAACGCAGAGGAACCGGCATAATAAACGCCAGCCCCTTAGCTATGGGGGCATTAACTTTAAACCCGCCCGCATGGCATCCCGCCCCTGAAGAAGTAAAGCAAGCCGCAATGAAAGCTGCGCAGTATTGCAAATCACAGGGCAGCGATCTTTCATTATTGGCAATGCAATGGATGCTGCAACAGGAAAAAGTTGCAACGACCTTGGTTGGAATGTCAAAGCTAAGTGAGCTTAAAATAAATCTTAAAGCTCTGGAAAGCGGGCCAGATCCGGTATTATTAACTGAAGTTAAAAAGATACTTTCTTCGGTGCAGGGCCGTTGTTGGCCAAGTGGACTTTGGGCTGCAGAAGCTTAATAACTTAAATAAAAGAGTGACTTAATGACTAACAAAAACTTGCTGAGCCTTGCCTTAGGTCTAATAGTTGTGAGCCAACTACCCGCACAGGGTTTATCTCCCAAACAGGCAATGGAAAAAATGCAAGTGCCTCCAGGGATGGAGGTACGATTAGTTGCAAGCGAACCCCAAGTGCGCCAGCCGCTCAGTATGTTTTTCGATCCTAAAGGCCGTTTGTGGGTATTACAGTATCTTCAATATCCTAATCCTGCGGGCCTTAAGGCTGTGAAGCAAGATCAGTATTTGCGCACCATTTGGGATCGAGTACCCGAGGCACCTCCCAAAGGCCCCAAAGGCGCAGACAAAATAACCATCCTTTATGATCGAGACGAGAACGGCTTGTTTCGAAAATCAAAAGATTTTGTCACGGGCTTGAACCTCGCATCTGGCATGATTTACGGCCATGATGGCCTTTTCGTAGTGCAACCCCCCTACCTACTTTTTTACCCAGATAAAAACCATGATGACATTCCCGATGGTGATCCCCAAGTCCTTCTGGCAGGCTTTGGTATGGAAGATTCACATGCCTATGCAAACTCGCTTCAATGGGGCCCAGATGGCTGGCTTTATGGAGCCCAAGGCAGCACTGTAACAGCTAAAATCAGAGGCCATGAATTTCAGCAAGGCATCTGGCGCTACCACCCCATTACCAAAGAATTCGAACTCTTCTCGGAAGGCGGGGGCAATACTTGGGGCCTCGATTTCGACAAAAATGGTCAGATCATCGCTGGTACCAACTACGGCAATGTCGCTATGCTTCATCAAGTTCAGGGCGCTTATTATGTCAAAGGTTTTTCCAAGCATGGCGCACTTCACAACCCTCACACCTACGGCTATTTCGAACATATGCCTTTCAAAAACTTTAAAGGTGGGCATGTCACCAATGGGGGTATCGTTTACCAGGCAGACCTTTACCCACCTGAATATCGTAATCGATATATCGCAGGCAACCTTCTTTCCAACACACTTTACTACCACGAAATTGAAGCCCGCGGATCAACCTTTGCTGGGCAATTTGGGGGAGACTTCCTCATCGCAAACGACCCTTGGTTCAGGCCTGTCGATTGCTTTCAAGGCCCAGAAGGCGCAGTTTATGTTGCAGACTGGCACGACAAACGCGCTGCCCATCTAGACCCCGTTGATAACTGGGATCGTACGAATGGCAGAATCTATAAGATCGTACCCAAGGGTTTCAAAGAAATCCCAGAGTTCGACCTTACTCAACAATCCAACTCGCAACTTATCTCCCTTCTTTCCCATAAAAATGTCTGGTACAGCAGAGAAGCACGAAGGCTTCTTGCAGAAAGAAAAGACTCTAAAAGCTCAGAACCTTTAAAGAAAATCGCTCAATCTAATCAGGGAACATTAGCACTCGAAGCCCTTTGGGCCCTCGCTGGCGCACAAAATGCAGACCCAGCCTTCTTGCAAGAATTACTTGATCATCCCACGCCCGCAGTGCGCGAATGGGCAGTAAGATTGCTCGCTGATAAGCGCACGCTTTCGCCCATTGCTGTTGCTAGGTTGGTAGAAATGGCACGAACAGAAACCAGCCCAACCGTTGCCTCCCAACTCGCCTGCTCTGCTCGAAGGTTGCAATACGATGCTGCCCTTCAAATCGCCAAAGCGCTTTACTCTCAAGATCAGTATATTCAAGATCTTTACATACCCTTGCTGCTATGGTGGGCCGTCGAAGATCAATCCATCCGAGGTCGGGCACTCGTCCTCGATTGGTTTAAGGACGCAGCCTTTTGGCAGAAAGTAATGGTCAGGCAAAACCTTTTGGAACGCATCGCTAGGCGCTGGGTCAACGAAGGAACCGAGCCTGATTGGACTGCTTGCGCACAATTACTAACCTTGGCGCCAAGCGAAGAAGATCAAAAGAAAGTACTTGCGGGAATCGAAAAAGCCTTGGAAGGACGAAAGTTGGCACTGGTGCCCACGCCTTTGGAAAAGCCCCTTGCCTTACTACGAGAAAAAAATCCTAAAAGTAAGGAACTCCTACGCTTGGCTTTTCGACTGGGCGACCCTAAAGCACTCAACGAAATATCCAACAATGCTGCAAGCACCACACTACCTCCTTCCGATCGAATCTTTGCCATCGAACTTCTTGGACAACTTTCTGATGCAAAACACCTGCCCACCTTCCTCAAAGCTCTTGAACCTAATACTCCCGACAATGTTCGTTTGGCAGCCATCAACGCAATGCAATCGAGTGCAGACGACGCAGTCGCCCTCAAGCTTTTGGATCTATACCCCACTCTTTCGGGTAGTTTAAAATCAAAATCTTTGGCTCTGCTATCTCAAAGGCCATCTTTTTCGCTTCTCTTAATGCAGCGTGTTGATACGGGAAAGATCCTGAAAACTGATATTAGCATCGATCTTGCGCGCGCCATGGCTTCGCACAAAGAAGAAAAACTGATTGGGCTCCTTACGAAGCACTATGGAAAAGTGTCGCCCCCTAGCCCAGGCGAAAAAATTGCCCGTATCAGTTATGTCAACCTTATTATCAATCGTACGAAACCAGACACCGAAAAAGGTAAGTTGCATTTCCAAAAGCAATGCGCCAACTGCCATATGCTTTTTGGTCAGGGTAATAAAGTAGGGCCAGATTTAACTACTGCAGACCGCCAATCGCTGATTCCTCTCATTACCCATGTTGTAGACCCGAGTGCGCATATCAGGCCTGAATTTGTAGCGCAAGTAATCGAGACGAAAGATGGCAGAACACTCACCGGGCTTCTTGCAGAAGAAAACTCAAGCTCACTCACATTGCTCGATGCCAAGAATCAGCGCTTGGTACTGGCCAAGGATAAGATTGAAACTATGACAAGTTCACCTAAATCGATCATGCCTGAAAACATCTTAGATACCCTTTCGGATCAGGATATAGTAGATTTATTTGCCTATATACGCGAAAAATCTCCGCCTAAGCCTTGAAATCCACCTCTAGGTTCGATTATGGATATATTAGGCTCTAACTTTTCTTGCTGAGATTCAAAATGAACTGGCACACTGACTCGCAATTGGAATCACTACGACACCAACTAGTGAACCACAGGCTTTATCAACTGCTTGATTCCCCCAAAGCTATTTGTATTTTCATGCAGCACCATGTTTGGTGTGTTTGGGATTTTCAGTCCCTTTTAAAAGCGTTGCAAATCAAACTCACTTGCATGGAAATACCTTGGGTGCCTTCGCCAGACCCATTAATACGCAGACTTATCAATGAAATTGTTCTGGGCGAGGAAAGCGATGAAGATGGAATAGGTGGCTATCTAAGTCATTTCGAGCTTTATCTTAAAGCCATGCAAGAGATGCACGCAGATACCAAAGCTATCAACGAATTTATTGGTTTGCTACGCTCAGGCACCCCTTTTGAAGAGTCTCTGCTAAAATCGAATGCCCCTCCTTCCATTATTCCTTTTGTAACGCAAACTATAAGCCTGGCACAAACTGGAGGTTTACACTCCGTTGCAGCAGCATTCACTTTAGGTAGGGAAGATTTGCTTCCCGATCTTTTCCTCAAAATCCTCGAAAAGACTGCCAACCAATTTAATATCAGCTACTCCATCCTCACCTATTACCTTAATCGACATATTGAATTGGATGGCGATGAGCATGGTCCGATGGCAATTTCGATGCTCGACAAAGCCTGTAGCGGCAGTAAAATAAAAGAAGAAGAAGCATTACAAAGTGCTAGAAATTCTTTGCAGGCAAGGCTCGATCTTTGGAATGCCATCTGCAAACAGATCGAAGAGCTAAAGTAGATAGGCTAGCATTTATTAGCAGCGAGATGGCGCTTTGCTTTAAGCACAATTGAAATCATGACCCTACCGATTTCGTCTCGTCGTTCAGAATATTTTGCAGATTCGAGATCAGAGCCATCGAATGATTTTGGATCTTGGAAAGGCATCGCAATTCGATGAGAAGCGCCCTGAACGTTCGGGCAAGAGCCATCAGCTTCATCGCAAACCAACAAAGCAATGAATGCTTTACCAGGGTTATGGGGGTCGCTATAAATCTTTGAGAATTCCTTGATTTCAAAGCGATTAACACCCATACGAGGAAGATTGCCCCAGCTAATCATATACTTAGGATTAACTTCACCTGCATCACCTACAGTTGCATTTTCATTTAATGGTTCAATTACAACCCCGACCTCTTTAAGGGTTCGAATGGTTCTGGGATTGAATGCACTGGGATTTGTTCCACCTGAATAAAACCGCAGTTCAGGAATACCATGGTAGGCTGCTGCAATATTTCCCATGGTTGCAGCAAGCATACTTCGTCTAGAATTGCCTGTACATATAACAATCACCCCAAGTTCAACCCCTGGGATATGTTGCGAAACAATGGCTTGAAATAACTGCTCGCTACCATCTAAGTGGGCGGGTGAAATCAAAGCACTTTGCGCAGAAAGCAAATCGCACTGAGATTGCACCTTAGGAAATAAAAACTCCCGCTCAGAGTTATTGCTCGTTTGACTAAACATCTTTACCTGAGTTCCATGCTAGGCATGACTAATAAAACCATTTACCCAGAATACACCGACTTGTATCTTTAAACAACCTCTTGCTGTACAAGTGCCATCACTATGATTTCCGCTTCCTCAGGAATATAGGTTTGGATTTTGATTTCACCATTAAGAACCGTCAGGTAAGTGGGTTTTGTTTCGGTCCAGCAACCACTGTTGTAATACTTTACATCTTGGTTGTTTTTTTCTATGGCATGATGGGTATGACCACAACAAACAGAGTGGCAGCCTAGTTTGCGTGCGAGGTTAATAGCACCTTCTTCAATTTTTTCTGCACACCGAAGAAAGGTTTTACTGCCAGTCTTGGCAAACTTGGCAAAGGTGTGGGAGGAATCTATTCTTTGTAAAAGACAATAAAAGTAATCTGCAAACATAGTCAACCAAGGATGCTTATCAATGAATTCATCAAAGATATGACCGTGCAAGGCAAGAATTCTTTTTCCCCCACTTTCAAACTCATATTGATGTTCAACATTGATACCTAAAAGATGGGAGATGAATTCCAGCGATCCATCATGATTACCATGAATCCAAGTGATATCAATGTGATCGGAAAGTTTCCTGATGAGTGAAAGCACTTTCCAATGATTTTTTTTAAGCCTTCGAAAATCGAAGGAATCAAACACATCGCCATTGAGTATGATTCTGGAAGTTTGAATGACACCACAGCGAATTTGTTCAAGAAAGACAACCAGATCTTTGGCTTGGCAATTGTCACTGCCAAGATGAATATCAGAAATAATCAAGGCATCCAAGCAAGTCTGCATTTATTCTCCATAATAAGCAGAAACGAATTTGGACTCATCATAACTTTTATGGAAAGTATTTACAGAGAATGAAGGGAGAATAATCAGTGTTTTTATTATGAAGAGACGATGAAGGCAGACAAGAAGATATAAGCACTTGCTGTGATAGAAATGAAATACGCATCACGAATGAAAGAACATTCCTGATGCGCATTATAAGCAGATGGTTATTCTTTAAAGCGATAACCTAAGCCACGAACAGTTTCAATCATATCCATTGAACCAAGTTTTTTACGGAGGGTTTTGATATGCACATCGATGGTTCTTTCGAGAACGATGGCGCCTTCGCCAATTGCACAATCCATCAAATGCTGGCGCGAAAAGGCCCGACCTGGACTTCGCAGCAGGCATTCGAGCAAGCGAAATTCCGTTGGGGTCAGATCGAGTTCTTCATCCAGAATAAATGCACGATGCTTGACCATATCCACTTTTACCTGCTTATGCTCGATCAATTCAACAGCGCCCTCTTTCGCAGGAACTTCTGCTCTTCGTTGCAAAGCTTTGATTCGTTGCAATAGAATTTTAACACTGAAGGGCTTGGTTACATAATCATCCGCACCCATCGAGAACCCCACCACCTGGTCGGTTTCCTCCGATTTGGCTGAAACTACGATAACAGGAATAGCCTTGGTTTTTTCATTACCTCGCAACTCCCTAAGTATTTCGATACCATTGATACCTGGAAGCATGATATCAAGCAAAATGATATCTGGAAGCGCTTGGGCTTTACGAAGTCCATCCTGCCCTTCGTGGGCCACGGTCACTTCATAACCTTCGCGATCAAGGTTATATACAAGGGCATCGACCAATGCTTTTTCATCTTCGATGACAAGCACTTTGATCCCGTTTTTCACTTTCGGTGCTGGTGCTGCTTTCAATGGAGCCTGTTTTTTTGCATCTTTCATAGAAGTTACCTCAGAACTCATAATTATCCCTCCAATTCTTGGACACGGTGCCTGACAATCTCACCCTCTACGAGATAAATCACATCTTCTGCAATGTTGGTTGCATGATCTGCGATTCTTTCGATATGCCTGACTGCTGAAAACATGGACAACCCATGTTGAATATTTGATGTTGATTCAGTCATCAGTTTGATGATTTCCTGAATGATCTGATTGTTGTAACGATCAACTTCATTATCCATTCGAACGACCATAAGGGCCTGCTTCACATCAAGATTAACGAATGCATCAAGACTTTGTCGCACCATGATGGTGGTCATGTCCACCATTCGTTGCAAACCCTCGGGGATCGGAAAAAAAGGCGGGGTACAAAGGTGAATTGCGCGCTCACTGATTTCTTCTGCAAGATCACCCATACGCTCAAGGTCGGTGATAATCATCATTGCAGCGGTGCATCTGCGCAGGTCGCCCGCAACTGGCTGATGAAGAGCCAGGATTTTGAGGCAATCTTCATTGATCTGGTTTTCTTCGGTATCAATCTGCACATCGCCTTGGATAACATCCCGTGCAATATCAGGATTTCGATCGCGAAGTGCTATGATACTAAGAGAAAAAGCCTGCTCTACAAGGCTTGCAAGGCCCATGATATCTTTTTGTAGGTCGTCCAAATCGCGTTCAAGATGCTTTGACATTTATGTAAGTGTCCTTTTTGGTTAATCAACCAAACCTACCCGTGATGTAATCTTCAGTTTGTTTGACTTGAGGCCTCGTGTAAAGATGATCTGTTGGCCCGACTTCGATTACTTTACCTTGAAAAAAGAAAGCTGTTTGATCAGATACACGGGCTGCTTGCTGCATATTATGCGTGACGATGATGATGGTGTAATCGCGTTTGAGTTCAAAAACAAGATCTTCGATGCGTGCAGTGGAAGCGGGGTCGAGAGCGCTTGCTGGCTCATCAAGGAGAATTACTTCAGGGTCGGTAGCAAGGGCCCGGGCAATACAAAGCCTTTGAGCCTGACCGCCTGAAAGGTTTAATGCAGACTGATTCAACCTATCTTTAACTTCATCCCATAACGCTGCGTTTTTCAGACAACGCTCGCAAATCTCTTGCAATACCGCACTGTTGTTTACCCCTGCAACCCTTGGCCCATACACTACATTTTCAAATATCGACTTAGGAAATGGATTCGACTTTTGAAATACCATGCCAACTCTTCTACGAAGATCAACCATGTTAAGTGAACGACGAAAAATATCTTCATTGTCGAGTAAGATTGAACCTGTGTGCCTAGTACCTTCCACCAGATCATTCATTCGATTCAAGCAGCGAAGAAATGTTGATTTCCCACAACCCGAGGGGCCAATAAGAGCAGTTACCGATCTTTCTGGAATCAAAAAATCAATGTTGAATAATGCTTGATGAGCGCCATACCAGAAGTTCAAATTTTTAATTTGATACTTAGGGGAGCTATTGTTTTGGGGCGTAAGCTCTCTACCGTTCAGATTTCTTTCAGTTAAAATCGCAGCGTAAGAGGTAGTTGCCATTTGTAACATGTCCTTGCTTGAAAATACTCTTCAAACTTAATCTACTTAGATGGTTATGTTAGTGACTAATTGTGAAGAAACGATGAAGGAACGATGATGTTATGATTCTGTTTTCTATGCTCGAATTTCCTTTACCTATCACCCTAAAGCACTTTATGATCGTTATTTGCATTAAAACCACTGTAGAAGGAGAATCTCTCAATGAACCGGTTTTTACCCTACGCCTGCTTTTTAGGTCTTTTCTGTAGCTTCACCTTCGCAGCAGATGATTATGTTCTTGGCATCGATTCCCAGCCAAACCCCAATACTCCCAAGGGTAAAATTGAGAAATCTGAGTGGAAGAGCAATATCTTCCCAGGTACTGTTCGCGAAATGTTGATTTATGTACCCGCACAATACGATGGCAAAACCCCGGCTGCTATTATGATATTTCAAGATGGAGGCAGCTATGCTAACGAGAAGGGCCAGTTCCGTGCCACCGTTGTTTTTGACAACCTTATACACAAAAAAGAAATGCCCGTAACCATCGGCGTGTTTTTAAATCCGGGTACCGTTCCATCTTCCAACCCCAAAGAAAAAGGCCGCAGCAACCGCAGCTTCGAATACGATACCCCCTCTGACCAATATGCAACCTTCCTCGAAAAAGAAATCCTCCCCGAAATCGAGAAGAAATATAATGTTCGCAAAGATCCTGCAGGCAGGGCCCTTTGCGGAATCAGCAGTGGTGGCATTTGTGCCTTTACCGCAGCTTGGGAACGACCCGATTTGTTTGGCAAAGTTTTAAGCCATGTTGGCAGCTTCACCAATATCCGCGGGGGCGATGTTTACCCAGGTATGATTCGCAAAACCGAAAAGAAACCCATCCGCATCTTCCTCCAAGATGGTAGCAACGATCTCGATAACCTTCATGGCCACTGGCCCCTCGCCAACCGATCCATGGCGGCTGCCCTCAAATTCGCAAAATACGATTTTGTCTATGTCGAAGGGGATGGCGGTCACAATGGCAAACATGGTGGCGTCATTCTTCCAGAGTCCCTACGCTGGCTTTGGCGCGAATAATCTTCCTTATACCTTCCACAGGAATCACTCATGAACAGGCTTCTTTCTTGCTTTCTACTCCTTGTTTCCACAACTTGGGGATATTCTCAAGATATCCCTCTAAGCCAAATTCTGATACCCTCCGAAAACTGGACTAAAACAACCAGCAATCTTGATGGGGAATTTTCCGCTATCGCTTCTGATTCTAAAGGGGCTTTATTCCTTGCTAGCACCAAATCTAAATCAATCTTAAAGCTGGATTCCACAGGCAAAACCATTGAAGTGGTGACTGATGCGCCAGCAAAGGCCTTGGCAATTGACTCTCAGGGTGGCATTTTTCTTGCCAGTGGTTCGAATATTCTTTACGCGGCTTCGGGCAACGCCAAAGCTTCCATGCTTATCGAAGGCTTGGATTGTGTCGCCCTTTGCACTTTAAATCAGGGTAAGTGCTATGGAGCAGCGCCTACTGAAAAAACGATTTATCTTTTTGATAAATCAGGTGCTAAAAAGAAAGTTAACACCGAAGATGCTGTCATATCCTTGGCGGTTTCCAATGACGAAACAACTCTGTTTGCGGGCAGTGCAGATGGCAGATCGATTTTCACTTTTCGCATAGAGCAAAACGGGGATATAACAGCCAAGGATCGATATGTTGGACCCAGAAAACCTCCCGCAGGAGTTACCGGATCTATACCGGGCATGACGCTCGATAAGGCAAATAGGATTTATGCTGCAACTTCCCTTGGGGTACAGGTATTTGATCCAACTGGGCGGTTGTGTGGTGTTTTATTGCAACCTGATTTCCCTAGGTTTGCAAGTTCAATCGCATTTGCAGGAACTGATAAAAGCACTCTTTATGCTTTGGTTGGGCAAAGCATTTACACCAGAAAAATCTTATTTCCTGGCAAGTAAAGCAACTGTTTAATCTTTGGCATAAGGCAAACGCACTGTAAAAGTAGTGCCTTTACCTACTTGGCTGTTTGCTGAGATGCTGCCTTTCATCGCCTGCACGAGATGTTTCACAATCGAAAGTCCAAGGCCTGTTCCCCCAACCTCACGGGAACGGGCTTTATCGACACGATAGAATCGTTCAAAAATCCGAGGCAGGTCGGATTCAGGAATCCCAATCCCATTATCTAAGACTTGGATAATCACATATTTATTCTCAAGGCCCCATTGCACATTAATCGTTCCATGCTCTGGGGTATATTTCACCGCATTATCAACGAGGTTGTCTAGTATTTGCACAAAAGCTTCTTCATCCACCAAACATTCCAAATCTTGATCTGGATGAAGGCTGCCCTCCATTGGAAAAGCATTTATGGAAATCGAGCGCTGTGTTGCCCGATCTCTATGCCTATTGACACATTGCTCTACCACTTCCTTAACGGGGACCCAGATAAAGTCAAATAATTCGGTCTCTGCTTCGATTCTTGCGATGCTGAGTAAATCCATGATTAGATTATTCAAGCGTTCGGATTGCTCGAGGATTTGTTCTAGAAAACGCATCCGGTTTTCACAATCTTCCACCGCACCATCAAGAAGTGTTTCCGCGCAAACTTTGATCACCGCAAGCGGAGTCTTCAATTCATGGGAAACATTTGCAACAAATTCCTGCCTAAGCCTTTCTAGCCTTCGTAATTCGGTTGTATCATGCAGCACCAAAACAGCTCCGCGGGTAGGATTCCCGGGCAATCTGGCTGCGTGCAAAGTCAGGCTGCGATTTCCAGAAGTTGCAAAGGTCAATTCTTTTCGTTTGGGTTCGGGCTGCCTTAATGCTTCTTCCACCAAATCCATCATCTCTCGATTTCTTACTAATTCCCAAAGCCTTTTACCTTCCAAGGCATGCGATTGTAAATCCAACAAGATTAGAGCACGATCATTTACAAATAGAACCCGCTGGTTAGCATCGAGGGCAACCACACCTTCAACCATACCGCTCAAAATGGTTCGCAACTGCTGCCTATCCTCTTCCAGCTTGCTAACTTTATCTTCAAGCCTTTCGGTCATTCGGTTGAAAGAGCGCATCAGGTTTCCCAAGGTTCCCTGATCATCTGAAAGGATTCGCTGGTTATCATCCCCTAAGCCGACCCTTTGAATTCCCATGGATAATTCTTCGAGGGGCAACGCAATAACCTTCGAAATTCGGTTACTTTCAAAGGCAATCAGACCGATTCCAATTATGCCAATAAGCAGCATAATTTTGATAATATAGCTTCGCTCAAGATCTGTTTGGGTAAGGAAAATCCCGAGAATTACCAAGATCCCCAGAAACACTATAGCGAAAGGCACAAATACTTTTTGAAACATAAGGTTGCACGATCTCAATCTGGAAGAACCATTGAGCCGAAAAGACCTATTGGGTTCATATATCCAGTATTATAAACATTTTTCATCAGGTTTTTAATCTTCTTAAACTTTAGATCCAAATTTAGCTGCTTTAAAGTAAATAGTGGCTTGAGAATAAAAACTTCTTCAAACCTTAACTTGCCCCCACACATTAATTAAATTAACTATAGTATATGGTTATTCAACGAATTTCTTAAGGAATGAAACAAGGACTATTATCATGTCGATGAAAAGAAGTTTTGCCCTGATGACATTGCTTAGCATTTTGGCATTGGGTTGTGGTGGTGGTGACAATACAGCACCTAAGAAAGATCAGAAGGCCGCCCCAGCGCCACAAGGCAAAAAAGCCGCCGAAAATACCCCTGCCAAAGGTGAAATGAAGGGCGAAATCAAAGCTGATGGCTCTAGCACCGTGCTCCTTATTTCCCAAGCGATTGCAAGCGAATACAGCAAAACCAATCCTAATGTAAAAATATCCGTTGGCCGTTCAGGCACAGGCGGTGGATTCAAGAAATTTGCAGCAGGTGAAACCGATATCAGCAATGCCTCAAGACCCATCAAAGCTGAAGAAAAAGAATCTTGCGCAAAGAACGGGGTCGAATTTTTCGAGTTCCAAGTTGCTTGGGATGGCCTTTCAATCGTCATCAACAAAGAAAACACTTGGGCTAAAAACATGACCGTGGCACAACTTAAAACCATGTGGGATAAAGATTCCAAAGTGGAAAACTGGAGCGATGTTGACCCAACTTGGCCTAAAGAAAAAGTAAAACTCTTTGGCGCTGGGACCGATTCAGGAACTTTTGACTTTTTCACCGAAGTCATCAATGGCAAATCTGGCCAAAGCAGAACCAGTTATCAACCCACCGAAGATGATAATGTAACCGTTAATGGCGTTGCCAAGGACAAGTTTGCATTGGGTTATTTCGGCCTGGCTTACTACGAAGAAAACAAAGAAAAGCTTGGGATTGTTTCGGTTGCCAAAAAGGAAGGCGACAAATTCGTCAGCCCAAGCGAAGCCACTGTAATGGATAAAACTTATTCTCCTCTTTCGAGGCCATTGTTTATTTATGTAAAGAAATCATCACTTAAGCGCCCTGAAGTTCAAGACTTCATGACATTTTTCCTGCGCAGAAACGATCTTATTGCCCAAGCCAAGTACATTAAAATGGATGCCTTGATGCAATCCGATGTACAAGAAAAGCTGGCCAATGCCATCAAAGAAGCAGGAAAATAATTTTAAATCCCGTCATGCTAGGAAGGATTCCGGCTTATAATTGCGTTCTTCAAAGTTTTAAGTTTGGAATTAAAGCAAGGCAAAAGTAAATGAGTGCAGAGGAAAAATCACCCGGGCTTCCTAAAACTAGGCGATTGCCCCCTGCACCAGCCTTCAGAATTTCTGAATGGTTTATTGAATGGGCGCTTTTTGCCTCTGCTTTTTTATCCATTGGGATTACAGTTGCAATCGCTTGGATTGTTTTTTCAGGCACCTACCAGTTTTTCAGTGACCCCACTGTCTCCATCAGTTATTTTTTCACAGGCAGCGAATGGACCGCTGGGTTTGAAGATGCTAAATATAGCATCCTACCTTTGCTTACCGGCACAATCATGGTGGCAGTCATCGCTGCTGTGCTTGCGCTACCCATGGGTTTAATTTCTGCTATTTACCTTAGCGAATACGCTAATAAACCTGTTAGGTTGTTATTAAAACCAACGCTTGAACTGCTCGCAGGCATCCCCACTGTGGTGTATGGCTACTTTGCAGTATTTGCAATCACCCCGATGCTTCAAATGTTTATTCCAGGTCTCGATCCTGTTACTAATCAGTTATCTGGTGGGATTGTGGTTGCGATCATGATTTTACCCATGGTGGCATCTTTAAGTGAAGATGCAATGCGCATGGTCCCCGGATCTTTGCGCGAAGCCTCCTACGCTTTAGGCGCAACCAAATTTGAAACCTCCACCAAAGTTGTTGTTCCTGCTGCTCTATCTGGCATTCTCGCTTCTTTTCTTCTTGCCATTTCGCGAGCCATTGGCGAAACCATGGCCGTTACCCTAGCTTGCGGTGGCCAACCCAAACTTACGCTCGATCCTAGAGAAGGCCTTGCAACTATGACAGGCTTTATCGCACGCATTGCTCAAGGAGATGTCCAGCACGGCACCACCCTGTTCAATAGTTTATTTGCAGTTGCCGCTGTGCTTTTTGTTGTAACTCTTGCGATGAATATGCTGGCACAATGGATCTTAACTAAGTACCGGCAGGTATACCAATGACGCAACCCAGAAAAAGCTATCAGGGGGAAGGCCTTTCCCTAAGTCGTAAGATTGCAGACCATGGATTTGCATGGCTTGCATTTGGCTGTACCTTTATGGCCTTGGCGCTTTTGCTGCTGTTTTTCCTTCGATTAGGCATTGATGTTAATTCATGGTTTAAATTGATGCCCGAGCGTATTGCAAAGTTTAATCTTGAGATCGAACGCAGGGTTAAAGATTTTGACGCAGAGACTAACAAAGAAATCGCAGATCTTACCAAAGAAAAAGAAACCCGCATCAAGCAAGATCCAGCTAATGCAGCAAGTTTGGCAATACGCTACGATAAAGTCATAAGTAAAAAAATCGAAGACAGGGTTCAAACCAAGGTTGAAATTGAATCCAATTTGAAGAGCGACAAACGCAATGACTTCTCTTATTTTGGCATGTTGTGGCATTTTATTTCAGCAGGGCCTAGCAGCCAGCCCCAAGATGCAGGTATTCAAGCTGCCTTATTAAGTAGCCTTCTATTAGGCGCAATAACTATTTGCGCTGCAATCCCCCTTGGTGTTGCAACTGCAATTTACCTTGAAGAATACCGTGCCCAAAGCTGGATCGGTGCGATTCTTCAGCTTAACATCAACAACCTCGCAGGCGTGCCCTCCATCATGTATGCAATACTAGGGGCCTATGTGTTTGTCGAATTAATTTTCAAGCCTTTTGAAAGCCCTGCAATTGCTGCCCGAAATACTCTAGGCGGTGGCTTGACACTCGCACTGCTTGTTTTACCCGTGATCATTGTTTCTACCCAAGAAGCCATTCGGGCTGTTCCTATTTCCCTTCGCCATGCTTCTTTGGCACTCGGCGCATCCCGCTGGCAAACAATCTGGAAAATTGTTTTACCCTCGTCTTTGCCTGGGATTTTGACTGGTATGATTTTGGCACTCTCGCGTGCGATGGGCGAAGCAGCCCCTTTGGTATTGTTTGGCGCAGCGCTTTATGTGAATTTCAGCCCGACTCTATTCAGCAGGTTTACTGCGCTACCCATGCAGATTTATTCTTGGTCTGACGATCCAGACCCTGCATTCCATTACAATGCAGCCCTTGCAAGCGCAATTCTTATCACCATGCTTCTCGGCTTGAATTCAATTGCAATTTTCTTCCGCTACTTCGTTCAGCAAAAGCTGAAGGGTTAGTAATCTTCACCATCGATGATTGCAAGTAAAGGTTCGCCTGTTGAAAACCTGCGTACATTTTCTCTTAATAACTTCCACTTACGCTCTGTAACTGAAGTTGAAGCAACAGTATTCTTTTCAACCATATGAACTTTTCCAACACCTGGTTCCTTTGCAATGGCCTCAGGATTTTGAATCCCTTTGAGATCAACTGCAACCAATTGGGCCTTTGCGGACTTAATAACCGAATTAATTGCTTCGGCCTTTAAACCTGTTGCATCACCCATGATAATCAAGCTTCCGCCCTGCTTCAAACCACCCCATGGGATATTCGCCAAGGTGTTGGCTTGCTTAGTATTGTTAAGATAAATAACCATCACATCGGTACCACCCATGGTAGGCGACATTTCATTGATGGAGATTTTAGCCCCAAAGTTTTGAACTCTGCTAGAGACAATCTTCGCTAGAGCTTCGGGAGCATAAATAGCAACATTTTTACCCTGCAAACCATCAGTCTGGCCTTCTTGAGCAACCCAAAGCAAATTACGCAACGCCTGATCTGCCTCTGCGGGAAGTGCTGCACGATCAAGGCTGGTAACTTGCACGCCCTTGGTTTTCGCATTGGCAAGAAAATCTTTAGGCATGTCTGGGCCCAATTGTATCCAGCGTAATTTATTCCCCGATTGTAGCAGGCTGCTATCTGCAAAACCCAGCACCGCATCAGCATTCATGATGGCTTTGCCAGCTTCTTCCAAAGTAGGCACTGCAACAAATTCGATATCAGGTGCGATGGCTTTTAACTCTGCAATTCTTGCGGGCATAAACCCAGAAGACAAGATCACACGCTTGGGCGCAACCCAGCCAGTTTTTGGCTTTTCAGGTGTATAATTGCCCGAAACATAACTAAGATCGCGCAGTAAATCATGAGGCACAACCATGCCCGTAAGTTCCTTATAAACATGCTCAATGTTATCAGGCTTCACAGGCACGCCAGTCCATTGTTCATACCAAGGAAATTTAATTGAATCCTGTAACGACTTTAAATCTTTCGCTTGTTTAATGCCCTTACCCACCTCATCACGAAGATCAACAAAATAGCGTTTCTGCTTTTGAATCAGGTCTGCGCCAGCAACTGGGCCATGACCGGGGCAAACCATCTTTGGCTTAAGATCCGCCATCTTCTCTAAGGCTTTTACCCATGAACCGGAATCTGAATGCCCCATGAAGTTGTATGCGCCATTTACGCAAGCATCCCCTGTGCAAAGAATTCCATGTTTGGGAAGCCAAGCAACAGCATCGCCCGCAGTATGGGCATGGCCCATGAATAGAAATTCAACCCGCTGTTTGCCATCGTCGAGCACCAATCGATCATCAAAAACAATACCGGGAGTTTTAAGGAAAGAGGATGCAACATCTTTTCTGCCAGTAGGCCCCTTACCAGCCTCTTCAAATTCTGCAGGGCCGAATTCGCGCATTAATCTGGCACAATTGGCCTGCGCCACCACGGTTGCACCTTCCTTAAAAAAAACACTATTTCCATAGGCATGATCACCATGATGATGGGTGTCAAACACATAGCGAATAGGCTTATTGGTAGTTTTTCGGATTGCAGCAACCACATCCGCTGCGCCATCTGGAAAGTTGGCATCAATCACTGCAACATGATCTTCAAAAACAACCCATATGTTGTTACTTCCGCCAAAAGGTACGGTTTTATCCTTAGCACTAATCGAGGAGAACCTGAAGAATACGCCTGGGGCAACTTCCTTCACATCCTTGAATTTCATCTCTGGAAGTGCAGGTTCTGCAGTAATTCCAGTACCTACAAAGATAAAAAGCAAAGTAAGTACTGCTATTTTTTTAAGAGAAAGCATGGTAGGAAGCCCCGTTAATTCTGTTAAAATCGAAAACATGAAAATAGCATAACCTATTTTGAATCGCATGAAAAGGATTGCAGTTGCCTCCCCTCTTTTCCTACGGTTCCTATCATGTTTGGTAAGGCTTTAGGCAGTAGATTTGTGCACAGGAGTTCAGCATGGCAAACATCGAATCAACAACACAATTAATCAGTGATAAAGTTCGTTCAGGGGTTCGATTAACCCTAGACGAAGGCTTGCACCTCCATGACCATGCAGATCTCTTTACCCTAGGTAAACTTGCTAACTTTGTGCGTGAAAAAAAGAACGGGAATGTCGGCTATTACAATGTTAATGTGCATTTAAACCCCACGAATGTATGTGTCTACCGTTGTATTTTCTGCGCCTTCCGTTCTGATTTGAAAGACCCAAAAGCATACCTCATGAGCGATGAACAAATCCTTCATCGTGCCAAGGAAGCCGAAGGCAGGGGCGCAACGGAAATGCACATCGTTGGTGGTTTGCATCATCAAATGCCCTATGATTGGTACCTCAATATCGTACGCATTGTGCATAAGGAACACCCCAACTTGCATCTAAAGGCTTTTACTGCGGTAGAGTGGGAATGGTTCGAAAGGCTTACCAAAAGGCCCGTGGGCGATATTCTTCAAGAATTCAAGGAAGCGGGATTAGGCAGTCTTCCGGGTGGGGGTGCGGAGATTTTCAACCCCGAAGTTCGGGATATCATTTGCGAACATAAAGCCGATACTGATAACTGGCTTCGCATTCATCGTGCAGCACACAACCTAGGCCTTCGTTCCAATGCGACCATGCTTTACGGGCATATCGAAAAGCCCCATCACAGGCTTGAACATCTCGAAAAACTTCGTGAGTTACAAGATGAGACCGGGGGATTCCAAACTTTCATCCCTCTAGCCTTTCATCCCGAAAATACCAGAATGCAGCACATCACCAAACCAAGCGCTATGGTTGACCTCCGAGTCATGGCCATCAGCAGAATCTTTCTAGACAACTTCCAGCATGTAAAAGCTTACTGGGTGATGATGGGAATTAAAACAGCGCAGGTGGCTCTTAGCTTTGGTGCTGATGACATCGATGGAACCGTGGTGCATGAAAAAATCTATCACGATGCAGGATCTGATACCCCGCAGGAAATGACCGTTACAGAAATTCAGAGATTGATTACAGAAGCAGGGCGACTTCCCGTAGAACGCGACACCCTTTATAATCAGGTTATTCGCACCGAAGCAGCTCCAAATGCATTCAAGATCGGTGGTAAGCTTGCATTGGCGCAGGTTTAATCTTTAAGTTTCAAGATAATGGTTGAGCCGCCGTACACTGCGGTTCCAACCTTGACCAAAACATTTTCAACAAGATTAGCAGGTATAAGTACATCTGTGCGCGAACCGAACTTGATCATGCCATATAACTCGCCCCGCCTCAAAAATTTGCCAACGCCCACCTGACATACAATCCTTCGGGCGATGGCCCCTGCAATTTGCTTAACCCTAACCGGAAACCCTTTTTCTTTTTCAATCAAATCGATCCAAAGTTGTTCGTTTCGTTTTGCGCAATCGCTACTGCGTGCATCAAGAAAAGCGCCTGGATAATACCGAACATGGGTGACAGTGCCTGCAAGGGGGACACGATTAACATGCACATTAAACACCGAAAGAAAAATACTAACGCGGAAAGCTTTGCCGATACCAGCCTCTTCGACTTCCTCAAGATGAGTGATCACACCATCTGCAGGGCTGACCAAGATATTGGGAGCAACGGGGATTTCTCTGGGCGGATTACGAAAAAAGGAGATGACGAAAAGCCAAAGTAGAAATCCTGCAACAGCGCCTACGCCAAAAGCGGGGTGAATCAACAATGCCATAAAAATGAAAGCAATGGTGGTAGGAACCAAGAGAAGGGTAAAGCAAAGCAGTTCCATGATGCCCGGCCGAGCAAACCAGATTTTATTACGACCAGCAAAAGGGTCGAGATCTGGATCGAAGTAAAAGCCACATACATTGGAGAATAGTTTTAAGTCACGCGAATCGATGATGTTATGGTTACAATCAGGGCAGGAGCCAAGGCGTAATGCCTGCATTCTTCCGGTGTAAGCCGGGAAGAATGATTTCAAAATCGCCCTGCGAAACTTCCCCCAAGCTATTTCAAGGCTGAAGCAAAAGCCACCGCCTGGCTGGATGAAATGAATGGGTGCCGTACCAACTTCGGGATCCTTGGGATCCATTATTGCTCCTTGAATAAATCATATTTCTTTTAGGGAGTTGGAGGATTGGCCTGCTTTGATGCTGCAGACAATGACTTCAACCTTTCGTGTGCTTCCGGACTTAATCGCATAATGGTGGTAGCACGGAGGTTATCGGAAGTTTTTTCGATTACAGCAGGCGCCATTGAAACAGGAAGCCCAAACATTTCGTTCAAAGCTTTTTGCATCTCATCTTCTTTAGGCGGTCTCTGAATACAAATTGTTTCAATCCTATCAGTCGGAACAAAATAAACCTGCCCCTGCTCTGTTGTTCCTGCAACCCTACCCCGTATCACAACAAACAATTCATCAATACGCACAATGGATTGAACTGAAAGTTCGGTTCCACTGATGGTTTTGACAACCAAGGATTCTTTCCAAGATTGAGGCAGATTAGGAAGAAGTTGAAGCCAAGCAGAAGTAGTCATCAACCTACCTTAAAAATAAGTTTGGGATCGATCAACCCGCAATATCTTTCATGATTTGCTTGGCGATTTTAAAAGCTGCCTTCATTGCAATAGCACGATTTTCCATCTGCCCTTCGCTGAAATACGCGCCTTGTGCAGAGGGAGGTAATCCGGCAATTTCAGTAGTCAAGGGCAGCATTTGCAAAAACTCCCTCATGCGTTGTTGCTGAAGGGACTGTGCCTGACTTGCTCCTGTTGGTTCCTGACTCATGTTCAACATACTCCAAAATAACTAGAAGGAAGATTTTGAGAAGGATCAACTAAAACTAGAATACCCTGAAAAAGATTCAATCTCAAGCTATAAGCAGAACAAGAGGAAATGAAATTACAAAACACCCTTGGTAGAAGGTATGCCTGGATTGCGTGGGTCAGCTTCAATTGCATGCCTTAAAGCGCGAGCTGCACCTTTGAAAATAGCTTCAACCATGTGATGAGAATTCCGACCGTAATTAAGAATCACATGAAGGTTCAAAAGGCCAGCGCTGGAAACAGAGCGCCAAAATTCTTCAGCAAGTGGCGCATTAAAAGCCCCGAGCATTTCGCACGGAAGTTCTGCCTGCCAGACACAAAAAGGCCTGCCGCCCAAATCAACCGCCACCGTAACAAGAGTTTCATCCATGGGAAGAATCATACTGCCATAGCGCCTAATGCCTGCTTTATCTGCAAGCGCCTGTTTAAGGGCCATGCCAAAACAAATACCAACATCTTCAACCGTATGGTGTGCATCTACATGCAGGTCGCCGACAGCCCGAATATCGAGATCAATAAGGCTGTGCTTTGAAAGAAGGGTGAGCATGTGGTCGAAAAAGCCGATGCCCGTATCGATATTTGAAACCCCAGTGCCATCAAGGTTAATCTTGAGGTCGATCTGGGTTTCCGCAGTTTTTCTATTTATGGAAGCTATTCTGTTCATGGGTATTATGATAAAGCCTTTTTGGAAAATTAAAAAGAGACAGTGGATCTTATCAAAGTCTGGAAGGCAAAGTAGGGCCATACAACCGTCAAGTTAAGATTATTCTAACCGGCCACAGAAGTTAAACATTAAAAGGTGCAATGGAAGACCAAACGGAGATTAGCCACGGAAGCGGAAGCAGAGGCATAAGAAGAAGCAGAAGCATTTGCCACGGATTAACACGGAATTACACGGAAATAAGACCAAGAATAAGCAGAAGCATTTGCCACGGACGAACACGGAATTACACGGAAATAAGCAGAAGCAGAATTTGGCCACGGAAGGAAGCAGAAGCATTTGCCACGGATTAACACGGAATTACACGGAAATAAACAGAAGCAGAAATTGGCCACGGAAGGGTTGAACAAAAGGGGTCAGGTCTCTTTTTCAGCACTTAACATATTCTGTTCTTGGTTCAGACTCACTGCCGAAAAAGAGACCTGGCCCCTTTTGTTGTTCAAATCAATTAATGAGAAGAAAAAGTGGTGGAGGTTAGAAAGGCAGACCCACCCAGCGCAGTGGGTGGGCTTAATTGTTTTCTGTTTGTGGGTGATGTGATGAAGTTGAAGGAAGTATTAAAAAGCCCATGAACTGCGTTCCATGGGTCGCTTGTTTTTGATTGATGAGAGTAAAAAAGAAAACCCCACCCACTTCAAATATGTGGATGGGGAAAGGGTTGTCTTCAAAGCCCATGGACTGCGTTCCATGGGTCTCATCTTTTTATTAGCTCACGAAGACGCCGCCGGTGTTGGCTGGATCGCCGCTATAGAAGGAGAACAAGAGATCCAATGCTGGGAAGCTAAAGACATTAACTTGAGGGCCGCCGCCAGGGCCTGCGCCTGTGATAATATCTGCAGTGCCATCGCCGTTGCCATCATTGACTGCAACACGAACGCCACCGGTAAAGTCTTCTGCATAAGCCATGAACTGGGCGAGTAGTGCGCCGGTGAAGGGATCCCAGACTGCAACGATGGGTGAGCCACTTGGGCCAGCGCCGGTGACGACTTCGAAGGTGCCATCGTTACCTATATCGCCTACTGCAACGAATACGCCACCGGTAAAGGAAGCAGGGTAGGCATACCATTGGCTGATGATTGAATTGGTAGCACCATCGAATACTTTAACATGAGGTGCGCCACCTGGGCCTGCGCCGGTAACTAAATCTAAAATACCATCACCGTTGAAGTCAATGGTTGCAACGCTAACGCCGCCCCTAAAATCTTCTGCATAGGCGAAGAAGGATCGAAGGACGTTTAGATTGCTGCCATCGAAGATGCGAACTTCTGGGCCACCGCCTGGGCCAGCGGATGCGATGATATCTAAAATTCCATCACCGTTAGTATCTTGAACTGCGACGAACACGCCACCAGTAAAGGCTTGATCGAAAGCAAAAAAAGCTTCCATGACTTCGCCAGTTTGGGAGTTAAGGATTGCGATAGCTGGGCCGCCGCCGAAGCCTGCGCCTGCGATGAGTTCTGCAACACCATCGCCATTGAAGTCACCTGAGACAACTTTAACTGGGCCGTTAAATCCGGGGAAAGGTACTGCGGTGCCAGTTTCTGCACCGGTGACAGGATCGTAAAGAGTAACGGTGCTAGAACCACCAGAGGAAGCTGGAGGTGGCGTTCCTACCACCAGCGGCGCTGATGGTGTCGGCGTTGGAGTAGGTGTAGGAGTTGGTGTAGGTGTTGGTGTTGGTGTTGGGGTAGGTGTTGGTGTAGGTGCAATATATTCAAAGGCGCCAATGCTTGGTGCGGTAGAAGAGCGGGTAACGCCGCGCTGATCCAAGCCGTTAACAGGGGCCGCATTACTGATGGTTAAATTGGCAGTGGCAATGGCAACACTGCCATTTAGCAGCGCTAGAGTTTGGGTTGGGCCGCCGTTGTTAGCAAGAGTGCCTAGGTTTATTTCTGCGGAAGTTTTTGTGGTTGCCCAAGAAAAAGATCCTTGGGATACAAGATTGTTGGCTGCGGTCGAAGGGGAAATAAGGTTCACGGTGCCGCCGCCAGAGTAATCATCTATGAGCGCTGGAGTGGATGCGCCATCAGTACTATTAGCAATGATGGTGTTGGCAATATTGAGGGTACTGCCTGGGCCACCGCCACCGCCGAAGTTGTTGATGCCGCCGCCAGTGGTTGCAGTATTGCCCGAGAGGGTGGAATTGGTGACGGTGAGGGTGGGACCTATAATGCTAAAGCTGCCGCCACCACCGTTCTGGATGCCACCACCGGTGCTGGATGCAGTATTGCCAGAGAGGGTCGAATTGGAGACGGTGAGGGTACTGAAGTTATAGATGGCGCCGCCACTGGATGCAGTATTGCCCGAGAGGGTCGAATTGGTCACGGTGAGGGTGCCGTTGTTGTTGATGGCGCCGCCATTGTTGGATGCAGTATTGCTCGAGAGGGTGGAATTGGAGAGTGTGACGGTGCCGTTATTGTTCCGGATGCCGCCGCCGTTGTTAGCAGTATTGCCAGAGAGGGTGGAATTGGAGATGGTCAGGGTGCCGTTTTCATTGAAGATGGCACCGCCGTTGGGTCCAGAATTCCCAGAGAGGGTGGAATTGGTGATTGTGGTGGTGCCGTTGTTGCGGATACCTCCGCCACCAAAGCCCGCAGTATTGCCAGTGAGGGTTGAATTGGTGACGGTGAGGGTGCCGTTGTTGCGGATACCTCCGCCGCCTTGTGATACAGTATTGCCAGAGATTGTGGAATTGGTGACAGTGAGAGTGCCAGAGTTATCAAAGGCGCCACCGTCATTAATGTTATTTGCCCCGGAAACAGTCACGCCAGAGATGGTTAAATCAGCACCTGCATCGATAGAGAAAATACGAAAGCCACCTTGGCTACCACTGATGATAAGCGAGGAAGCACTTGGACCGGTAATGGTTACGGTGCCTGCTGTGCCCCCAGTAATAGGAGTGCTAGCATCAATAATGGCTGGTAATGCGGCAGTTAAGGCGATGGTACCGGTAACCCCGGTATTAAAAACGATATCATCATTGCCAGGGGTGGTATTGGCAAGGGTAATAGCATCCCTAAGAGAAACTCCGGAATGACTAACTAAATCTGAAGTGGTGGTCACCGTGATGGTAGCAGGTACAACTCTTTCTTCTAGGCCTAGGAGTTCAAGTTGACGATGCCTGCTTTTAACATAAGATTTTTTAGATAAATTAAGGTTTAAAAACTTACGAAAAGATTGTAATGACAAAAATTGTAACGACATAGTGTGAGAACCTTTCAAAAGTTTTAAGCTGGCAATCCAGTAAATTAATTATTTAAACAGAGGGCGACTGCTAAATAAAAAATGAGCTATGTATTTTATATTCGGAATACGTCTTGGAAAACAAGAGGGGAAATAATTAAAAGTTGAATCTTCATAAAGTTAATGTTCCCTTAATATAATCTTAATGTTCCCTTAATGTTGGTATCAAAAAACACGCTGTTTTTAGCGTACAAATCGAATTTGTTGACGAAATGTATAGAATTATTTATTTTTGTAAATATTTCGTAAAGTCACATGGCGAGCATAGGCAAAGCAGAAGATTGGCTATGGAAGACAGAAGCAGCGGAAGCATTTGCCACGGACGAACACGGAAGGAAGACCAAGCAGAAGCATAGCCTCGGAAGGAAGCAGAAGCATTAGCCACGGACGAACACGGAATTACACGGAAGGAAGCAGAAGCAGAAGCAGAATAAGCCACGGAAGGAAGAACAAGCAGAAGCAGAAGCAGAAGTGGTCTGAGCCAAGAAAAGTAGAGTGTGTGTTAAGCTCGTAATGTATAGTAAAAGATATCCATTAAACGAGGAGTAAGCCATGAAGAAAGTAAGGGCTGTGTATTCTAAAGAGTTCAAAGTATCAACAATAAGAATGATGGAAAGCAAAGGTATGAGTGCTAAAGAGGTGGAAGAGTCATTGGGGATACCAGCGCATACTATTCGCCAATGGCGTCGCCAAATTACCGCAGAAGGGCCAGAATCATTCACAGGTAAGGGTCGAATGAACGAGAAGGATGCTGAGATAGCCAGACTTAGGTTGGAGAATCGAAGGTTGCTGGCAGAGCGAGAGATTTTAAAAAAAGCGGCGGTCTTTTTTGCGCAGCATTAGGATTGCGGTATCAATTTATTGTCGAGCACAAAGTTAGATGGCCTGTGAAATGGATGTGCTCGGCATTGCAAGTAAGCATGTCGGGATTTTATCGATGGCGATATCGAAAGCCATCAGCAAGAAGTCGTCGTTGGCAATTTTTATCGGTACAAATCCAAGAGATACATGAGCAGAATCATAAACGGTATGGTTACAGGCGCATACACAATGAGCTTGAAAAAAAGGGTTTGAAAGTTTGCATGAATACGGTACGAAGCATCATGAAGGTGGAAAATATCAGACCTTGGTATGTAAAAAAGCGTAGAAAAGCACGATTAATACAATCAGAAAGCCTAGCGGCTCCCAATCGAATAAAGCAAAAATTCAAGGTAGGAAAGTTAAATTCAGCCTGGTTGGCAGACATGACAGAAATCGAAACACCGGATGGAAAACTATATCTATCAATAGTGGAAGATATGGGTAGTCGCATGGTGGTGGGTTATGCAATGTCAACTAGAATAACAGCAATTCTGCCGCTACAAGCGCTCCGGAATGCGTTAAAGAAGAGAGGGTTTCCTAAAAAGCTAACCCTTCATTCCGATCAAGGTAGTCAATATCGAAGTAAGGTGTACCAAAAAGAATTAAAAAAGCATGCTATCAATTGCAGCATGTCACGAAGAGGAAACTGTTATGATAATGCGCCAATGGAATCTTTTTTTGCAACAATCAAGCGAGAGTTAGACCTAAAGAAGTTGCCAACACGCGAGGGAAGAATGCAAGCGATATTTGAATTCATAGAAGTGTTTTATAACCGCAAGCGTGCACATTCATCATTGAAATATAAATCCCCTAAGGAATATGAAAACACATTAGAGCCCAAGAAACTGACAATCAAAAAAAACATTCATTCAGAAATAAAAGGCCCTGCTCTTGGATCCTCGTTCGCCGTGCCCCCAAGGGCCTTCCGGCCTCGCTGGACGAGGGGCACGGCGAACTTACGGACCCATCGGCAGGGGAAAATCTCAAACAGGATCAAGGGTTGGAGCCAGGATGGCGTTAAAGCGAGAATAATCGATACGGACTTAACTTAGAGTCTACAAAACTTGGCTCAGTCTAC